>Ga0335073_10011002_pt1 | contig 12721 bp, 11 predicted proteins | sample Lox_Sample_22_FD_207093 | JGI IMG/M metagenome (GOLD analysis project Ga0335073, IMG submission 207093) | Soil microbial communities from Loxahatchee National Wildlife Refuge, Florida, United States - Lox_Sample_2.2 | ecosystem: Environmental > Terrestrial > Soil > Wetlands | place: USA...
TCCGGTCGGAAGAAGCCTCGTAGGAGGATTGCAGTCAAGTAGTAATGTCCATTTACTATCCGCAGTGTTTCCAAATTGGTCATGTTCTCGATGGCGAGGCGAAGTAGTTCCCAAGTTGAAGGATCATTGGAGAGCGTGGCGCCAAAGTAGGACTGATAGGGAAGTTCTTGAAAAATGGCTGGAGTGGGAACATGGCATTTATGGGTCAGAACCTGTACATTCCGCGCGATTTCTGGATCGGATGCTAGTACGAGGAGTTTCTTTATGATAGGAGTGTCATCATGCCTAGTATGTAAGTCAGTTCACCACTTCTCGAGACATTCTTTTACTAAACTTACATATCCACGCCAAAGACGGGATCACTTCGCTCATGCTTGCGAAGTTCGCTCCAGCGTGTATAATCCTCCTCAGATATTTCGTGTGAGGTCTGACAATCGATCAGGTCGACATTCCTCCAGAGCTTGACGATGGCGTAAGATCGGGTGACGCGCGAGACTAGGCATAACTGCTTCAACTCCGTTGTTTCGACGAAGGTGATGATATGTGAGATAATTTCACGAGGGAGGTCAAATAGAGGGCGCCGGTGGCGGACATCACTGGCCTGCGGTGCCAACATCGAGTATGTTAGTGGTTGAACTCTCTGAACCTTGAGGAGCGAGGGAAGTTTGTAGGCTGAAACTATGGAATGAGGTTTGCTGAGCCACTCCGATGACAGGGATTGACCACACCCGTAAAAGGCTGAGAGAAAGCCTCGTCATCAAATATTCACGCAAGTCAAATAAGTTACTCATTTCGCTGACATATCATTCGATGCCTCGTCTTTTAATTGCTTTTCGAATCCACTTGTTCTGCGATAACATCCCTCTTCTTTCTCAGGGTTATAATCAGCTTCATATACAATACATGCTACGTCTGAAGATAAGCGAGCATTCGCATTGAATTTACCCGATATGACTCTGCCCACCATGGCTGGCTCTTTTTAGTACTTTGATGAACCGCCCAATATTCCGGAGCTAGGTATTGTATAGCCCGAGTTACGCAAGCCTAAGCTTGCCGCACTGTGTGATGCCCGTCACTATTTAAACGCCAGGGGTATGTTGTCATGTACTTCAAATTGAGCCGATACAAGCACCGCTACTGCTGCTTTTTCTCTTCTTCGTTGATCTTGTCTTCATCGTCAATAGTGGTATCATCCGAGCTCCCGATGCGCTCATCCCGCGCCCTCTCACGTCTGACATCCCTCTGCTCCTTCTGCAAATCAGCGAGACTGATGGGTGGCCGACGCTCGTCTTTGGAACCGCCGCGCCGCACGTTCTCCAATTCCCGCTCTAGCACGGCGCTCAGCTTCTGCAACAGCCACTCGGCCTCGCTCTTGTTGCCCATGAGCGGCGAACGCGTTCCCAGCCACGACCACTTCAAACCGCCGTCCTCGCCGCTCGCCTCGCCCAATTGCTCCAGCTCGACTTTGCCGCGACCGGGCCCTGCCTTGCTGCGGACCTTGACGGGCGGCTTGCGGTGCTGCGACTCGTCGTTCTCGTCCTGGCCCATCAGCTTCAGGTACCAGGCCCACTCACGGTAATTGTACTGGCGCGGCGGGCTGGCATTGACGTCGGTCATCAGGTTGCGCACCTCCTTGGCCAGCACGTAGTGATAGAGATGTGTGTCACGCTCCGTGATGTCGCCCTTTTCTTGCGCCTCGCTCGCCTCCTGCAGCTCGGTTTCTTCCACGTATGAGTATAGCCGGTTGGCTGCGTGGTCCTCGATCGTGTGCTTTTCCTCGTCCTCAGCTTTGTGCTTGCTCTCATCTCCAAACGGTAGGAACCCTGGAGGCAGGCCCATCCGAAACGTGTCGGCTTTGAAGAGCCGCTGACGAGTTACTTTGTTGATGCTTGACTTAAGCGTCGCGCGGGCACCCTTCTCCCCGGGAAGAATGGTCAGAGAGCCTGCCCAGATGGTGAAATCCTCGAAGCCCTTGACTACAGTATCACCCATATTCGAAATTAGGATTGTAAGAGTAGGCACTGCCAGCAATGACCAGAACACGAAGAATGGTTTACCCGAGTTGGACTCAGGTTGTAAGTCGCCGTATCCGATGGTGAGAAGGGACGTGTAGCTGAAGTATAAGGAAACAAAGTAGCTCCACTGCTGTTCGCTCTCAGCCTGCTCGAACACTGCTGCGCCTACGAACCACAACGCAAACGCAGCGCTTGCGGAGAGGAGCAATGACACCCATTTCCGTTGCTGGTCAGCCGCCGCTTGAATGTGACGCATGATATTGAATTCCTGCTCACGCCGTTGAGCTTCGCTAAGACCCTTCTGCGAGAACTTATAGCGTCTGAACCAGCCGATCTTAATGGTGCGATTGTCAGGATCGATCGTGGAGAGAGCATGCTCTCTTTTCTTCTCGGTGAAGCGGGCGTGCAGTTTTTGTTTTCCGCGTTCAAGCACGAGTGAGCGAACAGAGCCTATGACCAAACCGATGGTTACGATGCCGCCGATTGCATAAGGAAAAAGCAGCCCGCGGCCGAGGTGCGTCTTGGGAGTGAAGTCATCACCGATGCCGACGGTGAGTAAGGTAAAATCAGCCCAATATACTGCATCGAGGTACTTCCAACTCTCGATATAGCTGTATATCAGAGCGCCAATGAGCAGATACATCAGCAATGCAATCGTCTGCAGCATCAGCGTCCGTTGACTGAGGGTCAAGCGGAACTCTTTCTCGTAGTGTCCTCGCATTGCACCGATAACGGTGACGACCATGAGGACGGAAATGATACAATACAAAGCGGCTGCCATAATGGCATAATAGAAGGCTTGGCTAAGTGCATGTTGGTCTCGAGGTAATAGTCGGAAATGGTGAGAGTTTGCGACGGCAACAAGTGCGATGAGGAGGAAGGCACTGAGGAACCAACCGACGATAGTAATGGGCTGTGCAATCGCAAAGGAGACTCGATGAGCCATGTTTAAGAGGAGGGACAAGTTTGCAATGAGAGCCAGTACTAGTGATACGGCGTTGACAGCGATGAGCCTGCGAATTGTTGTCAGCTGAATCGGTCAATATGGAAGGATTTTTCACCAACCATCGTGGATCCTGCACCGAGTTCCCCTGAGCTTCAGAATTTCCTGGCGGAATATATTCTCTCCATGGCTGTACTAGAGCACATATGCTGAAGGCATTGGCCATTGGACCAAATGTGCCTGCTATGAGAGGACATGCCGTCGAAGCGAACCACCAGCGGCTATCAAAGCATGTTAGACTTCTGCGGGTAATTTTAAAAAGGCTGACCTGACTTACCTTGGATCAAGAAAGTCCTGTTCTGCTTCTTCCTCTTTCTGCTGGGTCTGGGTATACGGATCCTGTTCGAGGTCTTTGGCAACGTCTTCCATAGGCCCATCGAGGCCGGGATCATTCATGATGGTGGAATCTCTTGAAAGTCAGAGTCTTGTACGAAATAAGGCAGTTTTATCTCAGAATGCATGAACCCACAGGCCACTTCAACATTGGTAGAATGCAGGAGATTATACAGCGATTCCTTCGTCATGTTATTACTTTCGCACCGTGTTGCGGATGCTGGAAGGCTATGACGCACAGTGCTGAGATCCTGGGCCTTCTTCCCTGGCATTTCTCCAAAAGATCCCACCTTTGCCCCCTGGATCGACGCCAAACATACGCCATGACCGTAATGGATTTAAGCCAAGCTACCCCATTCCGTAGAAATCTGCTGCCCAACTCATCGACTTCCTAAAATCTTCCATGTGGAGATCCAGGCGTCGACCGCTCGTATTCGAGCTGTTACTTCCATCCCACCTTTGCTTCTGACGTTGTTCTTTCCGTCTCTCGTTTTCTTAGGATGACGGGAAAAATGACAATGAAATGTTGTGCAATTGAACAGACTCGATGTTGATATTGGCATGGCTGCCGTAAAGTCTGGAACCAAGGACTCTATGGCTTCAATTGACTCGAACACCTGTGATACCATAGACACATGGGCTAATCTCTCTTACTGCGACGTATCTTAAGGTATGCATTGATACTTCTGATTCTCCCGATTCCATTTCCGACAATTGATTCTCTAAGTTCCATGTGAAATATAAGAAGCTAAGTCGATGTATGGGTAGAAGATCTCAACAAGCTGTGCTTTCCTTGCTCCAGTTTTCGTTACGGTTTCTGTTTTAGGAAGTCGCAGAGAATCTGCTGGACTACTTCTCGTCACTTGACATTTTCTCCTTAACTCTCCAACTTCACTCCAAGAACTAGCCCTAACTCCTCGAACTTTCCATAAAGTTCCTTAGTTCAAATCTGAGAGGACAGTCAATTTTTTGCAGGTTCACTGCTTATCCGTTGCCGAGTTGCGTCCTCCGTGAATTTTCACTTGCATGTTCTCATCTTTTCTTCCTCCCAGCACTACTCCAACATCTGCCTTCTCGAGCTTGATCCTGCCTGCTCGAACCCGGAAAACCTGTCTGTGAATTACTGAATAGTTACCACTCAGCCTATTGAACCGATCCTCAGCTTGTAAAGTCAGTGCAGCGTTGTTCCTAGTCCGTTCCCAAGCCTTTATGAAGTTCCTACATCGTGGCTCCCTTCCGACCAAATCCGCTAAATCACTACATTCAGTCCCTCTTCTCTGGTCATCTTCTGTGGCCATCACCTCTGAACTCAGCGCTTTCGCCCACACGAGGAGCACTGCACCTGGTTGAAACCCGAATATGGCCTCCATGACGCAGCCTACAGGTGCGCCAGCCGACAAGGCCGAAGCTGCTGCAAAGGCTCGCGCCTATGGGTTTGCGGAGCCAATCAAGTATGACTATGCAGTTTACGGCGTCAAAACAGGTGGCGACGCTGAAGGGGAGGCAACTTCTCTTCCTGACTTCAATTGGGCGGCTAATGCTGCGAAGTACGAGTACAACGAGGAATACGGCGAAGTGGGCCCTCGAATTCCACAGTTGGAACAGCAGCTGTACACTGGCGAACATATCGTGCGCACTGGGCTTTACATTACGAAACTTCATTTTAAAGTGACAGTGGAAGGCCCCGTTACAATTCACCCTATCGCAAGCGTAAGCTCAACCTATCTAAGTCGAGAACTGACTTACTAATATTCAGTAGTTCGAGGATGCTGGAGTCCATCCACTGATAGTGGAAAATATCAAACTTTGCCAGTACGGCGCTCCTACACCAGTCCAAGGCTACTGTATTCCTGCCGTCCTCCTCGGTCATGATGTCGTCGCTTGTGCCCAGACCGGTTCCGGCAAGACAGCTGCGTACATGGTTCCGGTCCTGTCGAAACTTACTGGCAAATTCAAAGTTCTGGCAGCCAAACGTCCTCTTGGGCCTTCCTTCAACCCGAAAACGGATCGTGTTCGGGCTGAACCTCTCGTTCTCATAGTTGCACCCACTCGCGAGCTTGCTACTCAAATCTTCGACGAGACTCGCCGCCTGAGCTATCGGACTATGCTACGTCCATGCGTTGCTTATGGTGGTGGACCTCGTCATCAGCAGCAGCTAGATCTACAGCGTGGTTGCGACATTCTAATCGCCACTCCTGGTCGTCTACTCGACTTCATGAAAAATCCTTCAGTCCTGAGCCTTCGCCGACTCAAATACACTATTGTTGACGAAGCGGATGAGATGTTGCATGGCAATTGGGAACAAGAAATGGGAATGATCATGGGTGGAGGTGACAATAATGAGGATCCGGATCATCACTATCTCATGTTTTCCGCTACTTTCCCGGCGGCGGCTCGCAAACTGGCTCGGGATTATATGAAGGAGTCCTACATTCGCATTCGAGTTGGTCGCGCCGGTTCTTCCCATCAAAATATCACCCAGAAAGTCATATACGTGGAAGAGGATTTGAAGCGAATGGCTGTTTGGGATCTTCTCTTTGCATGCCCGCCAGCTCGTACCCTCGTCTTTGTCAATTCGAAACGACAGGCCGATCTTCTTGACGATTACCTCTACAACAACAGCCTGCCATGTACGTCAATCCACTCGGGCCGCACGCAACGCGAGCGTGAAGATGCAATGAGGGCGTTTCGTACGGGCGCCGCGCCAATCCTCATCACGACCGGTGTTGCGGCTCGTGGCCTGGACATCAACAACGTAATGCACGTCATCAACTTTGACCTTCCGCAGACTCAGCATGGTGGCATAGACGAATATGTTCACCGCATCGGACGTACTGGTCGCATCGGCAATGAAGGACTGGCTACTACGTTCTTCAACGACCGGGACGCGCCAATTGCGGATGATTTGGTCAAGGTTCTCCTCGAGTGCAAACAAGAGGTCCCGGACTTCTTACAGTCTCGTGTCCCGGAAGGTGCCGTTCCAAAGTTTGATGATGTTTCTGATGATGATGTGGATGGTGATGACGGAACAAAAGCAGAAGACTCGAATGCGTGGGGTTCCTCTACCGCCACGGAAAATCGCCAAAAGGACGTTCCTGTGACGAGTGAGAAGTCTGGATTTGTGGTGGACGATGACGATAGTAAGTGGTAAACGGGATTTCGGCCAATCGAGAACACTCTATTTCCCTTCTCGCTAAGGGATTTCAGTTGCTTTTAATTTGCTCACACACCTGAGAATGGCTTTCACTGGGTTTAAGGTCAAGATCGTGAGCACCATATTTCGCTGGTTGATATGATCGTGGATGGAGCTATTTTGATTCTTCGTTAGAGTGGTGGATCTCGTGGGATAAGCTGGTCACAATGGCATCTAAGCAGTAAAATGGTGTGAGAGATAGAGCAATAAAAGTCAGTATTCTTTAAATCTTTCATGATTCATGGGGACGTGCTTCGAAAGTCATTCCATCTACAGCCAATCAAGGTAGTATGAAGTTCAACTATGCCTGCACCTGTCTGAATATGCTTTGCAGGAAGTCGATGCCCTCCGCTCTCCATGTGTCCGCTTCGACATACGAGGTTGTTGCATTCATCACCATATTAGCGGGCCTGTTCGTGTACGACGGCCATTCCGGGAAGGCAGCAAGTTGGTCACCAGCACTATTATTTGCGTGAGCCGTAAACGTATTCGGATCCTGCTGCACGACAAAGCCGGTATAAGCAACGCCGATGCGCTCCGCCAGCTCTAAGTAGGAATGTGGAGCTGCACCAAGGTTGCCGGAGATGTTTTGGAAGGAGAAAGCCACGTTGACGAAGTGCTCGACGCCCTCGGTGATGGGTGCGTCCCACGGCGCCTGGTCGAAGCGGTAGCTGTACACTTTACCACGCAGTGCCGGCACCGCGCTGTATAGCTGCGTCATCCAGCGCCGCTGCGCAATCATCACCATGTCGCCGCCGATGCCCGCCGACAGCCGCCATTCGAGCCCTTTGGATGGAAATGTCTCCTGCCATGACACGGCGTACGGTGGGTAGCCCCATTCTGGCGCGTGATCGGAGTACAGCTCCATGAGGTATGATATGCTGTAAGGAGTGAGAGCGTAGGTGCGCCAGGTGAAGAATGCATCATAAAGCGCCTGTGTGGTATTTTCGCCGGTGATGGAGAAGGATGAGCCTTCATCGCTATTAGCACCTATGAGTATCGGGACTTTGATGAAGTGGCCCTGGGGCAATAGTGTGCTTGGATAATCGGTAAGAAAGTCGCCATCCACCAGAGGATTCCAGACCTCGGTATACGTAGTCGCGAATAGTTCTTCAGAGGTCAAATTTCTGAGACAGCTTATTTGATCAGATGCCGTCCAGCATCCTACCGTCCGTGTCAAATTTTCGAATGGTGAAGCGTAGTACGAGAGAGTCTGAAGAGAAGTGCCGATAGGACCTCCGGATTCCATAATACAGCCTCGGAAGAGGCCATCGTTGCGACCACCATACGACGAAAGATGCAATCCGATGGACTGAGCACCTGCAGATTCGCCCCAGATAGTCACTTTCTGCGGATCACCGCCAAAAGCAGCTATGTTATCTTGTAACCAGCGAAAAGCCATGCGTTGATCTAGCAAACCAGCATTGAGATTGCCTTCATCAAGAAGTTGCGTACTGCTCAGAAAGCCCCAAAGCCCAAGACGGTAGTTGATTGAAACTGCAATCATCGGTTGCTCTAGCCACTGGGCCACATTCAGAATTCCAGAGATGTTGTACTGTGGATCTGCGCTGCTTCCGGAGGTTAGCCCACCACCGTATATCCACACGAGCACAGGTAGAGAGTCGCTGGCCTTTGTACCAACAGGACGAACAACATTGAGCGTTAAACAATCTTCGTTAAGGCTGAAGGTACTACCGTACTGATAGCAGCTGAAGCCATATTCTGTGGCGCTTCGGACTCCAGTCCAAGTGCTATTCAAAGACTGAGGCCAGCGAAACCTAAGATTACCCAGTGGAGGTTGAGCGTAAGGAATACCCAGGAAGGCTTCTTGGTTCCAAGTTGGTAGCTCAATTCCTTGATAGCTACCGTTGAGGACTTTTACCATTGGTGCAATGGAGGAAGATGATGTTGATTGTCGAGGCAAGATGGCCACCGCAAAATCGAAAAGACTGATAAACCATAACAGAAACAGAACTGCACGACCATAGAAAGGAGTTTTGTCCATGATCCTGGGTTCAATTGTGCGCGTCGACTGTTAGAAGTCAAGAGAGAGGATAGAGATGTAGTGTGCAAATGTCTCTCCACCAAGCCATAGCAGCAAAAGCGCATCTATTCATGTCGGGGATTTATATTTGCATTCGCGTTCCCGAAGCTCCGCACATCTCATCGCAACGTCTAGTGATCGACATATGTACTGCATACACGGATCGTGACTAGGAAATAGTGAAATGCCACCAATCAGACTAACGAGCGGAACTTGAAAGGAGCAACGTTAGTAACCAGAGTTGCTTGACAGAGCGATTGAAAATTGACCAATGAACAGCGGGGAGCTCTCCGAACGGAAGTAAACAGACGACTAAAGAGGAGTACTCGGCATTTTCAATCTCTCAGGGGTTCGATGCGTTGCAATCCGGACAAACTGAGCTTCATGGCGGAGTCCTGGTACAATGGCGGACCTTGCTGGTCATGAGAACTGCCGAACTAATTGCTAGATTGTTAGCCGTTACTCAAGGTCAACGCGATCTAGAAGCGCCGTTGCAATGGTGCTTCGCAATCCTAAGCCTGCAGGTATCCGTTGAGAGCAGGTGATGGAGACGATCACGGAAGAATTGTCGAGAGCTGGGTAGTACACCAATTTGGTAAGTACAGTATTTAGTGAAATTGGCTACCAGAACTCCGTTCAATCGAGATAGCGACAATCCATTATGGAGTACTTTGAGCATTGCCATGATGTTGTTGATGGTTCGAAGTGTTTAGCGAGGAGGGGCGGGTAGGGGGGTACGCTATTAATAAGAGTGGGTCGCTTCGCACGGTCGTCGAACCACGCGAGGCTGAACCAAACTTTTTGGTCGAGTACAACGGTCGTCGCAAACATCTTAAAGTTCCGTCGCTTAATCCCAGCTTCTTTTTCTCTCCGAACGATACAACGCATCGCCAATTCCAAGGAATAGCTCTAAACCATGCAGAAAAGGCAGTGATGGCTCTCGCGTTATGTCCCAGCCGACGAATGGGAGGTGAAACATGTTCCCCAGCCTCGTGGTCTGAGAGGTTGGTCAACCCCAGCCTCCGCCATCGCCGTCCCATTAAGAGCAGGCGTACCGAATTATAACCTCCGAAACTAAATTTTCATGTCGTCTGTCGTTTTTCGAATGTGTGTTTGATCTTCGCAATGACCTTTGGAGAAGATTTATCTTTCAAGCATACAAATGGTACGTTGGTTGCGTTGATTTGCACTCGGCTGCATCCTTGTCGATTCGCCTCTTTGAAGGCACCGCCGCCTACGTTGCGTCGTCGCTTGCTGCAATATAGTTTACTGACCTCAACAACTAGTTTCCCGCCCACAGCTGTCGCATCAAAATTCGAAGCAGAGTATCGCCGCTTCCGAGCATTACTATTCCCTCGACAGCAGCTCCAGCGTCGGCGATGACAGAGAGCTCATTCCCATCCTCCGTCCAAAATCCACACCGCCTCCGCGAACGCGCAGTCCAGACGATGATAACGAAGCCGGCCATAGCTCTCCGGTGACAGCGACTAGAAGTTCACAGCGCCCCGGAGTTACGTGGGACGAAAGATTGGTTCGCAGGAAGCCGGTGGGATCCTCTGTTTCTTCCTCTCCGATCTCCCCCGTAGCCACAGAGCAAAAGTCACTTCAGCTTGAAAAGAGAGACACCAAGATGCAACCATATTCTCCGTCTACCACGCCAGGCGTGGATGAAACACCGTTTATCCAATTTGCGCTTGACCAGTTGACGCGAGACGAAGATGTTCGCGGGTCAAGACACTACGTCGGCGGAGATGAAGAAAGCGATGATAGCGATAATATCCAAAGAGATATAATCACTGCAGAGTCAAGCAAAAGACCAGCGATATCAGCCGATGATATGGCACGGCAGAAGGAGATGCAAGCTGGCCGTCCACCACGACATCCACTCCAACAAGCCCCGCCACAAGCACCAGAGAAGCCTTTACAACAACTGCAACAGCAGCAGCAGCAAGGCCCACTATCACCATCCGTCCAACCTTACGATGTCTTTGTCCCTTATGATCCTGCTGTGCCATCTCATCAGCACCCGAGACTGGATTTTCTTCCCGGAATCCTGCGACCCTTCTGGTTAGGCACCTTCATCTTCATATGTCTCCTCATGCTAGCGGGATTGATATTTTGCGCAGTCTGGTCGAATAGCCATAACGGTTTGTGGGGCTACACCGGCTTCGGTGACAATCGATACTTTGTATTCGAATATCTCCCGATCATGCTCGGCATGATCATCCTAATATGGCTCTTCCAAGTACAAATTGCGGTCCAGCGCATGGCTCCATTCATTGCAATGGCGTCGCATTCACTCAAGGCACGATCCGAAAGTGCCCTTCTCGACCTCTACCCTACTCAGTTCTTGTATCCCAAGTTTCAGCATTTTCGGTCAGGCCAGTCCATTATTGGCATTAGTTTCTTTATTTTCTGGCTATTCTTGTTCTCAATACCATTACTTGCATCAGCATTTAATGTGCGCTACTTCAGCAATGTCGGTAGCGGAGTATGGCGCTGGGTTGCAGTTCAAGGCGTCATTTGGACCGTCATTGCATTGTATATTCTGTTGGTTATTTCGTTATTTGGACTGGGTGCATATCTCTGGCGGAGCATCACAGGTCTCAAATGGGATCCTCGGTCTATTGCCGACATCATTGCCCTCCTGGAACGCGCAAATATAGTCTCAGACTACACCGACACCGAGACATTTGCCAACACCCGTGAGTTCCGCGAACGGTTATGGAGTCGTTCAGATCGACTGGGATATTGGCATACATCTCGAAGACCACAAGACATCTTCTACGGACTGGGAGAAGAAGGTGCTCCAACGAGACGTTACTCTATCGAGCAAGGACGTATACGCGAGAAACCTCGCCATGCCGCAAACCAACCATCCGTTTCCACCATGGAAAATCCCGAACCACAAACTCCACATGCGGCAGGCGATTACAGCATCCGAGCCGACATCCGCAACCCTGAGGTACGACGCCGCTACATCCCATGGTATCTGTCGTCGTCGAGCGTGACGCTATGGATCCTGATAGCGTTCGCGCTGCTAGCAGCCTTCTACGTGGTGGCGTTCGTGAACCAAGCGTCGCTGAAGGGGTTCCTGCCAGCGACGAGCGCGAACACCAACAGCGCGGGCTTCAGCTCGGCAGCGTTCCTGTACAGCTTCGTGCCGTGCGTGCTGGGCACGCTGCTGTTCCTGCTGTGGCAGCCGCTGGACTTCGCGCACCGGCGCCTGGCGCCCTTCGCAGCGCTTGCCACCGGGCCCCGCGGCAGCACCGCCGAGAAAAGCCTGCTGCTCGACTACACTGCTCGTCTGCCGCTCTCCGTCTCGCTGGCGGCAGGCGCCAACGGCCACTGGAAGGTGGCGGCGCTGTCGGCGCTCGCGCTCGCCAACGCTGCCATCCCCGTGCTGGCCGGCGGCATCTTCTGGCCGCAGTGGTACTCGGGGTCGGCGGAGGTGCGCATCGCAGCGCAGCCGGCGGGGCTGTACGCGCTGTGCGTGTTCCTGGCCGTGTATGCGGTGGCGCTGGCCGCGCTTGTCCCGCCGGGCCGCCGCCACATCAAGCTGCCGCACGCCGCCACCTGCCTCGCCGAGGTCGTCTCGTGGCTGTACATGAGCCCGCTGCTCGTCGACCGCGTGTTTGCGCGCTGCCGCTCCAAGGCTGATCTCGTGACGCGGCTGATTGGCGCGCCTGTGCACCACGACGACGAAGATGCTGATGGCAAGAGGGGTTTCTGGGCCAGCGTCTCGAATCTTGTGAATCGCAGTCGTGTGCACCTTCCAAGGAGCCATGACGACGGTGAGGCTGGGCCGTCGTCGGAAAAGGGCCCGAGACTGGTGCCGGTGACCGACGATGGTGCAGCGCCACTTGGGGACCAGCAGGAGCGCCCTGTGAGGACTTACCTTCAGCATCCGGGCGAAAAGGTGAGATATGGCTTTGGCGTGTACATGGGAAGAGATGGTAGAGAACATTTGGGAATTGACAGAGTGAGAAGGGGTGGGAGAGATATGGTCTTGTTTGATGATGGCAACACAGAACGAAAGAGTTGGATGGGCTTCTAGGCTCAATGAGGAAGATACAGACTACCTTGATACAGACGAAGTGATGATGGCTATGATACGATATTTACACCAAGGA
>Ga0335073_10011003_pt1 | contig 12721 bp, 14 predicted proteins | sample Lox_Sample_22_FD_207093 | JGI IMG/M metagenome (GOLD analysis project Ga0335073, IMG submission 207093) | Soil microbial communities from Loxahatchee National Wildlife Refuge, Florida, United States - Lox_Sample_2.2 | ecosystem: Environmental > Terrestrial > Soil > Wetlands | place: USA...
GTGCTGGAAACGGTCGAGGCGTTGGAGGCACTGGGCTATCGCGAGACCGATCTGCATCTGATCGCCGAGAAGCTCGAAGGCGTTTACGAGGCGGTCATCGGTAATCAGTGAATCGACGGTCAGTTTTGAAGCCGAAAGGCGGCTTGGTCGCCGTCGTTGCCGTACCGACCACCGATTACTGATTGGTCCCAACTGAATTCCGACCTCTGCTTTCTGATTCCCGGATCAAGCGCGCCGTCGCTTCCTCCACTACGGTTTGCAAGCGGCGAAGGAACGCCCGCTTGTCGAGGCCGGGCGGAATCGGATCGAGGACTTCGACAAGCACGGTGCCGGGGTAGCGCCGCAGCGAGCGGCGCGGCCAGAACAGCCCGGAGTTGAGCGCCACAGGGATACAGGCGAGGCCGGTTTCGGCATAAAGAAAGGCGACGCCGGGCAGATAATGCGGCTCGGCGCCGGGCGCCCGTCGCGTGCCTTCGGGAAAGATCACAATCTGCCGCGAACGCGCGATTTCGGTGCGCGCCGCCATCGCCATGCGTGCCAGCGCCGTCGCGCGGGACCCGCGGTCGATCGGGATCATCCGGGCTTTGCGCGCGAGCCAGCCGAACAACGGCAGCCACATCAATTCGCGCTTGAGCACGTAGCAGGGATCGGGCAGCAGCATGAACAGCGCGAAGGTTTCCCATAACGATTGGTGCTTGCAGGCGACGATATAAGCGCCGGTCGGAAGCTTTTCGCGTCCGCGCCATTCGACGGTAATGCCGCAGACGACCCGCAACAGCCACAAAGTACTGCGCGCATAGCCGCGCAACACAGCGAGCAGAAATGCATGCGGTAGCATGATCGTGGGCAGCGCCACCATCATGCGGGCGGTGATATTGAGGTAAAACAGCGCGCTGAAAATGAGCGAACGGGCCAGCAGAAGAGGGGAACGAGACAAGGACGGGTTCAATCAAATCGCTCGGATGTGCGTGTCAGAAACGCGATAGCCCCCACTCTCCGCCGAAAGCAAGTCAAAGCGCATGCGCAGCTGGGCGAACAGGTATTTGAAATATTCCGACAGCACCAGCCGGGTGGTCGTGCCGCGCGACCACCACGGCTCGATGCGCAACCGATCGGAGACGACCGGAAACGGGATCAGGGCAACATCCGGAAGCTGGTGGGCGATTTCCGCGAGCGCGCGTGGCATATGGTAGGCCGATGTGACGATGATCAGCGAGTGAAAGCCGCGGTCCTGTGCCCAACGGCGCGTTTCCACCGCGTTGCCGAAAGTGTTGAGCGCCGAATAATCGAGGTCGACGCAGCAAGCAAGCAAGCGGCCGTAGTCGGCGACTTGGCGGGCGATATCGCCCGTCGTCGTGCCGGGATTGACCCCGGTGATGAGCAAACGTTTGCCACGGCCTGCGGCAAGAAGCTGGAGCCCGTCGGAAACGCGTGCCGTGCCGCCGGTCAACACCACGATGCCGTCGGCATTGCGGTTGAGCGCGACCTGTCGGCTCGGCAGCAGCCACAGGAACACCATAAAGCCGACGACAAGCGCTATCCCGGCAAGCACGACCAGTCTAGCGACAAACCATCGGATACGTCGCGTTCTGACGGCGGTCTTAAGGCTGAACATCGCCGCGCGCGTCCCCCGCGCCAAATTTCGTTCCGGCAGCCGGTATCGATATGCAATGGGTTCGAATCATCGCCGCGATTCCGGCCGCAAGCTGATCAGTTCTCGGTCTTTAGAGGATGATCCGGAAAAGTGGTAGCCGGTCCTCCGAAAAGATCATGCTCCGCCGAAATCATAGAGCGCCAATCGATTCAATCTAGTCGATGGCCTCAAGCGTGCGGTTGACGGTGTGGCGGGAAGCGAACGCCGTTACCAGCGCCATGAACACGATTTGCAACAGGATCGCCAGATAGCCGGCACCGCCGATAGAGAAATTGCCGAACAGGCCCGCGATTTCGCCACCGCCCGGCGTTCCCGCGAGCCAAGTATTCGCCGCTTCCACAATGCCGAACAGCAGCATCGCGGCCGCGCCGCCGATTGCGCTGCCCTTGAAACCCAGCAAGAGGAAATGACGTTGAAATTGGCCGGCGATAAAACTGTCGGTTGCACCGACGTAATGCAGCACTTCGACGATCGGCCGGTTGGTCGCCATGGTCCCGCGCGTGGCGAAGGTGACCGAGAGCACGGTCACAATGAGCACCAACACAAGCACCGCAATGCCGGCCACGACCGCCGTTCCCGCCATCGTACGCATGCGATCGATCCAGCGGCGATGATCATCGAGGCGCGCGGCGGGAACTTTTGACGCAAGCGCTTGGCGCATTGCGGCGAAATCGGGCCGCGCCCCGGAGGCGAGCTTGACCACGATCAAGCGTGGAATCGGCAGGTCATCGAGGGCTAATCCGGCGCCGAGCCAAGGCTCGACCAAGCGCGCCGATTCTTCTTTCGTGTACGGCCGCACCTCGGCGATGCCGGCCGTGGCGCGTGCGATTTCGACCGCGTTGCGTACATCCGCCTCGATGTCGCGTCCGGGGACGGGCCGTACCTGGATTGTCACTTCGCGCGCAACCTGCGCTTGCCAATCGCCGGCTGCGTTCACCATCCACATCGCGGCTCCGACGCTGAGCGAGGCGAGAAAAGTCATGATGGCGACGACGGCGGTGAGCGAGCGCGCGGCGATCGAGTGTTTGGGCACGATGGACGCTGCCGCCGGCAGCGTGCGTATCAGCGCCGGAGATGCGTCAACGTCGTCCCAGGGCTCTGCCACGGTCTCAACTGGTTCAATCATAGACATGCAGACGTCCGTCATGCAGGACCAACCGGCGCGCGTCATACTCGTCCATCAGCGCGATGTCGTGGGTGGCAATAACGACGGCGGTTCCCGTCTTATTGAGCTCGATGAACAGCCGCAATAATCGCTGCCCGAGATTCGGATCGACATTGCCGGTCGGCTCGTCGGCGAGCAAGATCTGTGGGCGCGCGATCACGGCTCGCGCAATGGCCGCTCGCTGCTTTTCGCCGCCGGAGAGAACCGGTGGCAAGGCGCCGATGCGCTCGCCGAGGCCCACCCATTGCAGCAACTCCACCACTTCCGGGCGATAGTCGGTTTCCTCCTTGCCGAGCACGCGCAGCGGCAGCGCCACGTTCTCGTAGGTGGTCAAATGATCGAGCAGGCGGAAATCCTGAAACACGATGCCGATCCGCCGGCGCAGATTGGCGCGGCCGTCCTTGCTCAGCATCGCGGTATCGTGCTCGAACATGCTGATGAGACCGCGCGTCGGCCGCAGTGACAGCAGCATCAATCGCAGCAACGAGGTCTTGCCGGCACCGGAGGGGCCGGTGAGGAATTGGAAGGAATGCCCGTTAATCGCGAAGCTGAGGTCGCGCAGCACCTCGGGACCCAGCCCATAGCGCAAGCCGACATTTTCGAACCGGATCACCCCGTCCTCCGCAAGCCTCCGGATGATAGCGGGCAGCCGCTGCTGATTCGCGGCCTCTATGACAGCCTCATACCACGTCGGTCCGGCGGTTGCGGCCTGGCATGGTTTCCAATTCGTTAACGGATCGGGTGCTAGGGACGCCGCCGAAGGTAACGCACCGTTGATTCGCCGATGCTGATCGTCTGCCCGTCCTGCGCTACCTCCTACGACGTGCGCCCGGAAAACCTGTCCCCGATCGGGCGTCAGGTGCGCTGCGCGCGCTGTCGCACGGTTTGGCACGCGGAGCCGGACCTGTCCGAAAAGCTGCTCGCCGCCGCCGCCGCTATCGCGCCGGACCAAGACGTCGCCGCGCCGGCAGCGGATAGGGTGGCCGAGAAGGTCGCGGCGATGTCGGCGACCGATTCCGGCGTCGAAATGGCCGATGCCGCTTTATCGGATCAAGCCGCCGCAACGGCGGCCATCGATCAGCCGACGACCGAACAACACGATTCCTCAACGACCGGACTAGCGGAACCGGATTCCGCCGGCGCGGCACGCGAGATCGATGGCGAGGCGCCCCCGATCGTGCCGGCGGACCCCAACGAAGGCGGGTCGCCGATCGAAGTCGCCGCCGAAACGTCTGCCGAACGCGCCCGCGAACCGGCCGAGGACGTCGAGGCGGTGGCGGCGCGGCGGCAGCAGCACAGCGGCCGGCGCCGGACGCCGGGTCGGCGGTTGTCGCGGCTGCAAATCGGCACGTTGGCGCTGGCGCTGGTCAATATCATTCTCGTCGGCTGGCGCAGCGACGTCGTGCGCGTGCTGCCGCAGACGGCCTCGTTCTACGCCCTGCTCGGATTGCCGGTGAACTTGCGCGGCCTCACCTTCAGCGACGTCGTGACCAGCACCGAGCAGCATGAAGGCGTGCCGATCCTGGTGGTCGACGGCAACATCGTCAACCGCGCCCGCAAGGTCGAAGGCGTGCCGCGGCTCAAATTCATCGTGCGCAACGCCGCGCGGCAGGAAATCTATTCCTGGACGGCGGTGCCATCGCGCAACGCGCTGGCGTCGGGCGAAGCGCTGTCCTTCCGTGCGCGGCTTGCCTCGCCACCGCCCGACGCGCACGACCTTGTTGTTCGTTTCGTCAACCGCCGCGATATGTTGGCCGGGACACACTGACATCCCATGGCACGCATTCTCATAACCGAAGACGAAGAAGCGCTGCGCGCGCTGTGCGCGCGGGCGCTGGCGACCGACGGTCATCAAGTCGAGGCCGCGTGCGACGGCAGCGAAGCGCTCGACCTGCTGCTGCGTGCCGAGGGCCGTTTCGATCTCCTGCTCACCGATATCCGCATGCCGATCATGGACGGCATAGCGCTGGCGCTCGCCGCGGCGCGCGACTATCCCGATCTAACGATTCTGCTCATGACCGGTTACGCTGATCAGCGTGAGCGTGCTCACGGCCTCGACGCCATCATTCACGACGTGATCGCCAAGCCGTTCTCGGTCGCGGCGCTGCGCGGCGCCGTGAACGAAGCGCTCACGGTCAAAGCGCGCGGCTGACGCGACGGGCCCGCAGTACGATCCGGAAAAGTGGAAGTCGATTATCTGAAAATCATGCTCGAACAAAACGCCGGCGCGTTGTTCTGATTTGACCTAGCCGTCCTCCGACACCGCGTAAGGCCGCGGCAGCGACTCGACCGGCAAGTCCGGATGCGGTCGGCCGAAATCCGGCGCCGGCGAATCCTGACCGATCTGCACGATGCCGCGGCGGATCGCGCGGGTGCGTGCGAAATGTGCAAACAAGGCCTCGCCGTCGCCGCGGCGAATGGCACGGGTGAGCTGCGCCAGATCCTCGTTGAAGGTGCCGAGCATTTCCAGCACCGCGTCTCTGTTGGCGAGGAATACGTCCCGCCACATCGTCGGGTCGGACGCGGCAATTCGGGTGAAATCACGAAAGCCGCCGGCGGAGAATTTCAATACCTCGGAGCGGGTTACTTCGGCGAGTTCGTCGGCCGTGCCGACGATCGTGTAGGCGATGAGATGCGGCAGGTGGCTGGTGATCGCAAGCACGAGGTCGTGGTGCGCGGCGGGCATGGTTTCGACGTTGGCGCCGAGGGTTCGCCAGAATGCCGCGAGCCTCTCGACCGCGGCGGCATCGGCGCCGTCGGGCGGCGTGAGGATGCACCAGCGACCGACGAACAAAGTGGCGAAGCCGGCGTCGGGACCGGAATGCTCGGTGCCGGCAACGGGATGTGCGGGGACAAAATGCACTTCTGGGGGCAGATGCGGCGCCATGTCGCGCAAAACAGCACCCTTGACCGAGCCGACGTCGGAAACGGTGGCGCCGTGCGCAAGATGCGGTCCGATCTCGGCGGCGACTTCACCGCAGGCACCGACCGGAACGCAGACGATGACGAGGTCGGCGCCGGCAACCGCCGCGGTGTTGCTCTCGACCACTTGGTCGGCAAGGCCGAGCTCGGCGACGCGCTGGCGCGTCGCCGCTGAGTGGGCCGTCGCCACGATCTCGCGCACCGCGCCTTGCGCACGCGCAACCCGCGCGATCGACGAGCCGATGAGACCCATGCCGATCAAGGCGAGGCGATTGAACAAAGGTGCGGATTTCGTCACAACGTCACGCCGTTTTCGCTAAAAATTCTTTGAGCGCCGCGACGACCAGGCGGTTCGCCTCCTCGGTGCCGACGCTCATGCGCAGCGCGTTCGGCAGCTTGTAGGCGCCGACCTGACGCAGAATGAGGCCGCGCGCGGTGAGAAAGGCGTCCGCCTCCTTGGCGCTGCGTCCCGCGGTCTGCGGAAAGTGGATCAGCAAAAAGTTGGCGACGCTCGGCGTGACTTGCAGCCCGAGCTTTTCAAGCTCTGGCTTCAGCCGGGCAAGCCACCGCGTATTGTGCTCGCGTGCGCGCTCCTGGTGTTCGTGATCCTCGATCGCAGCAATGCCGGCGCCGATCGCTGGCGCGTTGACGTTGAAGGGGCCACGAATGCGGTTGATTGCGTCGACGACGTGGGCGGGACCGAACATCCAGCCGAGTCGCAAAGCCGCCAGCCCGTGAATCTTGGAGAAGGTGCGGGTCATGACGACGTTGTCGTTGGTGGCGACCAGCTCGATGCCGGACTCGTAGTCGTTGCGCCGGACATATTCTGCATAGGCCGCGTCGAGCACGAGCAGCACTTGCGGCGGCAGGCCGCGGTGCAGTCTTTTGACCTCGTCGAATGAGATATACGTCCCGGTCGGATTGTTGGGATTGGCGAGGAAGACGACTTTCGTCTTCTTCGTCACTGCCGCCAGGATCGCGTCGACATTGGCCGTGTAATTCGTCTCCGCTGCGATGACCGGCTTCGCGCCGGTGCCGAGCGTCACAATCGGATAAACGAGAAAGCTGTGCGTGGTGTGGATCGCCTCGTCGCCGTCGGCGAGATAGGCGCGGGCCAGCAAGTTGAGCAAATCGTCCGAACCGGCGCCGCAAACGATGCGGTTGGGATCAAGCCCGAACACGCGGCCGATCGCTTCGCGCAGCTCGGACGCGGAACCGTCGGGGTAATCCTGCAGCTGCGCGGCGACCGCTTTATACGCCGCGATAGCGCGCGGGCTCGGCCCAAGCGGCGTCTCGTTTGACGACAACTTGAACACCTTGGCCACGCCCGGTGCGCTGCTCTTGCCGGGCACATAGGCCTCAATGTCGAGCACGCCCGGCCGGGGCCGCGGATACGCGTTCATCGCTCAATCTCTCGTTCCTCGCCACGCAAGGGGGAGGGTAGGGTGGAGGCTGGCGAACCTCGAAGTTTGCGCAAGTCAAAAGCGCTCACCCCCAAAGGCGCGCCTCTCTCGCTATTTCGCCCTTTCAGGGGAGGAACGATCATCACTTGTGCGGCACCGTATAGCGGGTCGCGTGGCTGCCGACGAGGGCCCTTGAGCGGATCGAGGCGCCGGTGCCCATCAACGCGTCGGCGACGGTGTCGATACCGCCGCGCGCCACCGAAATGAGCAGCGCCGCGCCGTCGAATGCGCGGTCGGGGACCGCGATGGCGTCGGCGAGCCCGGCGAGATTGTCGGCAAAGCCGGCATTCCAGCCGGAGACGCGCACGCTCCAGACTTCGCTCTCGGTGACCATGGCATCCGCCGCCACGCGCGAGATCACGAATACCGGCATGCCGGCCGGATGATCGGCGCGCTCGACGAACGGCAACCGCGCGATGATTTTCGGCGCGCTGTCGAATTCCAGCGCCGTCCACCACGGGCCGCCGCCGACGCCGGCAAGAGCGAAAGCCGGCACCAGACCGAGATCGCCTTTGGAGACGTTAACAGCCTGGACCACGGTTGATGCTCCCATATGCGGCACGAACGGCACGGTGAAGCCGAAATGGAATCGCGCGGAATCGCGCATCAGCGCGTCGCCGGCGGACAGATCGGCATGCACGGAGAACGGCGCCTGCACGTAGGTGAAGGTCGAGATGATGACGCGCCAGATGCTTTCGGCGGTGTCGAGCGGCAAACTGCCATGATGGCGCTGCACCAGGCGGCGCATCATGTCGGCCTCGCGCGCCGGACGGAACGCCGAACCGGACTCTTCGGTCTTCTTGACCGCGATCAGACGCTCGATGATCTCGCCGCGCTCGATCAGAAGCGCGTGCATGCTTTCGTCGATACGGTCGATCTCGCGGCGCAGATCGCCGAGTGAGGGTTCGTTTTGGCGCGGCGGTTTCATGCTTTGCCCGGGCAATTGCTTGAATTGATAGGTATCGTTCGGCCTGAAAGCAAAGAAAAATCAAACACCAAGAAAAGAAAACATTGACTCCGCCGGGCAGCGGCCTATTTACGCCCTTTTGACCGCCCGCAGAGGCGGCTGTCACCGTCGGGAAGCACCATGGCAGAGGCCAGCGCGACGCTCGATCTCGCCGACCGTACGCGCGAAGCGGACCAGCCGCATTCGCTGGTGGTGCGCTTTCCAGCGAACAATCCGCTGCGGCTCGATGCCGGAATTGATTTCAGCCCGTTGCAGATCGCTTACCAGACTTACGGCACGCTCAACGCCGAACGCAGCAACGCCGTTCTGGTTTGCCATGCGCTCACCGGCGATCAGCACGTCGTCAACACTCACCCGGTAACCGGCAAGCCGGGCTGGTGGGAGACGATGGTGGGGCCGGGCCGGCCCATCGACACCGAACGCTATTTCGTGATCTGTCCGAACGTCGTCGGCGGTTGCATGGGCTCGTCCGGTCCGGCGTCAACCAATCCGGACACCGGCGCGCCGTGGGGTCTCGACTTTCCCGTCATCACGGTGCGCGATATGGTGCGCGCGCAAGCTATGCTGCTCGATTATCTCGGCATCGATTCATTGTTTGCAGTCGCCGGCGGGTCGCTTGGCGGCATGCAAGTGCTGCAATGGGCGGCGAGCTTTCCGCAGCGCGTATTCGCGGCGCTGCCGATTGCCGCCGCGACGCGGCATTCGGCGCAGAACATCGCCTTTCATGAGGTTGGCCGCCAGGCGGTGATGGCCGATCCCGACTGGCGCGGCGGCCGGTATTTCGCCGAACGCACCAATCCGCGGCGCGGGCTCGCGGTCGCCCGCATGGGCGCGCACATCACATATTTATCCGACGCAGCGTTGCATCGGAAATTCGGCCGCCGCTTTCAGGACCGCGACAATCCGACATTCTCATTTGACGCCGACTTCCAAGTCGAGTCGTATCTGCGTCACCAGGGGATCAGCTTCGTCGAGCGTTTCGACGCCAATTCCTATCTTTATCTGACGCGTGCCATGGATTATTTCGACCTCGCCGCTGATTACGATGGCGTGGTCGCCAATGCGTTTCGTGGCGCGTCGACGCGCTTTTGCGTCATCTCGTTTACCAGCGATTGGCTGTTCCCGACGCCGGAATCGCGCGACATCGTGCATGCGCTCAACGCCGCCGGCGCGCGCGTCTCGTTCGCCGAGATCGCCACCGACAAGGGCCACGACGCCTTCCTGCTTGATGAACCGGAGCTGTTTGCCATCGTGCGGGGCTTTCTCGAAGGCGCAGCGACGGCGCGCGGGCTAAAGCCGGGGCGGAGGTGACGATGCTGACCCGACTCAAGCATGACCTCACCATGGCCGAAGCCGCGCGCAGCCCGGGCGGCTCGCGCGTCGATTTGCTGGTCGTCGCCGATATGGTGGAACGCGGCGCGCGCGTGCTCGACGTCGGCTGCGGCGACGGCGAGTTGCTCCATCTTCTGGAAACCCGCGGCGTTGACGGCCGCGGCATCGAATTGTCGCGCGAAGGCGTCAACGAATGCGTCGCTAAGGGTCTTGCCGTCGTCCAAGGCGACGCCGACACCGACCTCGAAAACTATCCAGACGACGGCTTCGATTTCGTCATCCTGTCGCAAACGCTGCAGGCGACGCGGCAACCGCGGGTCGTGCTCGAGCACATGCTGCGCATCGGGCGTCACGCCATCGTTTCGTTCCCGAATTTCGGCCACTGGCGCATCCGCCTGCAGGTTGCGCTCGGCGGGCACATGCCGCATACCGACAATCTGCCCTATGCTTGGTATGAGACGCCCAACATCCACTTTTGCAGCATCAAGGATTTCCGGCAGCTTTGTCACGTGTCCGGCGCCAAGATGGAGGAGGCGGTGGCGCTCAATGCCTGGGGCCGGCGCATGCGGCTGAAAATGCCATGGTGGTTCTGGAATCTGTTCGGCGAGCAGGCGGTATTTTTGCTGAGCCGGCGCAGGTAGAATATCCACCGTTCGACGGTCGCTTCGTTACCTCTCGCCACGTGATGGGCGCGGGCCCGTAGCTCAATGGTCAGAGCCAGCGGCTCATAACCGCTTGGTTGGAGGTTCGAGTCCTCCCGGGCCCACCAGTCAATAATATCAATGACTTGTGTGGGTCGGCGGCGACATTGGCGACAGCAATTGGCGACAGGGTAAGTGCCGAACGAAATGGGCACTTCTTTCACTTTTTTCAGTCTAAGGTTTCCGTCCTCCCCCACTTTTCTGCAATGTATGTCACCGCGCCCGCTGGCCATGTCATTCGCTGGCGATAGGCAACTCAGATCGGATTGCTGTTTTCTCACCCGAATACAAAGGTTCTCGATTAAGAATCGCATGGCGAAGACGGTCGCCACCGCCGCTGGGGCTTGCGCGGCTAAAGCCTGCAACATGAGCGGGCGCAATCCCGGAGAAGGTGTTGGTCATTGCCCGCTGACGGGGGCCGGCGGTGCCGAACGGGGCACCGCCGAGCCCAGCTTGGATCAACCGACGCTAGCGTCCAGTCGCCGCTGATTTTTCGCTCGTGGGGCTTTTGGCCTTGCTGTACGGATAGATGACATTCCCAGTCTTATATTTCGACGGGGTCAGGATTGTCTCAATGTTCGAGGCGTTGCGGAACTGCTCCAGTCCATAACCCACAATGCCGTGGAACTGCACTTGCAGGACGCGCGAGGTCGCCCATTCACCGTCGGCGGCGAACTTCACATTGCCGACCACGGTATGGAAAGTGGCCTTGCGCATGTAATCGGCAAGCTTGGTGTCGTTTAGACTCTTGGTCGCCTCAATCGCGTCATCCAGCACCTGCATGTCGGCATAGGCCCATGGCGCCATGTAATAGCCGAGCGGATCAATCCCTTCGCTCGCCGCCTTCGCCTGATACTGCTTGATCAGCTTGGTGACACCCGGAAATTCCATCGTCTTTTCCGGCAGCCAGAAATTAAAATTGACGATGCCGTTGAGCTCCGGACCAAGCTGGGTCTGAATCGATGGCGATTGCAGTCCGACCATGCCGCCGCCGATCATGTTCGGCGTGAATCCGAGCTCGTTCATGGCGCGTACCATGCCGTCGGTATCGAGCGGATAGGAACAAATGACCACGAGATCCGGATTGGTCGCCTGGATAGCCTGTACGACCGGATCGAAATCCGTCGTTGACGGCGGATAGGTCTGATCGTAGACAACCTTCAGGCCTGCGGTTTTGGCGTTCGCCAGCGCGCCACGCATGGCGTTTTCGGAGAAGTCGGCGGCGGCACCGACAATCGCTACTGTCTTCGGCTTCGGTTTCTGCGCCATGGCGATGTCGAAGAAGCCCTTGGTGAAGGACTCTTCAGCCTGCGGGCCGGTTGGCAGCATCGAGAAGTATTTCGGATAGTGGAACTGCTTGTTCACGGCAAGCCCGAATAGGCTGATGAACACCTTGCCGCGCTCCATGACGACCGGCATCGCCGGCGCGATCATATTGGTCGCGTAGCCGCTGACCACCAAGTTGACTTTGTCGACGTCGAGAAGCTTGGTGTAGATGCCGGGAACGGTAGAGGCGTTGCTCCGATTGTCGTAATAAACTAGCTTGACCTGCCTTCCAAGCAAGCCGCCTTTGGCATTGACGTCGGCCGCCCAGATTTGCATGGCCAGCAAGGCCGATTTCCCGTTGGCCGCCAGTGGCCCGGTCAGGGACATGCCGAGCCCGATCTTGATCGGCGGTTCGGCGGCTCGCGTTGGCAAAGCGCTCACCAGCACAACGGCCGTCGCTGCGACCGCAACTACACCGGCCGTCGCGCCAATCTTGAGCGCCCGAAGAGAGGGAAGTTTTAGACAGGATAACATGGCTTTTCCTCCAATGAGCCGATCTGCGGCTCATTGGAGGAAAAGCCATCTCAGGCACAGAAAGTCTGACGACCGACGAATAGGTCGAACGACAGTCGACGCCGGCGCGCCTTCTCCACCGCAGCCGAGCTTTCGGCTCGCTTTTCTGGCCGACGGCGCCGTCTTCCAAGATTTCTTGCTGACCTCGGAAGGCTGCGCGGGCCGTGTGGAAAATGCAAGACACTGAAACAATGTTCCCGTCAGTCACGGCAACGCGGCAGACATTTTGCCGCTAGGGATTAGCAGCTTAATGAGCGGTTGTATCAGCGATCATCGGTTGTCCGGCCAAGATTTTGGGCTGTGGCGAAATGTATCTGTTTTGGTCCAGCGATCAAACCATCGAGCCGTGATCTGCCATATGACTTCGAATACAGTAATCGAGATAAGTAGGCTCACCGAAGCAACCAGCAATCCAACCCCGAATTGTTGAAACGAAGTGCCGCGACCGGCCAAAAAAACTCCCACGGAGCCGGCGATGAGGATGGTCCACGACCACACATTTGAAGAGTTCTGTTTGAACCAGTCGCGCATTGTCGTGGCTCCTCGGTGAGGGCATACTGACGACTAAAGAACCTCGCAAGGGCAGGCAGTCATCTTGGCCAGAACGCCGTTATTTGCTGAATGGCTTTATTACTGTCAGGGACCTGAAACTGTCACCGACCTGGTCGCGGCATGCAG
>Ga0335073_10011004_pt1 | contig 12720 bp, 19 predicted proteins | sample Lox_Sample_22_FD_207093 | JGI IMG/M metagenome (GOLD analysis project Ga0335073, IMG submission 207093) | Soil microbial communities from Loxahatchee National Wildlife Refuge, Florida, United States - Lox_Sample_2.2 | ecosystem: Environmental > Terrestrial > Soil > Wetlands | place: USA...
CCCGCTGCGGTGAACGGTGAGCGCGGTCGACTTGCGGCGGGACTTTTTACGAGCCATGGGTCGAGACTCGCGCGAGCCGGCTCGACTGTCAACCGAGCGACGCGGCGCGGCGCGTTTCTGCGCCTTTTGCTTCGCGCGGCCCCTTGTGAGCGCGGCAAGTTGCGCCGGCGACAGCGTGCGTTTCTTTTTCTTACGCGGCGGGTCGCCGCCCGCTTCGCGCTTCACTCGGTACGCGATTGCGAGCGCTTGCTTGCGTGGCTTGCCGGCAGCAAGCTCGGTCTTGAGATTGCGCTTGAACGCCGCGCGCGATGCAGAGTGTTCGAGCGGCATGGCTACTCACGCCGCTTGTCGTTGGACGTTGGCACTTCGTCACGCGAAAAGCCGGCGCCGGCGCCACCGTATGCCTTGCCGAGCAGCGCGCGCCGCGCTTCGCGAGCCGCGTGCACGCGCGCGAGCGCGTAGCCAGCTACGAAGATGAGCACGCCGCTAAGCGCGTCGAGCGCGTACCGGAACACGAACTAGATTCCGCCCTTCATGTCGGGCTGCGCTTTCTTCCACAGGAAGTAAGCGGCGACCGCGAGCAGCAGGAGCTTGGTGTTCTTATTCATGAGGCGAGCCTACCACGTTCGGAATCCCTGCGTGTGCGATGCCTTCGAGCTTGACGGCCATGACGTGCACGCCAGCGCGGCGCGCTCGCTCGCAAAACGCGACGTCCTCCCCATACCACTCGCCGCCCGCGATGCGTTCGACGAACACGCCGGGGTTCGGAAGGTTCGCGGGACGCTCACTCCACGTGAGGTCCGGGAACGCGCGCGCGACGTCGTTCAATGCGCGGCGTGGGAAGCATGCGAGCGCGAGGCCGGCGTGACGCACGGGGAACGGCACGCCCCACGGCATCGCGTCGACGTCCGCATCGTCGAACGTCCAGACGTTCCACGCGCGACCCTTGCGCAGCCGCATCGCCGCAATCGTGACGACGCGTTCGACCGCAAGCTCGCGAAGGCGCGCAAGCGCGTCCGTCGACGCGTCGACGTCATCGTCAACCGTCAGCCAATTCTCGGCGCCGCTCCGAAGGAATGCGCCCGCGGCACGGCAGCGCGCGCGCGTGATGAGCGTCGAGCAGTCCGTGTGCAAGAGCAACCGTTCGTCCAGCGGTCGCATACAAAAAAGCGTGCGGAAGCCCGCGACGCTCGACGTGTGTCCACGCTCTAGCTCACGCGCTACCGCTTCGTTGACGTCGTCGGTCGCGTGCTGCTTACCGAACGCGTACGCGAAGCACGACGCGAAAAGCACTCACGCTGCTTTCGGTGCCGCTTTGGGCGCGAGGTAATACTTGTAGACCGCAAAACCCACGAGTCCCGCGAGCACCCATTCCGCGACTTGTCCCGCGGCAAGACCTGCAAGGAATTTCTTTCCCCATCCTTCGGCCTTGTCGATGGCGCCTCCCGCTGTTTCCTTCGCGGCATTCAGCGCGGCTTGCGACGCGTCGAGCGACTTCATCACGACGCCCACGCGCGTTTTCTCCGTCTCCGTCACGACGTCAACGGGGAATTGCACAATCTGTTGGCCGAGCGTTTTCGCGGCGTCGATGGCGCGCTGTCCCGCTCCGAGCGCGACGCCCTTCGCGGTGCCTGAGAGTTTCGACGCGGACGCGATGCCCGACTGAATCTGAGTTGCTGCGCCTTCCAACGTTTTAATGTGCTCTTCGGGCGTGGCGGTCGGTGCCGGCGTTGTCGTATCGCCCACGACATGCGCGCCTTGTGTGCCAATGATGCTGTCCACCATCAGCCAATCGTCTCTGGGGTTGTCGCTCTCGACGAGCACGGCGCGCAGCATGTCCGGGTCGTTCATGAGCTTGATGCGCGTCTCGTAATTGCGCTGGCGCACGCAGAACGCGTTCTCACCGTCCTCGCCTTGCGTCTCGGTGCAGTCGAAGCCCGCGTCGTGGAAGTCGTCCACGAGCGACGAGAAATGCGCCGACGAGAGCGGCGCGTAAAAGTGCACGTTAGTCCCATCGCCGGAGACGGTCTGCGTCGCGCTCGAGAGGTCCGCGAGCGCTTTCGCGAGCACGTCCCAATTCGTCGCGTCGTCGCCTTCGGTCAAGTCTGATGCGAGCTCAAGCACGTCGCCGATGACTTCGAACGCCTCGTATTCATCTTCAGAGAACATCACGCCGCGAGGATACCAGGGTCACGGCCGCGTGTCTTTTCCACCATCCACCGGAGACACGCGTCGATGCGCTCGGTCACGCCGGCGACGGTGAGAGGTCCCGGCGCTGCTGCTGCCTCGAGCCAAAGCAATGTCGCCCGACGGTCGACGCGCTCGTAACGGCGCACGATGGCGAGCATCTCGGGATGAAGCTCGACGCGCACCGTCGTTGCGCCCACGACTTCGGCGCTTTCAAACGAAAGCTCATCACACGGGCCGGTCTCGCCGCGTGTCATCGGTATGGGTGCATCTTTCGCGAATGCCTTCGCTCGCGCATCGAGCTCGATGCAGCGCGCGCCCTTCATGGCCCATTCGTACTCGCGCCAGCGCGCAACGTCTCTTGTGTTCCCCTCTGATGCCGAGTCGAGAATCTGCCACGGCGTGCGGCTCGACGTGCGCCGCGTCGTCTTCGTTGAGACAGTCGAGAACTCGAGACCGATGTCCGTCAAGTAGCGCTCGAGCGTCGCGCCACCGTCGCCGCGCGCGAGCTTGCGAGCGCTCCACACGATGGCGTGTGCGTCGTCGGGGCGTCCGCGCTTTCCAAGCTCTATCTCGCACGCGTCCTGCCACACACGGAGCAGCGTCGCTTCCTCCGTCGCGCTCCACGCTGCCGTGAGCACGCCGACATGCAAGTGAGGGTGCCAACCGTTTTCGCCAAAGGTGACCTCGATTGACCGCACGCTTCCGCGCACGAGACGCCTAAAGATGCGTTGCACGCTGCCGTTCTGACGCGTGCGTCGCCATGCGCGCATGAGCCCCTTGCGTGTTTGCTCGAGCGACATCCCCGCGTCGTGCCGCACCGTGAGCGAGAGCATCCGCCACACAAGCGCCTTGTGAAGCTCTAGCCCGCCTCGAAGCACCTTCGTTAGCTCGGCCATCCTTCGAGCGCGGATGGCGCGCGAGCAGACGGCGCACGCGTGGATGCTGTTGCATCGGAGCACGCCGAACGCGCGCGCCTTGCGTCCCTTGTCGTCTCCCGTGACGACGACGCCCATGCACGCGCGGCAGCGCGTCACGCCGCACATACGGTAGCGCCGGAATTGGGACAGGCGCCGACCCTTTGCACGAAGCTCGACCGCCCGTCTTTCCGCGGAGTTGTCAGCTTTGGGGAGAGCGGTTACGCTTGCTTTCAATCGAGGCAGCAACCGGAGCGTCCGCCAGACTCTACGGTCTCGTCAACATCCCCGAGGGGCTCGTCCCCCGGGGATGTTGTTTTATGTGCGTCTGCGCACACTTAGCGCTGTTGTACCGTGCAACCTTTGCCCGTTGTATGTGGCGCACCCGACAAAATCCCTCACGTGGCAACCCGCGACGGTGAGACGGTTTGGCAACGTTGCTTGTGTTCTTCCAAGCGGGAGACCGGCGACGGGCGGGCGGTCGCGACGTCGGCAGCGCATGGGGGGCTCGCTTCGCTCGCGACGAGAGACGGTGAGGGTGGGATGGGGTCTCGTGCCTAAGCGCTCGAGCGAGAATATTATGCGGTCGATTGCGCTTGACTTTTGGAGCGAGAGGACTCGCGAGCTTCGCTCGCTACTGCGCCTTCGGCGCGGCGCGCTTCGCGCGCTTGCGCCTGCGAATCGTTAGCTCCACACGGCCATCGTGCCAGCGTGGCGGCTCCTCTGCGATGTACCAGCGGTCGGTGAGGTCAAGGCAGTAGATGCGCCCCTCGTGGTCCACCGCGAACACCGCGAGGTCCTGATGCTTGCTCGTGCGCAGCCGCAGCCACGCCCGTAGCTCTGTCTCGGAATCGGTGACGTGGACCTCGTGCCAAGCGTCGGCGCTGCTCTCGTCGCCGTCGACCTGCACCGCGATGAAGTCCCACGTCGTGCCCATCGGCGGGTGCCATGCTGTGACGAGCAATCCGTCGTACTCGGAGCTCACGTTCTCAAAGATGCGAGTCCAAGGAAATGAAACGTGGATGTACTTTGTGATGCGCCCCTTTTCATCGTCGTAAACAAAGAACAAACGATGCAGGTAGCGCCTGCCCATTCGTCGCTGGACCCCAAGCTTCGGCCCTGGCTTGAAGCTCACGACGGCGTTTCGCCTTCGCGCGCAAGCTCAGCGAGCAGCGCGCTTGCATGGTTGAAATTGTCGGACGCTTCGCGAAGCATCCGACGATGGCGCTCCGTGAGCGGGAGCTTGCTGCCGCGCGAACGCGTGAGCGTGAGCACGATGCTTGTCACGGACATCACCGCCTCAAAGAGACGCTGCTCGTGTTCGTGCGTCACGGGTCGTAACCCGCGAGCAGAGGGCCACCACGAACGGGCGCGCGCGGCGGGACCATGCGGACGTTCATCGCTTCGAGACGTCGACGGCGCTGTTCGCGCGCAATCGACTCCGTGTGCTCTTGGGACGGCCGGCCGTGCACGCACGCGCGGCAGCGCTTCGAGCGCTGGCGACCGATGTACGTGACGAAGTCGGCGCCCTCGCGAAGCTGTCCGCATCCGCCGCACTTGATGAGACTCACGACGCCCCCCGGATGTTCGGGCGCTCTGCCCAATCGCGACACGTCCGCGCGGCGCTCTCGAGCGTGTCGACGCGACCACACAAGTAGTCGTCTCTCTCTTGCGTGTCGTACGCAGCACGCAAGCCCTCGAAGTGCTTCGCGAGCGCGCGCAAGACTTCGCGCGTTTCACGTTCGGTCTCCGGGATGGCGAGAGGGTGTGGCGCCGTCGGCGCTTCCGCGACGATGACAAGGGCGTTGCCGATGCAGCGCCCACACACGCGCCGACGCTCGTAACTCGACGCGCTCAGCACAAGCGCGAGTTGCGTGGACTGCAAGCCTGTTCGACCACATGCCCCGCACTTCATGCCACACCGACCCCTTCAAACTCGTGCGCGATGGCGAGTGCCTCTTCGACAAGTTGGCGAATGGTGGCATCGTCCGCGATGGTCTCGCGACCGTCCGGAGTGATGAATGGGACCGCACGCGCGACCCCGACGGCGTTACCGAGCAAGATGCCGAAAATGGCGGGCGTTGCCACGCCAGCCTCAAGCGCGGTTTTGATGGCAGCACGGACGCAGATTGCGAACGCTTTCGAGTCACGGTCATGGTCTTTCATTGGTCACCTCCACACACGCGCTCGGCCACGGCGCACGTGGGCGCGTCGTCCGGACACCTCCACGAACAGCCAGCATCGAGCGTGACTTCGTCGACGGCGCCGCCGCACTGACAGCACACGAGCAGAACGAGCAGCGCCCTCATGACTCACCTCCCGGCAGCATGACGAGGGACTCGCGACCCGCGTGCATGACGCGGTCAAGCTCTGCAAGCTGCGACTGATGCGCCCTGCAGAACTCTCCCGGCTCGTTGCGCTCCACCCACACGCCAGCCACGAGCATCGAATGCGCCTCGTAGGATGTCCACGAGTCTGCGCCACCGGGACGCACGAGCACCTTGTCTTCTTTGCTGCGTGACACCTGGAACGCAATCCACATGCGGCACACCGGACAGCGCGAGTCAGCCTTCGCTTGCAAGTCGAGATGGGGATTCATGCGACACCCCCGACCACGATGCGCGTTGCTTCGCGCTTCCACGCTTTTCTGTCCGCCTCGTTCATGCTGACGAGGATTCCGTCGAGCGCATGAAGCGCAGCGCGACGGAGGAACGTTGCCGCGCTGCGACCTTGCTCGAGCGCAGCGCGACGTACCATCGCGTATTCGTCGGGCGTGAGACGCACTTGCAGTTGACGCGTGAGCCCGTGCACGGGCGCGACGTCGACCATGGGCGTGAACTTCACCTTTCGCATGCTCACGCCGGGGAGCGTGGCTTGCTTCATCTTTCTACGTTTGGGCATTGGCGATACCTCCTGTAACGGAGTCTACCGCGTCTTACGCCCTGTTACAAGCGCCGGTCGGCCGACCGTCTTACGCCTTACGCTCCGTAGGCTCGCCGGCGACCTCGTTCTTGGTCGACTCGGCCGCTTTCGCCGTTCGTTTCGACCTGTATTCGGCAAGCTGGCGCTCCGTGACGGCACGCGCGCTCGCAAGCTGCTCGGCCGTGAACGTGTGCCCGGTGCGACGCTTGACGTTCGTGCGTGGGAACGGCGATGCAGGCTCGTGCATGCCCTTGTGTCCCGGCGCAAGCCGACACGTGAGAGGGACGCGCACGGAGCCGCGTGTCACGTAGCCGAGTACCGCGCTGCAAGTCTTGGGTGTCGTCGATGCTGTCATGGTGCCGTTGCTCCCGCGGGAACGAGGATACGAAGGCGTGCAAGACCGCTCGAGCCGTTGCCACCGTTTCCGCCCGCGTCCGTGTTGCTCGCGCCCCCGGCGCCACCACCGGCGCCCGCTCCACTGTTTGGAGCGACGCTCGTGCCGTTGCCTCCCGGCGACCCCGCGGCCGCTGAGTTGCCACCGGCGCCAGCAGGTGCGAGCACACCGGCGCCCCCGCCGCCGCCGCCACCACCCTCGCCAGCGCTCGACGTTCCACCGGCGCCCGGTGCCCACGAGAGCGCGCCCGGAATGAGCGCTTGCACGCGTGTCGGTTGCCCCGACGTCCCTGCCACGCCGGCAAGACCGCCCTTGCCTCCCGCAGCGACAAAGCCCGCACCGTAGCCGGCGAGAAGGTCCGTGCTGTTCGGGACGAAGGCACCTTGGATGCTCGAGCCCCCATGCCCCGAGGCGCTGCCCTGTTGCGAAGCGCCGAATACAAGCAAGGTCACGTTGGACGTTGCGTCCACGAACGTTGTCGGCGTTGCCGCTTGCCCGTCGGCGCCCGCGCCACCCCCCGCCGCACCACCGGCGCCCCCGAGACCGCCCGCGCCGACGCCCACGGTGAGCGAATGCGAGAGGTCGAAGTCGAATCCGCCGCGTTCGAGAATCGCGCCACCGCTCCCGCCGCCGCCGAGTCCCGCGGCCGCGTTCGTCCCTCCCGTTCCACCGGCGCCGCCGCCTGTCCCGCCGAAACCTTCCGCGTCGACATGAAGCGTTCCGACGAACGGGAGGTAACCGTCTGCGATGATGCTCGCGAGCACGTTCGTCGCCGGCGCCGTGAACGAGAACTCCCACGCTTGCGTGTCCGCCTGGACGAACGTGAGGCCGGCGAGCGGTCCAGGGAAAGCCTCCGGCCCGCCCGAGTTGAGCACGACGTTCGACGCGTACTCTAGTTCCGCGGCCGCAGTGCCCGCGAACGTGAGCCACGTCGACGATGGCCACGAGGCCAGCGTGGTGAAAAAGTAGGCTTGCCCCGTCATCTGAATGACAAAGCCAGCGTTCGTCGCAAGGTTCGCAATGGGAGCGGTCGCGCTCTCTGCGTCGATTCCGCCATACGACGAAACGATGAACACCGTCGTCCCGCTCGGAATCTGCATGATGGGCGCGGTCGCCGTCGAAAACGAACCGACGAACGCGCCTTCAGCCAAGATGAGCGCCGGCCACGGCGTGAGACCCGACGGAGACGTGGTGAAGTCGAAGTCGATGGCAGGTGTCGCACCCTGCGTGTCTCCCACGACCAGGATGAGACCACGGAGCGCCGCGAGCGCTTTCAGCGTTGCGCCGTCCTCCACTACGAGCGTTGCATAATTGTCGTCGTCGACGCGGTATGGCCGAATCTCACCGCGTCCCTGAAAGTCGGTGACGCCCGTCGAAGCGGGAACGAGAGCCGGCGTGACGATGCCGTCGTCCACCCACACGATGCAGCAACCCGAGAACGCCGCAACGACGGCTTGTACTTCGGCCCACGTCGCGACGAACATGCCGGAACTCGCAGCGCCAGGGCGATAGATGACACCACCGACGGCGCCACCGGAAGGCGAGCCGGGAACAAGCTCTTGCAGGACAAATTGCCCGCTGTTGGACGTGCCGAACGCAAAGCCTTCGGTGTTCATGTGCTCGCCTCACTCGCGGTCGCATACTGAGCGAGCGAAGCGCGCCGCGCTGCGAACGACGCCGCCGCCTGGTCCCATGTCGACGGTGGCTTCGCCTTCGTCGGGTCGAACCATCCCGCCTTGCCGAGCGCAATCCACCAATCCGCTTTCGTCGGGTCGTGCGCAAGCTCGTAGGCGGCGACCTTGTAGCGCGCGCCCCCGAGCAGAGCGACGTAAGCCGCGACACCGGACGCGAGGTCCGCGAACGCACGGAACGCGAGGTCGCATCCACTGATGTCATGCGCGAGGTACCACGTTTGCTGTCCCGTCGCGGTGATGTTCCCCACGTTGTAGTTCCACTCGGCCGCGCCGTTCGCCGTCTCGATTGACCAGTGCGTCAAGAGCGAGAGCGCGATGTCGCGCGCGGTCGCGTCGTCGGTCTCGGTCTTCTTGACCTCTGCAAGCGCGGCCGCGAAGCGCGACGTCGCCCACGCAGCGACGTCGTGTCCGCCCGTCTGCACCTTGTCGGTCTGCGTCGACGTTGGGAGCGTCACCTTCGCACACTTCTTTTTCTTGCGAGCGTCCGCGGTCGCTGCGATGAGCAGTACGCCACCCACCGCGAGCAGTACGAGCGCCTCACGACTTCGGCGCGCCATTCGTCACGCCTTCGACTGCGCCCCCTTCGGCCATCTCAGGACGAGGCCCCATGAATGCTCCGAGCGCGCGCTGGACAAGCTCAGGGCCGGCCTTGTCCGCAAGAATCTTGAGCACGCCCATAAGCTGCTCGTTCGACTGCTTCTCGCTTTCGGCAGCTTCCTCACGCTGGTCAAGCTCTTGCGCTCGACGCTCGAAGGCCTCGTGTGTCAACTGCTCGACGGCCGCGAGACGCTCGGCCATGAGCTTAGTCACGGTCGAAAGCTGCTCGAAGGCGCGCTCATGCGCCTTTGCTTGCGACGCGCTCACCTGAGCAACGACGGTGGTCAAGCTCTGCGTCATCGCTTGCACCATCGTCGCGAAGTCGGTCGTGTTCTTGAGCAGCGGTACCGGCAGCGACGTCGGCGCGTCCGGCTCGTCCTCGTTTGGGCCGCGCTTCTTACCGTTCGGCGCGTCGATGTACTCTTGGCCGAGTAGGCGCCCCATCCCGTCGTACACGCGCACCGCGTCGGGCTGCAACTCGCTCAGCGTGTTTGCGGCGCGCATCCAGCGGTGCGCACCGTTCGAGAGCGCAATCGTCTGTTCCTTGTCTCCGAGGACAGCGACCACCTTCGCCGCGTGCGGACGATGACCCGCAAACCACTGCGCAAGCTCGGCCTTATTCACTTGGCCATCCCCGGAAAGTGAGAGAACGGCGCCGCCATGGCGACGGCCTGAATCGAGTGCAAGTCGACATTGGCCGTCACGGTCACGATGGCGCTCACACGAATGACCTGGGAGGGAAGCGTCAGTGTGATGTCGTTGTTGGCCGTGCCGTTGAGCGGGTCGACCTGCTGCAAATACTGCTTCGTTTGCAACGCCGCACCGATGCCAAGCTGGACCGACCAAAGCACCGTGTCATCGGGACCGGGCGTCGTGAGCGCGCCCGTGACCTCGACGCTCGCGAGACGCAGGACCACCATCGCAGGTATCCACATCTCTTGTGTGATGAGGTACCCCGTCTCTTGCGGTGGACCGCTGAGACCGCCACCGGGGAAGTTGAGCTGACGCATGTCACCCCAACGAATCTCGGAGCGGTCGTTCTGCTTCGTGAACTCGCTCGCGGGACCGCCTGGATTCTGGTCCCATTCCGGCTCGGGGACGCGGACCTCGCCTTCCGGAAATGGGTCGATGCCATGCTCTTGGACACCACCCTCGAAGGGCTCAGCGACGGCGCGATTGCTATGGCTCCAACGCGTCTCGCCTTGCGATGGGAAGAAGACGCGGCCGCGTCCCGCGAATTGAATGAAGTCGTCCTCGTGGACGCGGTGAACCTTGCCCGTTCGTCGGTCGCGAATGTACGCGTAGCGCGGCGGGACGTTGCCGAAGTGACGGCCGCTTAGACCGCGCTTCGTGTACTCCGGACGTCCACCGTTCGTCACCGCGCCCCCTTAGTAGACGGGCGTCAGCCCGCCGCTACCGTAGTAGCTCGACCCGTAACCGTAGGGCTGCTGTCCGTACATTCCACCGTAGTAACCCGCTCCGTAGCCGGGCTGTTGCTGATAGCCCTGCGCTCCGTAATACGCCCTGTAATACGCGCTTGGGTCGTAAGAGCCTTGCTGCCACTGAGACGGGGAGTACCCGTAACCAGAGCCTTGCTGGACTCCGTAGCCGTAGTCCTGCGCGTACATCGCAGCGAGGTCGACGCCGCCACCGTCGCCCTGGTCTCCGTAGCCGTCTCCGTAGCCGTCTCCGTAGTAGGGCTGCTGCTGTTGCTGCTGCTGGCGCTGCTGCAAAAGCTGTTGCCGGCGAGCTTGCGCGCTGCCGGTGCTCGCGCGACGTCGGCGCGGCGTGGGAGCGCCGCTGATGTTCGCGGTGACGGTCCCGCCGCGCGTGACCGCTTGCGCTGCCGGAATGAGCAGGTTGCGCAAGCCGAGCGGGTCGAAGATGGTTGCCGCGATGTTGCCGGCTTGGCTGAGCGCGTTGGGCGAGACCGACACCTTTGCGATGGTGCGCGCCACGCCTTCGACAAACTCGCCCATCGTGCGACATCCTTCGACGTCGGCTTCGCCGCGAAGGATGGCGGACACGTACGCGAGCTTTTCGAGCACGTCGTCGGGCGCCCCGTACAGCGAGTAGAGCCCGAGCATCGCGCAGACTTGCGCGAGCGCGTCGAATTGGTTCGTGCCCGTGCGCTCGACAGAGACGCCGCACACGCCGTCGAGCCCCCAAAGGTCGAGCGTCTCGGGGTCCTCGTAAAGCGAGTCATCGATGGGAACATCCATCCGCGCCGTCCAGAGACCCGAACGCGAACGATGAAAGCCCACGACGGCGTGCTCCGTGTCCGCCATCGGTTCGACGATGGCAGGGCGACGACCTTCACGGCCGTCGAGCGCGCGACCCATGCCGGCCCACCGTGACGGGTCGTCGACGCTGCCGTCACCGCGCTGTACGACAACATGCCAGCGCGTTGGGCCGGACTGGTACGCGATGGCGCGCGCTTCCGGGTCCTCGTCGCTCGCGCGAAGCTCTGCGGCCCACCAGGGGCCAAGGTCGTCGCAATCGCCGTGTCCGCGCTCGAAAACGTCGCGCGGGCGGTCGAACGATTCGTCACCGGGCGCGGAGTCTTCCGGCTTCCACTTCACCATCCCCTGTTCGATGGCATCGGACAGGGGAGGGACAGCACCTTGCTCGACGTCGTGTTGCGCGGCGTCGGTCGCGAGGTCCAGAAACGCGCCGAGCGTGTCTTCCGACACGGCCGACGCCGGCAGCGTCGTACGGATGCGCACGGGCGCCTCCGCTTAGGCCAGGACTCGGCCGATGACGATGAGCTGAACGAGCAGCGTGTCCGTGCCCGTAATGGGGTTGGGCGTCGGCAGGCTGATGGGAAAGTTAATGAGCACGCCGGGCGCGGCGTCCGTCATCGCGAGGCGCACGCCGAAGGCCGTGGGCGCCCAGAGCGAGATGGGAATGTTCCCAATCTCGACCTGCTGCGGCAGCACGCCGACGGTGATAAGCGTCGAGAACGGCTGCACGCCGACGGCGCTCGCGCCGGTGGCTTGCAGGATGGCGACGGGGCGCTCTCCCCGGAACGGGCGCTGCGGCCGCGCCTGAAAGAAGATGAGTGCGACGGCCGCGGAGAACACGCCGCCGTTCGTCTGCGGCGTGAGCGGCAGCGTGTGCATTTGTTCGGCGTTGGGCGAGACGCCGAACGCGGACTGAAACCACGGCGGGACGGGCGCGCCGCTCGGCAGCATGCCACCGGGACCGCCACGGCCCCTCATGTTGCGCATCATGCCGGGATGACGGCCACCGGCGCCGGGATGCTGCAAGGCGCCGTGTCCGCGCCCGTGCGCGAGCGAGCGCGAGTGCGAGCCGAAGGGCCGGCGCCCGAGCTGACGCGTCACGCCCACAAGCTCGTCGCCGTCGACGTCAGAGTAACCAACCACGTCGAAGTCCGCGCCGTCGATGTCGTCATACATGTTGTGCTCTCCTGTTTCGAGCGGCACACGCCGCTGAATCTTTACCGGACCTCGTAGCCCGAGGTCACTTGCGAAGCTGCGCCTTGCTTGGCCTTGCCGCCGCCGCTGGACCCGCTCGCGCTGCCCTTCATGAACTCGTAGACCGCAATCGACCCGAGGCCGATGGCCGTGTCGCGGACGTACTTGCTGCGCACGACGCCCGTCATGTGCAGCACGCCAGCGACGAGAGCGACGCTCCCGGCTTCACCGACTGAGCCGATGCTTGGAATGCTCCACCCCTGTTTTTCGGCGTAGCCGAGCGCTGCCGCTGCGAGGAGCGGGCCGACGGGGAGACCGCCCAAGCTGAGCGCGCTTCCGACGCTCGCGCCGCGCGAATGATGCCGACCACGGTGCTTGATGCCCCCGCTGCGGTGAACGGTGAGCGCGGTCGACTTGCGGCGGGACTTTTTACGAGCCATGGGTCGAGACTCGCGCGAGCCGGCTCGACTGTCAACCGAGCGACGCGGCGCGGCGCGTTTCTGCGCCTTTCGCTTCGCGCGGCCCCTTGTGAGCGCGGCAAGTTGCGCCGGCGACAGCGTGCGTTTCTTTTT
>Ga0335073_10011005_pt1 | contig 12720 bp, 11 predicted proteins | sample Lox_Sample_22_FD_207093 | JGI IMG/M metagenome (GOLD analysis project Ga0335073, IMG submission 207093) | Soil microbial communities from Loxahatchee National Wildlife Refuge, Florida, United States - Lox_Sample_2.2 | ecosystem: Environmental > Terrestrial > Soil > Wetlands | place: USA...
CACTCTTCACACACGACTTCCAGACTTCGACTGTCGGTTCGACATCGTCGGGATGCAGAAGTTTCCCCCAGCCATCGCTCATAATTTGCTCAGGACAAATACCGGTGTAATCAAGCAGCCGGCCATTGCAGTATTCGATCGCTCCATTCGGTGAAGCACTCCAGAGCATCTCGGGTATGGTTTCGGTTATCTGCAGCAGATTTAATTCCCGTATGCGCAGTTCCTCTTCCGCTCGCTTCCGGTCGTCGATATCGGTCGAGAGAGCATACCAGCGCGCAATCCGGCCGTCTGGATCCAGCATGGGAAACACCCGAGTCTGAAACCATCGATACATGCCGTCCACCCGCCGGAAGCGGAACTCTTCGATCAGGGCGGTCCCCGTAGTGATCGCACGGGTGAATGCGGCTTCCACCCGATTCAGATCGCCGGGATGGAGGACGTCATTGACCCCCCATCGGTTGATTTCATCAAGCGACTTGCCGAAGTAATCCAGGAATTGTTGGTTGACGAGTGTAATCTCACCATCCGGGCTCAAGGTTGCCACGAGCCCCGGGATGTTATCGACAATCTGGCGAAAATTGCCTTCGCTCGCCCTTCGAGCCTCATCAGCCAGCTTGCGATCGTGGATATCCGTGCTGGTTCCGTACCAACGCAGTATTGCGCCAGTTTCATCGCGGAACGGAGCGACGCGAATGAGAAACCAGCGATACTCGCCATCGTAACGGTGAAGGCGCGCCTCGATTTCTCCCGGTTCTCCCGAGACCAACAACTCTTGCCAGCGCTGCATCAATGGCGGTAGATCCTCCGGATGGAAAGCCGCATACCATCCCCAGCCGTGCGCTTCTTCAGGAGAGAGACCTGTGTACTCATGCCAGCTCTTACTCAGGAATTCGTTTGAACCGTCAGGCAGATTGCACCAGGACAGTGTCGGAATCGTGTCGATCACTCGCCGCAGATTGGCCTCGCTCGACCGCAGCGCTTCCTCGGCGCGCTTCTGGTCGTCGATGTCGGTGGTTGTGCCGACGAACTTGAGAACTCTTCCCTCTGCGTCACGCAAGACCACGGCTTGCTGAAGATGCCAGCGATAGGTCCCGTCCTTGGCGCGGAGAGACCTGGTCTCGAACGCAAAATCCGCTCCTGAACGTACTCCGTCCCAAAAGGCCCTCGAAGCTGTTTCGCGGTCCTCGGGATGAATCGCGGTCATCCAGGCCTCTGGATGCGACCGAACAAAATCAAGGGTCTGGCCGGAGAAATCATGCCAGACTTGATTTACAAAATCGGGCGTCCCATCGGGCTTGAGCGTCCAGGCGGATACGGGAAGATGCTGCAGCATTCCCACCTGAAGTTGCAGCTCCTCGTTGATTTCGGCCAGCCCCCTTGTTCGTTCCGCGACCCACCGATCGAGTTCGATTGCCATCCGCCTTTGCTCATCCAGACGAAGTGCGTGCTGCAGTCCGATTGCCAGCTGATTGGCAGCTACACCAAGCACCAGACTCTCGGTTTGTTGTGGAAAATCTGGCCTCTGAGATCCCGCCGCGATGACCCCGAGCTCGCCTTCTACTCCCAACTTGATGGGAAACACTGAGAGCTGCTGCCCTCCCAGAGTCCTAAGTCCCTGTTTAGGCCCTTGCTGTAACCCTTCTCCAAACCGCTGGTCCAGAATGCAGCGAACTTCTTCCCGGTATAGGCTCGTCTCATGGTGTTGCCTGGCTCTGAGAACTTCGATCGGAACTTCGTCTAATTTGACTCTTGCCCGCGCATAGAGGAAATTAAGATCGAGCATTGCCAGAAGCGCATCGAGAAACCTATCCAGGAATTGAGTCGCTTCGCTTTCACCCCAGGTGGCCGGAAGTGCGAAGACGCTGACCAGATCGTTCACGCAGCGCTGCAGTCGACTTACTTCAATCGCAGGGTCCATTGGTTGCTGATGCATACTTGCCCCCTCGCCGCGGATTGATTCGTCCATACCGCAGTCTGCGAAGTTCATGGAGAAGCTCACGAGAACGCAGGAGAAAAAGGCGTGGGTTCAAAATGCCCCCACTAACGCCCGTCGGATGCGTCGCCCTTCTGTTCGCTTCTAAGACACCCCAGGTCACATCGGCGTCGTGTCGCCTCTTGGGTGCCCGACGACTCAACCAGAGCTTGATTGTGCACCGCTGGAATGCCTGCGCAAGACTGCGACAGAACCCACTCGCGATGCATGCCCGCCGGGCTACTTAACGTCGCAATCGATGATGACAACGACCGAAATCCACCGGCGCAGCCAAGTCGATCCGATTGAGCGCCGCCAAGCGCTTCACACAGAGACCGGTCGATGCCAAACTTGACATACCTCACCTCCACGCGGGAACATCTGGGGAAGCCTCCGCTAACTACTTCTAAACAGTACTTAGATCGGCGCGGACTTACTTGAATAACTCCGCGGCATTACATGCCTTATACAGAAGACTGCTGCACCACCGCACAGGGCCATTCAACACTTGGGCACAGAGAATGCGATTTCGAAAATGGCGCGCCCCTTCAAATCCAATTTGCGCGGGTGACCCCATTATCCGCCCCACCAGCTCTGAACACTTTCCGGCTCCAGAATCCGCCAACTTCACCCGCCTCGGTGTCATCAGGACTATGGTGGGCATCGTCGCCGGTCAGATCGACGTTGCGCCGCCCGTGTTATGCCCTAACGCTGATCGAACGGTTTGGAGTAATTGCTCGTCGCTGAAAGGCTTACGTAGGAATGCAACAGCACCAGCTTGCATCGCTCGCCCCCGAGACCCTTGATCGTCGTAGGCGGTGATGAAGATGATAGGAATATCGCAGTCTGCAGCAGCCAGCTCGCTTTGGAGCTCGAATCCATTCATGCCTGGCATCACTACGTCAAGAATCAGGCATACGGTGTTGCGCAGTTGGTCGGACTCCAGAAAACTCTCTGCGGATTCAAAGGTTGCCGCTCGAAAACCAAACGACTCGATAACGAGCGTCAGGTTCCTGCGAACGCGCTCATCGTCGACGACCACAGAGATCAGATCGTTGGTTGGCTCCCATTCCCCGTGCAGGGCTGAACGAATGGTCCGAAGCAGTTCCTCGTCGTCAAAAGGCTTGCCCAAGAATGCGACGGCACCGGCTTGCATTGCTCGCCCGCGCGACTCCTTATCGTCGTAAGCAGTGATGAAAATGATAGGAATGCTGAAGCCTGCGGCAGCGAGCTCGCTTTGGAGCTGTAGGCCGCTCATACCTGGCATCTGCACGTCAGCGATAAGACATGAGGTATCGTGCAGTCGGGCGGACTCTAAAAAATCTTCCGCAGATCCAAACGCTGCCGCTCGAAGCCCGAAAGACTCGATGAGGAACGTCGTGGTCCTGCGAATGGACTCATCGTCGTCAACCACCGAAATCAAATTCTTGGTCATCTCGTCTCCCAGCTGAACCCAGCCTAACCCTGGAGGGAAGACGAATCTATTGGTTGTTGGGATGTCTGGTGCACCAAAACGGAGTATGTGAGTAAACTTTAGTTTATCGGACGTTTTCCGAGGACTCTTTGAGCTTCTCGATCATTTTCACGAGGTCGGCAAGCGATTCCGCGTGCATCTTCTCCATTGCCCGGGCGCGCTGCACCTTCACGGTGCTCTCCGCAGTTCCAAGTTGATCGGCAATCTGTTTATTGAGCATGCCCGAAACTACCATGGAGATCACCTCCCGCTCGCGCGAAGTCAATGACTCGAAGCGCTGCTGGAGGATCATTACATCTCTATACTGTTCACGTCTGGCCTGATCTTGGTCCAGTGCGATCCGAACAGCATCCAGCAGATCCTGATCGCGGAAGGGCTTGGTCAGGAATTCGACGGCCCCGGCCTTCATGGCACGAACGCTCATTGGAATGTCGCCATGTCCGGTCAGAAAGATGATCGGAATGCGAATGTTCTTCGCTGCGAGATCGCGTTGAAAATCGAGTCCACTCAATCCCGGTAGTCTGACGTCCAGTACAAGACAACTGGGGGCATCTGGAGGCTTTCTATTCAAGAAGCGGTCTGCGGATTCAAAACTCTCAACTTGCAGACCTACGGTGCTTAAGAGGAACCTCAGCGAAGAACGCACTGAGGGATCGTCGTCGACGACAAAGACGATTGGAGCGTCACTCATGAGCAACTCCCACCCGTTGTTGGCAGCGTGAAGGAAAACACAGCTCCGTAAGGAGAGTTGGGCGCGGCCCAAAGTCGGCCGTCGTGACTTTCAACAAGTGAGCGGCTGATGGACAATCCCATTCCCATACCATTCGCTTTTGTTGTAAAGAAGGGAGTGAAGACTCGATCCAGCTCTGAACTGAAGCCGGTGCCGGAGTCCCTTACCACGACCAGGACATTCCCGGATTCGTCGATCCGGGATTGCACCCCGAGTAAACGAGGTCGGTCTGTGACCGCGGCCATGGCTTCGATGCTGTTCATGATCAGGTTCAGCAGGACCTGCTGCAACTGAACGCGGTCAGCCCGCACGAGCGGAAGATCTGTTCTCAGTTGGCGGTCGAGCGAGACTTGATTTTCATGAATTTGACGCCCAGCCAGCACCAGCACCTCCTGAATCACTTCGTTTAAGTCTACTTCGCTCTTTTCCGACGATTCCTTCTTAATGAACGCGCGAATCCGGGCTAATACGCGGCTCGCCCGAGTACCATCGGCAACGATCTCTTCGAGAACCCTGCGAAGAACTTCAGGTTCAAGATTACGATTGGCGAGCAGTCTCAGACACGCGCTGCCGTTATTGATTACAGCGGTCAGGGGCTGATTCACCTCGTGGGCGATGGATGCGGCAAGCTCCCCCATCGTCGTCAGACGTGCGACTCGTGCGAGCTCGCTCTCCGTCTCTTTCAGACGCTGCTCGCTTACCCGTAGCTCATCTTCGGCATGTTTGCGCTCGATGCCCTGCGCAATCAAGTCCGCAACGGACGCGAGTACTTCCATCGTTCCTGTTCCAAGCGGCTTTCGGGAGAACACCGCCATCACACCCAGCGTTCGCGTTCCTACCACCAGTGGGTGTCCGGCAAAGCCCGCCATCCCCTCCTTCGCCGCCCAGGCTTTATCAGTGATGAGAGGATCGCTGGAGCTGTCGTTGACGAGAACAGGCTTCTGTTCCTGTGCAATCATCCCAATCTTGAGTTTGCCCATCGGTATGCGCGCGTGGGCTCCATTGAGGTGCGTGTAAATCCCCGCACTGGCCCGTAGCTCCAGCATGTTGATCTCATGATTCAGCGTCCAAATCCTCGCAAACGCCGCTTCGAGGTGACGCGCTATAGATTCCGCACACATGCGCAGAATCGTTTCCAGACCGTCTTCCCCTCCAAATGCCAGGCTCACGTCTGCGCGAATTGCGACCAGACACGCCTGAGTCGCCCTCACTTCCTCTGCCTGCTTTCGCTGGCTGATGTCTCGAATGAAGCCCGTGAACAATCGATGCTTTCCATTGGATAGTTCCCCAAACGAGACTTCAACTGGAAACTCCTGCCCATTCTTGCGCAGCGCGGTCAGCTCCGTCCCTTCCCAGCTGATGTGCCGGCGCCCCGTCGACAAATAGCGGTTGAACCCCTTCTCGTGAAGCTCGCGCATGAATTCGGGCATGAGTACGGTTAACGGCCGGCCAATCAACTCGGTTGGATCATAACCAAAGATTCTCAGGGTGGCGGGGTTTGCAAGCCGAATTGCGCCATGTTCGTCTATGCTGACGACAGCATCAGGAGCGGTCTCGACCACCAGCCGATGCCTTTCTTCGCTGCCTTTCAGGTCTTCCTCAGCATGCTCGCGTTCAGCAATTTCTTTTCGCCGCTCTTCGTTGGCAGTGTCACGTTCTGCAGTTCGCTGCACGACGCGCCCATCGAGTTCGTGAGCGACCCGTCTCTCTCCGTTCCGCAGTTGTGCCTCTTGCAACGCGATGGACGTCTGATTCCTTGCGACGTTCAGAACAAGTCTCTCGGTTTGCCGCGGAAAATCGGTTCGCTCTGATCCTGCTACGATAACGCCAAGTTCACCATGCAGCCCTAGCCCGAAGGGGACAACCGAAATCTCCCCGTCTCCGAAAGGGTTCCGCAGCTGCACAGGCCATTCCTGAAGGCCAGTCGCCAACCACCGTTCGAGTACTTCGCCGATCTCGTGCGGCAAAGCAAACTGTTTGTGCGATTGTGCGAGCCGAAACACTTCGAGGGGCGCCTCATCGTCCGTTGGCTTCAAACGCACATAAATAAGGTCCAGCTGGAGCAGGCGCAAGAGTGCGTCTACAAACGTATGAACAATCTGGGCCGGCTCAGCGCCGCTCCAAATGACAGGAAGAGCCAGGACGCCGACCAGGTCATCGACGGCGCTCTGAAGACGCTTGATCTCCTCGGCAGGATCCGTGGGTTGCACATCCATATTTCAGCCCACCGCGGTCGAATGATTCCACCCAGCTCGCCGGCGGCGAAATTCTTGCAGGAGCTCATCCGGCGGTACAAAGACAGGATTCCGCTGCAAGATGCCACCGACGATGATCATCGGATGCGTCCGTATGATGTGAATCAACATGTCGCCCCCAAAAAGGCTGAGTCGATGTATATCGATCACTGCGTCGTCGTGACGATGCCAAACGTTGTTGAGGCGCTGCCCGAACTCAGTCACGTCTTCGAGATGAGATCGATCTTGGACGTCCGGTGATTACTCCGATACGAGGGGAAGTTCTCATATTTCGGGAACAATCCAAGTATACGCTCTGAAGATTTCACGATGCATGTTCTCGATCTTCAGAGGTTGCACTCACACAGTGAAGTCAGAAACTGCGAGAGTCAAAGACGATTCGTCACAGATATTTTCCCTGAGGCCAAAGGCCTGGCCGGTCAACGCGCTTCTTGTCCCTCGAGGGGCCGTCAGGGTGCCCGCGCCAGCGGCCCGCTTCATTCTTACGTCTTGGCCAACAATACTAGGGTATCGCCAATACCAATGTCCACTCGCTACAGTCCATCCGGTTTAGCTGAATCAATCCGTGTGCGTCGAATCCAGGCGGGCTTGACCACCGCATATCAGATCCACGACGAATGGGTTCACCGAACTACGAACGCCATTCTGCAACGCATTGATGGTGTTGCTGGAGACTGTCTGACGGAGTTAGACCTTCATCAATCCCACCTGAATGCGGCATCATGCGATCCGCTGCACCCATTGGCTCCGCCACGTCGGTGCCTCGAAGGGGTCGGCGAAATATTGCGTCTCATGCACAACCTTGCCATTGCGGAACTCCATAATGCTCACCGTGTATGCTGGTCGCCCCTGGTAGGTGATTGTGTATTCCGTAATCCAGAGGTCGTCGCTTCCCAGAATTCGCTTGACGTTAAAGCCTGACGGTTTGCCGGGATGATGACTTCGCAAGGCCTGTAAATTGGCTCGCCCAAAGATTCGCTCGCCTGACTGGGGATAATCGCAGATGGCATCCTCGTCGTAAATGTCGTGTTCCGCGTTTGCGTCGCCCGCCGCCGACGCCTCCCAGTGAGCGTTCAGAGCTTCACGTATTTGTTCCTCTTGCATAGAATGCTCCAGATCGATGCAGCTTGGATTCCATGATCATCTGCCTGTCCGCTTTTTGGCAACTCCAAATTACCGTTTGGTGGTGACAAGGTCCCGGCGCGCATTGAGCCAGATTTCGCTCGGTATTTCACGGGCCGACGAACACCTGAACAACTGCGCTGGAACTCCGTGCAGAAGGTTTCGGAAACTCCGATACACGCCGGGATGATAATTTGGATGAACTTTTCAAATGGAACACGCTGAATTGCCACATCATTACTTTGTCCGCGCGGCTCTGTAGCCGAACCATTGAACTTGAGTGCCTCGGGTCTCGCTTTTGACACCTGGGAAATTACGAAACTACCCCGTCACCGTACTATGCGGAGAAAGGTACTGCCGGTGGGGACGAAACAAACGCCGCGGCCTCAAATAGCTCTCTGTAAGCAACTGTCAACATGTCTGTCGTGAATGCGCGATTCAGTCCGCTCGGATTGGGTAGCACCCAGACCGCAGATCCGGCGAATGTAGTTGGTTGAGATCCCCAGGAAAGACTGCGTTGGTTCAGAAACACTGAACTCGCCGGTTTCCCCAAAAACGCTAGGTATTTGGGACTGTACATTGCGATCTTGCGCTCAAAGAAAGGACGGGCGGCTTCGTAGTCGGCTCGGCGGAGATCGGATGCGCTCACTGTTGGCCGAGCCACTGCGGAGGTGATTCCGCAACCGTAATCGAGCAAGAGGCGTGCTTCCTCCGGTTCCAGTTGCCTGGCGGTAAAACCCGCGAGGTGAAGCACACGCCAAAAGCGGTTACTTCGGTTGGCGAAGTGGAGTCCGGCTGCTGCCGACCGCATACCCGGATTGATTCCACAGAAGACCACCTTCAGGGAATACGTAATTACGTCGGGCAAGCCCCTCACATCCCCGGGCAGTTTCGATGCCAGTGCTTCCGACGCCTTAACGCCGGCAGTCGAAATCCGTCTCATTGGCCGATAACCTCGCGAACTGACTGCCCAGCCCGGATAGACGGCGGAGTCGATCGTCCCCGGGATGCCGTTGAAGGTCGCATGGAAGCGACAGTGGTTGACGATTGCCATCCCAGTTAGGCTCGGAGCAATCTCCTGGGACCGCTCACATAGTCATTGCCGCGTTCGTAGAAGCGTAACAAGCGGTCCGCTCCCTTAGTCAGGCCTATGCGCACGGTTTTGCCAATGGCGCCGGCTTTGTGCGGTGTCACGCCCAGCCAAAGCGAAGATGACTCGCTGCACAGGTCCAATCCGTTGTGCCCGAGATCAACTTTCAGCGCCTTCGTCAAACGACCCGGCCCTCTTCCAATGTCTGTCCATTGTTTCTTGTGACCCGCGCTCATCATGAGCTTGACGCCGTCGAGCGGCTCAATAGCCCTTAACAGCACTCCCGCACCAACTCCCGCTCTCTCGCTTGCAACATTCAATAGGAGCGAAACGCCATAGGCGAGATAGACATACGCATGCCCTCGTTCAAGGAAGAGGATGCCATTGCGTGGTGTTCTGCCCCGGAAGGCATGACTGGCTTCATCGCCAACCGGATAGGCCTCCGTCTCGACGATGCGTCCGCTTAGCCTGCCGTCCACAGTGTCGTGAACGATCATCTTGCCAATCAGATAACGCGCCAATTCCACAGTGTCGGTGGGAAGACTTATACGCAAAAGACGCCGGGGGCTCCCCTTCGTGTCCAAGCGCGCCGGAACATTGAATGCAGAAGACATATTCATTCAACGAGCTGTATACGATGCATCTTCTACCGCAGACTGGCTCAGTTACTCCCCGACGACGTAGCATCTGCCGCTTTTGCGGATCGGCTTGTTTTGTTCGATCCCACCGGAGGGCCTTTCTTACCCTTATTCCATCCGTGAAATGCCGATAGGTCGCCCGCGTTCCAGGCATCGCGGAGACCCGGGGTGCTCAGGTCCCAGTCTGGCCGGATCTCGCTCGTCACCGCACGCAGGTCGTGCCAGAGGTCCGCGATTGAAGGCCGGCCCCAGAACCAGTAGCCGTTGTAGATGCGGTGAATGACCAGGTCCGGCTTGAGCACCAAAGTGTGCGGAATCATGGGATCGTGCTCGGGATCGGTGTACTCCTGGATGTCGAGGTCCTTCTGTAGCGTTCGTTCAGGATCGGACAGGAACGTCCACTGTGCGCCGACCGATGCGCGGAACTCCTGCAGTGTGTGATGGTCGTCGGTGGAGATCGTCGCGATCTGCGCGTAGCCCACGGCAACCTTGGGATAGAAAGAAGCCAGTTCCAGATGTTGCTGGTGCTCCTTGGGACAGTAATGGCCGCGCGCCAGGGTGAGGATCAGCGGGTCCTCTCCCTGCAGTTCGCTAAGCCTCCGCAACGTATTGGTGTGATCGGGCAGCCGATAGTCGGGGAAGGTACTTCCGGGAACGATGTCAGAACGCATTTGCAAGCTCCTTCAAGCATAATGGCATCGTCGGACGAAAAGTGCGACATTCGCGATGGAATGGGCGAAACATGGCTTCGGCTCTGGGCCGGAAGTAGCTGCGACTCATCCGAGACCGACCGTAAAGCTGATGTGTCGATTACGCCTGACGGATAGGAAGTCCCGGTATTGCACGAAGGTATTGATCGATACCTTCGTATGGACGCGAGTCAAACCCTGACCGTTTCATGTCATGCAGCATAGCCTCCCAACCGCCCGATTTCGCCGGGAAACGCATGGATCTCTCGTGAATGCATCAAGTGCAAGCCTGTGATGATCCATGCATGAAGCTGCGCAGTCGGCCTCTGCGATATTCAACGGGACGGTCCCCGTATTTCCCTTTTCGGGGTTGTCACTCGCTCGCGAACTCCCCTCGGCAAGACGGCGCTCTCCCCTGAAGGTCAAGGACTAAGGAAGCCACACTGCCCCTGAAGCTTCCCAGCGCCACTTCGAATCCTTCTATGCAACCAAGCCGGATGGCGTGGGTATTGGATTGCCCATCGGCCGTTCCATTATCGAAGCGCACCTCGGTCGGCTCTGGGCAACGGCAAATGACAGCCCCGGTTGCCCATTTGCGTTCTCAACTCCCTGCGAATACCGCAGATAATGCAGCCGAGCAGGTCGAAGATTGACTGAGTTTGGGTTTCCGAGATTCCAATACCAAAGCACAATAGACGCTTTGCAATAGACACCTGATTATAGTTGTTGAGGTGTCGGCAAGAAGGCACCCCCATGGACGTCAACTTAGCTGCGCTGTTGGCGCGCGGGCCGGATGCGAGCACGCCGACTTCCCCGAACATCGCTGGCGGAACGAAGTGGGGCCGTTAGAATGAACGGGCACTTATTGCGCGGCGTGAGATGCATGGACAAGAAAGAACTGCTTGTATCGGTGATCGACGACGATGAATCGATGCGGGAGTCATTACCAGATTTACTGAATGAATTTGGAGTTGCCGCTCATGTCTTCGCCTCGGCGCTGGAGTTTCTCGCGTCCAATGACGTCGGGCAGACAAATTGTCTGATCCTGGACATTTCCATGCCCGGCATGTCCGGGCCCCAACTCAAGCGCGAATTGGGACGCCGGCGGTTGATGACTCCGGTCATCTTCATTACTGGCAATCGAAATGAAGTGTTGCGGTCGCGCATGATCGACGACGGCGCGGTCGAGTGTTTATTCAAGCCGTTCAGCGATACGGCCCTGCTCCAGGCTTTAAGCAAAGCCCTGTCGCACAGATGAGAGAGCTTCCCACCTGTCTCCCGGGTGTATACAATGGCTGCAACAACTTGGGTTCTCTGGGAGGCGAGATCGTTCCCCATGTCTGAAACCTCGCCGATCGTGTTTGTTGTAGATGACGATATCTCTGTCCGCGAATCGCTGGAGACTCTGATTCGGTATGAAGGTCTGTGCGTCGAGACATTCACCTCCGCACAGGAGTTTCTCAACCGTCCTGGTGTTTCTGTGCCAAATTGCCTGGTTCTGGATCTCTCCCTTCCCGGACTAAACGGCCTGGACTTGCAAAAGCGCGTCGTCGTGGAACGGCCTGACATGCCAATTATCTTCATCACAGGACATGGCGACATACCCACGACAGTGCAGGCAATGAAGGCGGGAGCCGTGGAATTCCTGACAAAACCGATCAGCGACGAGGCTCTCATGAAGGCGATTCGCGGTTCGCTTGAGAGAAGCAGAGTCCTCCTCGGTCGCGATGAGGAACTTCGAATGTTGAAAGCTCGATATGCTCGTCTCACCTCCCGCGAGCGCGAAGTGATGGCGCTGGTGGTTACAGGCCTGCCCAACAAGCAGGTCGCCTGTGAATTGGGCATAACCGAGATTACAGTGAAGGCACATCGCGGAAGCATGATGCGGAAGATGGAGGCCGACTCGCTCGCGGAGTTAGTCAATCTTGCGGCACGCCTTCGGCTCAGACGACCGGTTACCCGAAACGTAACTGTAAACGTTTGACGGTTCAAGTTCTAGAGGCCGTTATTCACTTTCTCGCCGCCGGCGCCGGGCGCCCATTTTGCTCAGTTCGAGGAGCCAGGAGCGACAGATACCGGGTGTATCTTGGCGACGAGCGACCTCGCCCTCAGCGGTGGACCCGCCACAGCCTTCGGGCTCGGCTTCTCACCCCAGCGACGAAGACCTGTCACTGGGAACCCCGGCTTCGTCTGGCCCGATTTGCCCTCGCAACGCCGGCCGCGCGAAAGTGAATAACCGCCTCTAGGTCCCTGACCGCTTGATTTGTACAGATCTTCGGTGCCCCAGGTCCGGGGTCCCCGACGAGAGATTTTTGCTCGCCGAGGTGGGGATCTCGATTTTGAGACCTGGGATCCGCGATGCTGATCGAACAATTTCATGTGGTCGGCAACCTACTCTTTGCAGCAATGCTCCGCATGGTCTGAACGATGCGACTCGGCGGCAACTGGTATCTTCAATTCCCCGGCATGTGGAGTCGGACAACTCCCATCAATCCGCTCTCACGGGGGACGAAATGGGGAGCAGGGGCAGATTTGCGCCCCTGTTTGCGTTGGATGACGGGCTCTCTTCGGGATCCACCGGTGTGGACTACCTTTGGGGCCGTATGCCGGGCTCGGACGGGTCCACGCACGGAAGCGATACCCGAAAGCGAGTGTCCCCCGGCCTCGAGCTCACCTGAACGCTGCCGCCGTGCTTTCTGACCATTGTCTGCACAGTGCTGAGCCCAAGACCGATTCCCTCACCGACGCCT
>Ga0335073_10011006_pt1 | contig 12720 bp, 10 predicted proteins | sample Lox_Sample_22_FD_207093 | JGI IMG/M metagenome (GOLD analysis project Ga0335073, IMG submission 207093) | Soil microbial communities from Loxahatchee National Wildlife Refuge, Florida, United States - Lox_Sample_2.2 | ecosystem: Environmental > Terrestrial > Soil > Wetlands | place: USA...
AGATGAGGCCTCCGCGCGGAATGGCAGCAGTGGCTTCGCCGACGATCATGCCGTACATGCGGACGAGGTCGCCGGGCGCAAGGTCGGCGAGAGCCATCTTGTGCTTGGCCGGAATAGCTTCGACAACGGGGCAGGAGGCCTCGCCGTATTGGACCTGGGTTCCAGCGGTGAGAGGTGCGAGCGCGACGAGAACATTGTCGCGAGGATCGAGTTGCAGGGCATTGTGCGGCATGTGTGTGTCCTGGGAAGCGCGGCTCGGCGTACGGCCTGCCTCAGGCAAGGATACAACCCGATGCGGACAGGATTCGAATGGTGCGGTCCGCTATGATCGAAGGTTCGCAGGGAGTTGAGCGCAAGGAGATGGTGAGATGCAGGCAGTGGTGTTGGATAAGCCAGGCAGCGCGGCGGTGAAGGCAGTTCGGGAACCGGAGGCGATCCAAAACGATGAGATTCTGCTGCGGGTGCGCAAGGTGGGGTTGTGCGGCAGCGATCTGAATTCATACCGCGGGCGTAATCCGCTGGTAAGCTTTCCGCGGATATTGGGGCACGAAGTGGCGGCTACCGTGGCCGAGTTGAATCCTTTACATCCGGAGTGGCAACCTGGGATGGATGTAACGTTGTCGCCGGGGTCGAACTGCGGGAAATGCGGCTCGTGTGCGCATGGCCGGCCGAATGCGTGCCAGTTTAACGAGACACTCGGGGTTCAGCGCGATGGAGCGCTGACGGAGTTCATTAAGGTGCAGGCTTCGCGGGTCTACCGCGGAAACCTCTCGCTGAAGGAGCTTTGCCTGGTGGAACCGATGACCATCGGATTCCATGCCGTGGCACGGGGACGCGTGACAGCAGAGGACACGGTTGCGGTATTCGGATGCGGAGGCGTGGGGCTGGGTGCAGTGGCGGGTGCAGCGTTCCGGGGCGCGACAGTGATCGGCGTGGACGTGGACGACGCGAAAGTGGAGACGGCGCGCAAAGCGGGAGCGACGCACACGGTGAACTCGACGAGCGGGAATCTGCATACAAGACTCGGTGAACTGACCGATGGGCATGGCCCCGACGTAATTATTGAGGCGATCGGAGTTCCGGAGACGTATCGCGCTGCGGTGGAAGAGGTGGCCTATGCGGGGCGAGTGGTTTACATCGGATGGGCCAAGGAGCAAATCGCGTACGAGACGCGGCACTTTGTGCACAAGGAGTTGGATATTCTTGGCTCGCGCAACGCGCAGCCGGAGGATTTTCACGAGGTGATCCGGATGTTGGAGGCACATCGGTTTCCGGTGGAAGAGGCTGTAACGCACATGGTGCCAATGAGCGAAGCGCCTGGGATTCTCGAGGCGTGGAATCGGGACCCTGCGCATTTCACGAAGATCATGATTGAGGTTTCGTGAATGAGTGCTCTGTCACAGCGCGTTTCGGCGATTGTATGTCAATACGGAAAAAGTTGCCGGTGTGAGATGCAGGGTGGTATATCTGGCGGCGAGACGAGGCGCGATTTGGGTTGCACTTCGCGCGCCGGAAGGGGTCTTGTGTGGCAGTGACAGATGCCGGCGGTGGGAAGCCGCTGAAGAGGTATGCCTTTATTCTTCGATTGAAGCCGGGAACAGCGGAAGCGTATGACGAGTCGCATCGCGCGGTATGGCCCGAGATGCTGGCACTGCTGAAGCGCGCGGGTGTCAGCGAGTATTCCATCTACCGGCGCGATGAACTGCTGTTTCTGGCGCTGCGTTGCGAGGACTTTGAGACGACGTGGCGGGCAATTGAGAGCGACCCTGTGAACACGCGCTGGCAGCAGGCGATGGCGCCGTACTTTGCGTCGCATGAGGGACTGCGGCAGGGCGAGCGGTTCCCGATGATGGAAGAAGTGTTCTATCTGCCCTGAGCGGCCGTGTTTGCAAGGAGAAACAGGATGAGCGCGGAAGAAACGCTACGGGTAGGACTGTGTGGTATTGGCCTCGATGCGTACTGGAGCCAGTTTGCCGGACTCGAAGATCGGCTGAAGGGCTATGTGGCGCGGGTGGCGGCGCGGCTGCAACGGCCCGGCGTGGAGGTGGTGAACCTGGGCCTGGTGGATACGCCGCAGCGCTCACGCGAAGCGGGACGTGCCTGCCGCAGCAACGATATCGATGTGCTGTTTCTCTACGTGACGACGTATGCCTTGTCAAATACCGTGCTGCCGCTGGTGCAACGGGCGGGTGTACCGGTGGTGGTGCTGAACCTGCAGCCGGAGGCAGCGATCGACTACGAGGCATTCAACAAGCTGACGGACCGGACGGCGATGACGGGCCAGTGGCTGGCGTATTGTTCCGCATGCCCGGTGCCGGAGATTGCCAACGTGCTGCGGCGCGCGGGAATCCAGTTTCACCAGGTGACCGGCGTGCTAGAGGATGCGGCGACGTGGCAAGAGATCGAGCAATGGTTGACCGCGGCGCGCGTGCGTGCGGCACTGGCCTCGGCGCGATTGGGGCTGATGGGCCACTACTACAGTGGCATGCTCGACATTATGACCGACGTGACGCTGGTTTCGATTGCCTTCGGCACGCACGTCGAGATTGTGGAAGTGGACGAGTTGAGCAAGATGGCCGCGGAAGTCGGCGACAGAGCAATCGCCGGCCGGATGGAGAAGATTCGACAACAGTTTGATGTGCAGCCAGATTGTCCGGAGGAAGAACTGCGGCGCGCGGCGCGGACGTCTGTGGCACTGGACGGATTTGTGGAGCGGCACGCACTGGACGCGATGGCGTACTACTACAAGGGCTCGGGCGTGGCCGCCAATGAAGATACGATGAGTTCGATCATCCTGGGCACGTCGTTGCTGACGGCGCGGCATGTACCGGTGGCGGGCGAGTACGAGGTGAAGAACGCGCTGGCGATGAAGATGATGGACGTGCTGGGGGCGGGCGGGTCATTCACTGAGTACTACGCGATGGATTTCAATGACGACCTGGTGCTGATGGGGCACGACGGGCCGGGGCATATCGCCATTGCCGAGGGGAAGACGAAGGTGCGTCCGCTGCGTGTGTATCACGGCAAGGTCGGGCGGGGTTTATCTGTCGAGATGAGCGTGAAGCACGGGCCGGTGACACTGCTCTCGGTGGTCGAGGATGAGGAAACGCGATTCAAACTGGTGGCCGCGGAGGGTGAGTGCGTGGCGGGGCCGATTCTCGAGATCGGGAATACCAACAGCCGGTATCGTTTTCCACTGGGAGCGCGAGGATTTGTGAGTGCATGGAATGCGCAGGGCCCTGCACACCACTGTGCAGTGGGTGTTGGACACGTGGCGGCGACGCTGGAGAAGACCGCGGCGCTGATGGGGGTTGGTTTTTGCCGCGTGTGCTGACTCGCTAGAGATGCGCGAAGCGGAGCAGCAGGCCGGCCAACGCGCCGCCGGTGAGCGGCCCAAGGATCGGAATGGGTGCATAGCTCCAGTTTGAGCTGCCTTTGCCTGGGATGGGCAGGATCGCGTGCACGAGGCGCGGACCGAAGTCGCGCGCGGGGTTGATGGCGTAGCCGGTGGTGCCGCCGAGAGAGAGGCCGATGCCCCAGACGAGGCTTCCTACAAGCCAGGGGCCCATGCCGGCAGCAGGCCCGGTAGCGGAGACGCCTTTAGAGAAGATGGCACCGGCAACGACGACCAGCACCATGGTTCCGATGACTTCGCTAATGAAGTTGAAAAACGGATTGCGGACGGCTCCGTTGGTGCAGAAGACGCCAAGTTTGGCGGCGGGATCGGGCGTGAGGGTCCAGTGAGGGCCAAAATGGAGCACGGTGAGCGCCGCGCCGCACATTGCGCCGAGGACCTGTGCGGACCACATGGAGAGCAGGCTGGAATAGTCGCCGGAGGTGACGGCGCCGGCGATGGTGACAGCGGGGTTCAGATTGGCGCCGGGGCTGCCGAAGGCTTGCGCGACGAGCACGCCGCAGAGCACGCCGAGGGCCCATCCGGTGGTGACGACCATCCAGCCGGCGTCGGCTGCGTAGGATTTGCGAAGGGTGACGTTGGCGTTAACGCCGTTGCCCAACAGGATGAGAACGAGCGTGCCCATGAATTCGCCGAACCAGACGGAATGCATCGAAGCTTCCTTACCTTTGCGGCGGGCCGGGAGCAAGGGTCGGCGCCGGAACGCAAAGCACGAGAAGATAGCGGAACCAGAGCATTGTGCACTGCCGGGGTACCGGTCGCCAAGGGAGACTCCGGGAGCGCGCTGCTTGAGGTGTCTCGCTATGGGCGGCAGGTGGCTGGGCTGCTCTGCATTCGCTTGATGTGGACACGTCCCCACGCGCAGATGGTTTCAAGCACGGGCACGAGTGTGAGGCCGTAGGGCGAGATCGAGTAGTAGACGCACGGGGGCAACGTACGTTTCTGGCGCCGCAGGAGAATCCCATCGTGCACCAGTTCGTGCAAATGACGGATCAACATGCGTTCGGTGACTCCGGGGATGCTGCGAAGGAGTTCGCCGGTGCGCATTGGCCCCTCAGAGAGACGCCAAAGGATGGTGCCTTTCCAGCGGCCGTCAATGACCGACAGCATTGCGTCGATGGGGCAAGGAGATATGTCCTTCTTCGATACGGGCATGGGAAGCTCCGAGGGGCGGGCGATACTCTGTACTGACACATTTGTCAGTACAACCTTCTGAGTCAGTATAGGCTCAGGCTGCGTCCGATCTCCAGGAGCAAAGAATTATGGCGTTCTTGAATATTGCGGCAATTGTCTGTATTGGTCTGTTGACCGGTGTTGAGTTCTCTGTTTCCGCCTTTGTGAATCCGGTCTTGGCAAACCTGAACAGGGCGGAACGGGCCGACGCGATTCAGCGTTTCGCAGAGTTGGGTGGGAAAGTGATGCCCCTCTGGTACGTACTGAGTTTTGTATTCCTGATCGTGGAAGCCGCACTGCATCGCGGAGACTGGGGATTTGGGTGGCTAATTGGGGCGACAGCGTTGTGGATCGTGGCGATTTTGCTTTCCGTGCTCGTTCTGGTGCCCATTAACAACCGCATGGCGAAGGTAAGTGCGGAGACATTCACAGAGACCGCGGCGGAGGAGCATCAGCGGTGGGACCGGTGGCACCGGTTGCGTATTGCAGCAATTGCGGCGGCGTTTGTGTCGATGCTTGCGGCGGCAGTTCGATGAAGAAGAGGGCCTACGGCTTCAGGTCCGACGCGATCGTCGAACCTGGAATCGTGTCGTTGTACTTTGGCCAGTGGGTGAGAAGTTCACTTACGACGGCGTGGCCAACGGTGTAGGCCGCTTCCAGAGAGGGAAGATAGGCGCTGTAGGAACCGATGCGCTGATGGGCGAGGCTGTCGGCGGCGTCCATTCCGCGGGGCTGCTGATCGAAGTTGCTGACGGTGCGGAGCACGAGGACACGATTGAAGTCGACGCGATGGGCGTCAGCCAGACCCTTCAGCGCGAGCAAGGTACCGGAGTCTTCCATTGCGGTGGTGACAAAGACGCCTTTGCCGCTGGTGAAGTAGGCCATCCACTCTGTGGCCCAGGCGTCCATGCGCTTGCCGTGCCAGTAGGTCGAGGATGAGATTTCGTCGCCGAGCATGACATGAGGTGGAAGCTGCGCGGCGGCGCCGTCGAACTGGCTGCGGACCTCCTTGAGTTTTCCCGTGTCAGCGAGAGGGATCGAACGCGTGAGATCGAAGGCCCACTGGGTGAGTGTGGGATTGAGGGTGAAGACCTGATTCTCCTGCGGTTCGGCGGGAAGCTCGAAGGGGCGCGACTTGCGGAGGGGGATGTAGCCGGTCGTCCAAGCGGGCGGAATTTCGCGCGCGTCGATCTCGTAACCGAGGTCGGCATCGACGACCCAGCGAGCCCAGGCGGCGGAGCCGAGAGAGACGTGTTCGGGGCTGCCACCGGCGATGCCCGCGATGATCCAGTACGTATGTGAGAAGTCGAAACGCGGATCGAGGCCGAGGGCCATGATGGTGGCGACGGCGTGTGCGGTGCCCTGACCGGTGAGTACGGCCATCTCGCCTCGATCGTTCATGCGCACGGAGTGGTAGGCCGCGGGGAGAGGATAGATTGTGTCGAGATGATCGCGCTCGACCCAGTACTGAAGTTCGCCGGGTTTATCGCCGGTGTCCTGGCCCATCTCGAACATGGCGACGACGACAACTTTTACTGGAATGGGGCGTCGTGCTGCAGATGCTGGTGAATAGCCGGCAGCGAAGAGAAATAGGAGTGTGCAGGCAGTGATGCACCGAAACTGGTTCAACTCTTTCAGAAGCAGCGAAATGGGCGAGGTTTCTCTCATTGTGAGACCTTAGTTCATGACGTTTGCGTTGAGCTTCGATCAGAATCCACGCGCGGTTTGAGATAATCTAACAAACAGGGCGCTCAAAGTGGTCTCCGATCTCTGGGCCTCGCGATCGCGATCCAGAGGAGAGCAAGTTCATCGACCGGAGCTGCTGCCCTTGCTCAATTGCGAAGTACCTGAACGCCTTTGTGTGTTTCGCATTTTCCGATTTCTCATTCATTCGAAGCGGGACCCTCGCAAGGATTCCAAGGCACTCGTGCCTCTATCGGATACTTGTCACCGAATCATCTTGTAACGAACTTTTAGGAGAACCAGAACGCGATGATACTGACTCAAACGATTTTCAGGGCCAGCCGTCGGGTGGTTGGTGCTGTGCTCTTCTGCCTTTTTCTCGTGACCGTGCTTGCGCTGCAGGCGGTTGCACAGGATGCAGGCTTCGGCACAATCAGCGGAACTGTAACCGATCCGAATCACTCAGCGGTCGCTGGAGCGACGGTAACCGTGATTGCCACGGACACGGGGATCAAGCGCGACGTGCAGACGACAAGCGCGGGGACCTATTCAGCAACCTTTCTCAAGCCGGGCAACTACGAAGTGATCGTATCGTCCCCGGGATTCGCGAAGGTCGACCGGAAAGGTCTGATTGTGCGAGTCGGACAGATTGTCACTGTCGATTTTGAGCTTCCGGTAGCTGCAGCGCAGGATACGGTGACGATCACCGGAGAACCTCCACTGATCGATACCGAAAAGGTGGGCACATCGCAGGAGATCGGCCAGCACCTGCTTACGAACCTGCCGATCAACGGACGTCGGTTTGACGAGGTGGTGCTACTGACGCCGAACGTAGCTCCAGATGGGACGAGCGGCCTGATTGCATATCGCGGAGTATCGGGCTTGTACAACACAAACCTGATCGATGGCGCGAACAACAACCAGGCATTCTTCTCTGAGGCGCGCGGACGTGCGATCGGAGCTCCGTACGTGTACTCAACCGATTCCATCCAAGAGTTCCAGTCGGCGGCATCTTCGTACGGTGCGGAGTTTGGACAAGCGGCGGGCGGCCAGATCAACGCAGTGACGAAGTCAGGCACGAATCAGTTTCATGGAGACCTGTTCTACTACCTGCGCTATCCCGATCTGAATGCGCTCGATCCTTACGGCAAGGCGCACAACCTCTTCACCCAGCCAATTCACCAGCAGCACCAGTTTGGCGGATCGTTGGGCGGACCCATTCTTCACGACAAGCTGTTTTTCTTTTTCACCTACGACGGATTCCGCAAAGTCAATCCAATTGTGTATCTGTCGAACTTCAATACCACGACAGCGACCTGCCCGGCGCAGCTGACGAGCGCTCAGTGCCAAACGGCACTTGGTTATCTGGAAGGCACCGTGGCGGGAATGGGCGGATATAAGAACCAGGGCATCTTTCCGCGGCTCATCAAGCAAGATATTTTCTTTCCCAAGATTGACTGGCAGTTCAGCCCGAAGAACCATCTGAGTGCCGAGTTCAACTGGCAGAATTTTAACGAGCCGAATGGATATAACACTGCCAACACAACGACCAACGGTGGCGTCACACAGAATGGTACGGCGAGTTTCCACGAACGCTTTGGCATTGCGAACTGGACGAGCGTACTCACGCCGACGTCGGTGAACCAGGTGCTCTTCCAGGTGTCACGCGACTTCGAAACGGCGAGCACGAACACGGGCGGACCGGCGGTAAGCGTGTCAGGCGTGGCGAGCTACGGCGAAACAAGCGCGCTGCCTCGTGGCGCATTCCCCGATGAACACCGCTTCCAGATTGCGGACATCTATTCAAAGACGCAAGGGAAACATGATCTAAAGGCGGGACTCGACTTCAGCTTCATTCACGAGTACCTGGCAAACCTGTTCCAGGGCGACGGCAGTTTCAGCTATTCGGTAGAAAGCACACCGGCAGGGAACCTGTCGGACTGGATGCTGGACGTGTATGGCGTGGATACGGGCGACGTGTACGCGGGCCGTCACTACAAGAGTTTCACGCAGGTGAACGATCCAATCACGCATATCGGCGCGGACGATTTCTGGAACAAGGACCTTTCGGCCTTTGTGCAGGATCGTGTGAAGATTCTGCCTAAGCTGCAGGTCTCGGCAGGTGTCCGCTATGACGTGCAGCTGGTGCCGCAGCCTCCCAAGCCGAACACGACGAGCGCGGTGGCAACCCAGTACACGGACACGATTCACATCGGGTATGGCTGGTTCCAGCCCCGCGTGGGCTTCAGCTATCAGGGCTGGAAGGGCGGAGTAATCCGCGGCGGCTACGGCATGTTTGTGGGTCTGACTTCGAACTCGACTTACTACACCATGCGCGTGGAGAACGGCGTCTACCAGCAGCAGTACAACGTGAACCGCAGCAGCAGTACGACGAATCCCTATCCAACGTGGGCGCCGCAGTACACCAACGTGCTGTTTACGCCGCCGGGTCCGGCACTCACTGCTCCATTTAGTGGCGCCGTGACGCCGACGGTGGCCAACACGGGCGCCACTCTGACTCCGTTGGCATTTCGTGGACTCGATCCGAACTTTGAGAATCCCTATTCGCACTCGTTCGACGTGGCGGTGGAGCAAGAGCTACCTTTTCATTCAGCCGTTACTTTGGGCTATGTGGGCAATCGCGCCCTGCGTCTACCTGTATTTGTGGACGCGAACCTGCAGCCTGCCACAACGACGAAGACCTATGACGTAGTGGATAGCACAGGAAGCACGCTCTCGACTGTGACACTGCCGTGGTACACACAGCGCCAGACCTACGCCGACAGCAGCATTCTTGCCGGCTACAGCGTACTGAACAGCTGGTACCATTCGTTCGTGGCCACGGTGCGCAAGCCGATGGCGCACGGGGTGGAGATCCTGGGCAACTACACCTTCTCGCATGCGACAGACGGCGGGCAGGTATCGGGCGTGAACGGAACGTTCAACGGAACGGATACTCCGATCGACCCCATGAACCTGAAGGCCGAGTATGGCCGTTCGGATCTGGATATGCGCAGCCGCGTGACGGCTACGTTTATCTTCTCTCCGGCGATCAAGTCTGACCTGGGCGTGGTTCGCACGGCGGTTAACGGCTGGAGTCTCTCCGGAGCATTTACAGCTCAAAGCGGCAACCCGGTCACCGGATTCATGAGCAACAGCCCGGGCAGCGGTCTTGGCGTAGGCGATCCGAACAACACGGCCAACGTTGCCGGCGATGGCGGATTGACCGGGGCAGAGTTGAGCTTGTTCAACTCCGGTACCGGCGGCCGAGTGCCACAGCTGAAGCGCAATTCGTTCGCGGGGCCCGGTGTGCACAACATCGATGCCCGGCTCTCGCGCACATTTACGCTGCACGAGGGACTGAGCCTGCAGTTCCTCGCGGAGGCATTCAACCTGGCCAACCACCAGAATGTGCTCTCAGTGAACACCAACTACTCGTCGTACGTCGCACCACACAGCGTGGGCCAGTCTGGCTATAGCGCGGCGTGCGATGCTTCAGAGCACACTAACGGCTGTATCGTTCCCTATACGGCGGTTAAGTTCGGTTCACCGTCGTCTACCAACTCGATCCTGTTTGGACCGCGGCAAACGCAGTTCACGGCGAAGTTTATTTTCTAGGCTTAGCCGCAGGACAGAAACATGGGGCGTGGCGGCATTTGCTGCTGCGCCCTCTTCTTTTGTCCAGGTACAGAGACTCAGGAGTTGCTTTAGGATGGCTGTATTCTTTCCGGGGCATGTTCGAGCGCGTCGGGGCATCGAGGTGCAGAGTGAACAGATCAATCGTGTTGCAGGGTGTCGGGATGGTGTTGCTCGGAATTTCGGGGCTGGCAGGTCAGGCGCAGCAGACGGAGCATCACTGGGCGATCGTGATCCATGGGGGTGCGGGAGTTATTGAGAAGTCGCAACTCGGTCCTGAAGGTGATAAGGCTTACCGCGCAGGGCTGAAGCAGGCAATTGAAGCAGGTGCTGCGGTGCTCAACAGGGGAGGATCATCGCTGGACGCCGTAGAAGCGGCGATTCACGAACTCGAGGACAATCCGTTGTTCAACGCAGGCAAGGGCGCCGTGTTCACGTCGGCGGGAAAGAATGAGATGGATTCCGCGATCATGGACGGCGCGACGCTGAAGGCGGGTTCGGTTGCCGGGGTCACGAAGGTACGTCATCCCATTAGCCTGGCGCGGGCAGTGATGGAAAAGTCGCCGTATGTGCTAATTGCGGGCCCGGGCGCCGATGGATTTGGCGAGCGCGTAGGCCTGGAGCAGGAGCCGCCCAGCTACTTTTTCACCGAAAGCCGCTGGCGGTCGTTAGTTCGACAACTGACGAAGGAGGGCAAGCCGATTCCTCCGCGGCCTGAAGGAGTACCGCCTGAGGGAAAGATTGCGCCGGTGGCGCAGGTGGATGAGTCGCCGGACGCGCAGATGCATGGGACGGTGGGGGTAGTGGCTCTGGATCTGGAGGGCAACATTGCGGCAGGTACATCGACAGGCGGACTGCAGGGCAAGATGCCGGGCCGCGTGGGTGACTCGCCGATCATCGGCGCGGGCACGTATGCGTCCAACCAGTCATGCGCCGTGTCTGGCACCGGAACGGGCGAGTTCTTCATCCGCCTGGGAGTGGCGCGCGAGGTCTGCAATCTAGTGTATTTTCGCCACATGCCACTGCAGCAGGCGGTGGATGAGGTGATCCACAAAGAACTTGAGGCTCTACGCGGCGATGGTGGCGTGATTGCGATAACGCCGGACGGGCAGATGGCATGGAGCTTCAACACGCCTGGAATGTTCCGTGCGCGGCTGAGCGAGGGTGGCAAGTTGCAGATCGGCGTGTATAACGACGAACCCTAGAGGGCACAGCGAAGGAGAGAAGGGATATGACGCTGCGATTCACGACTTCGTATCTTGAGGACGCGCTCGAGGTTTTCCGCTATTACAAGCGGCTGGGAGAGCGGGCCATGAGCCAGGTGACCGACGAGCAACTGTTCGCCACGCTCGATCAAGAGGCGAACTCAATTGCCATCATCGTGAAGCACATGGCAGGTAATATGCGTTCGCGATGGACAGACTTTTTGACAACCGATGGCGAGAAGCCAAATCGTCATCGGGACAGCGAGTTTATCGATCCACCGGCAACGCGGGCCGCACTGTTGGGCGACTGGGAAGATGGCTGGTCGCGGGTCTTCGGCGCCCTGGAGCCGCTGAGCGATGCGGACCTGGGGAGGAGGATCACCATTCGGGGCGAAGCGCATTCAGTGATGCAGGCGGTGAACAGGCAATTGGCGCACTATCCGCATCATGTGGGGCAGATCGTTTTGCTGGCGAAGCATTTTGCATGCAATCAGTGGCAGTCGTTAAGCGTGCCGCGGAATAAATCGGCCGAGTTCAACCAGAAAGTGGTATCAGGCGAAGCAAGCCAGAGGTGAGCCGTGGTCCGATTCATGCCGGACCAAAATTTGAGGGGCATCCCAGGCGGGATGCCCCTCAAATTGCAGTGAATAGAACGGCCTTATGGCTGGGTGGCTGCGGCGTTCTGATCAGTGGCCTGGCGGGCCTCTGCCTTTTCAGCCAGCACCTTGTGCGCGTGATCTTCGAGCGCCTGAGCCTCGGGTAGGAAAGTCAGAGCCTTCTGGATCTCGGGGTCCCAGTCGGCGACGACGCGCAAGCCCTGCAACTCACCGAACTGGCTCGTGATGATGTACTCTTTGATGTTCACTTTGAGCCAGTCGGAGATCGAACTGATGTCGTTATCGGTCCAGGGGATGTTCTGGCTGGTGAGGAAGTTCTTGAACTCGCGCAGTACGGCATCGTCGACCTGGAAGTTGCGATCGACAGTATGGTTCGCGAGATAGTGCGGCGCGAAGTGGAAGAATGCCTGACGATAGAGCAGGTCATCCTGGAAGTCGTTGAGCTTGGGCGACGCGATCTTTTCGTCGGGCGTGATGCCACCCCCGCCGTAGACCGTCCGGCCTGAGTCAGTGAACTTGACTTCTCGATTGCTCGAGTCGGGGGCCAGGGCGCCGGCGTGATTGTAGTAGTAGTCGTAGAGGGAGACGCCGGCGTAGTTGCGCTGGATGAGGCGGCCGGATGGCGTGTAGTAGTGGTAAGTGGTAAGGGCGAGGCCAGTATTTTCGCTGAGGTTGTACACCGTCTGCACAAGACCCTTGCCGAAGGTCGTTTCGCCGACGATCAGGGCGCGGTCGTGATCCTGCAGGGCGCCGGAGACGATCTCAGCCGCCGAAGCGGTGCTGCGGTTAACCAGCACCACGATGGGGAAGGTCTTGCCGCCGTTGCCGTGGGTCGCGGTATACACCTGATCGGGATAGGCGCGGCCGCGCTGGGAAACGATGGTCTGTCCCTTGGCGAGCAGGTGGTCGCAAACGTCGACCGCTTGGCTCAAAAGGCCGCCGGGGTTACCCCGCAGGTCAAAGATGAGCCCGTGGAGGTTGCCGAAGCTGT
>Ga0335073_10011007_pt1 | contig 12719 bp, 11 predicted proteins | sample Lox_Sample_22_FD_207093 | JGI IMG/M metagenome (GOLD analysis project Ga0335073, IMG submission 207093) | Soil microbial communities from Loxahatchee National Wildlife Refuge, Florida, United States - Lox_Sample_2.2 | ecosystem: Environmental > Terrestrial > Soil > Wetlands | place: USA...
GTCGTCGTGGAGTCCGCACGGGTCGGCGCCGGCCCGAGCGGGAGCGCGGCCGGGCTCCTCACTCCCGAGGCCCACGTCGGCCTGGATCCGCCCGCATTCGTCGAGATGGGTCGGCGAAGCCTCGGCGGGTGGCGGGAGCTCGACGCGGAGGTGCCCGGCATCGGGCTGTCGGACCTCGACGTGGTCGTGCTCGAGCCCCACTCGGGCCGGTTCGCCACCGACCCCTCCGGGACCGCCACCCCCCTCGAGGCCGACGAGGTGGCGCGGCGCGTGCCGGGCCTGCAGGGTCGGTACGAGGGCACGTTGCTTCCGGGTCAGGCACGGATCAACCCCCTGCGCGCGCTCTCGGCGATGGCCCGTTCGTTCGGCGCCGTGGCGACGGGTGCCGGTCTCCAATCGGTGGAGACCCGGGGCGGGAGGATCACGGCGGTGCGGACGGGATCGGGGAGGCTCGAGCCCGGGTCCGTCGTGTTCTGCACCGGCGGGCCGCCGTCGGGATTCGGGCTGCAGCTCGACGTGTCCGCGTCGTGGATGCGGGGCCACCTGCTCGTCACCGAGCCCGCGCCCTACCGGCTGCCCGGGAGGGTGGATCCCATCTGCACCCAGCTCCCCGACGGCCGCCTCCTGGTGGGCGGCAGCCTCGACGCCGGTGCCACCACTCCCGAGGTCGACCCTTCGATCGTCGAGGGGATCCGCGCCTGGCTGGTGTCGGCACTGCCCTGGGCCGAGTCTCTGCCCGTCTCGCACGCCTGGTGCTGCTTCCGTCCCTTGCACGCCGACGAGATGTTCGTCGTCGACCGGATCCCGGGGGTGGACAACGCGTGGTTCACCTCGGGGCACTTCCGGACCGGCGTGATCATGGCGCCGGTCGTGGGCGACGGGCTGGCGGATTGGATGGCGGACGGGAAGCCGTCGCCGGCGCTCGAGCCCTTCTCCGCAGCGCGCCTGGCGGCCGGTCCGGACGAGGGCCGTGGATGAGGGAGGAACAGCAACGCCTCGACGAAGCCGACCGGCAGGGCGTCGCCTGGCGCCGGTGGGGCCCCTACTTGAGCGAGCGCCAATGGGGAACGGTCCGGGAGGACTACAGCGAGGACGGTGACGCGTGGTCGTCGTTCACCCACGACCAGGCACGATCCCGCGCCTACCGCTGGGGTGAGGACGGCATCGCCGGGCTCTGCGACGACCGCCAGTTCCTCTGCCTGGCGCTGTCGCTGTGGAACGGCAGGGACCCCATCTTGAAGGAGCGGCTCTTCGGGCTCACCAACAGCGAGGGCAACCACGGCGAGGACGTGAAGGAGTGCTACTACTACCTCGACGCCACCCCGACGTCGTCGTACCTGAAGATGCTGTACAAGTACCCGCAGGCGGAGTACCCCTACTCCGACCTCGTCCTCACCAACGCGGCGAGGGGCAAGGACGACCCCGAGTACGAGCTGCTCGACACCGGGGTGTTCGACCAGGCCCGTTACTTCGACGTCTTCGTGGAGTACGCCAAGGCGGGGACCGAAGACGTGCTGCTGCAGGTCACCGTGCACAACCGTGGCCCCGAGGACGCAGCGCTGCACGTCTTGCCCACGTTGTGGTTCCGGCACACCTGGTCGTGGGCCGGCGGGTCGGAGAAGCCGGCGCTCCGGGGCCTGCCGGGTGTGGCGGGCGACGGGGACGAACCTGCGCCGACCGTCCCGGCCGTCGCTGTCCCGGGGCTGAGCGGCGTTGCGGCGCAGCACGCCGAGCTCGGACCTCGGTGGCTCTACTCCGACCGGGTCGTCCCGGTGCTCGTGACGGAGAACGAGACCAACAACGAGCGCATCTACGGGAAGCCCAACGACACCGCCTATGTAAAGGACGGGATCGACCGCGCCGTCGTGCACGGCGACCTCGCCGCGGTCGACCCCGGTGGGGTCGGCACCAAGGCGGCCCTGCACCATCGCCTCGTGGTCCCGGCCGGCGGCTGCGAGATCCTCCGGCTGCGGCTGACGGACACCGACCGGGCCCCGGCCGGCCGGCCCGACCCGTCGGCGGACCCCTTCACCGACTTCGACGAGGTCGTGGAGGCCCGTCGCCGCGAGGCCGACGAGTTCTGGTCCGGTCTGCTCAACATCCGGCTCGACGACGAGGAGGCGCTCGTCGTGCGCCAGGCGCTCGCCGGCATGCTGTGGTCCAAGCAGTACTACGGCCTCGACGTGGAGCGCTGGCTCTCCGAGCACGGCGTCGACCCGCTCGGCTCGGACAGCGGGGTGCGCAACCAGGAGTGGCGGCACCTCATCGCCGAGGACGTCATCTCGATGCCGGACAAGTGGGAGTACCCGTGGTTCGCGGCCTGGGACCTCGCCTTCCACGCCGTCGCCCTGGCCGTGGTCGACGTCGAGTTCGCCAAGCGGCAGCTCGAGCTGCTCCTCGACCGCCGCTACCTGCACCCCAACGGCCAGCTCTCCGCCTACGAGTGGAACTTCAGCGACGTCAACCCGCCCGTGCATGCGTGGGCGACCTACTTCGTCTACGAGATCGAGAAGGCCAAGACGGGTGCAGGCGATCGGGAGTTCCTCGAGCACTCGTACCACAAGATGATGAAGAACTTCGTGTGGTGGCTCAACCGCAAGGACCTCGACGACCGCAACATCTTCCAGGGCGGGTTCCTCGGGCTCGACAACATCGGCGTGTTCGACCGCAGCAAGCCCCTGCCGACCGGGGGATACCTCGACCAGGCCGACGGGACGGCCTGGATGGCGCTGTGCGCCCAGAACATGATGCAGATCGCGCTGGAGCTCTCCCGGGAGGATCCCGTCTACGTCGACGAGGCGCTCGCCCTGTTCGAGAACCTGGCGTGGATCGCCGCCGCGGCCGGTCACGTCGGGCCCGACGGGGTCAGCCTCTGGGACGAGGAGGACGGCTTCTTCTACGACGTGCTGCGGCGGCCGGACGGCAGCTCGGTCCCCCTGAAGGTGCGCTCCGTCGTCGGGCTCATGCCCCTGGCGGCCGCGACGGTGATCCCCGAATCGATCCGCACCGACTTTCCGGAGGCGGTCGAGCAGGCCTTCGAGTTCCTCGACCGGCATCCCGCCGTGACGGCGTCCCTGTCCGGGCAGGGCCGGCAGAGCCGGTCGGGCGGACCGCTCCTGTTCGCCCTCTTCGACGAGGAGAGGCTGCGCCGGATCCTGGCGAGGATGCTCGACGAGGACGAGTTCCTCGGCCCGCACGGGATCCGCTCGGTGTCCAAGTGGCACGAGGTGCACCCCTACACGTTCACCGTGGGCGGAGAGGACTACCGCGTGCACTACCTTCCGGCGGAGTCCGACACCGGGATGTTCGGCGGCAATTCGAATTGGCGGGGGCCGGTGTGGTTTCCCGTCAACCTGGTGCTCCTGCGGGCGCTCCTCAACATCCACGCCTTCGCCGGCGACGACTTCTTGGTGGAGTGCCCGACGGGCTCCGGCCGGCAGCTGACGCTCCTCGAGGTGGCGCTCGAAATCGGCGAGCGGCTCACCGGCATCTTCCTGCCCGACGCCCAGGGCCGGCGCCCCGTGCACGGCGGGCAGGAGCTCCTACAGCGCGATCCCCATTGGAGGGACCTCCTCTTGTTCTACGAGTACTTCCACGGCGACAACGGCGCGGGCATCGGCGCGAGCCACCAGACGGGATGGTCGGGAACCGTGGCGCTGCTCCCGCTCCTCTCCCACATCATCGGCCAGGGTGGGGTCATCCCCGGCGCCCTGGGCCTCGTGCCCCCGGTGCTGCAGGTCGCGAGGCCCGCACCCTCAGCCGGCTGATCCCCCCGGGACCGGGTCCTCGTCACGTGCCGCCTCGGCGACGGCGCGCATCCTCTCGAGCGTCGCGGCCATGCCCGCGCGGAGGTCGGACCGGCGGTCCTTGCGGCCGAAGAGGGTGCCGATGATGAACCACCCGACGGGGCTCAGCGGCCGGGTGACCTCGTAGGACTCCGTCACCCTGGTCCCGCCCTCCTCCGGCTCGAGGCGGTAGGTCCACTCCACGGTGCCGGCGAACTTCTCGGTGCGGGCGAACCCAAAGGCACGGTCCGGCTCGACGAGCGTGACGACCGGCTTGTTCGTCCACGACGGCCGGTTGGGCACCTTGTTGACCGCGGCGAAGCGGGCACCCACCGCAGGGCCGTCCACACCGTCGAGCCACGTGCACCGCAGGATCTCCGGGCTGAACTCCGGCATGCGGGTGACGTCGGCGATCAACGCGTAGACGGTCGCCGGGTCGGCGTCCATGTAGAGGTTCGTCTGGTCATGGTCGAGTGTCTGCATCGTTTTCCCTCCGTGGTTGGTGTAGGTCTCGCATGTGGCCGGCTTTCCATCGGGTCCCGCCCGTCGGTCGCCGGGGGTCAGTCGGCTTATGTCGCCGCGTCCAGGCGGGCCTCGTAGTCGTCGGCCAGCGCCAGGAGCACGCCGGCGCCGTCGCCGGAGTACGAAGAGCCGTGCATGATTGCGAGCGTCGTCGGCTCGAGGGCCGCGAGGCGCCGGATGGTCGGCGCGGTCTGGGGCGTCAGGCACGTCGCGCCGAAGGCGTCCTCGGCCTGGCCCGCCGCTTCGACGACGGACGCGTCGGTCGTGAGGGCCGGACCGTTGCCGAGCTGCGTGCCCAGGTCGCCGCCGAGGAGCGTCCGCGTCTGCTCGTCGTACAGGACCCGTGCGTCCCATCCGTGGGGGACGTGCGGGGTGTCGAGATGCCGGACCCGGTGGTTCCCGAGCTCGAGGACCTGCCCGTCGGAGAGGGCGACCGGGGGACGGTCGGCCAGGTCGTTGAGCGAGACCAGGCAGCCCACGGCCCCGTGTGCCACCTGCGCGTTTGGTGCGGCGGCGAGGAATTCGTTCATTGCGCCGCACTCGTCGGCCTCCAGGTGGCCGAAGGTGATCCAACGCAGCCCGGTGAGCTGGACCACCCGGGACACGGCCTCCGAGACGAGGGGGAACATGCCGCGAGGTCCGGTGTGGAAGAGCAGCGGCTCCTCGTCGTCTATCAGGAATTGGTTGAACGTGAACCCGGTGGGCCCGATGTCGGGGACGAACGTGGACAGCCGGTAGGTCCTGTCCGCGATCTCCTCCACGGTGGTCGTCATCTCGTCTGCCCCTTTCGTTGCGGTGCTTCGTCGTGGTCGGGATCCATCTCGGCGAGGAACATGTCCACGGTCCGGTCGACGAGGCGAGCCCAGCGCGAGCCCCCCGGGTCGTTGGACAGCTGTTGGGCCACCAGGCCGCCGATCATCGCCGTCCACAGGTCCATGGCATCGGGATCGGTGATGCCGTGAGCCGCCACCAGGGCGCGCATGCCCTCGACCATCTCCACGGCCGGCGCGTAGGACTCCGCCGAGGGCTCGAAGCCAGGGATGGTCCTCTGGAACAGGAGCTGGGCGCGCACCGGGTCGCTCGTCGCGAAATCGAACATGCGGCGGGCGCTCTGCCGGAACGCCTCGCGCCGGTCGGGCGCCGCCGCGTCGACACCGACCTCGGCCAGGCACTCGACGGCACCCTGACGGAACATGGCGTCGTAGATGTCGTCCTTGGAGGCGAAGTACTGGTACAGGGAGGGCGCCTGCATCCCGACCTTGGTGGCGAGATCCCGCAACGAGAACGAGAGCAGCCCGTTGCTCCGGGCCAGCGACCAAGCCGCGTCGAGGATCTCGGCCATCGTGGCCTCGCGGCGGGCTGCCCGCCGATCGGCCCTCGGAACTGTCGAGGACCGGCCCCGCAGGCCGTCGTTCCCGCCGGCCTCGCTCGATGTCCCTAACACGGTTAGGAGTATCTAACAGCATTAGTAAGTTGTCAAGGGCCGTCCGCTGGCGGAGTGAAGGCCGCCCGGAACACCCGAGAGTGATCAGAAGATCCCGAATCGGATGGCCGAGACGAACCCCACCGCCAGGGAGTACACCGCGAAGGGCATCAGGGTCCTCGTCCTGAAGTACCGGGAGAGGAAGACGATGGCGAAGAGCGAGCTCGCAGCGGCCGCCGCGCTCCCCACGAGTATCTCGGGACGGATCCCGTTGCCGAGGGAACCCGTGAGGTCGGGGACCTTGAGTGCGCCGGCGGCGAAGATCACCGGCGCCGAGAGGAGGAACGCGAAGCGCATGGCGTTCTCGTTGTCGAGTCCGCGGAAGAGGCCGCCCACCATGGCCACCCCCTCCCGGCTGATGCCGGCGAGGAGGGCGAGGGCCTGCGAGGCACCGATCACGGCTGAGCTGAGCAGGCCGATCCCCGCCAGGGAGCGCTCCGCCTCTGCATCCATGGGGACGATGTGCTCGTCCCGGAACCTCCGGCCCGTGGATGCGTGTCGGCCCTTTGGGCGTGCGGCCGCCGCGGTGCCCGGGTCGCCGACCACCGCCGGGACGCGGCCCTGGTGCCGGCGACGGTACAGCTCTCCTGCGAGCAGGATGAGCCCGTTCAACATGAGAAACAGCGCGGCCGCCAGCGGCTTGGCGAACAGCACCCGGAACTGGTGCTCGAACACGACGCCCAGCAGCCCCACCGGGATGGTCGCCACGACGATCAGCCAGACAAGGCGCTCCTGGTCGGTCACGGCGCGTCGTCTCACGATCGAGGTGGCGAGACCCTTGACCAGCCGGGCCCACTCCCGGATGTAAAAGGCGATGAGCACGACCGCCGTGGCCAGGTGGAGCCCGACGACGAAGGCCAGGTACGGGCTCTCCGGGCTCGACTCCTGGCGCACGAGGGTGCCCCATGACCCGCCGATCCACGACGGGACGATCACGGTGTGACCGAGGCTCGAGATGGGGAAGAGCTCGCTGATCCCCTGCAGCAGCCCGAGCACGAGCGCTTGCAGGAGGTTCATGTGGTAGATCTGCGCTTGCATCCAATCCCCGGGCCGGCCGCGATCTCGCTTCATCGCGATCATGGGGATCGGCCCGGCGCCGGACAACCGCCGGAAGTCGGATTCCTGGTCCCCCCTGGGGATGACTCCCCGGCCGGGGCCGTCAGGAGGGCCGGACGAGCCCGGCCTTGTAGGCGGCGACCACGGCCTGGACCCGGTCGCGGAGCCCGAGCTTGGAGAGGATCCGGCCCACGTGGGTCTTGACGGTCGCCTCCGAGACGTAGAGGCGCTCGCCGATCTCGGCGTTGGAGAGGCCGTCCGCAAGGGCGACGAGCACCTCCCTCTCCCGGTCGGTCAACTCGTCGAAGGCGCTCGGGGTCCCTGGCCCGGCCCGCTCGTCAGCCGGATCGTCGGTGGACATGAGCGGCGCGTAGCGGTCGAGCAGCTTGCGGGTGATCCGCGGCGAGACGATGGCATCGCCCGAGGCGACGACGCGTATGGCCCTCACCAGCTCGTGCGGCTGGGCGTCTTTCAAGAGGAACCCGCTCGCGCCGGCCTGGAGGGCACCGAAGGCGTACTCGTCGAGGTCGAAGGTCGTGAGCACGAGGATCCTCGCCGGGGATCCCGAGGCGACGATGCGCCGCGTCGCCTCGATCCCGTCCATCACCGGCATCCGGACGTCCATCAGGACGACATCGGGACGGCACTCGAGCGAGCGCTCCACGGCCTCCTCGCCGTTGTCCACCTCGGCGACCACCGAGATGTCCGGCTCCTCCTCGAGGATCATCCGGAACCCCTTGCGGAGCAGGGGTTGGTCGTCAGCGAGCAGGACCGTGGCGGTCATCCCGAGCGGGCTCGGTCCTCGGCCGGGATGGCAGCGGCCACCCGCCATCCACCGCCCTCCGTGGGCCCCACCTCGAGTCGCCCACCGAACATGCCCACCCGCTCGCGCATGCCCTGGAGCCCGTGGCCCGACCCGGGCCCCCCTTCGGGGCGGCCGTCGTCGGTCACCGCGACCCGGACCATCGGGTAGTCGAAGGCGAGCTCGATGCGCGAGGTGCGCGCCGTCGGTGCGTGCTTGACGGTGTTGGTCAGGGCCTCTTGCACGATCCGGTAGGCCGTGAGCTCGACGGCCGGGCTGACGTTGAAGGGCTCACCGACCACGTCGATCCTCGCCCCGAGCCCGGTCGATCGGATGCGGTCGACGAGCCCGCCGAGCTCGCCGATCCCGGGCAGGGGACCCAGCTCCCCCGGCTCCTCCCCGTCGCGGAGGACGCCGAGGGTGCGCCGCATGTTGTCCAGGGCCTGGCGACCCGTCGCCGACACCTCGGCCATCGCCTCCGCCGACCGGCCCGGGTCGGTCGGGAGCACGCGGGCAGCCCCGTCGGCCAGCGTGACCATGATGGAAACGCCGTGGGCGACGATGTCGTGCATCTCCCGGGCGATCCGGGTGCGCTCCGCGGCGGCGGCGAGCATGGCCTGCTGATCGCGCTCGCGCTCGAGCCGCGCTGTCCGCTCCATCACCGCACCCCAGTAGGCCCGGCCGGCACGGAGGGCGAGACCCGCCAGCACGGCCACGGCAACCAGACCGGTCAGCAGGACGAGGGACTCGAGGAAGGAGTGGGCCGGGTCCCAGCGCTGGCTGGCCATCGCCGCCCCGGCGACGAGCACCGAGGTGCAGCCGGCGATCTGGGTGCGGGTGCCGTAGCGGGACACCGTGTAGAGGCCGACCAGCAGGCCGGCGTCCGCCAGTAGCGGCGGCATCGTCCACCACTGGACCAATGCCACGGCCGCCACGACGGCGAGGGTCGTCGTCGGCCACCTGCGGCGCCACAGGAGCGGGGCGAGCAGGAGGGTCTGGACGAGGAGCGCCGCGATGCCGACCTGGCGGTGGACGCCCCAGGCCGTCGAGGCGAGGACCAGGCCGGCGACGAGCGCCGCATCGACCGCCCGGGCGTGCTGGTCGACCCAGGTCTGGAGCTCCTCCCAGGACTCGGGCGACAGGATCGCCGGCTCGCGATGCCGGCCGTCGCCAGGGTTCACCGAGAGGTCCATCGGCTCTGCCATCGGGACCATCATGCCGTGCCGGGGTCCGGGGCCGGCTGCAGCGAGGACGTCCGGGGCTCGAATCATCCTCGAGGGGGACGACGCCGCCCGGGTGCCTCTTTACCCTCCTGCCATGCCCGCGATCGACTGCCGCAGGTCGCGCTAGCCGCATGCAGAGCTTCCTGGAGACCAGGGGCTACGCGGCGATCTTCCTCCTCACGGTGCTCGAATCGGCCTGCGTCCCCGTCCCCTCCGAGGTCACGCTCGGGCTCGGCGGCGCCCTCGCCAGCGGGGCGACCATCGCCGGCACGAAGGGGGACCTCCATCTCGGCCTCGTCATCGCGGTCGGGATCCTCGGCTCCGTCGTCGGCTCGCTGCTGGCCTACCTCGTGGGTCGGGTCGGCGGCCGCCCCCTCGTCGAACGCTTCGGCCGGTACCTGCTCGTCACGGACCGGGACCTCGACCGCGCCCACGACTGGTTCGCGCGCCGGGGCGAGCCCGCGGTGCTGATCGGCCGGGTGGTCCCGTTCGTCCGGACCTTCATCTCGCTGCCGGCGGGCCTCGCGCGGATGCCGGTCGGAAGGTTCACCGTGTTCACGACCATCGGCGTGGCCGTCTGGGTGACGCTCCTCTCCTGCATCGGCTACGCGCTGGGCGGCAGCTGGAACTCGATGACCCGGGCCTTCGGGCTGGCGGGTTACGTGATCGGGGCCATCGTCATGGTGTCGATCGCCACGATCCTCGCCCTCCGGTACCGCGCCCGGCGTCGTCGCCGAGTTCCCGGTGGTTAGATGACCCCCGACGTTGGGCACTGCGAGGCACGAGAGGCGGTCGTCTCCCATGACCGATGTGGTGGTGATTGGCGGAGGACCGGCCGGCATCGTGAGTGCGCACCGCGCCGCGGCGCTCGGAGCCCGGACGGTGCTCGTGACCCGGGACGAGTTCGGCGGGATGGCGGCCAATGACGGGCCGGTGCCGGTCCGCACCCTGGCCCACGCCGCCCGCCTGATCCGCGAGACCCGGCAGCTGGGCCGCTACGGGATCACGGTCGGCGAACCGACCCTCGACTACCCGAAGCTCCTGCAACGGGTGCGGGAGGTCGTGCAGGACGTGACCTCGCGAACGGCACTGCGCGAGGACCTCGAACGGCTCGGGGTCGAGGTCCACGAGCAGGCCGGTACGGCCCGCTTCCTCGATGCGCACACGATCGAGACGGACAGCGGCTTCCGGTGCGAGTCCGAGCGGGCGATCCTCTGCGCGGGCGCCAGCACTCGCCGGCTGCCCGTCGATGGCTCGGAGCTGACGGCGACCCACAGCGACGTCTGGGGACTCACTTCCATCCCCCGGTCCCTGATCGTCGTGGGGGCCGGGGCCACGGGAATGCAGGTCGCCTCGATCTTCGCGGCGTTCGGCTCGGAGGTCGCGCTGTTCGAGGCGGCGCCCCGGATCCTCCCGGGCGAGGACGAGGATGTGTCGTCGGCCGTGGCCGGCGCCTACCGCCAGGCGGGCATCACCGTCAACGAGGGCTTCGGGTCGGTCGAGCGCTTCGAGAAGGCGCCCGACGGACTCCGGATGGTCTACTCGGACCAAGGCGTCTCCCGGATCGCGGAGGCGTCGCTCATCGTCGTCGCCATCGGGTTCCGGGCCGATGCCGCCGCGCTCAACCTCTCCGCCGCCGGCGTCGAGACCGATCGACGCGGGTACGTCGTCGTCGACGACCACCTTCGCACCTCGGCTCCGCACGTCTACGCAGCCGGCGACGTGACGGGCCGCTCGATGCTCGCCTCCCAGGCGGTGTCCGACGGCTACGTGGCCGCCAGCAACGCGGTCCTCGGCGATGCCGTGACCGTGCCCGGCGTCCTCCCCGTCGGCAGCTTCACCGACCCCGAGTACGCGCAGGTCGGGCTGACCGAGTCTGCGGCGCGTCTGCGCCACGAGGTCGTCGTCGCGACGTTCCCATTCGACTCGTTTGCCCGATCCCTCATCGACGGCCGGCCGACGGGGTTTTGCAAGGTGGTCGCCGACCGCCAGACCCGGCAGATCCTAGGCTGCCACGTCGTCGGCGAGCGTGCCGTCGAGATCGTCCAGGTGGCGGCGGTCGCGATGGTCGCCGGGATGCGCTTCGAGGACCTTGCGAAGACCCCCTTGTCGTTCCCGACCTATGTGGGTGTCCTCGCCCGCGCCGCGCATCTGGCGGTGCGCCAGCTCGATGACGAGTCGAGATGGCTGGGGACCTCACCACTCGGTTGATCAGTCCGGCGCGGACGAGCCGCTGAGGGCGCGGGCCGCTGTGGCGATCCGGACCACCCCGTAGCCGGCGACGGCGGCGGCCAGCGTCATGAGCCCCAGCGCCACCACGAGCTGGGGGTCGATCGGGGCGGGGTTCGTGCCGACAGCGGCGCGGGTGGCCACGAACCAGGGTGCGTCCGTGGCCATGGCCGCCCACCAGAGCCGACCGCGGTCGCCAGTCCGACCATCGCGACCTGCAGGGCTACCGCGAGCAAGGCCTCGGCTCGCAGGACCCGTCCAGACAGGTCGAGCCGACGGACGACGGCGACTGCCGCCCCCGTCCAGAGCGCGAGCGACGCCACCGCCATGAAGCTCCACACCACGAGGGCACCCACGTTGACACCGTTGGCCCCGTTGCGCTGCGACCCGTCGAGGTGGTGCGCCCACAGCGAGAGGGGCACCAGCGCGACCGCGGTCAAGGCGGTGAGGGCGCCCGCCCGGACGACGTGACGCCGGACGAAGCGCCGGCCCTCGTATCCGGACACGAGCCGTCGGAAGGCCGGGAGGGCGAGAGCGGCACCCAGCAGAACGAGACAGCCTCCGAGCACGCCGAGCGCGACCACGGCGTCGAAGGCGTCTTGGGGCAGGGCCTGCGACCCGGTGGGCAGTGCGCCAGCGAAGTGCTCCGAGGCCTTGGAGAAGGACGCGCCGGCCACCATGCACGCCGCCCAGGCGCAGAGCACGAGCAGCGAGGCGGCTCGCATCCGGTCTGCCGCCGGCCGGTGGTCGCCGGTCAGGCCCGAAGCGTGGAGCCGCTCGCGCAGGCCGGCCCAACGGAGGGAGACCGCCATGGGGGCCGGGGGCCGTCGCTCGCCCAGCTCGTCCTCCAAGAGGGCGAGCAGCTCCTCGCCGTAGCGGGCACGCCAGGCGGGTGGGTACCAGCGCAGCAGACTCCTCCGGTCGTCCCTCACCGGGTCACCCCCAGGGTGAGCCCCAGCCGCATGGCGCCGGTGTCCGCCACTCTGCGCATCTCGGCGACGGCGGCGGCGAGAGCATCGGATCCTTCCGCGGTGATCCGGTAGGGCCTCCGCCGGTCCTCTGGTCCGAGCGGCTCGATCAGTCCTCGCGCCTCCAGTCGGGCGATGGCGCCGTAGAGGGCACCGGGGCCGAGGCGGACGCCGGAGAACCCCTCGATGTCCTTGAGGAGGGCGTGCCCGTGCTTGGGCCCTTCGGCGAGGCTGGTCAGGATCAGCACCGGCGGATCGTTGGGACGCCGGAGGCCGGTGGTGCGCGGCTTGGACATCGCGCCACAGTACTACGTCTTACGTAGTACTACGCAAGGCGTAGCTGTTGCGCAAGAGCGAGCGGGCCGTCGGCCTGCTCGCATCCCCGGGCGGGTCAGGCAGGGCGGAGCACGACCAGGCGGACCACGGGGAGCCGGCGCTCGGTCCGGGACTGATAGTCGTTGTACCAAGGCCGGTCCGCTGTGAGCCCCGCCCAGGTCTCCTCGTACTCGGAACCGTCGAGGATCTGCGCGTCGGCCCAGTACGAGCCCTCCTGGACCCGGATGAGCACCTCGGGGTTGGCAGATCGGTCGCTCAGGTTGAGGTACCAGGCGGGATGCTGGGGAGCCCCGGAAAACGACGCCACGACCACAC
>Ga0335073_10011008_pt1 | contig 12719 bp, 11 predicted proteins | sample Lox_Sample_22_FD_207093 | JGI IMG/M metagenome (GOLD analysis project Ga0335073, IMG submission 207093) | Soil microbial communities from Loxahatchee National Wildlife Refuge, Florida, United States - Lox_Sample_2.2 | ecosystem: Environmental > Terrestrial > Soil > Wetlands | place: USA...
CGCGCGAATTCGGGCAGCGCGGGAGGATTGAGATTTATCAGTCGGAAGTCTTTGACGAAACCATCAGCAAAGCCACTACGCGCCTCCAGGCGGAGGAGTATGGGAAGATCATCCGGATTCCCATCGACGTGGGCGAGAGGGCGCGACTCGGGGCGAATCCGAATCCCGCGGATTTCCCGAAAAGCCTGACGCTGATGAGAGAGGCGATGTTGTCCCAAGCCCGCACCAATCCCGCCGCGGCCGTCTTCATCGGCGGCGACACCGGTCTGTTCGAGGAACGCACGCTTTTCTCGGTGAAGGTTCAGGGCGCCCCTATGTACCCCGTGGGCGCGCCTGGTGGAGCGGCGCGCGAGATGGCCGAGGCGATGAGAAAGGATAACCCCTCCGAGCTGGCGAATAAGCTGGCAACGTCGCGCAACTACCTCTCCTTGATGCTGGAGCTGGTGGCGGATATCGAAGGCCACTTTCCGAAAGCCAGGACGGCAAGCCAATGAGATGCGGCGCCGGCGCGGCTACATGAGAGGAGGCGCGCGCCCGGTCCCGGCGAGCCGACACGCCCGACACATGGCGATATAGTAGTAGCCATGTTGCGACGAGACGTGATTGCCGGCGCGGGCGCGGCCCTGACAACCGCTCTATTTACGGGGCGGATTCGCGGGGCGAACGATCGTGTATCGGTGGCGTTCATCGGGGTGGGCGCCATGGGGACGTCCAACCTGGGTTACGCGCTGCAGATTCCGGAATTCCAGGTGGCGACGGTGTGCGATGTGTACCAGCCGCACCTGGAGCGGGCGCGCGATAACGCGGCCAAAAAAGACGTCCAGGTAAAGATGGTCCACGATTTCCGCGAGGTGATCGCGGACAAGTCCATCGACGCCGTGTGCGTCTCGACACCCGACCATTGGCACGCGTACATGGCGATCGAAGCCTGCAAGGCCGGTAAGGACGTGTACGTTGAGAAGCCGGCCAGTACTTACATCGAAGAAGGCCAGCTAATGGTGAAGGCCGCGCGGAAATACAACCGCGTGGTGCAGGCCGGAACGATGCAGCGGTCGGGCGGATACTTCCTGAAAGCCGCCGAGATCGTCAAATCGGGAGCGCTGGGCGACATCACGTTCTGTCACACGTTCCAGGCGGACAGCACCAAAAAGGAAGGCTATGGCAACCCGCCGGACTCGGATCCGCCGGAAGGGCTCGATTGGGACATGTGGCTGGGGCCGGCGCGCAAGGTGCCATTCAACCTCAACCGCTGGGGGGTGAAATCGGCGGGATTTCCGACCTTCCGCTATTTCTGGGATTACGCCGGCGGAGCGATGACGGATTGGGGCGTGCACCTCATCGATCCGTTGCATCAGTGTTTCGGCGAGGTGATGCCGGCGGCGATTGCGGCGCAGGGCAGCAAGTTCTATGTGACCGACAATCGCGATACGCCGGATACCATGCTGGCCACCTTTCACTATCCGAAATTCCTGGCGAGCTACGAAAGCCGGACGTGCAATCCGATGCCGCTGCTGTCGAACCAGAGAAACGGGACGGCGATTCACGGGACGGAAGGCACGCTGATCGTGACGCGTGGCGGGTGCTGGGTGACGCCGAGGGACAAATCGGAATTGCAACCCGCGGCGTACGAGAAAGACGCCGAAATGGCGAAGATGAATCTGCCGCACTGGCAGAATTTCCTGGCGTGCATCAAGAGCCGGCAGAAGCCGATGAGCGACATCGAGACGTGCGTGCGGTCGTCGGCGGTCTGCCTGCTGGGGAATCTGGCAATGCGCCACCAGACGTGGCTGGATTGGGACGAGGCCAACTGGACGGTGAAGCAGAAGGAAGTGCAGCCCGCGTTGAAGCCGCGCTACCGCGCTCCGTGGAAGCTGGAAGTGTAAGGACGTAGGACAGGCGGTCGTCTTTTGCCGGCTGTCCCTTTCGAATGTCCTACAACAACGTCGGCACGATCTGCAGTTCCGGCACCGCCGCACGCTCGGGCAGACCGCATACGGCGAGGATGGCCTCGGCGACATCCTCGGGCTTCAACGCCTTTGAGAGAATCTCCGCCGGAGTTTTGAGCGGGCGGCGCTCGAGGATTTCGGTATCGACCAGTCCCGGCAGAACGACGCACGTGCGGATGCCGTGCTGCTTCTCCTCCACCCGAATGGCGTGAGCCAGCCCGATGAGACCGCGTTTGGCGGCCTGGTAGGCCACGCCGGATACGTCGGGGACGACACCGGAGACCGACGCGACAAAGATGAGGTGTCCGCGGCCGCGCTCGCGCATGGCGGGCAGCACGGCGCGCGTGATGTAGTACGCGCCGCTGAGGTTGACGGAGATCATGTCGTCCCAGGTTTCGCGTTTCAGGCGATGGAGGGCGCGGTCGGGAATGTTGGTGCCGCTGGCATAAACCAGAATGTCGATCTCGCCGAGCCGTTCCCGCGTGGCGCGCGCCAGTTCTTCCATGGCGGCGGGATCGGCCGCGTCGGCGACATGATAGTCGAGGGCGAGGTTCTCAGCGGCCAGCGTGTCGCGAAGGGATCGCAGGCGGTCCTCGCGGCGCGCCGATGCCATCACGCGGGCGCCATCGCGGGCGAGCAGGACGGCGGTTTCGCGTCCGATGCCGCTCGACGCTCCGACCACCAGGGCGGTCTGATTGCGAAGGTTCACCGGCCCAGGATAACAGGGATGTGACTTACCATAGTGAGTCCGGCAATATGAAAATCTATTTCGGATTCACGGTGGCCGGCGACCGGTCCGGCGTGGAGATGGCGCGCCGGATCGTGGGATGGCTCGAAGCGCGCGGGCATGAAGTACTGACGCGTCACCTGGTGCGGGACGATGCCCGCGAGCGCGACCGGATGCTGACGCCGCGCGCGGTCTACGAGCGCGACATGCAGTGGCTGGCGGGGTGCGACATCTTTATCGCCGAGGTTTCGGGATCGTCGTTCGGCATGGGATTTGAGGCGGGATTGGTGCTGGGGTCGTCGCAAAAGCGGGCGATCCTGCTGCATCGCGCCGACGCGGCGGAGCGCATCTCGCTGCTGATCACCGGCAATCAGCATCCGCGCTGCACCGTGGTAGCGTATTCCGCGTTCGATGAGATCGAACGGGTGCTGGAGGGAATCTCGTAACGGGCGTGGCGCGGGCACTCCTGCCCGCCGCGGCGGACACGAGTGTCTGCGCCGCGAATTCTACTCCCCAATCCGAAAAATGATCACGTGCTGGCGCGGCAAATCCTCCAGCACGCGGTCCAGGCGGTAGCCTTCCGGTTCCACCTCCGCCTTCACTTGCGCCACGGTCATCTTGTGCTCCGGACGGATGGGCACGGTGGGATCCTCGGCGCGATACTCCAGCAGCACCAGGCGGCCCGCGGGCTTGAGCGACTCGCGGATGTGACGCAGCATCTTCTGCGGTTCGGAGAATTCGTGGTACACGTCCACCAGCAGCGCGAGATCGAGAACGCCGCGCGGCAACTGGGGATCGTCGATGACGCCCAGCACCGGCTCCACATTCGTCAGCTTGCGCTGCTGCATGTTCTGGCGAAGGAGATCGAGCATCTTCGGCTGGATATCGTTGGCGTAGACCTTGCCGGAGGGCCCCACCCGCTCGGCGAGGCGCCAGGTCATGTAGCCGGAGCCGCAGCCGATATCGGCCACCGTCATGCCTTTGGAAAGGCGGAGCAGGTCAATGGCTTTGTCGGGCTGCTCCTCCAGTTCCCGCTCGGGCCGCGACAGCCAGCCGGCGCCGTTCGCGCTCATGACGCCGGCGTACCGCCGGCCGGTGATCGGATGGACGTCTTGCGCAAAAGCGGATGTGCAGAGAACCAGTGCGAGAACCGCAGCCCCTCGACGCATAGGGATACGGTACCAGTTTTGTTGCGCCCGAGAACGGAAATGTCTGCCGACACGTGATACAAACGGATGGTGGGATTCTGGGAAGATCTGCGTCACGGCCTGCGCGCCCTTATCAAGAACCGTGCCGCGGCGGCAGTGGCGATCGTGTCTCTGGCGTTGGGCATCGGAGCCAACACGACCGTGGCCACGATGTTGAATGCCATGCTGCTGCGTCCGCTGCCCGTAGAGCGGCCATCGGACCTGGCGGCAGTCTACACCGTGGATTCACGCGACGCCGGCCTGCTGAGTTGTTCCTATCTGAATTACGCCGACTACCGCGACCGCAATCAGGCGTTTTCGAAATTGCTGCTGTACGCCCCGCTGATTCTGACGCTGCAGGGCCACGGCGATGCGCAGATCCTGGTGGGCGCGGTGGTCAGCGGCAATTATTTCTCGACCCTCGGCGTGCAGCCGGTGTTGGGCCGCGCCTTCTTCGAGGACGAAGCCGACCCGCGGAGCCCGCGCGCGGTCGTGGTGATCAGCCACGATTTATGGGCGCGTTTGTACGGCGGTGGCGCGCGTGTGACCACCGAAACGATCCGGCTGAACGGCCACGAATACCAGATCATCGGCGTGGCGCCCGAGGGCTTTCACGGACTGAACGCGCTCTACGCGGCGGACGTCTGGATTCCACTGTCGCGCGACGCGCTCCCCACTCCGAACATCCTGGACAGCCGGCGCGCCTTGTATTTTTCGGTCGTCGGACGATTCAAACCCGGCGTAGGCATGGCGCGGGCGCAGGCCGCCATGCAGGCGGTGGCGCAGGACCTGGAGCGTGAATATCCGCAGGATAACCGCGGCAAACGATTGAAGCTGGTTTCGGTGGCCGAGGCCGCGCTGTCCGACAAAACGCGCACCACGGTGGTGCGCGCGGGCGAACTGCTGATGGTGATCTCCGGCCTGGTTCTGTTGATCGCCTGCGTGAACATCGCCAATCTGCAACTGGCGCGGGCGGCGGAGCGCAACAAAGAAATCGCCGTCCGGCTGGCGCTGGGCGCGAGCCGCGGGAGGCTGGTGCGGCAACTCCTCACGGAAAGCACGGTGCTGGCCCTCGCGGGCGGATTGGCGGGGCTTCTGGTGGCGCGCTGGGCGCGCGACATCCTGTGGAGCCTGCGGCCGCCGATGTTCAACTACGCGTCGTTCCGGCTGGATTTCGACTGGCAGGTTCTGGCCTATGCCCTGGGAATTTCGCTGGCTACCGGCCTGCTCTTCGGCCTGGCGCCGGCATTGCGGGCGACCCGGCCCGACCTGGCCGTCGATCTGAAGGAGCGTTCGGGGCGCGCGGCCGTGCATATTGGCCGATGGAATCTGCGCTCGCTGCTGGTGATGGAGCAAGTGGCCTTCTCGCTGATCACGCTGATCGCGGCGGGACTGTTCATCCGCAGCATGCGCAATGCCGGCGAGATCGATACCGGGTTCGACGCGGCGCGCCTGGGAAGCATCGCCTTCAACTGCGCGGACCAGGGGTACAAACTGCCGCGTGTGAAGCAATTCATCGCGCAGGCTCTGGAAAGCGTGGGTTCCTTGCCCTCGGTGGACGGCGTCACGCTGTCGAAGGACTTGCCTCTCAAAGCGCAAGGCGCGCGCACGGTGCTGCTGCGCGGCCAGGATAACACGGTGACGGGCGAGGGCCGTTCGACGCTGACCAACGTGACCTGGCCGGGATACTTCCGTACGCTGCGGATCGAGTTGATGCGCGGCCGCGATTTTACTACGCAGGATGCGCCCGACACGCCGCGGGTGGCGATTGTCAACGAAGCGGCGGCGGCGCTGTTCTGGCCGGGCGAAGAGGCCACCGGCAAGATCATTTCGTTCGCCGGCGAGAATCTGCCGGTGGAGGTGGTCGGGGTGGCGCGCAACGCCGTGTACCGCGATTTTGCCGAGCCGCCGCCGGCCATGATCTACCTCTCAATGACGCAGTACCCGTTCCCGTACGGCGCGTTTTACATCCACAGCCGCGGCAGCGCCCGCGCGGCGCTCACCGAGGCGCGCCAGGCGATACGCCGCCTGGATCCGAACCTGGTGCTGCAGGACGAGACCATGGAATTCAGCGTCCGCGAACGCCTATGGATCCCGCGCCTCTCCGGCCAGTTGCTGGGCGTGTTCGGGATGCTGGCGCTGGCGCTCTCGGCCATCGGCATCTACGGCGTCGTGGCCTACTCCGTGGAGCAGCGCGTACGCGAGATCGGCGTGCGCATGGCGCTGGGCGCCACACCGGGGAACGTGCAGCTTATGGTGCTGAGCGAAGGCATCCGCATGGTCGTGGTGGGCGTAGTGGCCGGACTGGCGGTATCGCTGGCGACCGCCAACGTGGTCAAGAGCCTGCTGCTGGCGGTAAACGCGCGCGACGTGCTGACATTCATCCTGGTGCCGTCGATCCTAAGCCTGGTGGCGGTCCTGGCGTGTTATATCCCGGCGCATCGTGCGACCAGAATAGCCCCGTCCGTCGCTCTGCGCGATGAGTAGCGTGGCGCATATTACCGGAACGTATAGCTCAGCAACGCGCGCATGTTCAGCAGGCCGTCGTTGGTCAACGGCGATGTCGCACTGCGGCGGACTTCCAGCGGGCTATAGAACATATCCACGGTGAATGCGACGCGCTGGGTCAGCAGATAAGTCAATCCGCCGGTAACGGACAGCATTCCCCCGTGCGTCCACAGGTGCGAATGGTCGATCACGTTGTCGATCGCATTCACCTGGAAGACCCCATCGAGGAACGTTCCGCCCACCGTGGCATGGGGCACGAACCTGGTGTTGGGAATGTGGTAGCCGGCCTGCAATTCGCCTCCGGCGTAGCGCAGCGTGGCCTTGTCGTTCGACGCCGCCAGACAGTGCTCGGGGTTTCCCGGCGAGCCCGGCGCGAACGCCAGCACGCTATCAGGACACGTAAAGGCGCCCTTGACGTAGCCTACTTGTCCGAAGCCCCGCCAGCCCAAAGTCCAGCCCCTATGCTCGACAATCGGCCGTTCCAGCCCGAACGCCAGCAGCCGCGGCGTGATGCCGAATACTTCGACCGGAGGCGGCGCGGCCACCACGGCGGTGAGCTTCCACGGCAAACCGACGCGCACCACCGGCCGCAGAAACACCGGCGCTTTGTTCAAGTCCTCCGGAGCCGTTCCGTGGAAACCGATTCTTTCCTGGCCGGCGTCCAGCGTGGGCAGCCATCCCGTTTCGAAAGCGATATTGATGGATCCGACGTGGTGGCCTTCTCCGGTCTCGGGCATCGGAAGCCCGCTGAGTAGCGTGGCCGCATCGAAATATTTCAGGCCCCAGGCTTCGGGCCGATCGAAGCCGATGTGTTCATTACTGGTGAAAACTTTGGTCGGGAAGACTGGGCTTTGGGCCCACGCGGCCACAGACAATCCTAGGGCAGCCGCGCACCCGATGAAGAATGCCGGGCACTTCATATGTATGACTCCTTAAGAAGCTCTATTGAGCGAGTTGAATATCGAATTGAATTTGCAGTTCGTCCTTCACCTTCACGGCGCCGCCGGCGGCGGAGACGGGCTTGATTCCGAAGTCCGATTGTTTGATCCGCGCGGTTCCCGTGAAATGTCCGGAGTTCTCGCGTACCGAGAAGGCGACTGGTTTGGTCTGTCCGTGGAGAGTCAGATTGCCGCGAACGTTCCAGGAACCGTTCGTGCCCTCTGCCCCGGTCGAGCGGAAGACGATAGCCGCGTAATGCGAGGTATCGAGCACTTCCGGACCCAGCATGGTGCGCTGAACCTCGCCTCGATCCTTGTCCGAAGCTTTCGGATCGACCACGCGCAACGACGCGGCATCCACCTGGAGTTCCACGGTCCCGGCAGTTACATCCACCGCACCTTTGGCGATGGGCGCGGAGATCTCGTGGTCATGGCCCATCATCGAGAAAACGCCGCTTTTGGCGACCAGCACGGTCATAGTGGATTTCGCGGTGTCGATGGCGCGCGGTTGCGCAAAACCGGCGCCGCCGATGATCATGAGCAGGAATGGAACGAGCGACGAAACTCTCATCCCCCTCAGGTTAAACGACGCAGAGACCGAAGGTGTTTTCATGCTGTAAAAACCTTGTAAGCGGACGGGTGAGCGTCTCGACGGGCACGCCGGCCGCGTGGGGAACCATCCGGCCGCGATGTCTTGCAGCTTACAATCGAATTTGGTCCTCGTACAAAACGTCTCGAAACTGTATCGTCTCTACCGCCGGCCGTCCGACCGCCTGCGCGAGATGCTGCCCGCATCCGGGCCGATGCATACCGATTTCTGGGCCTTGCGCGACATCAGCTTCGAGGTCGAACGAGGCGAAACGCTCAGCCTGGTGGGCCCCAACGGCTGCGGCAAGAGCACGCTGCTGCAGATCGTGGCCGGCATTCTGCAGCCGACTTCCGGCCGCGTGGTGACCCGCGGGCGCATCGCCGCGCTGCTGGAATTGGGCGCCGGCTTCAATCCGGAATTCAGCGGCCGCGAGAATGTCTTCCTCAACGGCGAAATCATGGGACTCAGCCGGCCGGCCATCGAGAAGGCCATGCCGTCGATCGAGGCCTTCGCGGAAATCGGCGAATTCATCGAGCGGCCGGTGAAGGAATATTCCAGCGGCATGTACGTGCGGCTGGCCTTCTCGACGGCCATTCACGTCGACCCCGAGATCCTGATTGTCGACGAAGCCCTGGCGGTGGGCGACGCCGTTTTCGCCAACCGCTGCGTGCGCAAGTTCCAGGAGTTGCGCGAACGAAAGATCACGGTGTTGTTCGTGTCGCACGATCTCGGCCTGGTGAAACAGCTTTCCGACCGCGCCATTCTGCTGCTCGGCGGCCATATCGAAGCGCAGGGCGCGCCCAGGGACGTGATCAACCGCTACATAGGGCTGGTGCTGGAGCGGCAGGAATCGAAGACGCAGAAGGAAGACCGGATACGGTCCAGCTTTCGCCACGGCGATGGCGCCAGCGAAATTCTCAGCGTGCGCATCCTCAACGACCGCGGCGAGGAAACGGCCGCGGTGGCGTCGGGCGAACCCGTGACGGTGCGGGTCCGGTCGCGATTCACGCGCGCGGTGTCCGATCCGATGGTCGGCATTCTCATCCGCACACGTATCGGCATGGACGTGTACGGCACCAATACACGCATCGAGCAGACGCCGCTGGGCGATCTCGAGGCCGGCGACGAAATGGAAGTGGACTTCCGATTGGAATGCTGGCTGACCCCGCAATCGTACACGCTGACCGTGGCCACGCAGAACGCCGACGGCACCAGCCACGACTGGCTGGACGACGCGGTGGCATTCGACGTGGTGGATACGCGGGTCGCGGCGGGAGTGGCCAACCTGAGGGCCAAAGTGGAATGGCGCGTTTCACGCTGAAGGTGCATCCCCGCGCGCGGCGGTCGGCGTTCGCGGGCCGATTGGGCGATGCCTGGAAGCTCGCTCTGGCCGCGCCTCCCGTAGACGGCAAAGCCAACGACGAATGCGTGCGATATATCGCCGAGTGGGCCGGAGTCGCGCGGTCGGCGGTGCGGATCGTAAGCGGCGCGACGTCGCGGATGAAAGTAGTGGAAATCGCGGGTATGGATCAGGCAGAGTTGGATCGGCGCCTTATGAGTGCGGATTTATGACCGGCGTGCGGATGGACAAATGGCTCTGGGCCGCGCGATTCTTCAAGACGCGGTCGATGGCGTCGCGGGCATGCGAGTTGGGACGCATCGCGTCAAATGGACAGCCGGCCAAGGCGGCGCGCGAAGTCCGCGTCGGCGACATGCTGAAGGTGAAGAACGATAGCGGCGATTTCACCATCGAGGTGCTGGGTCTGAGCGAGATGCGCGGACCGGCGCCGGTGGCGCAGGCGCTGTATCGCGAGACGGAAGAGAGCAAAGAACTGCGGGCGAAGATGGCGGAGCAGCGGAAAGCGATGCCGCTTTTCGAATCGGTGCATGGAGAAGGACGGCCGTCGAAGCGGAATCGGCGGGAGATGGAAAGACTACGGAGACGGTAGCTTCTGTGGGGCAGGCTGGCAGCCTGCGGCCGACTGGCAGCCGGCCTGGTCGGCCCCCGCAATCGGCCGCCGGTTGGAAACCTGCCCCACAATTCACTGCTGCGTCACGATCGACTTCAGATCTACCGTCTGATGGCTTCCCGCCTCCAGTGTCATCGTCACGCCCTGCTTCTCGTAGGGCTTGCGAAAATCAGGATCGCGCGGGGCGTTGCGCGGAGCGTCCTTCCACGCAAAAACCGTATATGTTCCGGGCGGAATATTGCGCAAGAGGAAGTGGCCCTGCGAATCGGCCAGTTGGCTCTTGAAGAAAATCGCCCAATCGGCGCGCTTCTGGTCGGGGACAAAGGTGACGTTGGCGGACGGGTCGGGATTGCCGTCGGCGTCGGTGACTTTGCCTTCCACCTCCGAAAAATCACTGGACACGACGATCGCCAGCGCGCCTCCGCCGCCCCGCAGGTCGATTTCTCCTGTGGTCAGTTCCTTCGATCCGAACTTGATCGAGACCGGATAGGCGTTCGCCGCCGGTTCCACGCGTACCGTGTAGATGTCCGGAGGCACGTTCGATATGGAGAAACTGCCATCCGCCTTCACGGCGGCGGACAAGAAGTTCGGTCCGGGGTTGGCCGGGCTCAATGACACCTGCATCCGTTCGACATTGACGGGTTTGGCGCCGGTGGATTTGAGAACACCCGTGACTTCCGCGGCAATCGTGGAAGAAAACTCGACGCCTTCGACATCATGATCGACGATCTCGACCAGGGCTTCCTGGCGCTGCTGCTGTTGCGGGTTCGCTACGCGCCCCGCGTTGCTCTCGAAGCGGGTCATGGTCACGACGTATGAACCGGGTTCCAATCCCGCGATCTCCCATTGTCTATCCCGTTGCAGCGTCACGAAACCTCCGTAATACGCCCGCATCTGGTTGGGGCTCCGCCGTAGCGCGTTGAACGCGTAGTTGTACTTGGGATCCGGCGGCGGCATTTTGCCGCGAATCGCGAACACCCGGATGCGCTGCAGGTGAATATCGAGCGAACCGAGTTCGCCGCCAGCAAGTACTTCGACCGGAGCCGCCTGCGCCTCGTCGACCGTGGACGGATAGAAGGTGGACGACGACATCAGGGGGCGTGGACCGCGCAGCTCCGCTCCATAAAATTGGGGTTCCCGGGTAACCATAGCCTCGAGGTAATACTTGCCCGGAAATAAGTTGTAAATGCGATACTCGCCGCGATCGTTGGTCTGGTTTTGGCCGCGCTGCTCCCGCTGCCGTTTCCCCTGCGCGTAGCCATCCACCGAAGCCTCGACTACGGCATGAGACACCGGATCGCCCTCCGCGTCCAGCACGCGGCCGTAGATCACGCCGAGCGGCGTCAACTTGACCACCACGTCCTGCGTTGTTTTGCCGTCCTCGATCTTGACCAGCGGAAAGTATTTCGGTGATGGCGCGGCATCGGGCGGCTGCGCCCCGAACCCGGTGCGGGAGGGCACGCATTCGTACGTTCCTGCGACCATGCCGGTGATGGAGAATCGGCCGTTCGAATCCGACTGGGTGAGATAGGAATCGCGGGGCCGTGTCTCGTTGGAAGCCACAATCCGGGCCGGTCGCAGAAGGACCATGGCCTTGTGAATGGGCGCGCCGTTGGTGGTGGTGACGACTTTGCCTTCCACCGCGCCTTGGGCGTGAAGGGTGGCGGAAGTGAAAACGAGCAACAACGGGAACGCCGGCACGAGTGCCGGCGCTGCACGCATGAGTGCGTGCGCCACGCTAAAACCGCTCCTTGACGGGTTGGGTCTCTTTGGCGGGGATGGACTTCACTTGCACATTGGCGGTGGCGCTGGGATTGATCACGACGGAGGCGGCGTAACCGGAGAACTCTTTGCGGAAATCGGGCAGGCTGGGAAGCCCTCGCAGATCCTGGTCTTCCCAGGCGTAGACCCGGTAAGTCCCCGGCGCCAGTCCGCGCACCTGAAAGCTGCCTTTGGCGTCCGTCGAGCCGGTTTTCACCAGGTCGGCGCGCTGCGCCAGGGCATCGTCGGGCACCACCGTGATTTCCGCGGAAGCCGCCGGATCGCCCGATTCCGTCTGGACGGTGCCCGCGAGAATACCGGCATCGGTCCCAATCAGCAGTGAGATCTGGCCGCCTTCCGGCCCGATGGCGACGTTGCCCGTCGGAACCTCCTGCGAGCCGAACTGGATCGACTTCAGATACGTGTTGGGCATCAACCCGGATACGATCACCTGATAGGTGCCCGGCTGCATGCCGTCGATTTCGAACTTGCCGTCGTTGACGGCGGCTCCATAATTGCCCTGATTCTCGATTGGTTGAAAGTTGAGCCGCATCCGCGGCGGCACGGGCGATTGGTCGGCGGTGGTGACCACGCCTGTCACCGGTTGCGTTGGCTGCGGAACCAGCTCCACATCGGTCACGCTGCGATCGGTGATGGTGACGGTCCGGCGCGCGAACGCGGTCGCGTTCCGTCTTCCACCACCGGTGGAGAGGCAATACGTGCCCGCCGCCAGCCCGCTGAGATCGAAAGCGCCCTCATAATCGGTTGGAGCATTGTACGAAACATCGCGGTTGGCGCTATCGCCATGGCTGCAATCCGTCGCAGTGATGTTAGACCGGAAATCCTCCTGGGTCTTCGTCACCTTGCCGCGAATGTGAAAGACCGGCACGGAACGCAACTGAAAATCGATGCCCGGCGTCGTCGTGCCGGGAGCGATTCGCACCAGCGTCGCCTGCGCCGGGTCATTGACATTGGGATAGAACGTGTAGGCGTAACCGGTTTCGGGAAAATTGATGTGCGGACTGGCAGAGGGCTGCGTGACATTGACAAATGCCGAACCGTTTTCCGCCCTCAGCCACGCCCGGATCAGGTA
>Ga0335073_10011009_pt1 | contig 12719 bp, 7 predicted proteins | sample Lox_Sample_22_FD_207093 | JGI IMG/M metagenome (GOLD analysis project Ga0335073, IMG submission 207093) | Soil microbial communities from Loxahatchee National Wildlife Refuge, Florida, United States - Lox_Sample_2.2 | ecosystem: Environmental > Terrestrial > Soil > Wetlands | place: USA: Florida...
TTGGCCCGGTTGGCCGGCCCGGCCCGGCCCCGCCTGCCGGTCCGCCCGCCCCGATTGCGCCTGGGCCGACTGGCCTGACTGGTCGGCCTGGCCCGCTTGCTGCGCGCCCGATTGCGCCGTACCGCCCGCCCCCAGCTGCTGGAGTTCGCGGGCCAGCTCCTGTGCATTGCGCCGCAGCATCTCCTGCTGCCAGCGCTGCTCGGCGGCGCTGGAGGGCGTCACGGGCTGCGCGGCCAGCTGCTCCTGCTGCTGCGCCAGCTCGTCCAGGCGCTTCAGTGCGTCGTCGATGCGCCTGTCCGGGTTGCCCGACTGCGCATCCGGGGCGGTTTCGTACTGGTTCTTCTGCGTGTCCAGTTCCAGGTCGGAGAGGCTCGCGAGGTCCCGGCCCATGCTGCCGCCGCCCGCCCCCCCGGCCGCGCTGCCGAAGGCCACCTGGATCTCGCGGAACGTGGCCTCGGCCCGCAGCAGGTGCTGCAGCGCCTTCTGCTCCTGCGGGACGGCGGCGCGCCAGGCCCGGGAGCGCAGCTGCTCGGCCGCCGGCGCCATCGCGGTCGCGGCGGCGGCCATCTCCTGCTCGAAGCTGCCGAACTGCTCATTGGTCTCGTCGATGCCGCGCATCTGCAGCCGGCCCGCCAGCGACAGGGCCTGCGCGCGCAGCGCCTCCTGCGCGTCGGCCAGGAACTTGGCCTGCTCGGCCTGCTTGAGCTCCTCGCCGCCGGCGCCGACCTGGTTCCAGGTGCCGGCGATGATCTCCTTCTCCCGGCGGGAGATCTCGGCCTGGTCGCTCGTGGGCCCGCCGCCTGCGCCGCCTTGCTGGGACTGCGAGAACTCACGCTCGAAGGGCTGGGCCTCCACGAACAGCATGTCCGAGCGCGCCTCCGAGTGGCCGTCGCGCGCCTGCGCATACACGCTCACGACATCCCCGGGCACCAGCTTCAGGTCCTCGAGGCTCAGGGTCACGGTGCCGCGCGCCTGCGTGGAACCGGCGGCTTTGAGCAGGTTCACGCTATGCTCCGGGGCGCCGTTGACGGAATAGCGCAGCGTGAACTGGTCGAGTCCGAACTCATCACCGGCCTGCGCCGCCACCGTCACCTCCTCGATGGGGCTCGCCTGATACTCGGCGCGGGGTCGCACGATGGCCACCTGCGGCGGCTTGGGCGCGGTGGCCTCGATCAGGTAGTCGCCGGAGATGCGCAGCTCCCGCGCGCCATCGCGCGCGGCTAAGTGGTAGGTGGCATCACGGTCCATGGGCACCGAGGCGCGGTAGAGGTTGCGCCCAACCGGGGTCAGCGGCAGCGCGCGGCCGTCGTCGGTCACCACCTGCCCCCCGTTCAGGGGCTGGTCGGTCTGCACCTCCAGCACCGCCTGGCTGCCCTGCACCGCCTGCAGGTCCCCGCCCTGCTGCCGGCGGTCCGGCAGGTGGGTCCAGGCCGGGTAGTGGTATGTGGCCCGCACCTGCTGGACCGCGGGGAAATCCGCCACATGCACCGTGAAGCGGGCCGAGGTGAGCGGACCCATCTCCACATAATACTGGGCGTCCTCCGGAACGGCCGGGACCAGGTAGCGGAAACCCGTGGACCGCGGCGCGGGCTGCATGGACTCGCTCTGCCAGCCCTGGCCGCTGCGATACCTGAGGTGCAGCACCGCGGCGGCCGGCGACATGCCCACCGGCTGCGCCGTCACCACGAAGTCGGCGTGACGGCGGATCGTGGCATCACCGGGCATCACGCGCAGCTGGTACAGCGGCGGCCTGCTGGGCCCCCGCCACAGCAGCGCCGCGCCATAGCCGAGGTAACCGGGGCCGGAGTGGATGAGCCACAGCAGCAGACCGAGAGATGCCGCACCAACCCCGGCGCAGCCGGCGAGCAGGGCCGCCGGCACGATGGGGCGGCGCAGGCCTGCCGCCACGTGCAGCGAATCCTGCGCCAGCAGCTCCAGGAAGGGATCGCGCGCCGCCTGCGCGTCGCGTTCGTCGAAGGTCGACAGCCGCTGTCCGAAGCGGGGGAAGGTGCGCTCGGCGCGGGCAATGCCGCGCCTGCGCGTCAGCCGCAGCAGGGGCATGACCAGGCCCGCCGCGGCCGCGGCCACCAGCACCGCGATCAGTACCGCGCGGGCGCCGCGCACGCTGTCCGCCGAGAAGGCCCGCGCATTGGCGAAGACCACCAGCACCAGCGTGGCGCCCAGGGCGGCGGCGGCCAGCAAGGCCGCGCCGCGCAACACCGCGCCCAGCCGCAGGCGGCCGTGCAGACGCCCGAGGTAGTGACGCAGTTCCTCGCTCGCGGTCATGGCGCGTCCCGTTGCGTGCCGAGGTAGCGGCCGGCCACCACGGACTCCAGGAGCACGAGGGCCAGCGCGGCGGCCATAGCGTACCACCACAGGCTGCGCGGCTGCTCGGACCCGGTACCGGCCGCGGCCGCCGCTGCCCCGCTCCGGGCCTGGGCCTGCCACAGCGCCAGCGTCTCGGGCGGCGCCGGCCGCAGGTCCGACTCCAGCCGCGGAAGGTTGGCGGCCACGACATCGCGCCGCCCATCGGCGTACTGCAGGTCATAGAAACCGGCGCGCTGCAGCTGCCAGGAACTCAACTTCCCGGCCTGATCCAGCGACAAAGGCCGGTTGCCATCGGGCTCGCGCACGTCCACGCTGCCGCGCTCCCCGGCGGCGCGCAGCTCCACGTAGTCACCCACCGTGCGCGCCGCCGCCCGCTCCGGCCGGCCCGCCAGGTGCCGCAGCAGGCGATCGGCAAAGGCGACGAATACCGGGTGCAGCGGCAGGTCGTTGGTGAGGTTGTCGAAGCCGGAGGCGAACAGGAGCACCCGCCCCGCGCCGAGACGTTTCTCCATGAGCAGCGGCGTACCGTCAGCGAGCGCGAGGCCGACGCGGGCGCCGGCCGGGTCGACGCGCGCAGCATAGAAGAAGCGCACACCGCTCCACTCACCGAGACTGCCGGCGGGCGGATAGGCGGCATCGGCCTGGCCCACCACCGCAAACTGCCCGGGGCCCTCGTAGCGGCGCAGTGCACCGATGCGCCCGCCGAACACCGGGATGTCCCGGCGCTGGGCCGCCGCCGGCCCCAGGCTCACCAGCACCGCCCCCCCGGCGCGCACATAGGCCTCGAGGCGGCGCTCCTGCAGCGGCGGCAGCTGCGCCACGTCGTCGAGGATCACGAAGGACACGCCGGCGAGGTCCTGCCGCGGCAGCTGCTGCACGGCGATGTCGCCGAGCTGCACCGCCGCCTCGCTGGCCGCACCCGCCGCCGCGCCGAAGTACAGCGGCGAGCGGGTATCCGCCGACTGGTGCACGAACAGCCCGTGCACGCGCTCGGCGCGCTGCATGACGAAGTCGTACTCGTCATCCGCGGGCAGAGCGTCGGCGGCGTCGATGCGCACCACGCCCCGGGAGAGTCCGAACGGAATCGCCACCGCGGTGAAGGACGCGACCGACCGCCCGCCGGCGGGCACGGCCACCTGGGCGCGCCCGGCCTGGCGTCCATCGATGAACAGCGTGGCGGTGCGCGTGGCCGCGGGCGTGCCGAAGCCGGCGATCACGGCCTGGATGCGCGCCGGTCGCGGATCCCACACCTGCGCCGGGGCATCCACGCTCTCCACGGTCCAATTGGGCGCGGCACCGCCCACGGGATGCAGCACCAGCCTCACCCCGGGAGGCAGCTGCAGCTCCGACAGGTCGGCGGGCATGCCCGTGGCCTGAAGATCGCTGAAGAGGTGGATCTCCACCGGCGTGTGCGCATCGCGCGCCAGCGCGCCCGGCACTGCGCCAAGCAGCGCAAAGCTGCCGCGGGCATCGGTGGGCGTCACGGCGTCCACGGCGGCGGCGACGGCGCCCGTGTCCCCCAGCGGCTGGGTGAGCACGTGCACGCGCGAGTCCAGCGCCAGCACCTGCACCCGATCGCCCCCGCGGCGCGAGCGGGCCACGGCCAGCGCCGCGCGCTGCGCCTGCTGCAGGCGCGTGCCGGCGCCGCTGCGGGCCGCCATGCTGGCCGAATCGTCGATCACCAGCACCAGCAGCCGGTCCGGCGGCACCGCCAGCAGCCGCCCACGCACGTACGGGCCGGCAAAGGCCAGCGCCAGCAGCGCCAGCAGCGCGAGCCGCAGCGACAGCAGCAGCGGGTACCGCAGCCGCCGCCGGCGCTCCGTGCCCGGCTGGTGGGGCTCGAACAGCATCAGCGAGGCGAAGGGCTGCGGCCGGCTGCTGCTGCGGCGCAGCAGGTGCAGGTACAGCGGCAACGCCACCGTGAGCAGCCCCAGCAGCCACAGCGGCGCCGCCAGGCCCATCACAGCGCCGCCGTGCGCACGCGCAGGTATTGCGCCAGCGCGCCGTCGAGCGGCGCGCCGGTGTCGAGCACGTGGTGGGACATGCCGGCGCGCCTGGCCCCTTCGGCGAGCCGGGTGAGGTGCTCGCCCATGCGCTCGCGGTAGCGTCCGCGCGCGTACTCCCCCGACACCTCCATGCGCTCCCCGGTCTCCAGGTCCACGAACAGCGCGGGACCCTCGAGGTCGGGCCGCAGCTCCTGCGGGTCGAGCACGTGGAACAGCACGACCTCGCTCCCATGTGCCGACAGCGGCTCGACGGCGCGGATGATCCGCCCGGGGTCGGCGTAGAAGTCGGAGATGAACACCACCACGCCGCGGCGCCGCAGCAGTTCCTGGAACCCGGCGAGCGGCGCCTCGAAGCGCGTGCGCGAGCGCGGCTCCGCCCCCTCCAGCGCCGCCAGGATGCGCGCGAGCTGGCCATGCGTGCCCGAGGGCCGCACGCGGTTGCGCACCTCGTCGTCGAAGACGATGAGGCCGGCGGCGTCGCGCTGGCGGCCCGCGAGGTAGGCGAGCGCGGCGGCGGTGAAGCGGGCGTAGTTGATCTTGCTCACGGGGTGGGAGGCGAAGTTCATCGAATTGCTGGCGTCGAGCAGCAGCGTGAGCACGCTGTTGGTCTCGCCCTGGAAGCGCTTCAGGTACATGCGGCCGCTGCGCGCGTAGACGTTCCAGTCCACGTGGCGCAGGTCATCCCCCGGCATGTAGGCACGGTACTCCGCGAACTCCTGGCTGAAGCCGAAATCGGTGGAGCGGTGCAGGCCGGCGATGAAGCCGTCCACCACCGTGCGCGCCACCAGGTCCAGCCCCGAGATGGCGTTCAGGACCTGCGGATCCAGCCAGCGCTGCATCAGCCGCCGCGCCTCGCGGGCAGCGCCGCCAGCATCTGCCGCAGCACCTCGTCGGCGTCCACCCGGTCCGACTCGGCATGGAAGTTGAGCAGCACGCGGTGGCGCAGCACCGGGATGATGTACTCCTGCACGTCCTGCGGCTCCACGTGATAGCGGCCCTGCGCCAGCGCCCGCGCCTTGGCGGCGAGCACGATGAACTGCGCCGCGCGCACGCTCGCACCGTAGCTGACGTACTTGCGTACCACCGCCGGGGCCTCCTCGGACTTGAAGCGCGTGGCGCGCACCACCTGCACCACGTACCGCGCCAGCTCCGAGCTCACCGGCACCATGCGCACCAGCTCCTGGAACTGCAGCAGCTCCGCCGCGCCCGTGACCGGCTGCACCTGGGCCGCCGCGGCGGTGGTGGTGCGCTCCACCACCCGCACCTCGTCCGCAAGCGGCAGATAGTCGAGCACGGTGTTGAACAGGAAGCGATCGAGCTGCGCCTCCGGCAGCGGGTAGGTGCCCTCCAGCTCGATGGGATTCTGGGTGGCGAGCACGAAGAACGGCCGCGGCAGCTCATGGCGGGTGCCGCGCACGGTGCAGGCCAGCTCCTGCATGGCCTCCAGCAGCGCCGACTGGGTCTTCGGCGGGGTGCGGTTGATCTCGTCCGCCAGCACCACGTTGCCGAACACGGGTCCCCGGACGAAGCTCCAGCGCCGCCGGCCCGCGGCGGCATCCTCCTCGATGATGTCGGTGCCGGTGATGTCCGCGGGCATGAGGTCCGGCGTGAACTGGATGCGGCTGAACTCCAGCCCCAGGGTCTGGGCGATGGTGCGCACCATCAGCGTCTTGGCCGTGCCCGGGAGCCCGGTGATCAGGCAGTGCCCGCCCACGAACAGCGCCGTCAGGATCTGGTCCAGCACCTGCTCCTGGCCGACGATCACGGTACCCACCTGCTCCATGATGCCCGCGCGCACGGCCCGGTAGCGCTCGGCGCGCCCGCGCAGCTCGGCGGCGGTGGGTGTGGCGGATGTATCGGTAGTCATCTTGGTAGTTTCTCCCGGTCTGTCGGCCGCGTTCGGTCATGTGGTCGGGGCCGGTCCCGCGGCGGTCATTGCCCCTTCAGCTGCAGCAGCAGCTTCTGAGCCGGCCGGAAATCCGGCGCGGCCTCCAGCGATTTCAACACCTCGTCGAGCGCACGCGCCGGATCCCCGGCGGCGGCGTAGGTACGCGCCAGGTCGTACTCGGCGCCGGCCAGGTCCAGCGGGTGCATGGCCAGCACCGTCCCGAACTCCAGCTCGGCGCCGGCGAAGTTGCCCTGCGCCAGCCACAGTGCGCCCAGGCGCCGGTGGTAGTCCTGGTCGTACAGCGGGTCGATGTCGTTGATGCGCGCCAGCGTGGCCGCCGCATCCGCCGGATGCCCCAGCCGCTCCTGCAGCGTCGCCAGGCGCTCGAACACGCCCGGCAGGCGCCCGCAGTGCCGCACGTACTGCGCGAGCGCCGCGGCGGCGCCCGCGACGTCGCCGCGCGCCTGATCCGCATCCGCCAGCACCTGGTAGGCGTTGGCGTCCTCGACGTAATCCGGGTACAGGGCGATCACGGCCGGCGCATCGCGCACCACCTCGTCGTAGCGCTGCTCCCGCGCCGCCAGCTGCAGCTGGCCGAGGCGCCGGCGCCACTCATCGAAGGCCCCCACCACCGGCGGCAGGCGCGCGTACAGCCAGTCCTGGAACTGGCGGTCGAAGGCGGCCGGAGCCAGGCCCAGCACCGTGGTGACGGCAACCGCCGTGGTGTCCGGCCTGGCGAAGGCGTGCACCAGGTCCAGCAGCCGGTCCGCCCCCCAGCGCTCCTGGATGTAGTCACAGATGCGGCCCGCCTGGAAGTACGACACCAGCACCTGGGCGGGATAGGCGGGACGGATGAAGCCCTGGTCCAGCTGCGTGACCGGCAGCAGCCGGCGCTCGTGCAGCGCCACCACGATGTCGGGGGTGATGGGATCGCCCCACTCCGGGGAAGCCTGGCTCTGCTCATGCACGGCCAGGCCTTCGGTGAACCAGCGCGGCACGCGGTGATGCGTGGCCTCGAGGATGAAGACGTGGCTGAGCTCGTGGCGCAGGGTGCTGGCCCAGTGGAAATCACCGGGTCTGCGGCCCGAGGGAGAGTCCATCACCACCAGCTGGCCGAAAGTGACCCCGAGGGCCCCCAGTCCCGGCAGCCCGATCGCACGCACCGCGAAGTCCTCGTGATCGGGGTAGAGCTCCACCTGCACCGGGCCGGGCAGCTGCATGCGGTACTTCTGCTCGTACGCCGTGAGCGCCTGGTGCAGCCGCGCGCTCACGTACGGCTGCAGCACCGCGGCCTCCTTGCGGTGGAGCCTCAGGATGCTCACGTCGTCCCTGAAGCTCACGAAGTTCGAGAGGCTGTCCAGCAGGCGCAGGCTGTTGACCGTCGCATAGTCGCGGTAGCCGTGGTCGTAGCACTGCGTGAGCTGCGCGCGCGCCTCGCCGTCCTCCCCCAGGCGCATGAGGTTCACTCCCAGCTCGGAGCGCGCCGGCCACAGCTGCGGGTCGGCCATGAGGGCACGGTGGTAGTAGTCCACCGCCTCGCGGTAGCGGCGCTCGAGCACCAGGTGGCGCGCGGCAATGGCGAAGCCGCCGCCGTAGCCGGCGTTGACGGCGCGGATGCGCGCCCACCAGGGCTCAGGATCACGGTCCGCCAGCAGCTCGATGGTGCCGTGCACGCCCATGGCATCCAGGGCGTCTGTGGTGAGGGCCAGCGCCCGGTCCGCCTCTGCCGAGGCCGCAGCGGCATCCCCGTCCTGCAGCAGCAGATCGGCCAGCAGCTCGTGCGCGGGCACCAGCGCGGGATCGGCCTGCAGCGCCTTGCGCGCCCAGACGAGTGCCTGGTCGTCGAAGCCGCCTGCGCTCACCAGCGCCAGCCCGAGCAGGGCCGGGGCATCACCCGGATCGCGCTGCAGGGCCTCCTTGAACAGACTCTCAGCGTCGGCGTCGTTGAAGCGCTCGTGCAGCAGCATGCCCCAGCGGACGCGGTAGAGCGCACTGCGGTCGTCGGCCGCCACCGCCGCGCGGAACTGATCATTCGCCTGCTCGTACTCTCCCAGGCCCCAGTACCCTTCCGCCCGCGGCCAGGCGGAAGCCGCCCGCGTCAGGGCCGCGAAGCACTGTCGCGCCCCGCTTTCCCGTCCGTGCCGACGCAACTGCAGGCAGCGCTCGGGCGCCGACCCCGGCGGCAGTCCGGTGTGGCCGGTGCCGGGCGCGGCGGCCGGCATGGGAACAGCCGCGGGGGCAGGCGCGGGTGCCGGTGCAGGCGCAGGCGCGGGTGCGGGCGGCGCGGCGGCGGCCGGGGAGGCCGCAGCCGCAATCGCGCTGATCGCGGACGCAGCGGCGATCACGGCCACTATGGCCGTCGCCGACCGCGGCCATCGGCTGCGCGGTGTCATTTGTCCAGCTCCCCCTGCACCTTCGCCAGCTTGACCAGGGCGTCCGTGAGCTGCTGGCGGTAGTCCTCCGACGACATGGCCGCCCGCTGGTACTTCAGCAGGTCGATCTGCTGTTCCAGTTCCTGCTTGCGCCTGAGCAGGGCGCGCCGCGCCGGATCGGAGGCCACCTCGGGGCTGCCCAGCCGCATCAGCGTGAGGCCGGCGAGCAGGTCCGCCGCCGCGCCGGCATCGCGGGCGTCGGCGCGCACCGGCGGTCCGCGCGCGCCTTCCTGGAAGATGGCGTGCTCGGTGGCCAGGCGCTTCTGCGATTCGTAGAACGCCGCCGTCTTCGCCTGCGCATAGCGCAGCGCCTCCAGGGCCGTGATGGCCTGGTTCTTGTCGGTGTCGGCCGCCGGATCCTGCAGCGCCTCGACGAAGTAGCGGGCGAACACGGTCGCATTCTTCTCGGTGCCGGACTTGGTGGCGGCGATCACGGCACGGCCGCTGCGGCCGAGCGCCGCCACCGAGCCGCCGCTGGCACTGCTGGTGTTGACGATGAGCTGGCGCGCGGCGGGAATGGCGTTGCACAGCTCCGCAAGCGCCCCGGCGCTGATGTCCGGGCCGGGCAGGTTGAAGCGGTACTCCACGCCATCGAAGCTGCCATGGCCGATCAGCACCAGCACGAACACGTCGCGCGGCGCGGCCCGCCGCGCGACGTCCTCGAGCACCTGCGTCAGGTGCGCGCGCGTGGCCGCGGCCCCCGAGAGCGTGGTGACGTGCGCATCATCGCCCAGGGAGCGGAAGATCCGGTCGAGGTCGGCGGCCTCGGCGGTGAAGCGCTGCTCGTAGTCGGGCTCCCCGCCCAGGCCCGCGACGGTCACGTACCACGTATCCGCGCGCGCCGCCCCGGCGAGCCCGGCCAGCGCGGTGAGCAGCAGGGCGCAGTGCCGCCAGCGGATGCCGGCCCGCGCGCCAGCGCCGGTCGGGGGCGGCTGCGGGTCCGCGGCAGGCCTGGCACCGCCGGCCCTCATACGGCACCCCAGCGCCGGCGCAGCAGCCACTCGCCCAGGCGCAGCAGCAGCAGTACGATGAACACCGCGGGCAGATTCCACAGATCCTTCAACTGCTGCACCGACACCCCGGCATTGCTGTAGGGAATGGCCGCCGGCAGGCCGCCCAGATCGTCCACGTTCCAGTACCGGCCGCCGGTGGCCGCGGCGAGCGCGCTGAGCAGCTCCCGGTTCTGCCCGGTATGGAAGTTCTCGGCGACGCCGTCCAGGCGCTGGAAGCTCACCACGTCGCTGTCCGCGGCCGCACCACCGCGGCGCGCCCTCACCTCGGCTACGTAGACGCCGGGGAGCTGCGCCGTCCAGCGCGCCTGGTACTGCCCGGGGGTGCCGGGCACGGCGAGCATGTCCAGCATCGCCTGGGCACCGCCGGGACCGATGACGTGGACGCTCACCTGCGCATCGGCTGCCGGCAGGTAGTCGACGTCGCGGACCTCGGCGGAGAGCTGCACGTGGCCGTCGTCGAGCAGGGTGGCGGCGCTGACTGCGGCGATCACGCGCCCGCGGGTCGGGCCGGCCAGGGCGCGCAGCAGCTGCTGCCAGAAGCGTGCATGCGTGGTGTCCCCGAGCGGCAGGCTCATCTGCCAGCGCCAGGTGCCGCCGGTGGCCAGGACCGCGGTGCGCCCGCGGCCGTAGTCCTGGGTGATGAGCAGCGGCAGCGTGCGTCCACCGGCCTGCATCTGCGCCAGCACGGTGGCCCCGGGCTTGGGCGTGCCCGGATCCTGGTAGTCCATCAGGTAGGGGAGCGTCCGCCAGCGCGCCACGTTGGCGGCCGGATCGTCCAGCAGGCGCGTGATGGGACTGAGCTCGCCCGCGGGAGTCAGGCTCACGGTGGCATGCTCGCGGTGAAAGGTGCCCTCCCCCGGGGGCAACACCACCGGCAGCAGCTGTGCCAGCTGCGAGCCGCCCCAGACACCGTCCGCCAGCGACCTGCGGCCCCCGAGCAGCAGCAGCCCGCCGCCGCGCCGGTCCACGAACTCGCGCATCAGCGCCTGCTGCGCCGGGGAGAAGTAGCCGGCGTCCACCGAGCCGATGATCAGGCCGTCGTACGCGAACAGTTCCTCGGGCCGCTGCGGGAACCCGTCAGCCAGCTCCGACGCATCCTTCACCCCCTGGCGGTAGATCTTGTTCTCGGACACGCGCAGCATGGACACCAGCTGCAGCGCCTGGTCGTCATCCAGGGCGCGGCGGATGAACTTGTACTCCCAGCGCGGCTCGCCCTCGACGTAGAGGATGCGGCGCGGACCCGCCTCGACATCCAGCAGGCGCGTGAGGGTGTTGTTGCCGCGGTTGGCCTCCCCCGGCAGCGGATCGACGGTGAACTGCAGCGTCGCCGGACCCGCCGCGGCCAGGTCGAACACCAGCTCCTCGCGCTGCAACTGGCCATCGGCCCCCAGCAGGATGGGGTGCGTGGCCATCACCCGGCCGCCGGCGCGCACGGCGACGGCGGTGCGCCGTCCCGCGAAGCCCCGCTGCGTGATGGCGAGGCTCGCCGTCACGCGCGAGCCGGCGAGCACCCGGGAGTCGAGCGCCACGTCCTCCAGCTCCACGTCGTGCTCCACCTGCAGCGCCCCCACGCCCACGGTGTGCACGGGAATGCGCCGCTGCCGCAGGGCATCGATGACCGCGTGGTCCACGGTGCCGGCGTTGTCGCCGCCGTCGCTGGCGAGGATCACCGCGCCCACGGGCAGTCCCGCGGTCTGCTCGTCCAGCCGCGCGAGGCTCGCGCCGATGTGGGTGGCCGCACCCTGCGCAGTGCCCAGCTCCGTCAGGCTCCCCACGCGGTGCGGGGCGGCGTCGAAGCCGTACAGGCGCACCTGGAAACCGCGCCGCAGCTGCCTCAGCACGCCCTGCAGCGCATCGAGCACGCGCCGCTCGCGGGTCTCGCCCCCCTCGGTCAGCGCCATGCTGCGCGAATCGTCCACCAGCACCGCGACGATGTTGGCCTGGGGCGCGAGCTCGCTCACCGCGATCGCCGGCTCCCACAGCAGGATCAGCAGCACGGCGGCCGTCAGCGACTGCAGCAGCCACAACACGCCGAGGTGCACGCCGCGCAGGTGCGTGCGCGGCCGCAGCAGGTAGGGCAGCGCCAGGCCCGCCGCCGCGGCGGCGATGACTGCGAGCAGCAGCCACTTCGGCCAGGGGCTGCGCAGCACGAACTCCCCGCGCAGGAACACGGCGGGCGGATACCTGAAGAGCAGCTCGAACATCGCGCCGCCGTACGCCTCGAGCCTAGTGCGTCATGCCGTAGATGATGTAGTTGATGCCCACGCGGAATGCCATGGACGCGAACGCCTCGGGATACTCGGGCATGTCGGCCCACTCCCAGGCGTCGCCCAGGTGCATGTTGTGGCAGATCGCCACGATGATGCGGCCCTTGTCGTCGCGGATGGCGCGCCACTTCGGCACGTAGCCGTCCTTCTCGTAGGTACGGCCGGTATTCACGTACTGCTCACCCGGAATCTGCATGCGATGGCTGAGGTCGAACAGCACGTGGAAGATCTCGTCGCTGTCGGGGAGATCCTCGACCGGACGGTCCGGCAGCACCTGGCGCATGCCCGCCATGAAGCGCTCCCAGTCCTCGGTGCCGTGGAAGTCGTCCACCATCAGGAAGCCGCCCTTCAGCAGATACTCGCGCAGGCGCTTTGCCTCGGCGTCGGTGAACGTCCAGTTCGCCACCTGCACGGCGTATATCCACGGGTAGTTGAAGATGTCGTCGCTGTCCAGGTCGACGACCTGCTCGGTGGAGCGCATCTGGATGCGCGTCAGCCGCGCGAGCGCCTGGAGGAACTGGCGATCCGCCTTGGGGTAGTCGCGCGACCACCCCGAGAACGGGGAGAAGCCGCCGTACCCGAAGCCGAAGCGCGGGGTGTCCCCATCGGCCGAGGTATAGCGCAGGCGCGACCAGTAGAACTCGGCCGCGCCGTCCGGAGCCTCGGTGACCTGGCCGGCATCCTGCGGGCGCGCGCTGCCCGGGCCAAGCATGCCGGATGCTGCCGCGAGCACGAATACACGCCATCCCACCCGACGCCGCATTCCCGCCCCTTTTCAAGGCCGC
>Ga0335073_10011010_pt1 | contig 12718 bp, 8 predicted proteins | sample Lox_Sample_22_FD_207093 | JGI IMG/M metagenome (GOLD analysis project Ga0335073, IMG submission 207093) | Soil microbial communities from Loxahatchee National Wildlife Refuge, Florida, United States - Lox_Sample_2.2 | ecosystem: Environmental > Terrestrial > Soil > Wetlands | place: USA: Florida...
GGCCGAAGGCACGAAGTTGGCGACGTTGTCGTGCTTCTCGTAGGTATGGGGCAATGCGTCGTAGCGTAGTCCGAGCTGCGCGGTCAGGCGCGGCGTCAGATGCCAGTTGTCCATCACGTAGGCCGCATAGTTGTTCGAAAGCCAGTAGTCGGTGCGTTGCGCCTGGAGCTGATCGTAGGAGTTCGCCAGGCCCAGCAGGAAGTTGAGATACGAGCTGCCGGTGTATTGCGATCCGTTGAAGCTGTAGTCGCCCTCGGTATCGGCCTGGAGCTGCTGGTTCTTGTCCTCGCGCATGTACGAGAAGCCGAACTTGAAGTTGTGCCTGCCCTTCGTCCACGAAAGATCATCGCGAAGCTGGTAATTCAGGTAAGAGTTGTGCCACGGCCAGTAGATCACCGTCCACGTGGTGTTGATGGGGCCGCCGCTGAAGCCGACCTGAGGCAGGCGGCTATCGGGATTGTTGCCGGAGAAGAAGCTGGATGCCGACCAGCCCGGGGGCTGGGCATAGGTGCCATACGGGCTCACGCTGATGGTGTTCCCGTTCACGTAAAGTCCGGTCTCGTTGAGCACCGTCGGCGAGATCGATTGCGTCAGCCGTACGGCCGCGCCCCACGATGGGTTCGCAAACACATCGCCGACCGTGTCGTAGCTGTCGCCGCTCCACTGCGTGGGAATCAGCGTCTGCGTCATCGCGTCATGAATCCAGCTCCCCATCAGGTGATACTTGTCGCTGATGTTGTGATCGATGCGCACCACATCTTCGCGAACGTAGGTGGGCTGGCGCGGAGACGCCACGTAGCTGTCTGTCCCCGAATTGGGAGCGGGAATCGCGCCGGTGCCCATGAACAGCAGCGCGTTGGAGTCCAGCATGTTCGATGGAATCGTGTACCCGCCGCTGCCGTTGCTCTTGAACGTCCCGCCGGGCGTCAAACCATCGCTCGTTTCGGTATTCGTGTAGGCCGTGTTGCCCGGCACATCCGGAACAATCGGAGCCGCGCAGCCTGACGCCGGGCAGTTCCACGGCGTATAGGTGAAGTTGCCGCTGCCGGAAGGAAAATCATTTGCCGGAACGGTAGATGTGACATTGGGATTCACGCCCGCGATGTACCGGCGCCATTCCTCGTTCACGAAGAAAAACGTCTTATTGCGATTTTGGTTGTACACGCGGGGAATCCACACCGGGCCGCCGATGTTGCCGCCAAAAATATTCAGGCGCAGTTCCGGAGTCGGACTGCCGTTCAGCTTGGAAATGTAGTTCTTCGCGTCGAAGTCGTCGTTGCGATCGAACTCCCACACGCCGCCGTGGAAACCGCGCGTGCCCGACTTCAGCTCCACCAGCACCGTCCCGCCCGCGGCAATGCCGTAATCCGGCGGATAGTTGCTGGCCAGCACCTGGAACTGGCCGATCGCGTCGGGCGAGGGAAGCACGTCCAGTTTGCCGCCCGAGCCGCGGTCGTAGACCTCGCCGCCATCCACCAGAAAGTTGTTGTGGTCGGGGCGCAGTCCGTTAAAGCTGATCGTTGAAACGCTGTTCTGCGCGGTCACGCCGTTGAAGGAGGGCCCGTTCCAGGAGACGCCGGTGCCCAGCGTCGTCAGGCTGGTAATGTTGCGCCCGTTCGTCGCGATATCGCGCACCTGCTGGCCGCTGATCAGCGTGCTGATCTCGTTGCTCTCCGATTGCACCTGCAGAGCGGCCGCCTGTACCGTAACGGTCTGCGCGTTCGTGCCAACCTTCAGCGTCGCGTCTTCGCGCAGCGCCTGCGCTGCATTCACCACAATGCCGGAGCGTTCGAAGGTCGCGAACCCGTTGGCTGTGACCTTCAGGTCGTAGTGGCCGACGGCCAGTCCGGGGATTTGATACAGGCCGTCGCCGTTTGTGACCGAGGACTGCGTCGTCCCCGTTTCATTTTGCGTGGCTGTGACTTTGGCTCCCGGCACCACTGCGCCGCTGGGATCGGTCACCGTTCCTGTGATGGAAGAAGTTTCCTGCGCTCCGGCGCGGGTTCCCGCGCTAATCAGGAGCAATGCGAGGATTGCGAGCGACGAGAACAGACTCCTTTGCCAGCTTGCCATGCGTACCTCCGAAGTCAGCCCCCCTGGGGGAGGGTGTGATGATGGTTTTCGGGTCAGTCGTGAGTTAGGAAAATGACCGGCTGCATGTATATAAAAATGCAAATAGGTCTGTCAACGCTGTGCCCCGGCGAAGTCGGCAGAAATGCCTTTAGTAAAGAGATTTAACCAGCGAGAAGAACCTGGTTGTGTGTCGCCGAATGCGGCGTTGTAAACGTTATCCGAATAACTGCTGCGTATAAAACAAGCTAATAAGGAAAAAATGATGGCAGGAGTCGCAGGGATAATTCGGCAGCGGGCAGAGTCATTTTCTGCCCGTGTCCCGTCGGCTGCGCTTATGTGCGGGGCTGAGGATTGGCCGAGCCGGGCGAGACCCACACCGGCTCCTGCTCGAGAACAATGTGGAAACGCGCATCCACGGCAGCGGCGATCTGATCGCGCAATGCCACAATCTCCTTCGCCGTGGCTCCGCCGCGATTGACGATGGCCAGGGTGTGACGGCTCGAAATGCCGGCTGCGCCCAGCGTGTAGCCCTTGTGAAATCCCGCCTGCTCCACCAGCCACGCCGCGGGGATCTTCACGAACCCATGCGGCGCCACGTAGCGCGGCACCGCTGTGGAAGCCTCCGCGGCGATCTGATCGCAGAGACTTTCGGGCACCACCGGATTCTTGAAGAAGCTGCCGGCGCTGCGGCAGTCGGGATCGCCTTCCACCAGCAGCATTCCCTTGCTTTGCCGGATCGAGCGAACCGCCTGCGCGGCCTCAGCCAGACTCGGCGTCGCGGTGCGGCCTTCGAAGTGACGCTTCAAATCCGGATACGACAGCACCGGGAAGGCGTGCTTCCGCAGGCGATAGGTGACGCGCGTAACGATGAATCGTCCGCGGTGCGACGAGTTGAAGATGCTGCGCCGGTAGGTGAAGCCGCAGGCCGCCGCCGGCAGCTCGGAAAACGTGAGGTGCTGCAGATCGAAGACGCGCACCGCGGTGATGATGCCCGAAACTTCCTGCCCATAGGCGCCGACGTTCTGCACCGGAGTGCCCCCCACCGTGCCTGGAATGCCCGCCAGGCATTCGAGCCCGCCGTATTCGCGCTCGATCGCCAGCGAAACGAAGCCATCCCAGTCTTCGCCTGCGGCGACGTGGAACTGATCGCCTTCCTGCCCGATCCCCTGCGTCGCGATGTGCAGCACGAGGCCGGGAAAACCTTCATCGCTGACGAGAAGATTGCTGCCCCCGCCGAGGACGAAAATCGGCAGGCTGCGGTCGCGGGCAAGTCCCACAGCCTCTGCGAGAGACGCCTCGTCGGCGATCTTCGCAAACCAGCGCGCCGGGCCTCCAATGCCAAAGGTCGTGAACGGCGCGAGCGGAACCTGTTCCTCCAGCTGCATCTAAAAGAGATATATCAGGCCTCTGGCGCGGCGCGGACGCTGCCCCTTACAATAAGGACAGTTGCCCCAGGAGGAACGAAGAAGAATGTATCCCGAAATCATGCTGGTCCCCATGCGCGAGGAACTCACGCGCGCGGGCATCGAGGAAGCGCGGACTGCGGATGCGGTCGACACGGCCGTGGCCAAGCCCGGAACCACCATGGTGGTGGTGAACTCCGTTTGCGGATGCGCCGCTGGAAAAATGCGCCCCGGCGTTCGCCTGGCGCTGCGCAATCCCGTGGTTCCGGATCAGTCCATCACCGTGTTTGCCGGTCAGGATCGCGAAGCGACCGAGCGCGCGCGCGGCTATTTCGAGGGCAATCCCCCCACCTCGCCGGCAGTTGCTATTCTGCGCGACGGCAAGCTGGTTTACCTCATGCAGCGTTTCGTCATTGAAAACAGCACGCCCCAGGCGATCGCGCAGGAGCTGTCGCGCGCCTTCGACGAGCTGTGCGCGAAACAGCCCGCCTGAGCGAATCGAATCCGGAAAGAAAAGGCTGCGCTTCGGCGCAGCCTTTTTCCCTTGTAGTGGTTTCGCTCAGCGGACCAGCGCGGGGCGGGCAGCCGAATGCACGCGCACCCGATTGCGCCCGTCCCGCTTGGATCGATACAGAGCCTCGTCGGCGCGCACCACCAGCGAACTGACCGAATCCTCCGGCTGGCTGACGGCCACGCCAAAGCTGGCGGTCAGTCGGATATCGCCGGGCAGATTCACGAGATCCGCGATGTCGGCCCGCAGGCGCTCGGCGACCTCCTCGGCCTGCACCGTACCGGCGCCGTGCAGAAGAATCACGAACTCCTCGCCCCCATAGCGCGCCAGTACATCCGAAGGCCGAATGCCCGAGCGGAGACTCTTGCTGATGCGGCGCAGCACGTCATCGCCGGCCAGGTGGCCGTGCTCATCGTTCACCTGCTTGAAAAAATCGAGGTCCACAAGCATCAGGCCAACAATCTGCCCGTGCGTTCGGCAGCGTGTCAGCTCACGGCGAAGGCATGCCTCAAACGCGCCGCGATTCAGCAGCCCCGTGAGCGAATCGGTCTGCGCAATCGTTTGCAGGTCCTGCCGATGCACGCAGAATGAGAGCCATGCCAGGCTCACCAGATTCCCGAGGCCCAGAATCATCGCCAGGTAGCTGAAGGCTGCGTTCAGGGCGTCGGGGTGCATCACCAGCAGCGGCCTGGGAGGGTCATAAAACGCGACGATACCCCAGAGGAGGTGAACCGCCGCCGAGGTTCCCAGCATCGTGGCCGCCGCGCGCGCCGGGTAAAGCAGGCCGCCGCGCCCGTGCCTGAGAAGAAGGATGGCCGAGGCCGAAAGAATGAGAGCGACGATGCCGCAGTGAATTTCAAGACGCCCGAGCGGGAAGGTCCTCGGGTAGGTGAACGCAATAAACAGCGGCAGCGACAAAATGCAGAAAACGATGATTGCCGGCAGCAGACGCCGCGGGATGCCGAGGATTTCCGTTACCGCCAGATACAGGAACGTTACCCCGGCGAAGAAGACGTAATTGGCGACCACGATACTGAAGAGCGGCGCCAACTGGGGCCGAAGGGCGATCAGAAGAACGCCGCAAATGGCGCATACGATGAAGCGACGCAAATGAGCCACGCCGAGCAGATCAGGAGCGCTCCGGCGCACAACCCCCATCCCGACCAGCACCATCAGCAGGGTTGCGGCATACGCACACATCAGATACGGCGTGTACATGAACCCGGGACGGGCGCCTCCTCGCTCTTTGCACCCGCGGTCGATCGATTCGGGGAAGCCGTTGAAGACCGCGCTGCGTTCGTGGGGTTGTTGGCTCAAGAATGTCACAGCCGGTGAGTGCGCGCCACCACAAAAGAGCCGTCGACCGTTACTGTCTTGCGCCGGGTCCATGGAGCCGGCATCGGCCGGCCCCGCGAAACAGAATGCGCAAACGCAGGTGCCGGTTGCGGTGTTGAATGGATGCAGCGTGACCATCGATTCGCAGCGTCGTATCGTTCTCGTCTCCGGGCCTCCGGCCTCCGGCAAGAGCACCATCGCGCTTCCTCTGGCCGCGGCGCTTGGCTTCGCGCTGCTCGCGAAAGACGACATCAAGGAATCGCTGTACGCCTCGATGGGCGGCGTGCCCGGCGATGTCGCCTTCTCGCGGCGCCTCAGCGATGCGGCCATGCATTTGCTCTGGGATTTGGCGCCGCGCTGCTCGCGGGTCGTCCTCGAAGCAAACTTCCGGACGCGCAGCGCCGGCGAGCGCGAGAGGCTCGCCTCGCTCGTCGCCCTCCGCGGCACGCGCCTGGTTGAGGTCTTCTGCCGCATTCCTCTCGATGAAGCGGCGCTTCGCTTTGCCGCGCGGGCGCTCCAGGGCCGCCATCCCGCTCATGCGCTCGCAAAGATGTCCGTCGGGCAGCTCAGCGAATACGCCGAGCCGTTTGCGCTCGGCCCCGTGATCGAGGTCGATACCGGCAGGCTCGTCGATGTCAGCGCGCTGGTGGAGCACGTGCGAGCGGAGCTCGAGCCGGATCCGGCCGCGCATCTCCCTGACAGGTAAAATAAGTGTTTGCACCGTTTCAGCGTCCGCGCCGTATCCCTTCCACGGGAAATCCCTGCGGCCGGGTATCCATAAGGCAAATCGCACGCATGCATCGCTGGTCCAGGCTCTTCATCCCCACGCTGCGCGAGGCTCCCGCCGACGCGGAAGTCGCCAGCCACAAGTTCCTTGTGCGCTCCGGCTACATCCGCCAGCTCGGCGCCGGCATCTACTCGTACCTCTTCCTCGGCCAGCGGTCCATCAACCGCATCATTGGCATCGTGCGCGAAGAAATGGATCGCATCGGCCAGGAATTCTTCCTGCCGGCCATCCATCCTGGCGACCTGTGGCGCGAGAGCGGCCGCTGGACCATCATGGGCGACAACATGTTCCGGCTGAAGGACCGCAAGGGCGCCGATCTCTGCCTCGGCATGACCCACGAAGAGGTGATGACCGACATCGCCCGCAACGAGCTCCGCAGCTACAAGCAGTTGCCGCAAACCTGGTATCAGATCCAAACCAAATTCCGCGATGAGCCGCGCCCGCGCTCCGGACTGCTGCGCGTCCGTCAGTTCATCATGAAAGACAGCTACTCGTTCGACCTTGACGCTGCCGGCCTCGATCGCAGCTACAAGGAGCACGACGCCGCCTACCGCGCCATCTTCACCCGCTGCGGGCTGAAGTTTGTCGTCGTCGAAGCCGATTCCGGCGCCATGGGCGGCAAGGACTCCCAGGAGTTCATGGTCTACACCGACGCCGGCGAAGACCTGATCGCCAGCTGTCCGGCTTGCGGGTATGCCGCCAACATGGAAAAGGCAACCTCGCGCCTCGCGCCCGTGAAAGAGATGGAGCCAACCGGCGACGGCCTGCCGGAACTCGTGTCGACGCCGGGGCAGGCTGCGATTGCCGACGTGACGAAGTTCTTCAACATCGAGTCCAGCTCTGACGTGAAGTGCGTGGCCTACATGGCGAAGGTTGCTGCAAAGGCGGCCGCGAGCGACAAAAAAGGTGAGAAGGACGCGGAGTCCTGGCAGCCTGTCGCCGCCTTTCTCCGCGGCGATCACTTCGTCAACGAAACCAAGCTGCTCGCCGTCCTCGGGGCGACCGAACTGCGCCCCATGGTCGCCGAAGAGCTCGCGCAGTGGCTGCACGGCCCCGCGGGCTACCTCGGCCCCGTCGGCCTTGACCCCGCGAAAGCGATCAACGACGGCAAGCTCAATGTCGTCGTCGATCCGGGCCTCGAAAACCGGAAGAACCTCGTCTGCGGCGCAAACCAGCTCGACTACCACTTCCGCAACGTCGTTCCCGGGCGCGATTTCCAGTGGACCCTCTTGAAGGATATTCGCAACGTGCTCGAGGGCGAAGGCTGTCCCAGCTGCGGCGAGCCGATCAAAGTCGCCAAGGCCGTCGAGGTGGGACACATCTTCAAGCTCGGCGATCGCTATACCGACAAGATGGGCGTGCGCGTGCTCGATGCCAATGGCAAAGAGGTCATCCCGATCATGGGCTGCTACGGCATCGGCGTCGAGCGCATCCTGACCGCTGCGATCGAACAGAGCAACGACGCCAACGGATTCTGCCTGCCCCTTTCCATTGCGCCGTTCGACGTGGTGGTCACCATCACCAACGTCGGCGACGAGGCTCTTCGCGCGGCCGGTGAATCGGTCGCCGCCAGCCTTGAGGCCGCCGGATTTGACGTGCTCCTCGACGATCGCGACGAGCGCGCCGGCGTCAAGTTCAAGGATGCGGATCTGATTGGCATCCCCTATCGCTTCACCATCGGCAGGAAGGCCGCCGAAGGCAAAGTGGAGCTGGTGGTGCGGTCAGGCGGGCCCGCTCGCGACGTCAGCCTGGCGGAGGCCGCCGGGGAGCTGCGCAAACTGACCGCTGCCGAGGGAACCCGGTGAGTTCCCCCGCGTAACAGAAGAGAGGGAGCGTGTCACGACAGCCACGATGTGTCAGCAGGAACACGACCGGCACCTCTCCCCGCAAGCAAAGTCTTTGTTTTCAGAGGCCCTGATTGGTCAGTCCCGTGCACGGCAGGGAAGCGGCGCGGCGCGGAACGTGGATGTGTCGCAGCCTGCATCCCAATCGTCACAGAGCAATCCAGCCGAAAGTGTCTGACAATAAAGAAGGGCGGATAACGCATTGGCAGTAAGAGTGAAAGTTCCCCGGTTCCAGGTGAGCATTACCGGCCGCAGGATTCTGCTGGCGGCAGCCCTGCTCTGCGTGGCCTGCCTGCTCGTGGGCTTTATTGTCGTTTCGGTCTACTGGGTTCGCTACGGCCACGTGGTCGACGACCGGCTGAAGCAGCCTCTTTTCGAACAGACTGCCAAGATCTATGCGGCGCCGCCCGAAGTTCGGCCCGGCCAGATGCTCAGGGAAGCGACCATCGTCGCCGAGCTCGAGGAGGCCGGTTACTCGGTCGACGGCCAGGGCACGCCGTCGTCGATGGGCACCTACTCCGCAGGCCCGCGGTCCATCACCATTCATCCCGGTCCTGAGTCGTACCACTCCCAGGACGGCGCCACCATCAGCTTTGCCGACGACGCCGTGAGCCAGATTACGGGAGATAACGGCCAGCAGCTTGCCGCCTATGAGCTGGAGCCGCTGCTCGTCACCGGCCTCTCCGACCAGAAGCACGCCAAGCGCCGCCTGATCACCTACGACGAGCTGCCTCCCTACCTGGTTCCGGCCGTGACGGCGATTGAAGACCGCCATTTCTTTCAGCACGGCGGCGTGGATTACGCCCGCCTCGTCGGCGCCGCCATCGATGACCTCAGAAATCATCACTACAGCCAGGGCGGATCGACCCTCACCATGCAGCTCGCGCGCGGATTCTTTCTCACGCCCGAGAAGCACCTGAAGCGGAAGATGATCGAGATCATCATCACCTTCCAGCTCGAGCACCGCTTCGATAAAAAACAGATCTTTCAGATGTACGCGAACCAGGTCCCGCTGGGGCAGCGGGGACGCTTCTCCATCGACGGCTTCGGCGAGGCAGCCCAGGCCTACTTCGGCAAAGACGTCGGCAAGCTCACACTGCCCGAATGCGCGACACTGGCCGGCATCATTCAGAGCCCCAGCCGCCTCAATCCTTACCGCCATCCTGAGCGCGCGCTCGAGCGCCGCAACGTCGTGCTGGATGCCATGGTGGAAACAGGGGCGATCTCGAAGGAAACAGCCGAGCAGGCCAAGGCCGCCCCGCTGGACATCAATGCCGGAGCTTTCGACGCCGGTGAGGCTCCCTACTTCGTCGATCTCGTTCGCGATCAGCTCATCTCGCGCCTGGGCGATCCCGATTACAACGCGCAGGGCCTGCGCATCTATACCTCGCTTGATCCGCAGCTCCAGCAGATCGCGCAGGACGCCATTGCCAGCGGCATGAAAGAAGTCGATGACCTGGTGACGGCGCGCCATGAGCGCCTGTCGCGCATCGCGGCGCGCAAGGGCGAGGCTCCTCCCCCGCTTGTGTATCCGCAGGTGGCGCTCGTCGCGCTCAATCCCCACACCGGCCAGGTGCTGGCCCTGGTGGGCGGCCGCAATTACGGCGCCAGTCAGTTCGATCATGCCATCCAGCATCGGCCGACAGGCTCCATCTTCAAGCCCTTCGTCTACGCGGCGGCCTTTAACAGTTCGCTTGCCGGCACGCCCCTCACCAACGCCAACGGAACCAGCGCTGTCTTTACGCCGGTCACCGTGCTGCACGACGCCCAGACCACGTTCACCATCGGCAACCAGACCTACTCTCCGCGCGACTTCGACAACAAGTACTACGGCGATGTTCCCGCGGTTGAGGCGCTGTATCGCTCGCTGAATAACCCCACCATCGAACTGGCGGAGATGGTCGGTCTCGACAATGTGGTCGCCCTGGCGAAAGACTCCGGTATCCCCGGAGTGGAAGCCACGCCGGCCATGGCCATTGGCGCCTACGATGCGACGCCGCTGCAGATGGCCGGCGCGTACACCATCTTCGCCAACGGCGGCATCCACATCGAGCCGTGGGTGGTGGCGTCGGTCCGGCAGCCCAACGGCGACGTGATGGCCGACTTCGCGCCGCAAACCAAACCCGTGCTCGACCCGCGCGCGGCGTTTCTCACAACCAGCCTGCTCGAGCAGGTGGTGAACAATCCCCACGGCACCGGAGCCGGCGTGCGCAACATGGGATTCGTCTCGCCCGCCGCGGGCAAAACCGGAACCGAGCATGACGCCTGGTTCGCCGGTTACACCAGCAACCTGCTCTGCGTGGTCTGGGTCGGCAACGACGACTACAGCGACATCAAAATCGAAGGCGCGCACGCGGCCGCGCCCATCTGGGCAGACTTCATGAAGAACGCCGTGAAGCTGCCGCAGTACTCCGATACGAAGGACTTTGTTCCGCCGCCCGGCGTGGTGCAGGTGCGCCTCGACGACGCCACCAATCTGCTCGCCGACGCGACCTGCCCGCAGGATTACACCGCGGCGTTCCTCGACGGCACGCAGCCCACCGACACCTGCGATCACTCGATGGGAGACCAGCGCAACATCTTCCAGAAGATCTTCGGCCTCGGCCAGCGGCCGGTGACTGAGGCGCCGCAGCCCGCCAGGGTCGTGCAGGTTCCGGTGCAGCCCGCGCCGGGCCAGGCCACCCCCGCGCAGCCATCGGTGGCGCAGGAGCAGTCCGACGACCAGAACCAGGATCAGAAAAAGAAAAAGCGCGGATTCTGGTCGAAGCTCTTCGGGAAAAAGGACAATCAGCAGCAGCAGGACAATCAGAATCCGCAGCCGTAGCCCGGCGCCGATTACCGCAGCCCCGGCATTTCCCCGTATGCACAAACTGTCTGTCGCAACCCACAAAAAGCGCGAGATTCTCGACATCACCGAGCAGGTGGAGAAACACCTGCCCCGTGAATCCGGCATTTGCTTCCTGAATGTGCTCCATACCACAGCGGCCCTGGCGACGGCGGATCTCGATCCCGGCACCGATCTCGACATGCTCGATGCGTTCGAGGCGATGATTCCGAAGCTGCGCTACCGGCATCCGCACAATCCCCAGCACGTGCCCGATCACATTCTGTCGACGCTGATCGGCACCGGACTCACCTTGCCCGTGGAATCGGGTTCGCTGGTGCTCGGTACCTGGCAGCGCGTAATCCTCGTCGAGCTCGACGGCCCGCGCAAGCGGGAGCTTGTGCTGCAGTTTCTGAAGACCGGCAGCTAATGCCCCCCGCTTCTCAGTCCCCGAGGCACGTTCCCAGCCTGCGCGCTGACTGCACCCACGAGTGGTCGCGGGGCACCGACTTGCGCTGGCCTGCGACTTTCTCGAGCGGCACCGGCTCTGTATGATCGCCGCGCGCCGCCACCATCACGCCAAACTTCCCTTCGCTGATCAGATCGGCGCAGGCAGTGCCGAGTCGCGTGGCGAGAATGCGATCGGCCGCGCACGGCGTGCCTCCGCGCTGCACGTAGCCGAGGATCGTCACCCGCGATTCGAGGTGGGTTAGCTCCTCAAGCTTGCCGGCGAGGCGCATCGTGTTGCCCTGATGCCGGGCGTCGAGCGCGGCGATTTCCCGCTTGGCGTCGATCTTCTCGTCGAGAGATCTGGCCCGGCTCAGCTTCTTCTCCGCGATCGCATACAGAGCCGCGTCGTCGCGGCTCATCGCCCCCTCGGCGACGGCCACAATGCTGAAGCTCTTACCCTGCTTGCTGCGTCCGCCGATGGCTTTGGCGATCTTCTCCACCTCGTAGGGGATCTCGGGAATCAGGATGACGTCCGCCCCGCCCGCGAGCCCGGCGCCCAGCGTCAGCCAGCCCGCGCGATGGCCCATGATCTCTGCCACGATGATGCGGTGATGGCTGTGCGCCGTGCTGTGCAGGCGGTCGATCGCTTCCGTCGCGATGTCGACGGCCGTGGCGTAGCCAAACGTCGCGTCGGTCATGGCCACGTCGTTGTCGATGGTCTTGGGCAGTGTGATCACCGGGATGCCCGCCCGGTGCAGCCGCAGCGCGCTCTTGGCGGTGCCGCCTCCGCCGAGGCAGACGATGCAATCAATGCCCTGCTTCGCGAGATTCTTCCGGATCGCGTTGGTCATATCGCGGGTTTCGCCATCGATCTCCATGCGGTGCGGCTTGTCGCGGCTGGTGCCGAGAATCGTGCCGCCGACCGTGAGGATGCCGGAGAGCGCGGCGCGGTCCAGATCGATGCGCCGGTTCTCAACCAGGCCGCGAAAGCCGTCACGAAACCCGATCACTTCCCATCCGTACTGGCCCAGCGCGGCTTTGCCCACGCCCCGGATCGCCGCGTTGAGACCCGGGCTGTCGCCGCCGGCTGTGAGAATGCCGATGCGCTTGATTTTGGTGGCCATTTGAGTTCACTATCGGCCGCACGATGACGCCTGTCGAGCGATTTGCCCCTGCTTTGGGTTACGGATGGGTGCGCCGGTCCGCTCCTCCCGCTCCTGGCGCCGAAGAAGGCCCTCCCTGCCGGTTCCCGGGGGGCGTGCTTATAATCCGCGCATGCGAACGGCCGGCATCCTCCTCTCTGCCCTGGCTCTCGCCATGGTTGCGCCCGCGCAGCAGACCGTCTCGTTTGCAGCAGACGATGGAGGCCGGGTCTGCGCCGATCTCTACGGGCAGGGCAGCCGCGCTGTCGTGCTGGCGCACGGAGGGCAATTCGATAAGGAGAGCTGGCGCGACCAGGCGTCGCAGCTGGCAGCGGCTGGTTTTCGTGTG
>Ga0335073_10011011_pt1 | contig 12716 bp, 9 predicted proteins | sample Lox_Sample_22_FD_207093 | JGI IMG/M metagenome (GOLD analysis project Ga0335073, IMG submission 207093) | Soil microbial communities from Loxahatchee National Wildlife Refuge, Florida, United States - Lox_Sample_2.2 | ecosystem: Environmental > Terrestrial > Soil > Wetlands | place: USA: Florida...
GTCTCTTGAATGCAGCCTCGGAAAGCACTCGCGGAACGGTGTGGTCCAGTTCACCGGACATGATCAGCATCGGTCCACGATCGAGATTCTCGGTGTCCACCTTCGCTTCCGTCCACGGGTTCAGGTTCGCGACCGCCGCCTGAAAGAGCGGAGCCCCCGGGGCTGGGACGGCAAATGTCTCAAAGAGTTCGGTGGCCTCTTCGTCACTGACTGCATTAGCGAAAGCAAAGCGGAACTGTTCGAATGTGAGTGGGATTGCGCGATGCCGGTTGAGTGGATTTCCAAGTACCGGTTTCGCGGATCGAAGCGACGAAATGGGAAGTGGGAGCACGCCGCGTGAAGGTGCGGCGTCTATGGCAACCGTGGCGGCCGAGAGGCCCCTTCCCGCCACGATCTGCGCCAGGAGACCTCCAAAAGAGTGGCCGATGACCGCGGGCTTCTTATCCAGCATCCCGATGACGTTCGAGTAGTGCTCCGCCACTTGTCCGATAGTTTTTTTGGCAAACACCTCGGGATGAGCATTGGCCTCTTCGACTGTCGAGGGGTCATCTGGCCAGCCTGGAGTGAGTGGCGCGTAACCGGCCTTCTCGAAGAGGGCGGCCCAGCGATCCCAACTACTCGGGAGCAGCCAAAGCCCGTGGATGAACACGACAGGCGTCTGTCCCGACGAGTTCGCTGCCTGAATCTCGGATCCTTCGTCTGCGGTTATCAATTCCATGATTTACCTCCAGGTGGGTCTGGTCGTTATGGAGCACTGGGTATTGACTTCTAACTCCTAGGACTCAGAAAGGCCCTGAGGAGCTGGGTCGTAGAGAAAGAGATGGAAGACGGTCGTTGCGATGGCTCCGCCCGCAAGCGGTGCAACGACGTAGACCCACCAGTCAGTGAACTTTCCCGCGACGATCATGGGGCCGAGCGCTCGGGCGGGATTCACCCCTGCGCCTGAGATCGGTCCACTGATGAAGATCGCTGCGGCCAGAGCCAATCCGATCGCGATTGCTGCCAATCCCTGGGGCACGCGGTGCTCTGTCGCAACCGAGAGCACCACGAGGACCAAGACGAAGGTCACAATTCCTTCGGCCGCGAAGACTCGTCCCAAGCCGACACCCGGTGCCGGCACCGTGGCGCCGAGCGAAGCAACCGATCGGGCCTTGCTGCCAAAAAGCACCCAGGCAGACAGGGCGGCGGTAATGGCTCCGACCAACTGCGCCAAGACGTACGCAGGAACCATCCTCCCCGGAAACCGTCGGTTCAGCGCCAGACCGATTGTCACAGCCGGGTTGAGGTGGGCACCAGAGAGGTGACCGAGGCTGGCGACGGCCACCACTAGGGCGAATCCGCCTGCCAGAGGAACCGCCAGGGAACCGTAGGGAGTTCCTGCGATCGGTTCGCTCAGCTGCGCGGCGATGGCAGTGCCGATGATGGTGAGAACCAGGACGAATGTCCCTAGGAACTCTGAGACGATGGACCGGAACCGTCCGACACCGATGGTATGCCCATGCAGACCCGAACTGATGCGAGCAGTTCCGTTCAGCATTCCGGCCGCTTGCCGATTCGGGGACGTTGTCAGCGTCATCTTTCTCCTTCCGATCTCTCGAATCCGAAGCTGATCGCGAAGTCTGCGGCTGCGTCTCGGCCAGGTACTACGAACAGCCGGTGGCCCTGGCAATGACCCAGGGCAACCGAGCTTCCTTCGTTTCAGGCTGAAGCGACCCGAGCGGCGATGAAGGCCGCGGCTTGGGCGATCGCGGCTTCGGCCGCGTGGGTCTGGCGCAACGTGTCGAGCATGACGAAGTCATGGATCATCCCGCGGTACCGCACCGCCGTCACCGGTACTCCCGCAGCGCGAAGATTGTCTCCATACGTCTCGCCCTCGTCGCGGAGAACATCGGCCTCGCCATTGATGATCAGGGTCGGAGGAAGGCCTTCGAGGTCTTCGAGGGTCGCCTGCAGTGGCGAGACGGTGATCTCGGCCCGCTGGGCGGGATCGGTCGTGTACTGGTCCCAGAACCACATCATGTTGTCCCGCCGCAGGAAGTATCCCTCGGCGAACTGCAAGTACGACCCGGTATCGAAGTTGGCGTTGGTGACAGGGTAGAACAGGACTTGGCCGTCGAAGCTCACCCCTCCTCGCTTCTTGGCCAGGAAAGTCAGCGCGGCGGCGATGCTCCCGCCACACGAGTCGCCCGCGACGACCATCGAGGACGGGTCGAGGTTGTACTCGGCACCGCTCGAGATCATCCATTTCGCCACGGCCCAGCACTGCTCGACTGCTGTCGGGTACTTCGCTTCAGGCGACCGGTCGTAGTGCGGAAGGACCACGGCGACGTTCGCACCGACGGCGAGGTCTCGAGCCAACCGTTCGTGCGTGTCAGGGCTTCCCAGCACCCAGCCGGCGCCGTGCGTGTACAACACGACCGGCAAGGACCCCTCCGTGTTCGGTGGCCTGACTAGACGAACCGTGACCGAGCCGGTCGAACCGGTGTCAACGACGACATCTGCCACCTCGGCAGGCAGCTTGAGCTCGCCCCCGGCCTGGAGATCCTCGAGGCCCTTGCGCGAAACATCGGGTGGCAACTCGAAGGTGAAAGGCGGTCCGGCCGTCGCGTCTGCGAACGCCTGGGCTGCGGGTTCGAGGACTGGATTCTTGGAATTCGTCATGTCAGTTCTCCTTGCTGGATATCGCTGCGGTGAGTTCAGTCTTCGCTCCAGGGGGCGTGCACGGCGTCCCGCGACTTACGTAGTCCATGTCGTCGCCTGCACCGCATCGACTACGCGTTCGACGGGACGCAACGCGGTGGGGCTCTCCGGCACGCTGTCGAGGGCGCCCCTGAGCGCTTCAGACGCGGCGGATGGCTTCGCTGCGTGTCATGGTCCTGAACCAGGAGGTCGGGGTGAGAACCACACATTCCAAAGACGGTGGCGATCGCAGCCGGGTCATCTCACAGGCTCTCGAACTCTCATCGGTGGCCTGTCGTCTCCTGCGAGCTTGGCATTCGGGCGCAATCGGGGCGCAGGACTCGATGGAGCACCTCTGGGATTCACTCGTGGAGATCCGCTCCAGCGAGCGGGCAATCGAAAGAGAACTCGACTGCGCAGAGGCCAAACCAGGGTCAAGTACAGAGGGCGGTCATAGGCCTTGAGGCACTTAGGCGGAGGAGCTGGGCGCCCGCGGCGTAGGCAAATTACAATGCCGATTGACCTCATCAGGGGGTTGGCCCTTGGCTGTGCTGCTTGACACTCGAGAAATCCCACCGGTGGACCAAGAGGCTTCGGTCCATGACGCGTTCGCGCGAGCAGAGATTCCTCGGCAGGTGTCGCTGATGGTTCCTCGGGCGGTCGACCACACGCGAATCGAGGGCTGGCTCTTTGGCAACATGATGCTGTTCAGCCCGGACAGTCCGGGACTGCGGGTCGTTCGGACGCCAACACTCGAAACGATGGACCCGATCGTCGCGTTGTTGGTACAGACCCGGGGCACCGCGATGTTCATCGAGAATGGACGAGGTCTCCGCCTCAAGCCCGGCGAGCTCACCATGGCGGAGCCGACCTCGCCGAACGACTACCACCTCAAAGGCATAGGAACCGCGTTCCAGATTCCCTTGGAGGATATCGGGCTCTCTTTCGAGACGATACGTACGGCGAGTACGAGACTCCGGGCAAGCCCGTTGTTCCCGCTCGTGTCCCGTCATCTGCTCTCGGTTCGACACGAAGCAGACAACATTGAAGCTTCTTCCGCAAGCGGTCTGAGCGTGGCCATCGCCACGACGCACCTAGTACGGGCGCTGTTCGTCTCAGCCGTTCAAGATGAGCGGGGTTCACGTTCCGCGCTCGCCGAAGCACTATTGCCACGAATTATCGATTATGTGCGCCAGCACCTCACCGATCGCGACCTCACGCCGGTGTCGATCGCCAAGGCCAACGACATTTCGGTCCGCTACCTCTACAAGGTCTGCGACCTGGCGGGCATCCGGCTAATGGAGTGGATCATCGAGGAGCGGCTCGAGGGCGCCCGCTCCAGCCTCATATCCTCCACTGAAGCTCAACCATCGATTGCGCGGGCAGCCCGGATGTGGGGCTTCAAGAGTCCCAGCCACTTCAGCGCGCGCTTCCGGCAGGCCTACGGGACCTCACCTCGAGACCTGCTGAGCCAATCTCAACGCGAGTATCGGGAAGGGCTCTGATCCAGGGCTGCCACCTGGCACTTTTGCCAATCTGTGCACTCTCAGAACAGATCTATGCAGGCACGCGTACGACCCTTCTGGAATTGTCGTGCAAAAAGGGGTGGAAAGGTCGGCGTCGATGCTCTTGGACCGGGCACACGAGCAGGCTTTGTTGTACGAGCTGCTCGATTCGGCACGAAGAGGCCGAAGCACGACTTTCGTCGTCACCGGCGAGGCCGGAATCGGCAAGTCCTGCCTGCTCGAGCATGCAGTTCAGTCGGCGACGGACATGGAGGTCACCTGCGTCAGCGGCGTGGAGTCCGAGATGGGCCTTAGCTTTGCCGGCCTTCATCGGTTGCTGACCCCCTTTCTCGCAGAGCTTGACACTCTTCCAAGTCCGCAGCGGAGCGCTCTGCAAGTGATATTCGGGCTATCGGACGGCCCACCGCCCGATCAGTTCCTCATTGGACTCGCCACCCTCACGCTGCTCACCGATGCGGCGGCCCGAAAACCCCTGCTGTGTGTGCTCGACGACGCCCAGTGGCTTGACGAAGAGACGATTGGGATCGTCGCCTTCGTCAGTCGTCGGCTGTTCGCAGACCACGTCGCATTGCTTTTCGCCGTGCGCGGTGGAAGAGACAGCATTCCGGCCTTCGCTGGGCTTCGGACAGTCAGCCTCCAAGGGCTTTCGAAGCAAAGTTCGCACGCTTTGCTGAACTCCGTCGTCACGACGGACTTGGACTACGACGTCGCCAATCGCATCCTTGAGGCAACTGCAGGAAATCCTCTGGCGATCATCGAACTGACCGAGGAGCTGTCGGCCCAGAATTCCTGCGTCGAGTCGGACCCGTTCCAACCTCTGCCCGTAGGGCGGCGCATAGAGGAACGATTTCTGCGGGTCGTTCGAGGAATGACCAAGGATGCCCAGCTCCTGCTTCTCGTCGCAGCAGCGGAACCAACAGGAGAGTCCCGTCTGGTGATGGGTGCTGCGGAATTCCTCGGAGTGTCGGCCGAGTCTGGGGACGGCCCGGAGACCTCGGGATTGGTCTCTCTTCGCCCCCGTGTGAGCTTTCGCCACCCGCTCGTCCGCTCTGCGGTCTATAGTGCGGCTTCACCGGCGGACCGGCGGAGGGTGCACCGGGCTCTCGCCTCGGTCTGCATGGGCGAACCCTCCCGGGACATGCACGCGTGGCACCTCGGCGCCGGCGCAGCGGACCCCGACGAAGCCGTTGCTGGAGAACTGGAGGCCTCCGCTTTGCGTGCTCGACGACGTGGCGGTTACGTCGCCGAGTCCTCCTTCCTCACGCGGGCCGCGGAACTCAGCCAGGAGACTCACCGCTACATCCAGCGGCTTTTGGGAGCCGCAACCGCCGCCGCATCGGCCGGGCTCCAGGCGCGAGCCCGCGCTCTGCTCGACCGCGCGATGCGAGAACCTGTCGACGGCCTCCAAACAGCTTATGGGAGATGGTTAAACGGGCTCTTTCTCATGCACGAAGGCAGCTACGGCCGGGCCCCTCAAGAACTCCTCGCTGCGGCCCTCGCCTACGAGCCCCAAGATCGAACCCAGGCTCGGATCGTGTTGCTCGATGCCTTGGGGGCTGTGTGCCTGGCTGGCCAGAGGGCAGAAGGCACCTCTCCAATCGAGATTGCCAAAGTCGCACTGACGCTGCCCCGAACGCCGTCTCGAACGGCGGGGAGGATGGCTGATGCGCTCCTCGACGGAATCGCCACGCGGCTGGTGGTTGGCTACGCGGAAAGCGTCCCCATGCTGCAGGCTGCCATCCGGAGCTGGGCTCCCGAGGAGATCCCGGCCGAGAACGTCACCTTGTGGTGTCAGCTCGGAACGACCGCGGCCCTCGAGCTCTACGACGACGAAGCGCTCTTCGGATGGGTTCGGGCAATCGAGGATCTATCTCGCGAACGGGGCTCGATCGTCCTGCTTCGAGTGGTGCTTTATGGTCTTTCGACGGCGGCAGGACTGGCCGGGCGCTTCGCCGATGCAGAGGCCTACAACCGAGAGGCCCATGAGCTGAACGCCGCGACCGGCGCACCGTCTGGCCTCGACCCAATGATTGACGTCGAACTCCATGGCCTGCGGGGCCGAGAGGAAGAGACTCGCGAAGCCGCTGCGTTTGTTGAGCAAATGGCCTACGCCGTGGGCTTCGAGGCAGCCCACTGGCGAGGGCAGATCGCCCTGAGCCGGTTGGAACTTGGACTTGGACGCTATCGAGAGGCCTTGACCGCAGCATCAGGCTTGGCGGATGCCACCCCCTTCGGTGTGACCGGTCTGGTACTGCCGGACATCGTCGAATCCGGGGTTCGCTCTGGGGACTTGGCTGCTGCCCGCCAGGCGCTGACCCAGATCGCCGAGCGAGCCCATGCCAATCGCACGCCATGGGTACTCGGGCTCCTCGCCCGCTGCAGCGCGCTCATGGCCACCCCCGCGGACGCGGAGGCCCTGTACCAACAAGCGATTGGCCATTTGGAGCAAACCAGGATGGCATTCGATCTGGCCCGAACCCACCTGCTTTATGGAGAGTGGCTGAGACGTGAACATCGACGGATCGACGCCCGAACCCAGCTACGCCTGGCCCTGGATAGTTTTCTTTCGGCAGGTGCCGAGGGCTTCGCTGAGCGGGCGCAATCCGAGTTGAGGGCGACCGGAGAGCACACCCATCATCGCGCCTCGAGCACGGCCAATGAGCTGACACCCCAGGAGCGCCAGATTGCTGAACTCGCGGCGCAACGAGTGACCAATCGCGAGATAGCCGCCAAGCTGTTCATCAGTGCCCACACCGTCGACTATCACCTGCGAAAGATATTCCACAAGATAGGCATCTCCTCGCGGCGCGAACTTGAAGCGGCCTTGCGGCGACGGGGTTGAGGTTCCACCGGCTTCAATTCTTGATGGAAAGGCAGAGAGTTACGAGACTGGAACAAATCAAACAAATCACTCGTCGATAAGCCTGGTCCACTCATCAATTGAACAGTGCAGTGCACAGGGCAGCACTGGGCATGCCCAAATACAACCGCAGATCAGCCAAAGACGTGGTTGAGAAGCCGCAGTGTGACAGACGGTCGCGCGCACAGTTCCCATCCCGCATAGCGCTGCCAGTGGTAGGGGTGAGTAGGTCCCGAGAAAAACCCCCGATGAACCGCTACCTTCGACCTCGGCCCGAACGCGAAAACGCCGGCTGGGCGCCTGTGCCCCAGGCACGAGGGGCGCCGACCAGCGTTTTAATGGTGGCGGGGGGACCCCGCCCTTCCGGCTCCCATGATCGACGGAGCGTCCGAGCCGGAAAGGGCAGGGTCGATTCAACCGAGAGTTCTCAGCAGTCAGCTGTTCGCCGCCTCATTAATGACCTTGGCCACCGCTGCTGGCTGCGATACGTAGATCGCATGACTGCCCTTGAGCTCGGTAACCAATGATCCAGCACGTTCGGCCATAGAACGTTGCGCTGGCGGTGGAATCATTCCGTCCTCGGATGCCACGATGAACCAGCTCGGCTTCGCGCGCCATGCTGGCTCCGTGATCGGAGTACCCACAGCCTCGACACCCCACGGCACTTGCGAATCGGCCATGAACGATGCTTGTTTGGCTGGAAGGTCGGCGGCAAATGCAGCGGGAAAGCGGTCCCGATCGAGACGCAGGAAACCGTCCTGAGGAGGGAGGATCGGCGGACCCGTCGCCCCCGGAGAAGGATCGGCAATCAGGCTGCCAACGGATTCGCCCTTGTCAGGAGCGAAAGCTGCCACGTACACCAGCGCCGCAACCTTGTCATGAATCCCAGCTTCTGTGATCACCACGCCACCGTAAGAGTGGCCGACCAAAACAACAGGACCGTCCTGTGCTTCAAGGACCTGCCTCGTCGCTGCCACGTCGCCGTCGAGTGTAACGGTCGGGTTTTGGACGACGCGCACATTGAAGCCCTCAGCCTTGAGCAACTCGTAGACGCCCTGCCAGCCCGAGCCATCGGCAAAGGCTCCATGCACGAGAACAATGTTCTTAATGTCACTCATCGTTGTGTTTCCTTTCTATAAGTGTGTGGAGGACTCGTCGGCGACGGTCCAACTTGGTTCGGAGTCTGTGAGCGCCCGCCCGCCGACGCCACCAAAGGTGACGCCGACGGCAGCGCGCGAGCTACGCGGTGGCGTGTGCAGCCGCCTCGATGACGGCCGTCACTGTTGCCGGCTGCGACACCATGGAAAGGTGGCCCGCCCTGACCTCGATGACGTGCGCGTCGGCGCGGTGTGCCATATAGAGCTGCTCGGCGGGCGGAATCACCTTGTCAATGGTCCCGACCACGTCCCAGGTCGGAATGCTTTTCCAGGCCGGTGGGCCCGAGACGTCGGTCCCTGCGCTGGCCAGTAGCGGCCGTTGGGCCGCTTCGGCGATTTGCGCCTGGGCCGGCGAGAGGTCATTGGCGAAGCACGAGTCGAAGACCGAAGCCTTGACGTAGAGATCGTCATCACCTGTGGGCGCTCCGGGGACGGCAACAGCGTTGAAGAGGTCGCTCTGCGGCTCGCTCGTCAGACATGACCCGGGCTGTGCACCTGTCAGCTGGAAGACGCTTTCTCCTTGAGCGGGCAGGAAACCGTCGACGTCGACCAAGGCTTTAACGTTGGGGTTTCCATACGCAGCGTTGGTCATGACCGCTCCACCGTACGAATGTCCGACCACAACGATTGGTCCCTGGATCGTCTGCAGCAGATCGCTAACGGTCTCGGAGTCTTGTTGCAGCCCACCGAGGGGATTCGGCGCGGCGATAACCGTGTAGCCGTCATGCTGGAGCCTCTGGATCACTCCGTGCCAGCTCAAACTATCGGCCCAGGCGCCATGAATTAGTATGACGGTGGGTCGCGTCCCCGGAGCGTATGAGGCGTCGGCGATTCTCGCCGTATGTGCATCTGCAGCCACCTCACTGGCCAAGAGCGGCACTGTCAATACAGCTAACCCCACCGCAAGGGTGATCGCTAGCCGACTAAGGGTCCTGATTCTCAAGTTCACCCGACTACCTCCTCTATCGTTGCATCCCGACCTTCTCGGGCCTGACACCAACTTGGAGTACTCGCGGCTCATCGACATCCCGGGCCCACGCGTAGTTGTCCGCGTTGCCGCTTCGTAGCCGACTGCCCGCCGACTACGCGGTCGTCTCCGGGTCTTGTCCTTGATCTGCCGAACAAAGGTCGGATCCCACGTCTTCCCAGGTCGGGACAGCTGCTGAAAGCACGCGTAGTACTGTCCGAGCGGGATGCAGCAATGGGCAATGGGGCACGACCCTCATCCTGTGCCACCAGGAGATTTGTGAGCTTGGTATGCTCATTTTGGACCGCACAGACGAACGAGCAGAGATCGAGAACACCGTCCAGGCGCTCGGATCTGGGCGAAGCAGTGTGTTGGTTCTCGCCGGTGAGGCCGGCATGGGAAAGACAACGCTCCTCAGGTACGCCGTCGAGTGTGCGTCTGATTTCCGGTGTTCTTGGATTGCTGGGGTCGAAGCCGAGAGTGACCTCGGTTACGCGGCGCTTCACCGCCTCATGAGGCCACTTTTGCCACAGTCCGATCAGCTCCCTGCGCCCCAGAGGAGCGCACTGGAGTCGGCGTTCGGATTGCGCGCAGATGCAACGGCGGATCGGTTTTTGGTTGGCCTCGCCTGCCTGAACCTGCTCGCGGATTTCGGATCCGAGCAGGGCCTTTTGTGCGTAGTCGACGACGCCCAATGGGTCGATCGAGAGTCTCTCGAAGCCCTTACCTTCGTTGCTCGACAGCTGGACGCCGATCGGGTCGCCCTACTGTTCGGCGTTCGTGAACCGTGCCCTGCATCAAGCGCGTTGGAAGGTCTTCCCACCCTACGCATCGACGGACTTCCTGACGATGCAGCACTTGAGCTGCTCTCAGAGAGTATCGATACGCCGGTTGACCACGACACAGCACGGCGCATCGTCGGGGTAACCAGTGGCTGTCCGCTCGCGTTGGTCGAACTAGCCAGCCGATTGACACAACAGCAGCTCCAAGGAGGTGAGCCCTTAGGTGAAGCACTGCCAATCGGCCGTCAGCTCGAAGAGCATTTTCTCAGGACGGTGCGATCCGTCGACGAACGCGCTCAAACCTTCCTCTTGGTGGCAGCTACAGAGACATCCGGTGACACTGCGCTTGTACGACGTGTCGCCTTTGAGCTCGGGGCAGACGCAGAAGCTGAGGACGCCGCCATCGCCTCGGGACTCGTGATCGTTCATCCCACGGTCTCCTTCCGTCACCCTCTCATCCGAACCGCCATCTACTCGGGTGCCTCACGATCACATCGGGACGAGGTTCACACGACGTTGGCTCGGCTGATCGGTCGAACGGACCTCGACCGCCAGGTGCTCCACCTTGCTGCTGCCGCTCGACAGCCCGATCCCGACCTTGCCCTCGAACTTGAAAGAGCCGCAGAGCGATCAGCACGCCGGGGCGGCTACTCAGCCGAAGCGCAATTTCTGTTGGAGTCGGCGCAGCTTTCCCCTGATGCCGAAAACAGGGGACGCAGATTCCTACAGGCCGCCACGGCGGCCAGAAACGCCGGCTTACAGCTGCGAGCCGAAACGCTCCTAGAACGGGCTCGCTCTTTGTTGACTGATCCACTGCTTATCGCCAAAGCCCTACGACTAGAAGGACGCCTCAAGTTGCATAACCAAGGTCCGAGGGCGGCACCGGCTTTGCTGTACAAAGCCGCAACAGCGCTAGAGCCGCTCGATTCCGAACTTGCCGCGGACACGTACCTCGAAGCGCTACAAGCGTGCGCTATCGCCCAGGAATATACAGAGGGTACAAGCCCAGAGGAGATCGCCAAAACAGTCTTGTCGTCACCGCGGACACCGAGCCCTCGTGCCCGTACTGAAGACCTCTTCCTCGAAGGCATGGCATATCTGTTCGTCGCTGATTTCGATAACGCAATGCGAATGCTGCACGAAGTCGCACCTGTTCTCAGAGCCGAGGACCTGACTCGTGAGCAGATCGCCGCCTGGTACAACCTGGCCTTGATTGTCACCGACGAGCTCCACGATGACGAGACATACAACATATGGGTACAGCACGCCGAGGAACAGGCGCGAGCCGATGGTGCTCTTTATGTACTGCAGGTTCTGCTTCTGGGTCGAGCGAAGCTCGAGACCCGAGCAGGGGACCTGCTTTCAGCCGAGATGGCGTATGACGAAGTCGTTGAGGTCACGAGACTTGTCGATGCCCGGCCAGAATTCTGGAATATGCTCCGGGTTGACCTTCAGGCGTGGCGCGGTCAAGAAACCGAAACTCGAACGACCGCGGAAGCGCTCCGGCGGGCGGGCGTGGCGACAGGTTCGGCATCGGCCGTAGCTACTGCCGATCTTGCTCTCGGCACGCTCGATCTCGGATTGGGTCGATATGCCGATGCCCTGACCGCCGTTTCACCCTTGGTGGAAACGAACCGGCCTGAATGGACGAGCCTTGCGCTGCCCATCGGCGTCGAGGCGGCAGTACGAAGTGGGCGGTACGACCGAGCGGAACAGTACGTGGAACAGCTTCGCCGTCGCACCGAGCCCTCAGGAACCCGTTGGGCACGGGGTCAGTATTGTCGGTGCAAAGCTCTTGTCGCCCACAGTGATATTGAGGCGCTGCACCGAGAGGCCACCCGACTCCTGGCGATGACCTCGGTGAGGACCGAGCTCGCACAGGCACACCTAGGCTACGGCGAGTGGCTGCGACGTCAGGGGCGACAGGTCGACGCGAGGAGCGAATTGCGCGTGGCTTTCGACCTCTTTAGTGAGATGGGAGCCGAAGCGTTCGCGGCCCGTGCGCGCTCAGAGCTTTCTGCAGCGGGAGAACAAATTCATCGCCGGCGCCCTGGCGTTCGATTCAGCCTTACATCCCAAGAAGCGCGGGCGGCGCAGCTGGCCGCTGGTGGTGCTACCAACGCTGAGATTGCTGGACAGATGTTCATCAGTGCAAACACAGTGGACTACCACCTACGAAAAGTCTACCGAAAGCTCGGCATATCCTCACGGCGAGACCTATCGGGTGCACTGTCGGATTTTCAGCGGTAAACCGCGCCAAAAGTTACCCGCCTGAGACGGCGAGGTCGAGAGACAGACAGCGCTAATGCCCTCGAGACTCGCCGGCCGGCTCACGGCTCGCCTGACATAGATCGTCGCAGGTGGAAGTACCCAAACTCGAGGATCGAGGCGATGGCGCCTAGATCTCCCACCTCCCCGAGGCGTCGCCGGATCGGGCGGCGCTATGACGGCCGGAGGCAGTTCAGCCGCACATCGGTTTCCCTGACCGTCGCCGTCATCGAGTTCGTAACTCGGGGGATCAGGTGTTCAGTGAGTGGCGGGGGGTCGTGGGCCATCCTCTGCAGCCACCGCCAAGAACCCGACGTTGGAGAGCATGGCCCACGCCTCGGCCTCAGCGACGAACGTTCTCGGGGCGATGAGACGCCGATCTGCTGGGGCTACCGTGATCGGAGATTGCGAACCTCATTGCGAACTGAGTCCTAGCCGGTCGGCTCCTCGCAACAGTTACGGATACCCCCATCGACC
>Ga0335073_10011013_pt1 | contig 12714 bp, 13 predicted proteins | sample Lox_Sample_22_FD_207093 | JGI IMG/M metagenome (GOLD analysis project Ga0335073, IMG submission 207093) | Soil microbial communities from Loxahatchee National Wildlife Refuge, Florida, United States - Lox_Sample_2.2 | ecosystem: Environmental > Terrestrial > Soil > Wetlands | place: USA...
CGCCCGCGCCGAAGGCCGGGTCGATCGCCGGATCGGTGATGACCGGCACGACGCGGTCCGTGAGCGGCACGCGGACCTCGCGGCCGACCGCGGCGGCGTGGCGTGCGTCCTCGGGGTGGACCGCGACCGCAATGTCGCCGAAGATCGTCTCGGGACGCACGGTGGCGACCTCGAGACCGCCCGGGGCCCCGTCGGCCCAGGCGTAGCGCACGTAGAGCAGGGTGGCGTCCTCCTCCGCGTGGACGACCTCGAGGTCGGAGATCGCGGTGCGGAGCTTGGGGTCCCAGTTGACCATCCGCTCGCCGCGGTAGATGAGGCCGGCCCGGAACAACCGGACGAAGATCTCGCGGGTCGCGCGGGTGCTCGCGGGGTCCATCGTGTAGCGGAAGCGGCTCCAGTCGACCGAGAACCCGGCGGCCCGGGTCTGCTCGACGATCCGTGCCTCGTGCTCGGAGCGCCATGCCTCGATCGCGCGCAGCGCCGCCTCGCGCGGCAGGTCCTCGAGGAGCGTCCCCTGCTTCAGGAGGCGGCGGCGTACCTCGACCTGGGTCGCGAGGCCCGCGTGGTCGAGTCCGGGCACCCAGACGGTCGGGATCCCCTGCATCCGGCGCCGCCGGACGAGGAGGTCCATCACCGTGTCCCCGAGCATGTGCCCGAGGGTCAGGACCCCGGTCACGTTCGGCGGAGGGAGCACGAGCGCGAAGGTCGGAGGCGGGGCGCGCTCCGGGCCGCGGAAGGCGGCGCGGCGGTCCCACTCGGCCCGCCAGCGCGCCTCGACGTCCTTCGGCTCGAAGCGCGGCGGGAGCGCGGGAGAGCTCAGGAGCCTCCCCTCCGCAGCGCGAACGGGGCGGCGAACGCGAGCTCGCCGAGGGCGATCGCCCCCATCACCGCGAGGCCGACATACGAGCCCTCGGCGCGGGCGGTCTGGAAGGCGACGAGCGGCGCCGCGGCGACCAGGAGCCCGGGGACCGAGACGAAGATCGCGTACCACGCCCCGGCGTACAGGTTCGTGACCGGGAGGCCGCGGGTCCGGGCCCGACGGAAGAGGATCCCGAGCTCGAGGAGGGACGCGGCGACGACCGCCGGTAGCTCCGCCGCGACGAACAGGGCGAAGACCGCCGGGTCGAACACCCGCGCCAGCGCGAGCCCGAGGACGATCCCGCTCGCCACGAGGTACATGAGGGCGACCAGGAGGACCTTGCCGGCGAGCAGCGAGCGGTCGGAGAGCGGCAGCGTCCGACCGTAGGAGTAGGCGAGCACCTCGATCGCGAAGAACGCCGGGCCAAAGAAGGTTGCGAGCAACGCCGCGATCGTGACGGCGGCGAGGGCGAGCCCGGAGGCGACCGCCGAGTTCGGGGCGCTCGCGTACGTCCAGAGGCCGAGGACGAGCGCGTCGAGGATCGGCAGGAGGATCAGGAACGCGAAGCCCGGGGTCCGGCTCGCGATCCGCAGGTCCTTCGTCAGGACCGCGACCATCGCCGGCTGCGGGGCGAGGTCGAGGCGTGCGCGGGCGGGGGGCCGCGCGGTCGCCGGGGGCACGAGGCTCACCCGCCGGACGGACGCGACCACCCAGAGGACCGACCAGGCGGCGAGGAGGAGGTAGCCGGCGCTCGCCGCGACGAGGAAGAGCCACCCGACCGGGTCGAGCCCGAAGCCCGGGGTCCCGTTCGCCGCGATCGCGGGGAGCGCGGCGAAGGAGAACGGGAAGGCGGCGAGGAGCAGGTGGCCGGTCACCGAGGGGCCCTGGGTCGCGACGTTCCCGAGGAAGTCGAAGAACGCCCCGGCGGCGGTCACGAACGCGAACATCGCGAACGCCGGAACGAGCCAGAGGACAAGGTAGCTCCAGCGAACCACCGTGCTGCCCCCTCCGCCGCGCGCCCCCTGGACCCTCCGCACGAAGAACCGGCCGGTCACGAGCGACAGCGCGAGCGCGAACCCGACCGCCGCGAGCGCCCCAGGCAGGACCGCGACCCCCGCCCACGGGCCGAGGGCGAGGCCGACCAATAGCGGCGTCGCGACGAGCACGGTGAGCGCGGGGAGGTCGAACAGGCGCAGGTAGAGGAGCCCCGCGGTCCGGCCGAGGGTCCGGTCGTCGATCGGCAGGGCCTCGAGGACCGGCAGGACCCCCGAGGAGAGGAACGTCGGGAGGACCTGCATGCCGGTCCACCACAGGAACGCCACGTCGAGACTGAGGAGGCCGGTCAACAGGCCGGCGTCGAAGATCCCCGGAGGGACCGGCCCCGCGAAGACCGCGCGCTCAAACCGGCTCTGCCGGAGCGCGAACGCGACCCCGAACGCGAGCAGGCCGAGCACGAAGCTCACGATCGCCTTGCTCTGGAGGACCCGCGTGCGCGCCCGGGCCACGAGGCGACGGGGCGGCCCGGCCGGAACCAGGTTCCCCTGCCGGATCGCGTAGATCGCCTGGAGCGAGAGCTCGGAGAACGCGACGTCGCTCAGGCGCCGGGCGTCGCGCCAGGACATCAGGGGGCTCCGAGGGAGTCGACCGCCGCCCGCACCCCTTCGCCTTCCTCGGTCAGGCGCAGGAAGACCTCCTCGAGCGTCGCGTCGCCGGCCGCGACCTTCTCGCGTAGCGCTCCGAGGCTCCCCTCGCCGCGCAGCACGCCGCGGTCGAGGATCCCGACCCGGTGACAGAGCTGCTCGGCGACCTCCATCGTGTGGGTCGAGAAGAGGATCCCCCGCTCCCCGCCGGCCACGTAGCGCACCAGGAGGTCCTTCATGATCCGTACCGAGCGCGGGTCGAGGCTGTTGAGCGGCTCGTCGAGCACGAGCAGCGGGGGCTGGTGCAGGAGGGCCGCGATGAGCAGGACCTTCTGCCGGGTCCCGTTCGAGAGGGTGAGGATCGGCTCGTCGAACTCCTCCTCGAGCCGGAAGGCGGTGACGTAGCTGCGCGTCCGCTCGGAGGCGAGCGCCCGGTCGAGCCGTCGCACGCTCGCGACGAACTCGAGGAACTCCCGCGGGGTCAGCGCATCGTAGAGGAGCGACGTCTCGGGCACGTAGCCGACCGCAGCCTTCACCCAGAGCCCGTCCGTCCCCGCGTCGTGCCCGAAGACCTCGACCCGGCCGCCCGCCGGGCGGACGAGCCCCACGACCGACTTGATCGTGCTCGTCTTGCCGGCGCCGTTCGAGCCGAGCAGTCCGTAGATCTCGCCCGGGCCCACGCGGATCGAGAGCCGGTCGACCGCGACCCGTTCGCCGTAGCGGACCGTGAGCTCGTCGAGGCGCAGGGGCACCGCGGCCGCCATCGCCCCTCCATCGGGCGGACCGGAGTATAAGGCGGTCGGCTCGCGGCTAGCGCGCCCGGACGAGCGGGAAGAGGATCGTCTCCTTGATCGACGGGATGCCGAGGAGAGCCATCAGGAGCCGGTCGATCCCGAAGCCGATCCCGGTCGTCGGCGGGAGCCCGTAGCGCAGCGCCTCGACGAAATCCGCATCGTACGCGTACCGTTCGTCCCCGCGCTCGCCGAGCTGGGCCCGGAAGCGGGCCTCCTGCTCGTCCGGGTCGGTGAGCTCCGTGTACGCGTTCGCGAGCTCGAACCCCGGCGCGAAGACCTCGAACCGCTCGACGCGGCCCGGCTTCGAACGGTGCCGTTTCGCGAGCGGGGTCGTCGCGGTCGGGAAGTCGACCACGAACGTCACCCGTTCGAACGTCGGCTCCACGTAGTGTTCGAAGAGCTTGTCGAAGAACGTGCCCGTCGACGAGTTCTCGGGGACCGTCGAGCCCGCCGCCCGGGCGAGCGCCCGCAGCTCCTCCCGGCTCTTCGAGAGCAGGTCCGTGATCCCCGCGCGCCGCTCGAGCTCCTCGACGAAGTCGACGGTCGGGAACGGCGGACGGAACATCGCGCTCGACCGGAGGACCGCGGGGTCGTGGGGGAGCAGCTCGGGGGCGCGCGCGGCGAGCCGGTCGTAGAGCCCCTCCAGGAGCCGGCGCATGTCGTGGTAGTCGGCGTAGGCCCAGTACGCCTCGAGCTCGGTGAACTCGGGCGAGTGGGTCGAGTCGAGGTCCTCGTTGCGGAACGCCTTGCCGATCTCGTAGACGCGCTCGAGCCCGCCGACGATGAGGCGTTTCAGCGGCAGCTCTTCCGCGATCCGTAGCTGGAGCTCCGCGTCGAGGTAGTTCGAGCGCGTGACGAACGGGGCGGCCGCCGCCCCGCCGGCGACCGCGCCGAGCACCGGGGTCTCCACCTCGAGGAACCCGGCGCCGTCGAAGTAGGCCCGGACCTCGCGGACGAGGAGCGTGCGCGCCCGGAAGCGGGCCCGGCTCTCGGCGGAGGAGAGGAGGTCGACGTACCGGCGCCGCAGGCGCTCCTCCACGTCCGTGAGACCGTGGAACTTCTCCGGCGGCGGGGCGATCGCCTTCGCGAGGAGGGTCAACTGGCGGGCGACGAGCGACGGTTCGCCGCGGCGCGAGACCGCCGCGACCCCGTCGGCGCCAACGAGGTCCCCCGGGTCGAGGTCGGAGAGCCAGGCCCGGTACACCGGCTCGCCGAGGTCGTCGACCCGCAGGAGGAGCTGGAGCTCGCCCGCGAGGTCCTCGAGGTCGGCGAACGCCGTGCGCCCGTGCTCGCGGACCGCCCGGAGCCGACCCGCGACCCGGTAGGTGCGGGACGGGTCGTCCTCGCCCGGCTTCAGTCGCGCGCAGGCGGCGCGCACCACATCGGACCCCACGCGGTCGGGGAACGACCAGGGATACGGCTCACGACCTTCCGCGCGCCAGCGGGCGACCTTCTCCCGCCGCTCCCGCTCGAGCGCGCTCTCCTCGGCCATCGGCGTCGGGCGAGGAGGCCGCAGGTAGAAAACGGCTCGCGTGAACGGGGCGCGTCAGTGCGCCGGGCTCTCGAGCGCGAACCGCTCGACCCCGCCCGGCCGGAACAGGGCGAGGTGCTCGGGCACGGCGGCGTCCCTCCCCGCGGGCCGGGCGGCCTCGTGGAGCAGGAGGAACGTCCCGAGGAAGAACTCGGCCGCGGCGTCGCCGCCGCCGATCCCGTAGCTCACGTAGTCGGAGAAGTAGACATGGACCTGGGCCGAGTGCCGTTGGCGGAGCGCGTCCAGGAACTTCGCGAGCTCCTCGGGGCCCTTGCGCTCGAGCTCCTCTACGAGGTCGCGCAGGATCGGCCGCTGGCTGATCCCCGCGAGGCCGTCGTAGGCGAGGTAGACCGCCGGGCGCGGTTCGAGCGCGACGACATCGAGCCGCAGCACGCCTTCGACCGGTTTCGTGCGCATGGCGAGCCGCCTACCCGACCCGTGTTAAGAAGCCTTCGGACCGGAGGGAACGGTTCCCTCCGGCCCTCGAAAGAGGTTGGCCTAGTGGTCGTGGCCGCCGGGGCCCGCGGGCGGCGGGCTCGACTTCTTCGACGCGATGATGTCGTCGATCCGCAGCAGCATCGTCGCGACCTCGGCCGCGGAGCTCAACGCCTGGCGCTTCACGCGCAGGGGCTCGATGACCCGGAGCTTCCACATGTCGGTCGCCTTCCCGTCGGCGAGGTTCAGGCCGACGTTCTTGTTCGCGGACGGCCCGTCGTGCGCGCTCCGCAGGTCGATCAGCACGTTGATGGAGTCGTACCCCCCGTTCTCCGCGAGCGCCCACGGGATCGACTCGAGCGACTGGGCGAACGCCTCGACCGCGAGCTGCTCGCGGCCGCCGACGGTCCCCGCCCACTTGCGGAGCTTGACCGCGAGGTCGATCTCGGTCGCCCCGCCCCCGGGGCAGACGGTGCCGTCCTCGAGCACGCTGCCGACGACCTTGAGGGCGTCCTGGAGCGAGCGCTCGACCTCCTGGGTGACGTGCTCGGTGCCGCCCCGGATCAGGATCGACACGGAGCGGGGGTTCGAGCAGCCGGTCACGTACGTCATCTTGTCGTCCCCGACCCGGCGCTCGTCGACCTTCGCCGCCGTCCCGAGGTCGGCCGCGGTGAGCTCCTTGATGCCGGTGACGATCTTGCCGCCCGTCGCGCGGGCGAGCTTCTGCATGTCCGACTCCTTGACCTGCTTCACCGCGTAGATGCCCTCCTTCGCGAGATAGTGGAGGACGACGTCGTCGATCCCCTTCTGGCAGACGACGACGTTCGCGCCGACCGACTTGATCGCGCCGGCCATCTGGCGGAACGTCTTGTCCTCCTCGTCGAGGAAGCTCTGGATCTGGGCCGGGTTCTTGATGTTGATCTTGCTCTCGATCTCGGTCTTCTTGACCTCGAGAGCGGAGTTGAGGAGGGCGATCTTCGCGTTCGCGACCTCGCCGGGCATGCGCGGGTGCCCGCGCTCCTTGTCGAGGACGATCCCGTCGATGAGCTCGGTGTCCGAGATCTGGCCGCCGTGGCGCTTCTCGACCTTGATCTGGTCGACGTCGCAGACCGTCTTGCCGCCCTGGTCCTCGGCGATCCGCTGCACGGCGCGCACGGCGATCTTCGCGAGCTCTTCCCGCGAGCCGCCGACGCCCTTCGAGCCCATCGCGGTCATCGCGCAGTCGATGAGGACGGTCTCGTTGTCGGCCTTCACGGGGATCCCGATCTCGGAGTCGAGCAGGCGGCGCGCCTCCTGGACCGCGAGCTGGAATCCGCGGGTGATGACCGTCGGGTGAACGTTCTGTTCGAGCAGGGACTCCGAGCGCTTCAGGAGCTCACCGGCGATCACGACCGCCGAGGTCGTGCCGTCGCCGCACTGCTGGTCCTGGGTCTTCGCGACCTCGACCAGCATCTTCGCGGCCGGGTGCTCGACGTCGACCTCCTTGAGGATCGTGACGCCGTCGTTCGTGATCGTGATGTCGCCCATCGAGTCGACGAGCATCTTGTCCATCCCCCGGGGCCCGAGGGTGGTCCGCACCGCATCGGCGATCGCCCGGGCGGCGGCGATGTTGTTCGACGTGGCGCTCTTGTCGCGGGTCCGCTCGGTCCCTTCCTTCAGGACGAGGATTGGTGTACCCTGAAGCATGTTGTCACCGATAGCGGCATTTTTGCTCTTCTATATAATATTAGTCGTGCCGTCGGACCGCCCTCGGCCGCGCGGTGCGGCGCGCTACGGACTCCGCCGCCGAGGGGCCCGCGCCGGCCGCCGCGCGGAGGTCTCGGGGCGCGGCCTCGCCGGCCCGGGCACCGCCGGAGATGGGAGGCCGCGCTGCGCGAGGACCCCGGAGAGCGCGAAGTACGCCTCCGGGGCGAGCATCTCGGGCCGCAGGCGCTTCCAATCGGCCGGCCAACCGGCGGCGGCGGCGACCCGGGACGCCTCCTCCCCGGGGACCAGGCGCGGGAGGAGGTTCCCGAGCTGCTTACGTCGGGAGGAGAACAGCACCCGGACCTCCTGCTCGAGGGCCGGGACCGACGGGACCGGCAGGGGGTCCGCTCGGGCGACGTGGACCGCGAGGCGGCTCTCGACCTCGGGCCGGGGCACGAACGCCTCGGGCGGGACCGTGCGGAAGAGCTCGACCGAGCCGTAGAGCCGGGCGAGGATCGAGAGGCGCCCGTACTGCTTCGACCCCGGTCCGGCCGCGATCCGCTCGGCGACCTCCCGCTGGACGAGGAAGACCACGCGCGGCACGCGGGCGGCGAAGAGACGGAGGAGGATCGGCGTCGCGACCGAGTAGGGGAGGTTGCCGACGACGCAGTCCGCGGGAGGGAGCTCGGTCTCGAGCGCGTCCGCCTCCAGGACGTGGACCCGGTCCCCGAAGGTCGCCCGCAGGAACGCCGCGAGCCGGCCGTCGCGCTCGATGACCGTGAGCGGTCCGAGACCCCGCCGCACGATCGCGGCCGTCAGGATCCCGAGGCCGCCGCCGATCTCGACGATCGGACGACCGGGCGCGGCGCCCACCAGGGCCGCCTCGGCGTCCGCGACGAACGCGTCCGCGAGGAACGACTGGCCCCAGGCCTTCGACGGGCCGATCCCGAGGGTCTGGAGCGTATGCCGGATGTCGTCGGGGCGGTCCGGGACGGCGGCGATCCCGGGGGCCGCCGGATCACGGGGCGACGAAGAGCCGGTACTTGTCCTCGACACCGCCCAGTTCCTGTTCGATCCGCCCGACGACGAGCCGTTCGGGGCTCTTCAGATGGAGGCGGGACTCGATCTCCTCGAAGCTCTGGAACGGCGCGCGCTTGCGTTCCTCGACGATCTGCTGCATCGTCTTCTTGCCGATCCCGGGCAGGAGCTCGAGCAGATGGAACCGCCGCGAGACGGCGGGCGACTCGTTGAAGAACCGCAGGTAGCGCGCGGCGTTCGCCTTCACGATCGCCCCGAGGGCGGTCGTGAGCTCGGTGCGCGCGGCGACCGTGAGCTCGTCGAACCCGATGCGGCGGCGGACGTGGTCGATCGGCGGGGGGACCCCCTCGACGGGCAGGAGCGGGACGCGGCTCCCCGGTACGAGCGTCGCCCCGGGGCGCGCGACGAGCTCGAAGAGCTTGAGCTCGGTCTCGCCGATCGCGAGGGCGAGCGGTTCCCTATGGAATCCCCGCTCGGTCTGCCGACCGTTCGGCAGGTAATCGAGGATGTACGCGTAGTTCTCCACGGGACCCCCGACGGCTCATCGGTGGTGCGCCACGATCTCGAGGAGTCGGGTGACCTGCTCCTCGTCCAGGGCGACCCGTTCCTTGGAGAACAGGAGGCGGACCTCTTCCGGGTACTGGGGCAGCGTGTCGGCGATCTTCACGGCGACCGCCGCGTCGACGAACGGCAGCGTGCGCAGCTCGGCGATCAACTGGTCGGTCGCCTCGCTCGTCAGGCGCGCGAGCCCCTCGGCGTGCTGGAGGGCGAGCGCGGCCTCGCGCGGCAGCGTCCGGCGGGCCGCCTCCTCGGTGAGGAGGTCCTTCACCCGCGCGACCGAGACCGGCTCAGGCATCGCTGCGGGCGGCCTCCGCCGTCGGGATCAGGTGGATCGGGTTCGCGATGAGCTCCTTGCGCTTGTTGCCGTCGAGGAACGCGACCACGTAGGCCCGGCCGCGCTTCCCGACGACCGTGCACGTGCGGCCCTGGTAGCGGGGGTGGGGCTGGCCGTGCGGGTCGGAGGGTTCGATCCGCACCGAGACCTTCTGTCCGACCTCGAACTCGCGCAGGAACCGGGTGACCGGCGGAAGGCCCCGCTCGCGGACCTCCTTCGTGAACGTCCCGCGGGAACGGGAGCGGAACCCCTTCGAACTCTTGACCATCTATGCCTCCGTATCGTGGATCTCGGTCACATCGAGGAACTCGACCTTGAGCGGCGCCCCGACGAGGCTCGCGAGGCTCGGTTCGGTGCGTCCGCCATCTCCTTCCACCCACTCCTTGATGTAGGTACCGGCCTCGGTCCTCAGTTCGAGCGTGAACCGCCCCTCCGCGGCCTCGACCACGTGCGCCGCGACGACCCGACGCGTGCGGACACGGTCGGAGCGGCGGTGCGCGACGCGGGTGGGCGTGCGCTGGGCGATCGCTCGGCTGACGGCGACGGTCAGGGCCTCATTAACCTTTGCCAAGGAGGTCTCCCCGAGGACCCCGACGCGGTAGCTCTTCTCGGGGGACGATTCCTTCACCCGCACGACCTCGGCGGCGTCGCACGGAACGAGGTCCCCCACCTCGACCCGACCCGCGGCCGAGCGGGCGAGCTCCTCGGCGAGCGCCGCGAGGTCGACCGTGCGGACCCTCGGGCGCAGGAGCTCGAGGACGAACGGGCGCCCCCGCCCGAGCATGCGCGCGTCGATGTCCTCGCGGCCCATCCCGTGGAACCGCGTTCCCTCGGCCCGGGTCGCGGCCAGGAACGGCGCCGCGACGATCTCCTCGACGCTGGTCGGGTACGTCTTTCCGGTCCCGGCGCAGGTCGTGCAGCCGCGGCCGCGGCAGCGGCGGCACGGCCAGCGGGTCTGCGGGAGCGTCCGGTCGAGCTTGCGGTAGCGGCCCCGCAGGTAGAGCGGAAGGACCGTGACCTCGACGAGGCCGACCGGCAGATCGGCGAGGAAGACGAGGTCCGGGCGCTCCGGTCCCCCCGAGGCCCCGGTCCGGCGCTCGACCCGCTTTCCGAGCTCCCGGTTGAACGCCGCCCGGGCGCTCTCCCCCCACTCGGTGCCGACCTCGGACCAGAGGGCTTCCTCCCGGGCGAGGCGCTCGGGGTCCCACCGGGAGCCGCACGTGAACCGATGCCACTCGTACCCCTCGGCGGCGCGCACGACCCGCTCGACCCAGTGGTCGAGGCGGCCGAACGCTCCGCCGCACACCGCGCACTCGCCCTCTGCGCCCGGGGTCCCGGGCCCGAGCATCTCGCCGAGCCGCTCGGCCCGCTCGGGGTTCGTGAGACCGTGGCCGAGACGTCCGAACATCCGCCCGAAGCACTCCGAACAGAGGGCGAGCGCACGCGCCCGACGGGCGGCGGCGAGCGCGCTCTCGGGGACGTCGAAGACGGTTGCCGCGGCCACGACCGTCGGACCCGGGCCGGCCACTAAACCTCGTCGGGCGGGGTTCCTCTCCCGGGCGAACCTTTTACTGCCGCAGGAAGTGAGGGTCCGGAGAAGCGGATGGCGTCGCTGACCGAGGCCGAGCTCACGCGGGCGATCGAACGCACGCTGGTCGCCCGGGGGAAGATGACCCCGCAGGAGGCGCGCCCCGTCGCGCGGATGGTCCTCGGCTACTTCGGCGCCGACGACAGCGTGCTCGACAACAAGCTCTCGAGCGAGGACCGCGACCGGTTCTACCAGCTCGAGGAGGAGGGCCTCCTGACGAGCGAGGAGGAGGACGCCACGGTCTCGCGCGGAAAGACCTGGCGGATCCACTACTGGCTCCTGCGCAAGGGCCGGATCCGGGACGTCGGCCAGAGCGGGGACGCACCGGCGAGCGACGACGCCGAGTCGGTCTACCGCTCGATGGGCGAGTCGGTCTGGAAGCGCCGGGCCGAAGAGCCGCGCTCGGGCAGCAGCCCGTAGCGTCGGCGCCCGGTCACCGGGAGCGCGGCGGGGACGACCCGCCGGGACGATAGCGCGCCGACCCCTTGAGGAGCGCCGGGTAGTCCGACGTCTGGATGACGTCGCGCACGTGCTCGATCGCCCAGAAGGCGAACGCGATCGCGGCGAGCAGCGCGAGCACGCTCGCGGCGTTGACCGCGAGGGACGGCAGGCTCAGGATCACGAAGATCGTGGCGAGGGAGGCGAGCGCGTTGAACGAGGCGTGCATCCCGACCGCGAGGAGGTAGTAGCTGCCCGACCCGGCCCCCGGGACCCCGAACTTGCTGCGGGCGTACCCGTACCCGAACATGCCGGTCGAGCTGCCGTGCAGGACGACGCTCGAGATGCTGCGGATGAGGATGAGAGCGAGCCCGGCCGCCAGCCCGCCCGCGAAGTAGGCGCCGACGCCGTAGAGGAACGTCTCGAAGAACCCGAAGCCGAGGCCGACCGAGGCGCCGAAGACCGGTCCGTCGGCGAGGATCGTCAGGCGGGAGCGGTTCGCCGCCACGCCCGAGGCTTTGAGCGCCTCCTCGATGAACGGCGCGATCACGAGGACGAGGAAGAACGTCCCGGCGGTCGAGTTCCCGTTCAGGAAGAGGAACTCGGGCCCGGGGTACGTCTGGCTGACCGCCGTGCCGAGCTCGACGATGATCAGTTCGAGCACCGCGGCCGTGAGGGTCGCGAAGACCGCGCCGTAGGCGAAGGCGCGCAAGAGCGGCCCCCAGCCCTCGGTCCGGTACCGCTCGGTGCGGCGGATCCAGGAGAGGTAGATCAGCGCCGGGAGCAGCGACGCGACGATGAGGATGATCAGGTCGACGCCGTCCGAGACCGCGCTCATGGGCGAGGAGGCAGGGCCGGGTAGCGGTAGAAGCCTTCGCCCGTCTTGCGGCCGAGCTTTTTCGCCGCGACCATCGTGCGCAGGAGCGGACACGCCCGGTACCGGCTATCGCGGAACCCGTCCCAGAGGACGTCCAGGATCGCGAGGGCGGTGTCGATCCCGACGAGGTCGACGAGTTCGAACGGGCCCATCGGGTGATGGAATCCGAGACGGTAGGCGGTGTCGATGTCCTCCTTGGTCGCGACGCCCTCGTAGAGCATCCAGGCGGCCTCGTTGACGAGCACCGCGAGCGCCCGGGTCGTGACGAACCCCGGGGTGTCCCGGGACGTCACCACCGTCTTGCCGAGGCTGGTCGCGAACTCCCGGGCCGCCGCGACGACCTCGGGGCGGGTGGTGTGGCCCGGGATCAGCTCGACGAGCGGCATCTGGAGCACCGGGTTGAAGAAGTGGATCCCGACGAGCCGTCCCGGGTCGGCCAGGTCCTGCCCGATCGCGGTGATCGGGAGCGAGGAGGTGTTCGACGCGAGCAGCGCCGTGGGGCTGACGGCGGTCTCGAGCTCACGGAAGACCTTCCGCTTCAGCGCGAGGTCCTCGGGAGCCGCTTCGACGACGACCTGGGCCGCGTCGGCCCGGCGGAGCCCGATCGCGACCTCGACCCGGCCGAGCGCGGCCTCCTTCTCCCCGGGACCGATCTTCTGGCGCGCAGCGGCGTGCTCGAGGGCGCGCGTCACGTTCGCGAGCCCGCGTCGGGCGAGCTCCTCGCTGACGTCCTCGAGCGTCACCGGGTAGCCGGCGAGGGCGCACTGGGCGGCGATCCCGCTGCCCATGATCCCGGCGCCGACCACGAACACGCGCTTGCGCACCGAGGCCCGCGGGTCGCTCGCCGGACCACTCGCGGCGCTCACGATACCTCGGGGGCGACCGGCACGGCCCGCGCGATCTGGAGGAACTCGCAGGCCCGGCACAGCTCGC
>Ga0335073_10011014_pt1 | contig 12711 bp, 9 predicted proteins | sample Lox_Sample_22_FD_207093 | JGI IMG/M metagenome (GOLD analysis project Ga0335073, IMG submission 207093) | Soil microbial communities from Loxahatchee National Wildlife Refuge, Florida, United States - Lox_Sample_2.2 | ecosystem: Environmental > Terrestrial > Soil > Wetlands | place: USA: Florida...
AGCCTGGGCCGCCGGTGGCTGAACTCGGCCCTGGCCGCCGCCGGACCCGACGCCGATCTCAGGCTCCGGGCCATCGCCCTGGACGGGGCGGGCCTGCTGGCGGGCGCCCAGGCCGACCACGAAGCGCAGCGCGGCCACCAGCAGGCGAGCCTGGCCATCTGGCGGAGCCTCGGCGATGACGTGCGCACCGCCAGCAGCCTGGGTGACCTGGGTGCCGTCGCCCACCTGCGCAGCGACTATCCCGCCGCTCAGGCCATGTACACCGAGGCGCTCGACCTGGCCCGCCGCGCGGACGAGTCCAGCGTGATGGCACGCTGCCTGAGCGGTCTGGGCCGGCTGGCCCTGCACACCGGGGACCAGGCCCTGGCCACCGCCTACTACACCGAGAGCATGTCCAGGTTCCGTGCCGCCGGGGACCTGCGGCGGGCCACGGTGATCCTGGGCAACCTCGGCGTCGTGGCCTTCAACGAGTGCGACTTCGACCTGGCCGCCGCCCGGCTGACCGAGCACCTGGCCAACGCCAGGAAGCTCGGCGACCGCAAGCTGATCGGCGGGGCACTGACCAACCTCGGCACGGTGCTGCAGAACACCGGCGATCCCGACCGCGCGGCGCAGTTGCACGCCGAGGCGCTCACGCTGGCCGAGCAGGTCGGCGACCGCCGCCTGGCCTGCGTCGCGCTGACCAACCTCGGCCTGGCCGCGCTGGCCCGCAAGGACTACCCGGCGGCCCGGGGCTTCCACGCGCGCAGCCTGGCCCATGCCGAGGCGATCGGCGAGCGGCGCTCGATCGCGGAGTGCCTGGAGGAGATGGCCGGGGTCGACGCCGCGGCCGGACTGGCGGAGCGCGCGGCCGTCTTGTTCGGTGCCTCCCAGGCGATGCGCGAGTCCGTGGGCTCGCCGATCCTCGGGCCCGACCTGGACCGGTTCCGCCGGACCGTGGCCGGGGTCCGGCTGGCGCTGGGCGATGAGCGGTTCGCCGCGGCCGAGCAGCGCGGCCGCACCATGCCCGAGGCCGAGGCGATCGCGCTGGCCAGCAGCAATCCCGATCCGCCGCCCGGCTGACTGGCCAAGACCGCCCGCAGCGCCCCCGCCACTGTGGTCCTGGCCCGGAATGGCCCGCGCCGCGGGCGGGTTAGAGCCGGAATGACGACGACTCGGCAGGTGCAGGCGGCGGGCGGGGCTAGCCCGGTTGACTTCGCGACCTACGGTGACTACGGCGACTTCAAGAAGAAGCAGCCACAGCCGGCGACCGGCGAGTTCGTCCGGCCCGCGTACCCGTTCAGGGGGCGGATCACAGCGGATGGTTCCAGCGGGTACCCGGCCGTGGCCGGCCGGTACCACCTGTACATCTCCTGGGCCTGCCCGTGGGCGACGCGCACCGCGATCGTGCGCCAGCTGCTCGGGCTCGAAGAGGTCGTCTCGCTGTCAGCGGTGGACCCGATCAGGGACGGCCGTGGCTGGGCATTCCGTGAGGGCCCCGGGTACTCGCTGGACCCGGTGAACGGGTTCACGCTGGTGCGCGAGGCCTACGAGGCGACCGAGCCCGGCTACGACGGGCACATCTCCGTCCCGGTTCTGTGGGATCGCGAGACCAGCCGCATCGTCAGCAACAACTTTCCCGACATCACGATCGACCTCGGCACCCAGTTCGGTGCCTACGCCAACGGCGCCTACGACCTCTACCCGGAGCGGCTGCGGCCGGAGATCGACGCGATCAACGCGCTGGTCTACGAGAACGTGAACAACGGTGTCTACCGGTCCGGCATGGCCACCTCCCAGGCCGCCTACCACGACGCGGTCACCAGTCTTTTCGCCACCCTCGACGAGCTGGAGGAGCGGCTGGCCGGCCGCCGCTACCTGCTCGGCGACGCGATCACCGAAGCCGACGTGCGGCTGTGGGTGACCCTGGTCCGGTTTGACTCGGTGTACCACTACCACTTCAAGGCCAACCTGCGCCGGCTGACCGATTACCCGAACCTGTGGGGCTACGCGCGCGACCTTTACGCGCTGCCCGCGTTCCGGGACACGACCAACTTCGATCACATCAAGCGGCATTACTTCATCACGCACCCGCATATCAACCCGGCCCGGATCGTCCCCGACGGCCCGCTGCTCGATTGGGACGCGCCCGCTAACCGTTCCTCCCTCTGATTGAACTACTTCTGACCTGGTCATAAGCCCCGTAACGTGCAAGGGTTGGGGCAACGGCCGCTGCCCATGGCCAGGTGAGCGGGAGGGGACCGATGGGCAGGGATGTCTCTGCGATCAGCGTCAGCCACCAGGACCGGCGTGCATACCGGAAGAAGGTGCGCAGCTGCCTGGACGTGTTCGCGCGGATGCTGCGGGAGTCGAGGTTTGACACCGAGCCGCGGCAGGTGGGCCTGGAGATCGAGCTGAACCTGGTCGACGAGCTCGGCCTGCCCTCGATGAAGAACGCCGAGGTGCTCGGCGCGATCGCCGAGCCCAGCTGGGCGACTGAACTCGGTCAGTTCAACCTGGAGATCAACGTGCCGCCGCGCCCGCTGGCCGGCGACGCCCTGGCCGAGCTCGAGCGCGACGTGCTCGGCAGCCTGGGCCGGGCCGGGGCCCGGGCCCGTCAGGCCGGCAGCCACCTGGTGATGATCGGCATCCTGCCCACGCTGCGCGAAAGCGACGTCGGCGAGCAGGCCATGTCGGCCAACCCGCGCTACTGGATGCTGAACGAGCAGATCTTCGCCGCCCGCGGCGAGGAGATGCGGATCTCGATCGAGGGTGTGGAGCGGCTGCTGACCCACATCGACTCGATCACCCCGGAGGCCGCCTGCACCAGCGTCCAGTGTCATCTCCAGGTCAGCCCGGAGTGGTTCGGCAGCTACTGGAATGCCGCCCAGGCGATCGCGGGCGTGCAGGTGGCGCTGGCCGCGAACTCCCCGTTCCTGTTCGGGCGGGAGCTGTGGCGGGAGACCCGTCTCATCCTGTTCGAGCAGGCGACCGACACCAGGCCGGTCGAACTCAAGCACCAGGGGGTCCGGCCGCGGGTGTGGTTCGGCGAGCGCTGGATCACGTCGGTGTTCGACCTGTTCGAGGAGAACCTGAGGTATTTCCCGGCTCTGCTGCCACTGTGCGACGACGAGGATCCGGTGGCGGCCCTTGACCGCGGGGAGGCGCCGCAGCTGGCCGAGCTGACCCTGCACAACGGCACGATCTACCGGTGGAACCGGCCGGTGTACGCGGTGGTGGACGGGCTGCCGCACCTGCGGGTCGAGAACCGGGTGCTGCCGGCCGGGCCCACGGTGACCGACATCATGGCCAACGCCGCCTTCTACTGCGGGCTGGTCCGCTCGCTGGCCGAGGCCGAGCGGCCGGTCTGGACGCAGATGTCGTTCAAGGCGGCCGCCGACAACCTGACCGAGGGGGCCCGGCATGGGATCGAGGCCAAGCTGTACTGGCCCGGCCTCGGCGAGGTCCCGGTGACCGAACTGGTGCTGCGCCGCCTGCTGCCGATGGCGGTCGACGGGCTCGAGCGCTGGGGCGTGGACCCCGCCGACGCGAAGCGCCTGCTCGGCATCATCGAGCAGCGCTGCCTGTTTGGCCGGACCGGCGCGAGCTGGCAGACCGAAGCCATCCGCGCGCTGTCCTCGGGCGGGCCCGCCGACCGGCAAGAGGCGCTGCGGCTGATGACGCTCGGCTACATCGAGCGCATGCACACCAACGAGCCCGTGCACTGCTGGCCGGGCATGTGAGACCTAGCGCCGCACGCAGGTAGGCCCGCGCCCACGCCGTGCCGTGGCCCGCGCCGCCCCGCGCCGTGCCGTGGCCCGCGCCGTGCCGCCCCGCGCCGTGCCGCCCCGCGCCGTGCCGCCCCGCGCCGTGCCGTGCCGTGGCCCGCGCCGCCCCGCGCCGTGCCGTGGCCCGCGCCGCCCCGCGCCGTGCCGTGGCCCGCGCCGCCCCGCGCCGTGCCGTGGCCCGCGCCGTGCCGCCCCGGTCGGCTACCCCCATCGGTCTTTTGGCACGCTCCGCCCTGGTTTCGGACGACCGAATCCGCTCTAGGTCCTCGCCGAATTCGGCCGCGCGTTACATATCATGAAAACCGTGGCCGCAAAGCGGGACATAACGGTCGTGATCATGACTAAGCCGGTTGATAAGTGGCCGACTCGGGTCGACCAGAGCTCGCCGCGGGGGGAGGGGCGGGGGCGTTAGGCGTCGAGGGCCAGGGTGAAGGTGGGTTTGGGGGAGGTTTCCGGGAGACGGTGCTCGTCGGCCAGGCGGCGGATGGCGGTACCCGTGGCCAGGAACTCGGTGGCGTGCGCACCCCAGACGTGGTTGGACACGCCCACGGTGACGCCCACGATGCCCGACGCCGACGCCTGCGTCGCCTCAGCCTGCATCCGGGTCAGCGCGAGCTCGCGCGCCTCGTAGATGCCCTGGGTGAACTGGATCATCTCCTGGTTCTGGCCCGTCTGCCGCAGCGTCTGCATCACCGACTGGTGCGCGATGTGGTACACGCACGTGCCGAGAACGAAGGCGACCGGCACGGCCCCGCCCGCCAGGAGGCGGAAGAAGTCCTGCGCGGACAGGTCCGAGGTGAACGCGCGGCCGTCCGGTGCGCGGTGCGCGCCGGCCCCGGCCAGGTGGCGGACGGCAGTCCCGGTGGCGACGAACTCGAGCACGTCCTGGCCCCAGGCGTACATCTGCATCCGCAGCTCTACTCCGACAATGCCGTCGGCGCCCAGGTGATCGGCCTCGGACTGCATCCTGGCCATGGCCAGCTCCCTGGCGTTGTACATGGCCTGGGTAAGGACCTGAAGTTCCTGGTTCTGGTTCCAGCGCCCGACCTGCAGCCCGACGTGGTAGATCGACGACCCGACCACGAAACCGAGCGGCTCGAACCCGGCCTCGCCGAGCAGCACGTACTCGGACACCGACAGATCGGAGGTGAACACCCCGGTCGGGTTGGCGCCCGCGGTCTGGGCCAGCCTGCTGTCAGCGACCTCCGGTTCCCACGTGGCTGCCGTGGACTGAGGTCTGTTCCCAAATACTGGCATTGAGACTCCTTCGGCATGATTCCCCGGTCACCCAGGAGCCTATCGACGGCCCGTGGCCAGGACTCGCCCGCAGCGGGAACGCGGCGGTCCGCCCCTAGCATTAGGCCCATGAGCCGTGTCGCCCATCCAGCTGGCCCATGGCACGCCGACGTGCTGCCGCCCGATCGCCCGCCGCCGCCACCAGCGGACGCGGGCGTGCTCGACCCGGCCATCTGGCCGCGCACCGCGCACCGAGCCGGCGGCGCGCTGGTGCTGGGCGGCATGGACGCGCGTGAGCTGGCCAGACAGCACGGCACCCCGCTGTTCGCCTGCGACGAGGAGGACTTCCGCAGCCGGTGCCGGGACTTCCGCGAGGCGTTTGGCGAAGGCACCGGGGTGTTCTACGCGGCCAAGGCGTTCTGCTGCCGGGCCGCGCTGCGCTGGGTCAGCGAGGAAGGCCTGGGCGTCGACGTGTGCACCGGCGGCGAGCTCGAGGTCGCGCTGCAGGCCGGGGTCGATCCGGCCATGATCACGCTGCACGGCAGCAACAAGCTGCCGGAAGAGCTGGACCGGGCGGTGGCGGTCGGCGTCGGGCACATCGTGGCGGACTCCTTTGATGAGATCATCCGTCTTGAACGGGTAGCGGCGGCCAGCCCCGGGTCGCGCCCGCGGATTCTGGTCCGGGTCACCACCGGCGTGGAAGCCGCCGCGCACGAGTTCGTGGCGACCGCGCACGACGACCAGAAGTTCGGGTTCTCGCTCGCGTCGGGCGCTGCCGACCAGGCGGTCAGGCAGGTGCTGGCCAGCGAGGTGCTCGAGTTCGTCGGCCTGCACTCGCACATCGGGTCGCAGATTTACGACACGTCCGGCTTTGAGGTGGCCGCCCACCGGGTCCTCGGGCTAGCGGTCAGGGTCCGTGAGTCCCACGGGATCGCCATCGAAGAGCTGAACCTGGGCGGCGGTTTCGGCATCGCCTACGTGCCGGGCGACGACCCGACCGATATCAAGGTCGTCGCGCAGAACCTCCGCGACATCCTGTCCTCGCAATGCCTGGCGGCCGGCCTGGTCCCGCCGCGGCTGACGGTCGAGCCCGGCCGGGCCATAGCCGGGCCCGGCACGGTCACCCTGTACCGGGTCGGCACGGTCAAGGATGTGGACGGGCTGCGGACTTACGTCAGCGTTGATGGCGGGATGAGCGATAACATCCGCACGGCGCTGTACGACGCCGACTACACCTGTGTCCTGGCCTCGCGGGAGTCCGCCGCGCCGCCCACGCTGTGCAGGCTGGTCGGCAGGCACTGCGAGAGCGGAGACATCGTGGTCAGGGATACGTACCTGCCGGCCGACGTGACCGCGGGTGACCTGGTGGCTGTGGCCGCCACCGGTGCCTACTGCCGGTCGATGGCCAGCAATTACAACCACGTGCCGCGGCCGGGGGTGGTGGCCGTGCGCGATGGCGCATCCCGGGTCATGCTGCGCCGGGAGACGGTCGACGACCTGCTGCGGCTGGACGCCGGCTGATGGTGAAGAAGGCCTCGATCGTCCTGGCCGACGGCCGGGAGCTGATCTACTTCGGCGATGACGCCGACGAGGCGGCCGGCTACCCCGACCTCAGGTCGCTGCCCAGGGTCGAAGCCCCGTCCCAGGTGCGCCATGACCCGCTGCTCGGCGAGTGGGTGATCGTGGCCGGCCACCGGCAGGACCGTACGTTCCTGCCGCCCGCCGACCACTGCCCGCTGGATCCGTCCTCGCCGGGGCGGCTCACCGAGATCCCCGCGCCCAGCTACCAGGTGGTGGCGTTCGAGAACCGGTTCCCCTCGCTGTTGACCCGGGCTGGCGCGGGGGAGGGGGATGGCGGGACCACCGGGGCCGGCCTGGTCAGCGGGGCCGACCAGGAGGACCCGGTCGGCCTGCTCGCCACCCGCCCGGGCGACGGCCGGTGCGAGGTGGTCTGCTTCAGCCCGGACCACACGGCCTCGTTCGCCGACCTGACCCACGACCAGGCCGCGCTCGTCCTGGCCGCCTGGGTCGACCGCAGCGCAGCGCTCGCCGCGCTGCCCGGGGTCGAGCAGGTGTACTGCTTTGAGAACCGCGGCCGGGAGATCGGGGTGACGCTGAGTCACCCGCACGGCCAGATCTATGCCTACCCGTTCATCACCCCGCGCACCACGCGCATGCTGGCGATGAGCGGCGCCTACCAGCGGGACACCGGCCGGAACCTGTTCGACGATGTGCTCGCGGCGGAACTGGCCGACGGGTCGCGGGTGGTGCTGGCCGCGGAGTACTGGGTGGCGTTCGTGCCGCACGCGGCGCACTGGCCCTACGAGGTCCACCTCTATCCCCGCCGCCGGGTGCCCGACCTGCAGGCGCTGGAACCGGCCGAGATGGCCGAATTCTGCGACGTATACCTGGACCTGCTGCGCCGGTTCGACCGCCTCTTCGACGCCCCGGCCCCGTACATCTCGGGCTGGCACCAGGCGCCCACCCGCGCTGGCCGGCCCGGGTTCGCCCTGCACCTCGAGCTGTTCACGATCCGCCGCGCCCCAGACAAGCTGAAGTACCTGGCCGGCTCGGAGTCCGGCATGGGCGCCTTCACCAACGACATCGCCCCAGAGGCGGCAGCGGCCACGCTGCGGAAGCTAGGAGAGAGGGCTCCGGCATGACGGGCAAGGCAGGGACGGCTGGGAGTGGAAAGGGCAGGATGAGGCTGCTCGTCGTCGGCGGAGCCGGCTACATCGGCAGCGTGGTGGCGGCTCAGCTAGCCGAGAGCGGCCACGACGTGGTCGTTCTCGACGACCTGTCCACCGGGCACGAGGACGCCGTGCCCTCCGGTGTCGCCTTCCGCCGCGGCTCGATCCGCGACGACGCCGTGGCGGTGCTGCGCACCGGCATCGACGCGGTGCTGCACTTCGCGGCCAAGTCGCTGGTGGGGGAGTCGGTCGCGCACCCGGACCGGTACTGGGACAACAACCTGGGCGGCACGCTGGCGCTGATCGAAGCCATGCGCGTCACCGGGACCCGCAAGATCGTGTTTTCCTCGACCGCCGCCGTGTACGGCGAGCCGGAGCGGCTCCCGATCGCCGAGACCGACCCGGTCCGGCCGACGAACCCGTACGGGGAGTCCAAGGCGGCCGTGGATACCGCGCTGACCGAGTACGCGCGGCTGCGCCAGATCGGCGCGGTCAGCCTGCGGTACTTCAACGTCGCCGGCGCATACCAGGACGCCTCCGGCATCTGGCGCGGTGAGCGCCACGACCCGGAGACGCACCTGATCCCCACGGTGCTGGCCGCCGCGAGCAACGGCGAAAAGGTCCGGCTCTTCGGCGACGACTACCCGACACCGGACGGGACCTGCATCAGGGACTACATCCACGTGTCGGACCTGGCGCGGGCGCACCTGCTGGCCCTGGACGCCACGGAGGCCGGCCGGCATGCGATCTACAACCTGGGCAGCGGGACCGGGTACTCCAACCGCCAGGTGCTCGACGCCTGCCGGGAGGTCACCGGGCTTGACATCCCGGTGCAGGTGGCGCCGAGGCGGCCGGGCGACCCGGCCAGGCTCGTCGCTTCGTCCGAGGCGATCGCCGCCGAGCTTGGCTGGCACGCAGAGCGCGATCTGCACGGCATGGTCGCGGACGCGTGGACGTTCAGGCAACTCATGATGCGTGCGGCCCGGGGTGACCCGCGGTCCCGGACCGGGGGACTGGCCCGGTGAGCGAGTCCGCCGCCAGCCGGGCGGCCCACTGGTTCACCGAGGGTTACGGCAGCGAACCGGACGGCGTCTGGCACGCCCCCGGCCGGGTCAACCTGATCGGGGAGCACACCGACTACAACGACGGCTTCGTGCTCCCGTTCGCGCTGCGCCAGGGGGTGCAGGCCGCGGCGTCCCGGCGCGATGACGGGATGCTCGAACTGCGCTCGCGCCAGGCGCCGGACTCGGCGGCGGCGGTGGCACTCGACGCGCTCGCGCCCGGCCGGCCCGATGGCTGGGCGGCCTACCCGGCCGGTGTCGCCTGGGCGCTGCTCGAGGCCGGCTGCCCGGTCGGCGGGGCCAGCGTCGCCATCGACGCCGATCTTGAACGCGGCGCCGCGCTGTCGTCGTCGGCCGCCCTGGAGTGCGCGACCGCGCTGGCGCTGACCGACCTGTACCGGCTGAGCGTGCGCCGGCCTGACCTCGCCACGCTGGCCCGGCGCGCGGAAAACGAGTTCGTCGGGGTCCCCACCGGGATCATGGACCAGTCCGCCTCGTTGCTGTGCGAGGAGGGCCACGCGCTGCTGCTCGACTGCCGCAGCGGCGAGAGCACCGCCGTGCCGCTCGACCTCGCCGCGGTTGGCCTGGTCCTGCTGGTGATCGACACCCGGGTCCGGCACGCCCTGGCCGACGGGCGGTATGCCGAGCGCCGGCGCTCCTGTGAGGACGCGGCCCGCGCGCTTGGCGTGCCGTCGCTGCGGGACGTGACCGATACCTGGGCTGTCGAGCGCCTGGCCGATCCGGTGCTGCGCCGCCGGGCCAGGCATGTGGTCACCGAGAACACCAGGGTCCTGGAGACCGTCGGCCTGCTGCGGGCGGGTGAAGCGGAGACCATCGGCCCGGTGCTGATCGCCTCGCACGACTCGCTGCGAGACGACTTCGAGGTCTCCTGGCCGCAGGCCGACGTCGCTGTGGCCGCGGCGGTCGCGGCCGGTGCCCTCGGTGCGCGGATGACCGGCGGCGGGTTCGGCGGTTCGGTGATCGCGCTGGCTGAGGTGCCGCGGGGCGGGGACGTCCGGGCCGGCGTCGAGGATGCGTTCGCCGGGCACGGCTGGAAGCCGCCGCGTTTCCTCGAGGCGCTGCCGTCGGCCGGCGCCCACCGGCTGCGCTGATTCCTGGACCCGGGGCCCCGGCGTAGCCAGGGCACCCATCAGTACGGCTCACCCCAACCGCCACGCCAGCAGTCACTCACCGTGCCCGATCACGGAATTCGCGCCAGAACCCATGAGCGTGGCAGGCGACAACCCGCAGGTGCACCGGGAAAGGGGGACGTAGCGAACCCCTACGCGGGCCGATGGCGGCGTAGGGTGCAGTCGGTGATGGGCCTTCGCTAGCGCCAGGCCGAGTCGGGACGGCCGCAGCCGGCCGGATCCTGACCGCCGCTTCATGATCTGGGTTCCTGAAACGGTCCATGTGCATCCCAGGAACCCAGATCATGAAAGGCTGCTTTGGGACTGTCCGGAAACCAGGTTCTGGACCGCACTCAGCGGCCATAACCCAGTTAGGGCCGCTGCCAGCCCAGCCGATACGCCACCCCTGGCCCGTAACCCCCGCCGTTTCAGATCGTTAGCCCTCGGGAGGGGGTGATGCACACGTCAGCCCCGGACAACGACGACGAGGAGGACCAGGTGCCGGGCCAACCGGTGACCTTGGCCGCGTTCCTGCGCAGCGTCGAGGCATGTTCATCGAGTGGCGGCGGATGGAGCGCACCGGGCTCCGGCACGCGCGGGAATCCGTCCTGCCGCTGTGGGAGCGCACTCGCCTGTTCCGCACCTACTCCCCCTGGCTGGTCCCAGGGGCAGTCCAGACGGGGGCTTACACGCGGGCGGTGCTGCGGTCTTTCGCCGAGCGCCGGGAGCTGCCCGACGATGTCGAGGATGCGGTAGCCGTGCGCACTGACCGGCTGCGCCTGCTGCACGAGGGCGGCCGCCGCTTTGCTGTATTGATAGAGGAACCGGTCCTGCGGAACGTGATCGGCGGCGCCGACGTGATGGCCGGCCAGCTTGGTCACCTGATCACGGTCGCCGCGCTGCCCTCGGTGTCGGTGGGCATCATCCCGATGGGGCTTGACCGCGATGTACGCCCAGGCATTCGCCAAACTGTCGGATCTGGCGGCGGGTGGCGCGCACGCCCGCAAGCTGATTACTGCGGCGATCGACGCGCTCCAATGAACCTCCGCAGCAGTCCATCCTCGGTCGCCGACCGGTGTTCCTCGCTGGAGAGGCCGCGCGAAGCGCGGCGCTAATCCGCCGCTGTCCGGGTGGCGGCAATATCGTGGGTTGTCATGAAGTTCGGGGTCTTAGGACCGGTTGAGGTCTGGGCGGATGGCCGGCCTGTTGAAGCCGGTCATGCCCGGCAGCGGGCGGTGCTTGCGGCGCTGCTGCTGGACGCGGGCCGGGCGGTGCCGCTGGACGTGCTGATCGACCGGGTGTGGGGCGAGGACCCGCCGCGGTCCGTTCGCAATGTGGCGTACGGGTATCTGGGCCGGCTCAAGGCGCTGCTCGCCGCCGCCCGCGACCCCGGTGTCACGCTGTCCCGCCGGGCGGATGGTTACCTGCTGCAGGCCAGGCCGGATCAGGTGGATGTGCAGCGGTTCCGCGGCCTGGTCGCCGACGCGGGCCGGTACCGCATGCACGACCTGCTGCGCGCGTACGCCAGCGAACTGGCGGGCAGGCACGAGAGCGGCGATTCCCGGCACGCCGCGCTGACCCGCCTGTTCGATCACTACCTGCACACCGCGGCCACCGCCATGGACACGCTGTATCCGGCCGAACGGCACCGCAGGCCCGCCATATCGCCGGCGGTCATGCTCGGCCCGGCACTGACCGGGCAGACCCAGGCGCGGGCGTGGCTCGACGGCCAGCGGGCCGTCCTGATCTCGGTAACGGCGCACGCCGCCGAGCAGGGCTGGCCCGGGCACGCCAAGCGGCTGGGGCTTACCGTCGCCCGGCACCTCGAGGTCGGCGGTTACCTGGCGGAGGCGGTCATCCTGCATGGCTGTGTCCGCGCCGCCGCCGACACCGGCGACCGCGCAGCCGAAGCGGTCGCACTGGCCAACCTGGGCGTCGTAGACGGCATGCAGAGCCGTTACGACCAGGCCGCGGCCCACTTCCAGCGGTCGCTCGCTCTGTCCCGCGAGATCGGTGACCGGTCCGGCCAGGCTCGTGCGCTGTGCTGCCTCGGCAACATCCACGCGAGCCGGGGTCGCTACGGCCAGGCAGCGAGCGACTACCGGCCGGCCCTGGCCCTGTACCGCGAGATCGGCAACCAGGACGGGGAGGCCCGCACGCTGGACAATCTCGGCATGATCGACCGGTTTCATGGCCGTTATCCACAGTCCCTGAGCCATCATCGGCAGGCCCTGACCTTGTTCCGCACGCTCGGCGATCGGCAGGGCGAAGCCCGCGCCGTGTTCCATCTGGGTGCGACGTACCGGCGACAGGGCCGGCTCGACTTGGCCGCCACCCACCTGCGGGGGTCGCTGGCTCGTTCCCGCGAGGTCGGCGACCCGGATGGGGAGGCCCTATCGCTCTCCGAACTCGGCGTCGTCGAAGCGGCACAAGGAAGCCACCAGCAGGCCGCCAAGCATCAAAACCAAGCCCTGGACCTGTGGCGTCAGATTGGGAACCGCTCCGGTGAAGCCATCGGGCTCAACGGCCTTGGCGAGGTTCTGCTGGCCAGCAAGCAGCCCGGTGACGCGCGCCTTCAGCACACCGCTGCGCTGGCCATATCCGCGAAGATCGCCGACAAATGGGAGGAGGCCCGTGCGCACAACGGGCTCGGCTTGGCTCACCGCGCCATGGGCGATGCCGAGTAGGCCCGATGGCACTGGCAGCAGGCCCTCAGCCTGTTCACCGAGCTCGGCGCCCCCGGGGCGGATCAGGGTGCGTGCACACCTGGACAACGTGGGCCCGGCCCAGAGGTTGGGCGCGGATCCGGCTCAGCCGGCAGGCCACA
>Ga0335073_10011015_pt1 | contig 12711 bp, 8 predicted proteins | sample Lox_Sample_22_FD_207093 | JGI IMG/M metagenome (GOLD analysis project Ga0335073, IMG submission 207093) | Soil microbial communities from Loxahatchee National Wildlife Refuge, Florida, United States - Lox_Sample_2.2 | ecosystem: Environmental > Terrestrial > Soil > Wetlands | place: USA: Florida...
GTACATCGCGGGCACGACGAACAGCGTGAACAGCGTGCCGATCGCCAGCCCCGTGAACAGTACCAGTCCCATATTGCGGCGTCCGGCGGCGCCGGCGCCCGCCGCGATCACCAGTGGGATGACGCCGAAGCACATGGCGGCGGTGGTCATGAGGATCGGCCGCAACCGCACTGCCGCCGCTTCCTCGATCGCGGCCAGCTTGCTGTGGCCTGCGCGCTGCAGCTCGTTGGCGAACTGCACGATGAGGATGCCGTGCTTGCTGACCAGGCCGAGCAGCGTCACCAGACCCACCTGCGTGTAGATATTCAGGGTGATGCCGAGTACGCCGAGATTGATGAAGATGAGGGCGCCGAACAGCGCCATCGGCACCGACACCAGGATCACCGCCGGATCGCGGAAGCTCTCGAACTGCGCGGCGAGTGCCAGGTAGACGATCGTGAGCGCGAACAGCAGCGTGAACACGAAGCTGCCCGAGCCGAGCATGAACTGGCGCGACTCGCCCGAGTAATCGGCATTGTAGCCCGCGCCCGCGACGCTCTTGAGCGTATCGCGCAGGAACTTGAGCGCATCCGCCTCGGCCACGGCGGACACGCCGCCAATGGTGGTGGCGTTCAGCTGCTGGAAGTGCCCGATGGTCTCCGGTACGGTCGAGGTCTTGAGCGTGGCGATGGTGCGCGCCGGGATCAGCGAGCCGTCGCCGGCGTGCACGTAGTAATCGAGCACCTGGTCCGGGTTGAGTCGGTCGACCTGCAGTACCTGCGGGATCACCTTGTAGGAGCGGCCCGCGATCGAGAAGTAGTTGACGTAGCCGCCGCCGAGCGCCGCGGCGAGCGCCCCGCCCACGCTCTGCTGCGTGAGCCCGAGATCGCTCACCATGTCACGGTCGACCTGTACGGTCTGCTGCGGCTTGTCGAGCTTCAGGTCCGAGTCGATGTAGAAGAACATGCCGCTCGAGCGCGCCTTGTCGAGCACCGCGGTGGCGACCTCGTTCAGGTTCTCGATGGGCTCGGTCGTGGTGATCACGAACTGGATCGGGAACCCCTGCGAGCCGGGCAGCGCCGGGAACTGGAACGCGGCGACGCGCGCGCCGGGGATCTTGTTCCATTCGTTCTGCAAGACCATCTGCAGCTCGCTGGCGCTGCGGTGCCGCTGGTCCCAGGGCTTGAACAGCACGCCGCCGAAGCCCTGGTTGACGGTCGGTGCTCCGGTCAGCTGGAACATCTGCTGGTACTCGGGCAGCTTCTTCGAGATCGCGAACTCGGCGTCCGAGTAGGCCTGCATCTGGGTGAGGGTGGCGTCGGGCGCGCCGATGGTCGCCTCGAGCACCACGCCCTGGTCCTCGATGGGCGCCAGCTCGGATTTCGCGGTCACGAAGAGGTAGATGACGCCCGGCAGGATCAGCGCGCCGAACACCACGATCACCTGCCAGGTGGTCAGCCAGCTCGAGAGGGTGCGCAAGTAGGCATCGCGCAGGCGGTTGAAGGTGCGGTCGAGGAAGTGTGTGAAACGCCCTTCCTCCTGCTCGCTGCGGAACACCCTGGCGCACATCATCGGTGAGAGGGTAAGAGCGATCACCGCCGAGATGGTCACCGCCCCGGCGAGCGTGAAGGCGAACTGCGTGAAGAGCGCGCCGGTGAGGCCGCCCTGCAGTCCGATCGGCACGTAGGCCGCAACCAGCACGACGGTCATGGCGATGATGGGTCCGCCGAGCTCGCGCGCGGCCTGCAGCGCCGCATTGAGCGGTGTCTGCCCCTCCTTCAGGTGCCGATCGACGTTCTCCACGACGATGATCGCATCGTCCACCACCAGCCCGATCGCCAGCACCAGCGCGAGCAGTGTCAGCAGGTTGATCGAGTAGCCGAGCGCCTGCATGATGAAGAAGGTTCCGACCAGCGACAGCGGCATGGCGATCACGGGGATCACCACCGCGCGCGGGCTGCCGAGGAACAGGAAGATCACCACGGTGACGATGATGAGCGCCTGCGCCAGCGTCTTGATGACTTCCTTGATGGAGCTGGTGACGAAGATGGTGGAGTCGTAGGCGATCTTCTGCGTCACACCGGTCGGCAGCTGTGCGGCGATCGCCGGCAGCGCCTCGCGCACCCGCGCGACCACGTCGAGCAGATTGGCGCGCGGCGCCACCTTGATGCCGATGAACACCGAGCGCTGGCCGCTGAAGGCGACGTTGAAGTCGTAGTTCTCGGCGCCGAGCACCACGTTGGCGACGTCTTCGAGGCGCACCAGCGCGCCGTTCTGCCGCTTGATGACCAGCTGGCGGAATCCATCGAGCGACTGCACGTCGGTGTTGGTCTTGAGGTCCACGCTCACCATCTGGCCCTTGGTCTGGCCGACGCCGGCGAGGTAGTTGTTCGAGCCGAGGGCGGCGTAGACGTCGTCGGCGGACACGCCGCGGGCCGCCATGCGCTGCGGGTCGAGCCAGGCGCGCAGCGCAAAGGTGCGGCCGCCGAGGATCTCGGCGGTCTGCACGCCGTCGATCGAGTCGAGTTTCGGCTTCACCACGCGCAGCAGGTAGTCGGTGGTGTCGTTGGGCGGGATGGTGTCGCTGAAATAGCCGAGGTACATGGCATCGATCTGCTGCCCGATCTGTACCGTGATCACCGGCTGCTGCGCGGCGGGCGGCAGCTGGTTGCGCACCGAGTTGACCTGCGTGTTGATCTCGGTCATGGCGCGGTTCGAGTCGTAGTTCAGGCGCAGCGTCGCGGTGATCACCGAGACGCCGGAGGTGCTGTTGGAGGACAGGTAGTCGATGCCCTGCGCCTGGGAGATGGCCGCCTCGAGCGGCTGCGTGATGAACCCGGCAATGGTCTGCGCGTCCGCGCCGTAGTAGGTGGTACTGATCGTGACTACCGCGTTCTCGGTCTGCGGGTACTGGCTGATCGGCAGCTGGAAGACGGCGCGCGCGCCCAGCACCAGGATCAGCAGGCTCACCACGATCGAGAGGACCGGGCGCTCGATGAACAGATCAGTGAACTTCATGGAACGCCCTCAATGCTCCTGTGGGCTCGGGTGCGCGTCATCCGCCGGCTGCAGCTCGTGGCTGACCTCGAGCGGGGTGCCGTTCTTGAGCTTCAGCTGCCCGCTGGTGACCACTTCATCTCCCTCCTTGATGCCCTTGAGGACGGCGATCTGATCGCCACGGGTGGGGCCGGTGGTGACGAAGGTCTGCTGCGCGGTGAGCTTGCCGGCGGCGTCCTTCACCGTGAGGAACACCGTCGATCCGTAGGGGTTGAAGGTGATCGCGGTCTGCGGCAGCGTCAGGTAGTGCTGCCGTGTGCCCGAAAGGACCGCGACGCGCACGAACATGCCGGGCAGGAGCTTGCGGCCCGGGTTGGGCACGGTCGCCTCCGCCTGGAAGTTGCGGCTGGCCGTGTCGACCAGCGGGTCGGCGGCGGTGATCCTGCCGCTGAAGGTCTCGCCGGGAAACGCATCGAGCGACAGCCGCACTTCGAGTCCGGGGTGCACCTGCGCGAGATCCTCCTGTGGCAGCCGGAAGTCGACATACACCGGATCGAGCTCCTGCAGCGTCACGACCTTGTCGCCGGTGTTGAGGTACTGGCCGGGATTGACGGTGGTGATCCCGAGCCGGCCGTCGAACGGCGCGCGGATGATCTTCTTCTCGACCAGCGCCGCCTGCGCGGCGGCCTGGGCGCGCTTGTTCTTGAGATCCGCGAGGTCGGCGTCGAGCTGCGCCTGGCTGATCGCCTGCGCCTCGAACTGCAGTTTGTCGCGCTCGTACACCGTGCCGGCGAGGTCGGCAGCCGCCTCGAGCGAGTGCAGCGTGGCGACGTCGGCATCGGCGTTGAGGCGCACCAGCACCTGGCCGCGCTTGACCTCTTCGCCGGAGCGGAACTCGAGGCTGCGCACCAGCCCGGTCACCTCGGTGGTCACGTCGACGCCGCGCACGGCGCGCACGCTCCCCACCGCGCCGATCTCCGGCTGCCAGTCGGAGGAGCCCGCCACCGTGGTCGTGACCGTCTGCGGCGGCTGCGAGTTCCCGGCCATGAACTTCCTGATCATGATGCCCTTGAACACGTTGAAGCCGACCAGCAGTGCCAGCAGTCCACCGACGACCGCCACGACGATGATCAGCCGGCGCCGCAGCGGGGGCGGCTGCTGATCCTGGCTGGTTGGGATCTGATACGCCTGGTTCACTGCAGGGTCTCCTTCGCATTGTTCTGCCGGTTCCACCAGCCGCCGCCGAGCGCCTGGAACAGCGCCGCGGTGTCGGCGTAGCGAGCCGCCTCGGCCTGCACGCGGCTCTGCCGCGCCTCGAGAAAGACGCGCTCGGCGTTGAGGAGCGTCAGATAGCTGACACCGCCCACTTTGTACTGCAGCCTGGTCATGTTGAGAGTGTCCTGGGCGTCGGTCTCGGTGATGAGGTCGGCCTGCAGCGTCCGGGCATCCGCCTCGAGCGCGCGCAGCGTATCGGCGACGTCCTGCAGTGCCGCGAGCACCGCCTCGCGATAGGCGGCCGTGGCGCGCTCGAGATCGGCGCGCGCGGCGCGCCGCAGGCCGAGCAGCTCACCGCCATGGAACAGCGGCTGCGTGAGCGAGCCGCCGATGTTCCAGGCGGCGGAGCCGGTCTTGAAGAGGTCGCTCGCCTGGACGGTCTCCGACCCGATGGAGCCGGTGAGGTTCAACTGCGGATACAGGTTGGCGGTTGCGACGCCGAGCTGCGCGGTCGACTGATGCAGCAGCGCTTCCGCGGCCTGCACGTCGGGGCGCTGGCGCACCAGCTTCGCAGGCACGCTGAGCGGCAGCTCCGCCGGCAAGGTGAGCTGAGCGAGCGTGAAATCGGGGACGGTCACGTCATCGGGCGTGCGGCCGACCAGCACCGCGAGCCGATGCTGCGCCTGGGCCAGCTGCTTCTCGAGCCCGGGCAGCAGCGCCTCGTTCTCGGCCACCTGGGTCTGCTGCGCGAGCACGTCGGAGCGCGAAGCGGCACCGGCGTCGAACTGGCGCTGCACCACCTTGAGCTGGTCGCGCTCGCTCGCGACGATGTCGGCCAGCGCGCCGATCTGCGCGTGCAGCGAGGCGATGTTGACGGCGGTGGTGACGACGTTGGCGCTGAGCGCGAGGCGCGCCGCCTCGAACTCCCAGCGCTGGTAGTCCGCTTGCGCGCGCAGCGCCTCCACCTGGCGGCGCGAGGCGCCGAAGATGTCCAGACGGTAGGTGACGCCCACCGAGGCATCGAACAGGTTGAAGATGAACGCCGGCACGCCCGGCTCGCCGATCACCGCGCCCGGCTCGCGCTCGCGCGTCGCCTGGCCCTGCGCATCGACGGCCGGCAGCAGCAGGCCGCCGCGGTTCGCCTTCCAGGTCTCGACGGAGCTGATGAGGGTCGCGCGCGCTTCCTGCACCGTCGGACTGTCGGCGAGCGCCTCGCGCACCAGCGCATCGAGGGCGCTCGAGTGATAGAGCGTCCACCAGTCGGCCGGAATGTCGCGCTCGCTGCTGAAGGTCTGCGCGACGCCGCTCGCGCCAGGCGCCGCAACCGTGTCCGTCGGCTCGGGAGCGCGCGTGTAGTGGGTCGTCGCCGGTGGCGGCGGGCTGTGGAAATCAGGGCCGACGGCGCAGGAGGTCACGACCGAGGCGAGGCTCGCGGCCAACCCGGCTTTAAAGAGGCTCGGCTTCATTGCGTACTCCCACACTGGTCGGCCGCGCGCTGCAGCGCCTTGACGAGCCGGGCGCGCTCCTCGGGCGTATACGGCGAAAGGTGCAGCAACTCCGCGAGCAGCAGCCCCTGCACGGCCAGCAGCACCAGCGCGGCGCGCTCGAAGCCGCCCGGAAGCTTGGCGAACTCATCGAGCAGCGCCCGGTACTGCGCCCGGCACCCCGCCATGTGCTGCGGGTTGTCGGCGGAGGCGGCCACCATCGCCGCGCCGACCGCCGGGCGCTCGGGATGCATCTCGAGCAGCACGCTGACGCGCTCACGCAGCATGTCGGCGCGCGTCGTCTTCCTGCCGCGGCTCGCGAGGCGCTTGGCGACCTCGGCATCCACGTCGTGGAAATGCCGCGCCAACATGCCTTCGAGCAGCGCTTCCTTGCTCGGAAAGTGATACAAGAGCCCACCCTTGCTGACGCCGGCGGACTTTGCCACGGCATCGAGGGTGAGGTGCGTTGCGCCCGACTCGGCAACCACTCGTTCGGCCGCATCGAGCAGCCGCTCGCGGGCGGGGCGCAATGGGATGGGCTGGCGAAAGTACATGTACAGTATGCGTTGCCGCCGTGGGCTGGACGCGTTCTGAGCCTCGATTACGGCAAGGCGCCAGACCCTACCGTCCGGACGGTCCAGAGGCCATCCCCCGATGGGGATAGGGGTCCGCGAGCCCCATGTTGGTCAGCGCAGCGGGTGGCGGGCGAAGAATGCCCAGATCGTCTCGTTGGCATCGAGCGCCTGGCTCACGTGCCCGATGAGGAGCGGCCCGAGGTAGGGCTCGCCCTGCGGCCAGCTGTGGCCGCCGCCGCGGATCTCGTAGAGACGCACCTCGCCATCGCCGCCGCAGCGCGCAGCGTGTGGCACGGCGCTGGTGCCGTCGGGGGGCGAGGCGCTCAGCTGCGGCAGCGACTCGAACGGGCCGCAGTGATCGAGCGAGAGCCAGCGCGCGGCGCTGTCCTCGGCCGACAGCACCGTGCCCCGCGCCATCCACAGCACGCGGATGGTGCCACCCTTCCAGGGCATGATCGGATCGTCCGTGCCGTCCATGATCAGCATGGGTACCGCGCGCGCGGGCTGGCAGCGGGGCGCGAGCTCGACCGACAGATTGGCGGCGACGGCGGCGGCGGCCGCGAACACCGGCGCGGCGTCGCAGGCGAGCCGGTAGGCCATCATGCCGCCATTGGAGATCCCGCTCACGTACACGCGCGCCGGGTCGACCGGATGGAGCGCGGCGATCGCCTGCGGCAGCGCCCGCAGGAAGCCGAGATCGTCGACGGTTGCATCGCTCCCCGAGCGGTTGGCGCTGCGGCCGTCATTCCAGCCCTTGTCGATCCCGTCAGGGTAGGCGACGAGGATGCCGTCGCGATCGGCGATGCGGTTGAAGCCGTGGCGCGTCAGCCATTCCATTCCGCCACCGTTGCCCCCGCCGCCGTGCAGCAGCAGCACGAGCGGCAACGGCCCGTCGTGTCCGGCGGGCACGTAGACACGCAGCGTGCGCTTGAGCGTTCCCTGCGTCAGCGAGTAGCAGGCGGCTTCGCGCTGGGTGTCGGCGCGACGTCCCGGGAGGCAGTCATCGGTGCGGATCGCCGCGGCGCGCACCGCCGTGCAGCCGAGCGCGGCTGCAAGCACGGCGAGCGCGCGGGCGGCACGGCGCATGCGGTCGGGCGCGCGCGCCGCTACTGCGGCGCCGGCCCTTCGCTGATGCGCACCAGATCGCCGGGGCGCAGCCACTTGCGGAACGCGGCCTGCACGGCCGCCGCGTCGAGCTCCACGTAGCGGCGCGCGGCGATGGTCGGCTCATCGAGCGGCAGGTCGAGCTCGCGCCGCCCCAACATGCCGCGGGCGATCTCGGCGACACCGGCCTCGGACAGCGGGATCTGCCGCACCAGGTACGCCTTGACCCGCGTCAGCTCGTCCGCGCCGACCGGCGTGTCCTGCATCGCGGTGAGCTCGCGCACCACCATGTCCGCCGCCTTGCCGACGTTCTGCGGATCGCTCGCGTAATCGATGAAGTAGACGCTGCGCGTGCGGCCGGCCTGCAGGACCGAATCCACCCCGTATACGAGCCCCGCGTTGCGGCGCAGGTCGATGCTGAGGCGCGTCGAGTAGAAGCTGCCGCCGAGCACCGCGTTGCCGAGCTCGAGCGGATAGTAGTCGGGATCGGAGCGCGTCAGCGCCAGCGTCTGCGCGAGTGTCACGCGATCCTGCACCCGGCTGGCGTTGGGCACGGCGATGGTCCGGGGGCCGTTGGGTGGCACTGCCGGCAGCTCCGTGGACGGCGGCGGCCCCGTCGCGCTCCAGGCGCCGAAGCAGTGCGCGACCGCAGCGGCCGCCGCGGCCGGCGTCACCTTCCCGATCACCACGATGGTCGTGAGATCAGGGCGGAACACCCTCCGATAGTAGGCGCGCACCGCCGCTTCGGTGAGCGAGCGCACCGACTCCGGCGTCGAGACGCGCAGGACCGGATCCCCGGCGGGGTACAGCGCGCCGCGCAGCGCCCGCTGACTGAGGAAGCCGGGGCTTTGGTTGCGCGCCGCGACGCTCTCAGCCACCTGCGTGCGCACTACCTCGAGAGCCGCCGGCGGCAGCGCCGGATGCAGCTCGTTGTCGGCGAGCAGCTCGAGCGCGCGCTCGAAGTGCTCGCTCAGCGACTGCACCGAGAAATCCGTGCCGGCCTGCTCGCGTGCCCCGATCGCATCGAGTGCCTGCTGAAACGCCAGCCGGTCGAGCCGCTCGCTGCCGTAGGGCAGGAGGCGCTCGAGAACCTGATCGACGCCTTCCTCGCCCGCGAGCTCCTCGGTCCCGGGCCGATTGCGGATGTGTCCGTACACACTCACCGTGTCGCTCACATCCTCGGGCTGCACGATGAGCGTGAGGCCGTTCGGCAGCGTGCTCACCACCGGTCGCAGCGTCGAGGGCGGCACGGTGAGGCGCCCGAGAGCCTTGGCCGCCCACGGTGGCAGCGCCGTCTGGTGCGCCTCGCCGAGCGAGATGGCCTCGTGGCCGCCGAAGCCGCCGCCTTCGGGGACCGGCCGGCCCGAGCCACGCGGCTGCATCACGCCGGTGACCGCGTGGTCGAGGTCGAGGTACTTGCGCGCCACGCGGTTCACGTCGGCGGCCGTGACCTGCTCGATACGCCTGAGGTCATCGTCGGGGGAGCTGAGGCCGTAGATGGCGAGCGCATCGGACCAGACGGAGGCGAGCTCGCCGATGGAGTTGCGCTGCATCTGGGCATCGCTGCGCTCCTGGAGCTTGGCTGCCGCGACGAGCTCGGCGGGCACTCCCTCGCGCGCCACCCGGGCGAGGATCGCGCGCACTTCGCGCTCGAGCGCGGCCGTGTCGCTGCCGGCGGTAAAGGACACGACGGCGTAGGCGAGCCCGGCCTCGGGCAGCGGATCGAGCGCGAATTCCGCGCCGAGTGCCTTGCCCTGCGGCACCAGGCCGTAGAGCTCGAAGCGGCGGCTGCTCAGCACGTCACTCAGTACCTCGAGCGCGGCGAAGTCCGCGTCGCGCGGCCCCGGGGTGCGCAGCGCAATCATCATGGTGCCGGTCGGCCGGTCGGTGTCCACACTGAAGGTGGTGGGCGCCACGGCCCGTACCCGCACCAGCGGGCGCGGCGGCAGCTTCTTTGCCGGGATGTCGCCGAACAGGCTCTTTACCTCGGTGAGTGCCGCCGCGGGGTCGACGTCGCCGGCGATGACCAGGATCGCATTGTTGGGTGCATACCAGGTGCGATGGAAATTCTGCAGCATCGCCGCCGTGGTTCTGTCGAATGAGGGGCGCGTACCGAGCGCGTCGTGCGCGTACGGAGTGCCCGCGAACATCCGCGCGCGCAGCTTGGCATAGAGCACGTAACCGGGCTCCGACAGATCCTGGGCCACCTCCTGCTCGATGGCGCCACGCTCCTGACTCCACTCCTTCGCGCTGTTGAACGCCCCACGCATGCGCAGCGCCTCGATGTGCAGCGCCACGTCGAGATCCTCGGCGGGCACCGTGAAGAGGTACTGCGTCAGGCCCTCGCGCGTGTCGGCGTTGAAGTCCCCGCCGAGCACGCTGCCGAGGTCGGCGAGCTGCTCGGCGCTGAGTCCCGGGGAGCCGCGGAACATCATGTGCTCCTCCGCGTGCGCCGTTCCCGGGAAGCCGGCCGGCGCCTCGTCCGAGCCGACCAGGTAGTTGACCGAGGTCGTGACCACCGGCGCGAGCGAGTTGCGCACGATGACGACGCGCAGCCCGTTGGCGAGCGTGGCGCGCACGACCGCGCCGTCGTCCTGGGCGCTCGCTGGCGCGGTGGCCGCGCTCAGCACGAGCGCGGCGAGCATCAAAGCCTCTCGGGCGTGGCGCATGGCGCTTGGATTCCGCTGCAAGGGGTGCGCAGTATAGGCGATCGGCGGCCGCCATCTTCTGCCACAAAGCATCCTGCCCACGGCTGCTTTGCATCACCGGCGCCGCCGCTGCGGGCGCTGAACTGTCTCTCGTACCCGGCAGCGCCGGGGGCTGGATCCAACCACCTAACGAGAGGATGCAAACATGACGACGCGTAACCTGTACCGTCCGGGCGTGGGGCTGGCGGCCGCGGCCCTGCTGGCGACGGCTCCGGCCTGGGCGCAGCCCGCCGACGCCGACCGTGCCAAGGCGAAACCCGAGGACATCGGCATCGTCGGCGGTCTTGCGGTCGGCGCCGTGGCCGGCGGCCCGGTCGGCGCGATGATCGGTGCCGCCGCCGGGGGACTGCTCGGCGATCGTTACCACCGGGAAAAGGAGGCGAGGGCGGCCATGGCGGCGCAGCTGCGCCGCAGCGAGGCCGAGCGCGAGCGCCTGGCCGCGAGCGTGAGCGCTCTCAACGGCTCGCTCGCCGGTCGACAGGCGCAGGACGCGCAGCTCGAGCACACGCTGGCGGCGGCGGATGCCGTCGGCATGGACGTGAGCTTCCGCACCGACGATGCCTCCATCAAGACCGAGGACATGGCGCCGTTGCTCAAGCTCGGCGCACTCGCAGCCGCCGTGCCGGACGCGAAGCTGCGCGTCGCGGGCTTCGCCGATCCGCGCGGCCCGGCCGACTACAACGACGAGCTGTCCAAACGGCGCGCCGAGGCCGTGGCGGCGGCGCTCGCCTGCGGCGGTATCGCGCGCGAGCGGCTCATCGTCGAGGCGCATGGCGCGAGCGAGTCGCGCAGCGCCAGCGGCGATCTCGACGGCTATGCGCTCGAGCGGCGTGTGACGGTGCGGCTCGAGCGGCCGGCCGGCGCCGCACCGTCGCAGGCGACGGTCGCGAGTGCCGCGGGCGAGGCTGCGGGGGGCACCCCGTGAGGGGGGCGGCGGGACTGCGCCGGGTGGTGCCGCGGGCCGTGGGGTCCGCGGCACACCTTCGCGCTAGAATTTCCTGGCACCAGTACCTGAGCGGCGCCCACATGAGCACTTCCATCGTACGGATCGACGACAGTCTCGAGGCGGAAGTTTCCGAGCCGCCGGCCGAGCGGCGCATCGCCGGCAGCCCGCAGCTGCGCGTCGCGAACTACTACAGCGACGGCACCCAGCAGTTCTTCGCGGGCCGCTGGGCGGCGACGCGCGGCAAGTGGCGCGTGCGTTACACCGAGAACGAGCTGTGCGTGATGACCGCCGGGCGGGTGGTGATCGTGAGCGATGCGGGCGAGCGCGCGAGCTTCGGCCCGGGCGATGCGTTCGTCGTGCCGGCGGGCTTTGCGGGCACCTGGGAGGTGCTCGAGGACTGCGCCAAGATCTACGCGATCTTCGAGGCTACGCACACCTGACATAACGACGGGGCGCGTTGAACCCCGTCGCAGATCCGCGCCCGCCGGATTCACCGTGACCGGCGGCGGTGGGATGGTGACCGCGCGTCCGGGTCGCTTTCCCGTCGCTTGCGGAGGTATGTATGGTGCCAACGATCACGGTAGTCGCCTCGCGTACCGGTGTGTTCGGAATCTCCGATGTGGAGCTCCTCATCGGCAGCGCGCTGGTCATCGCGCTCATCGGCTGGACGGTGCTGTCGCGCGTCCGGCATTTCCGCGGCAAGCCGCACGCCTGAGGATTGCGGGCGAGCCCCTGGCGCGCTTGCGCCGGGCGCCCCGGTTTGCGCGCTCGCTGCGCGCACGGCGCGCTATTGCGCGCGCAGCACCTCGCTCAGCGTCGCGTACATTCGCTCGATGTGCGGCCGCTCGACGATCAGCGGCGGCGAGAGCGCGATGATGTCGCCGGTCTGGCGCACCAGCACGCCGCGCTCGAAGCACTTCACGAACACCTCGTAGCCGCGCGCGCCCGGCTTGCCGGGCTGCGGTGCGAGCTCGATCCCGCAGATCAGCCCGTAGGCGCGCACGTCGATCACGTGCGGCAGTCCCTTGAGGCTGTGCGCCGCCTCCTCCCAGTCCTTGGCGAGGCTGCGGGCGCGCGTCAGCAGTCCCTCCTGCTCATAGATGCCGAGCGTCGCGAGCCCCGCGGCGCAGGCGACCGGGTGCGCCGAGTAGGTGTAGCCGTGGAACAGCTCGATGCCGTCCGGCCCCTGCATGAAGGCGTCGTAGATGCGCTTGCTCACCAGCACCGCGCCCATCGGCACGCAGCCGTTGGTGATGCCCTTGGCGAGCGTGATCATGTCGGGGGTCACGCCGAACTCCTGCGCCGCGAACGGCGCGCCGGTGCGCCCGAAGCCCGTGATCACCTCATCGAATATCAGCAGGATCCCGTGCCGGTCGCAGATCTCGCGCACGCGCTCGAGGTAGCCGACGGGCGGCAGCAGCACGCCGGTGGAGCCGGCGATCGGCTCGATGATGACGGCGGCGATGTTGGAAGCGTCGTGCAGCGCCACGATGCGCTCGAGCTCGTCGGCGAGCTGTGCGCCGTGCGCGGGCTGTCCGCGCGAGAAGGCGTTGCGCGCCAGGTCGTGCGTGTGCGGCAGGTGATCGACCCCGGGCAGCAGCGTCGCCGACCACGTCCTGCGGTTGGGCGGAATACCGCCGACCGAGATGCCGCCGAAGCCGACACCGTGATAGCCACGCTCGCGGCCGATGAGGCGCGTGCGC
>Ga0335073_10011016_pt1 | contig 12710 bp, 14 predicted proteins | sample Lox_Sample_22_FD_207093 | JGI IMG/M metagenome (GOLD analysis project Ga0335073, IMG submission 207093) | Soil microbial communities from Loxahatchee National Wildlife Refuge, Florida, United States - Lox_Sample_2.2 | ecosystem: Environmental > Terrestrial > Soil > Wetlands | place: USA...
GAGCCGGAACGCGCCGCGGAGCGCTACATCTCGCTCAGTGCGCAGGACGTGCAGGCCGCCTTCCGCAAGTGGATCAGGCCCGGCGACCTGGTGCGTGCGAGCGAGGGGCCGCCGCCCGGCTGAGCGCTGCGCGAGGATCGACGCCGTGTCCGACCGCCCGCCGCTGCCGCCGTTCGCGCTCGAGAGTGCCATCCGTAAGGTGCGCATGGCCGAGGATGCCTGGAATACGCGCGAGCCCGAGCGGGTTGCCCTCGCGTACACCACCGACAGCCGCTGGCGCAATCGAGCCGAGTTCCTCGAAGGCCGCGCGGCGATCATCGCGTTCCTCACGCGCAAATGGGCTCGCGAGCTCGACTACCGCCTGGTGAAGGAGCTCTGGGCCTTCGACGGAGCGCGTATCGCGGTGCGCTTTCAGTACGAGTGGCACGACGATTCGGAGCACTGGTACCGCTCCTACGGCAACGAGCAGTGGGAGTTCGACGCGCACGGACTGATGCGGCGGCGCGAAGCGAGCATCAACGACGTGCCGATCGTGGAGGCGGCGCGGCGCTTCCGCTGGGCGGCGGGTCCGCGGCCGCTCGAGCATCCGGGACTCACCGAGCTCGGGCTGTAGGCGGCCTCTCAGCCGAGCGCCGCGCGGATCCGTGCCGCGAGCTCGGCTGCATCCGCCGGCAGGCTCGCCGCCGGCCAGGTAAAGCCGAGCCCTTCGCGCTCGTTCGGTTTCGGGATGATGTGGAAATGCACGTGCGGAACGGCCTGGTGGGCGCCGCGGCCGTTGTTCTCGAGCACGTTGTACTCGCGCGTCCCGGTTGCCACGATCACCGCTCGGCACAGGCGCGGCAGGACCCGTCCGATGGCCGCCGCCGACTCATCCGAGAGCCGGTCGAGCGTCTCCGCGGGCTCCTTCGGAATGACGAGCGTGTGACCCTGGCTCAGCGGGCCGATATCGAGGATCGCGATGACGTGCGCGTCCTCGTAGAGCTTGTGGGCGGGAATCCGCCCGTCGATGATCTTCTGGAAGATGCTCTCGGACATCCCCGGTCAGGGCTCCGGGTAGGCCGTCGGGCGGGAGATGACGCGCTCACCGGTCAGCCGCTCGATCGAGCGGATGGCGGCCGCCTTGGCGACGTGCTTGCACCAGGGGCCCTGCGTGGCGTGCAGCGACTCGCGATAGCGGTCGCAGTTGCACACCCAGCGGGCGTGTCCCTCGGCGTCCAGCACGAACTGCACCACCCGCTGACCGATCCCGTAGGCGGTAATCGAGGCATCGGCCTCGGCACGCACCCGGCGGCGTTTCGCCCATCGCACCATGCGCGCATTCTAGCCGCGCCGGCCTGTGGAGCGCTTGTGGATTACCTGTGGAGGAGCTGTCGAGTCGCGCGAAATCGCTGCCGCCGGGCGCGCGCCGCTCAGATGCCTGCGTACCAGGCGTAGCCGCGGTCCTCCCAGAACCCGCCCTTGCCGCGTGCGATCGCGGCGAAGCTCTCCACGGCCTCGATGCGCATGATGTACTTCGCCATCTTGTACCCGAGCTGGCGCTCGACGCGCAGTCGCAAGGGGGCGCCGTAGGGAACCGGCAGCGGCTCGCCGTTCATTTCGTACGCGAGGATCGTCTGGGGGTGATAGGCATCGACGAGATCGATCGTCTCGTAGTACTGGCCGGTTCCATCGAGGGTGATCTCCAGAGTATCGGCGCAGAAGAACGCGATATAGCGCGCGCGAGCCCGAAGTCCTGCACGGTCGAGGAGCGCCGCAAGCCGTGCCCCCTTCCACTTTGCGATGCAGCTCCAGCCCTCGACGCAGTCGTGGCGCGTGATCTGCGTGCGCGACGGGAGCGTACGCAGCTCCGCGAGGCTCAAGGTGAGCGGGCGCTCGACGAGCCCGCCCACGCTCAAGCGCCAGTCCGCGAAGCCCGCAGCCGCCATCCGGTTGTACTCGTCCGTTCCCGGGGTGGTCGAGCCGTTCGAGCGAAAGTCACGCGAAATCGCGCTCTCGGGGTACTCGACGGCGAGCGCATCGCGACCGAGGAGCCAGCGCTGCGCGGCGCGATTCCAGCGCTCCTCGTGAGCGAGGATCTGATTGGCCCCGGGTGATTCGGCGATGCGGTCGCACCCGCCCAACGCGGCGGCCGCGGCTGCGCCGAGCGCTCCGATCGCCCGCGCGAGCCACCCGCGGCGGCTCAGGGTGCGCAAATCGCGTGCCGTCATGGCTCGGGCCGTTCCCTTTCGATCACGAACCAGCCGGTGATCATTGCGCGCAGCTCGTTCAAGGGCCCCGCGGCCAGCACCGCCATCATGTGAATGAGAAAGAACGCGACCAGCGCCGCGGCGGTGAGGAAATGCACCGAGCGCGCGGACTGGCGGCCGCCGAACATGAGCGGGAGCAGGTGAAACCGCGCGTCCATGGCGGGCGACATCGTCAACCCCGTGAGCATCATGAGCGGCAGCAACCCGAAAAGCACGACGAGGTAGCTCAGCTTCTGCAGCACGTTGTAGCGCGCGGCCTGCTCTCCGCGCGGGAACTTCAGGCGCAGATGCTCGCGCACCGAGCGGCCGAGGTGGCGGAGCTCAGCGCGCGTGGGCCACAGCATCGCGGTGAGCCGCCGGCTCGCGATCAGGTAGATGCAGTACGCGCCGCCGCTCACGACGAGTAGCCAGGCGAAGAAGAAGTGCCAGTGACGGCCGCCGGCGAGATCCTGCCAACCCGGCACGATGATCCAGCTCGGAAATGGCGAGTCGTCCAGCGATCCAAACGCGAGCCAGGGATGGGCGAAGACCGATTTCTGGCCCCAGTAGAGCGCCGGATGCGCATTGAGGATCTGCAGCCCGCTCATGAGGAGGAGCGTCAGAAAGAGCGCATTGAGCCAGTGCCAGAGCCGAACGATGAGCGGGTGGCGGTAGATCGCCCGCCGCTCGGCGCGCACCGCGGAATCATCCACCCGAGCGCTCATCGGAGCATGCACTCACATCGGGGGCTTCGCACCATGCTCCCCGATCGCGATCCCGGCCGAGGTGAGCTCGCCGCCCGGCGCGCGTGCGACGATGAGGAACGCGGGAATACCCGGCTTCACGAGCGAGCGGTCGCCATTCGTGAACTCCACGATCGGAATCCCCTTCGGCACGACGATGTGGCGCTCTCCGCTCGGGTACGTCACGGTGAGCTCGCGGCCATTGGGCGAGCGGGTCACCTGCCCGACGGTGCCGTTCGTCATCATCGAGCCCTTGCGAAGGCTCCACGGATAGTGGCCCTCCCCGGCCTTGACGCCGGGCGGGAAGACGTGGACCTCGAGCGAGCGCCCGGTGTCGCTCCCCTGCGGCATCTCCGCCGTGCCGATGAAGCTCCCCGGACGAATGGCGCTCACGGGCACGGGTTTGAGCACCGTGACACTCCAGTTCCGCGCGAGCGCGATCGTCTCGGTGTGCCCGCCGCGGGTCCTCACCGTGAGCGTATCGCCCGCGAGTGCGACGATCGTGCCGCGCACCACGCCCGGCGGAGCCTGCGCGAGGGAGAGGAGCGGAGCGCAAGCCGCGACGACCGCCACGAGGAGTCGCACCACAGGTCTCATGGTCACACCTCGACTCGCGCGCGCGTCGCTCAATCCCGCTCGAACAATCGACAGTAGATGCAGTCCGCGTGCGAGCCGCTCTCCGCCCAGAATGCCCGGATCCACGGCCGCTCGTTCCGCGCCGCGGCGAACTCGAGATGCTGCATGGCGAGGTCGTGCTGCACGATCTCGAGCGGGTGTGCAGAGTCGATGATCTCGCGCGCCCGTGCTGTCTCGAGCGGCCCGCGCGGGTGCACGGTGACGGCCGCATCCCCGTGATCGATCAGTACGGCCAGGTGCTCGGGCAAGGCACGCTCCTCGTCACCCGGAAACAGCGTGCGGAAGTACTGCACGATGCGCTCGTGCGCACCGCTCGCCGGGGTAAGGGCCGCGCGCCCCAGATCGCAGTCTGCGGTCAACTCGACGCGGTCGGTGGGAAATCCATCCCGGACCAGATCCAGCCGCACGCGTTCCGCCGCCGGATAGCCTTCGAAGATCGCCGTCATCAAGGCGCTCATGTCCCCCTCCAATATCGGTTGCAAGCTGTTCGCTGTGTGCCTTGGTCTGCCTCCGTCGTTCACGCTAGATTAGTCCTTTCTCAACAAACGACAAGCACGCCCCGGGCGGCTGCGGGAGATGAGACATGAGCAGCCGAAGCATGACCGGAGCGGAATGCCTCGCGAGAACGCTGGTCGCGGCGGGCGTACGGGTCTGCTTCGCAAATCCCGGTACCTCGGAGATGCATTTCGTGGCCGCGCTCGATACGGTCGAGGGACTGCGCCCGGTGCTGTGCCTGTTCGAAGGCGTCGCAACCGGCATGGCCGACGGATTCGCCCGGATGAGCGGCGTTCCCGCCGCTACGCTGCTGCACTTGGGAACGGGGCTCGCGAACGGCCTCGCCAACCTGCACAACGCGCGCCGTGCGGCATCGCCACTGCTCAATCTGGTCGGCGAGCATGCGCGCGCGCACCTCAACTCCTCCTCGCCGTTCATCGCGGACATTGCCGGCATCGCGCGTCCCCTGTCGGATTTCGTGCACACCGCCGAGAGCGCGCTCACCTTGGCCGCAGACGGAGCCCGGGCGGTCGCGGCCGCGCGTACCCCGCCGGGCGCGATCGCAACGCTCATCGTCCCGGCGGATGTCGCCTGGGGCGGGGCCGAAGGACCGGCGGAGCCGCTCGAGCCGTCGCGCTCGGCCACCGTGCCGCAGGAGCGGCTCGATGAGGTCGCGCGCGCCCTGGAGAGCGGGCGGCGCAGCGCACTCCTGCTGCGGGGCGCCGCGCTCTGCGAGCCGGCACTCACGAGCGCCGGGCGCATCGCCGCACGAGTCGGAGCACGGCTCCTCTGCGAGACGCTCACGCCGCGCATGCAGCGCGGCGCGGGCCGCGTTCCCATCGAGCGCATCCCGTACACGGCGGAGGAAGGCCGCGCCTTCTTCACCCGCATCGAGCAGGTGGTGCTGGTCGGTGCCGAGCCGCCCGCTGCCGCGTTCGCGTATCCCGACAAGCCGAGCGCGCTCCTGCCGCCGGGGTCTCCCGTCGTGTACCTCGCGCATCCGCACGAGGACGCCGCTCGTGCGCTCGCTGCGCTCGCCGAACTGTTGCGCGCGCCGCGCGCCGCCGCGCCGCGGACGGCGCTCGCGCTGCCGGAGGCGCCCCGTGGCGCGCTCGATGCGCTTGCGATCGGGCGCATCGTGGCGCGGCATCTGCCGGAGGGCGCGATCCTCTGCGATGAGAGCGCGACGGGCTCGACCGCCACAGTGAGCGCCACAGCGAGCGCCGCGCCACACGATTATCTCGGCAATACCGGCGGGTCGCTCGGGATGGGCCTGCCGCTCGCCGGCGGCGCCGCCTTGGGCGCGCCCGAGCGCAAGGTCGTGTGCGTGCAGGCCGACGGCGCCGCTTGCTACACGCCGCAGGCACTGTGGACGCAAGCGCGCGAGCGGCTCGATGTGACCACGGTGATCTACGCGAACCGGTCGTATGCGATTCTCAAGTGGGAGCGCGCGCGACTCGAGCCGACCGCCGGCCCGGGCTCGGACGCGCTCATGAGCCTCGTGAGCCCCCCGCTCGACTGGTGCCGGCTCGCGCAGGGCATGGGAGTCGAGGCGAGCCGGGCGCACAACGCGGAGGAGCTCGAGGCGCAGTTTGGCGATGCGATGCGCCGTCGCGGGCCACGCCTGATCGAGGCACTGCTGTAGAATCGCGCTAAGATGCCGACTGCGCGGCGCTGCCGTGGCGGGAGGTTAGGTGGGGGACGCAATCGGCACAGCGCCGGAGCGGGGTCTCGACGAGCGGCGGCTCGCGATCCTTGCGGCCACAATCGCCGATGACATTGAACGGCGACGATACTTCGGAGCGGTGATCGCGGTTGCGCGGCACGGCGCGCTCGGGCTCAGTCGAGCGATCGGCCACGCGGACGGCGACGGGCGCCGAGCGCTCAATCTCGACTCGGTGTTCAGTCTTTTCTCCGTCACCAAGGCGTTCACCAACGCGCTCGTCTTCCGCGCAATCGAGCGCGGTCAACTCGCGCTCACGACTCGGGTGTCCGCGATCATCCCGGAGTTCTGCGGCGGCGTCCGCGAGCGGATCACGTTCTATCACCTGCTCACCCACAGCTCCGGGCTGCCTGCGGTGTTCCTGCCGCGCCCCGGGATGTACATCGATCGGCTCCCGGAGGTGATCGAGGCGATCGTCGCGAGCCTGCACTGCGAAGCCGCTCCGGGCGAGAAGGTCACCTATGCGCCGATGGCGGCTCACGCGCTCATGGGCGAGGCGGTGCGCAGGCTCGACCCCGCGGGGCGTAGCTTCCGCGAGCTCGTCGCCGAGGAGATCTTCGCGCCGCTTGGAATGCGAGACAGTGCGATCGGGGTGCGCGCGGACCTCAAGCCGCGGCACGTGGTGCCCCACTTCATCGATCCCATGCCGATCACGCATCTCGGTCACGGCGACTTGGGCCCGAACGGCGCCTTCGAGGAGCCGCGGGCGGAGATGCCTTGGGTCGGGGCCGTGTCGAGCGTGCCCGATCTCTTTCGTTTCGCGGAGATGCTCCGCCGCGGCGGCGAGCTCGACGGCGCGCGGCTCTTGAGTCCCGCGCTCATCGAGCAGGCGACACACAATCGCACGGGCGAGCAGCCGAACGAGCTCTACAAGGCGCTCGCGTTGTCACGCGGCTGGGAGCCGTATCCCGCCTATATCGGGCTCGGCTTCTTCCTGCGCGGCCAAGCGATCTGTCCGCATCAGTTCGGGACGCTCGCCTCCCCGCGCACCTTCGGGCATACCGGGGCGGGAAGCACGCTCTTCTGGGTGGATCCCGCGCGCGATCTCACCTTCGTGTGCCTCACGGCGGGCGTGATCGACGAGGGCGCCAACATCGAGCGCTTCCAGCGGCTGTCCGATCTGGCGATCGCCGCGGCGCATTAGCCGCATAGAACGGCACGGGATCTCATGATGCATCGAACGATCAATCGTAGAGAGCTGATCGAGGCTGCCGCGGCGCTCGCGAGCGCGTGTGCAGCGCCGCTCGCGCTCGCGAGCTCGCTCGCGCCGCACGCGGGCCTCCCGCACGCGCTGCGCGCAAAGGCGAGTGCGCGGGCGAACGCACCCGTGGGGATCCTCCACGCGGTGGTGTTCGATCAGCGCTCGCGCGCTGCGCAGGCCTTCGCGCGCAGCGCCGCGGGAGCGGGCCTCTCCACACGACCGATTGGTGGCGACGTGACGGACCTCTGGTACGCAGAGCTGCACCCGATGTGGAAACGCAGCGCAGCGCCGCTCGCCGGCCTGACCGCCTACGGGGCGCTCTTCTGCCTCGAGCGGCTCGCCTGGGATCACCGCTTGCGCGTCGTGCAGCTCGGCACCCACCGCTTGGCGCGAGGCCGGCCGCTCGCGCACACACTTCAGGGGCCGCTCCGCACGCTCGGACGCCCCGCATCTTCCGGCGCCGGCGGCTGGGCCGCCTCACTCGCGGAGGCGTTTGCGCGAGTCGATCGCGGCTCCGGCTGGCGGGGTCTGCCGCCGGTCTGCGGCTACGCCGAGATCGAGCATCGGCTGCATGTGGGACCGAGAGCAAGCGCTGACGAGACGCTTTACTCCTGGGTCATCGCGTGAGAACGCCACCCGGGGTGAGCGAGCAGGCCTTCACGGCGGCGATCGGGGAATTCGCCCGCGCGGTCGGGGACAGCTGGGTCTTCACCAAGGATGAGGACGTCGATCTCTACAAGGACGCGTTCTCGCCCTTTCTCGGCGAGCCACAGGAGCGCTGGGCCGCAGCCGCCGTCGCGCCCGATTCGGTCGAGCAGGTGCAAAGCATCGTCCGCACCGCCAATCGCTTCCGCGTGCCGCTTTATCCGATCTCCACCGGGCGCAATCTCGGCTACGGCGGCTCGGCGCCGGCCTACTCCGGATGCGTGGTCGTCGACCTGAAACGCATGAACCGCATCCTCGAAGTGAGCGAGGACAACGCATCCTGCCTGGTCGAACCGGGCGTGAGCTACTTCGATCTGTACCGCTACATCAACGAGCGCGGGCTGAAGGTCTGGGTGGATGTGCCCGATCCCGGCTGGGGAAGCCTCATTGGCAATGCCCTCGATCGCGGCGGCGGCTACACCCGCCCGGAGTTCCGCAACCACTTCGATGCCCATTGCGGCATGGAAGTCGTGCTGCCGAACGGCGAGCTCATGCGCACCGGAATGGGTGCACTCCCGGGCGCGCAGACCTGGCAGCAGTACAAGTCCGGCTTCGGACCGTGGGTGGACGGGCTCTTCTCGCAGTCGAATTTCGGCATCGTGACCAAGATGGGCTTCTGGCTCATGCCGCAGCCGGAGGCATTCCTCACCGGCACGGTCTTCGCGGCCAAGCGCGACGATCTCAATCGACTGGTGCCGCTGCTCAATCGCCTGGAGAACACCGGCGCGACCAACGGCATGCCGGACCTCGCGAGCCCGCTCCTCGGTATCCTCTCGATCGAGCAGTACGCCCGCTCGATGGAGGACATCCCGCAGCCGCCCACCGATCCCGAGCTCCTCGCGCTTCGCGATCGCGCCGAGGCCGGCGAGCATCAGGCGCTCGAGGCCTATGGGGCCCGCAAGGGGCTCGCTTATTGGACGTTCAAGCTCAAGTTCTACGGACCCGCCAACGTGGTCGCGGCGCAGTGGGAGCACTGCAAGGGCGAGTTCGCGAGCATTCCCGGGGTGCGCTTCGCGCAGGGCGAGCTCATCCGGCTACCCCTCACGGCGGACCAGCGGCTCGAGGTGCACTGGCCCGAGTTCGGCATTCCAACGCTCAACATGTTCTCGATCGGCGCCCGCTCGAGCACCAATCCCAACCCGACTCACGGGCATATGTGGTTCTCGCCGATCATTCCACGCAATGCCGCGGCAGTGTTCGAGGCCAATCGGGTGTTCGCGGCGGCGGCACGCGAGTTCGATCTGCCGGCGCTGCGCTTCAGCCTCCCCTCGACGTACTGGCAGCGGGCATTCATCTTCATCTTCGGCTTTCCCGTGACAACCGATATCGCGACCAACCGCCGCAATCGCACAGCCTTCTACAAGCTCATCCGCACCGCCGGCGAGCACGGCTGGGGCGAGTACCGCACGGCGCCCGCCTTTCAGGATGCGTGCATGAGCGTCTACTCGTTCAACGACCATGCGCTGTTGCGCTTTCACGAAACGCTGAAGGACGCGCTCGACCCGAACGGCATTCTCTCCCCGGGACGCTACGGCATCTGGCCGCGCCATCTGCGGGCGAAGCGATGAGCCGCACGCGACAAGCTGCGCGCCGCGGCGGCACCGCGGTCTTCGCAGGCCTCGCCCTCGCCGCGGCAGCGGGCGCGCTCGCGGTGCATGCGGCGACGATCTCCTGGACCTGGAACACCATCGTTCCGCGGCCCGGGGAGCCGCGCGGCTACGTGCAGTTCCAGCGCGACTGCTCCGTCTGCCACGGGCGCGGACCGGCGCGACCGGGCACGCGTGCGCTGCGTGCGAAGTACCAGGGCAAGCTTCCGGCGCTCCTCGAGGAGCGCACCGATCTCACCGGCGCGTACGTGAAGGACATCGTGCGCCATGGAATATCCGTGATGCCGCCGTTTCGCAAGACCGAGCTCTCCGATCAGGATCTCGATGCGATCGTCGCGTACCTTACCCGCCACCGCCCGGGCGGTTGAGCGGTCCGCCGCGTGAAGCCGATGCGCACATTCACGAGCTTCCGGGACCGCGTCGCCGTCGTGACCGGCGGTGCCTCGGGAATCGGGCGCGGAATTGCGAGCGAGCTGCGTGCCGAAGGCATGCAAGTCGTGATCGGCGACATCGAGGAGCGCGCACTCGCCGAGACCGCCGCCCAGATCGGCGCGATCGGCGTGCGCACCGACGTGAGCGATTTCGCGAGCGTCGAGGCGCTCGCCGCGACCGTGCGCCGGCGCTTCGGCGCGGTACACCTGGTGTGCAACAACGCGGGCGTCGGCTCCATTGGCCGGATCGCGGACCTCACGCTCGCAGACTGGCAGTGGATGCTGGGAGTGAACCTCTGGGGGGTCATCCACGGCGTGAAGGCTTTCCTGCCGCTGCTCCGCGCCAACGAGGACGGCGGGCACTTCGTCAACACCGCCTCGGTCGGCGGCTTCGTCACGATGCCGGGGCTCGGCGCGTATGCCGTGACCAAATACGGAGTCGTCGCCCTCAGCGAGACGCTCGCGCAGGAGCTCGCGGAGGAAGGCGCAAAGATCGGCGTGACGGTGCTGTGTCCGGGACCCGTGCGGACCCACATCAAGACGAGCACGCGCAATCGTCCGGCGGGCTCAAGCGGAGCGCTCACGGACGTGGACTTCGAGCAGACGGAGTTCGGGGCGAGCGCACGCTGGCTCGACCCGCGCGAGGTCGGACGGATCGTCGTGGCCGCGGTACGCCGTGGCGAGCTCTACGCCTTCACGCACCCCGAGCAGTTCGGCGCGATCGAGCAGCGCTTTGCAGCGCTTGCGCGCGCAGCCGGCCGCCCATCCGCGAGCTGACCCACCGAGCGATCGCGCATGCCCGCCGCCTTCAATCCGCTCGATCCGCTCGCGGTCGACCAGACACTCGCGAGCGAGGAATGCATGGTCCGCGATGCGGTGGCGCGCTTCGTTGCCGAGAAGGTGCTGCCGATCATCCAGCGCTGCTTCGAGGAGCACCGCTTCCCGCGCGAGCTCGTGCCCGAGCTCGCCTCACTCGGCCTGCTCGGCTCCTCGCTCGAGGGCTACGGTTGCGCCGGGCTCAATGCGACGTGTTACGGCCTCATCTGCCGGGAGCTCGAGCGCGGGGACTCGGGGCTGCGCAGTTTCGTCTCGGTCCAGTCATCGCTTTGCATGTACCCCATTTACGCCTTCGGATCACCGGAGCAGAAGCGGGACCTCCTGCCGCGGATGGCGCGTGGGGAGATCGTCGGCTGCTTCGGCCTCACCGAGGCGCACGGCGGATCGGATCCCGCCAACATGAAGACCCATGCGCGCCGGCGCGGTGGGGACTGGGTGCTGAGCGGCGCGAAGATGTGGATCACCAATGGATCGATCGCGGACCTCGCCCTCGTGTGGGCGGCGACGGACGAGGGTATCCGCGGCTTTCTCGTGGAGCGGAGCACGCCCGGATTCACGGCGGCCGAAATCGAGCGCAAGTTCTCCCTCCGCGCCTCGGTCACCGCGGCGCTCTATCTCGACGAGGTGCGAGTGCCCGAAGCGCGCGTGCTGCCCCAAGCGCTCGGCCTCAAGGCGCCGCTCGCGTGCCTCACCCAGGCGCGCTTCGGCATCGCCTGGGGCGTGATCGGGGCCGCGCAGGCGTGCCTCGCGCAGCTTCTCGATTACACGGGCTCGCGCGTGCTGTTCGGCCGTCCGCTCGCACACAATCAAGCGGTTCAGATCCGGCTCGCCGAGGCGGCCCGCCGCCTCGCCGGCGCGCAGCTCATCGCACTGCAGCTCGCACGACTGAAGGAGGCTGGCACGCTCGAGCCCGCCCAGGTCTCGCTCGCGAAGTGGAACAACTGCCGCGTGGCGCTCGATGTCGCGCGCGACTGCCGCGACATGCTGGGCGCAGCCGGGATCAGCGCCGAGTTCGCGCCGCTCCGTCACATGCTCAATCTCGAGAGCGTGGTCACCTACGAGGGCACCGAGACCATCCACCAACTCACCGTCGGGCGCGCGCTCACGGGACACGGCGCCTTCTGAGCTACGCGCACGCGCCCATGAGAGCCCTGCCCGGACAATCCGCGCTCGTGACCACGCTCGACCGGCTCGAGAGCGCAAGCGCCATCAAGCGCCTGCAGCGCGCGTTCGGCTATTACTTCGATGCCGGCTGCTGGGACGAGGCGGCGGCGCTGTTCGCGGAGGACGGCACAATCGAGCTCGGGCTCGACGGGGTGTATCGCGGCCGCGAGCGCGTGCGCGAGTACCTCTACGCGCTCGGCGGCGGATGCAGCGGCCTCGAGCGCGGCACGCTGCGCGAATGGTTCCAGCTCCAGCCGGTCGTGCACCTCGCCGCGGACGGAAACTCAGCCAAGGCGCGGTGGCGCACATTTCTCATCGCCGGGCAGCTCGGCGAGCGCGCGCTGTGGGGCGAAGGGCCCTACGAGAACGAGTATGCGCGTCGCGACGGCGTGTGGCGGATCCGTCGCCTGCACTGGTACGACACGCTCATCGTGCCGTACGAGGGCGGCTTCGTGCGCCACCGCGACGCAACCGCCGGTCGGTTGCTGCCAGCCGGCGCGAACCTGGTGCCCGATGCGCCGCCGAGCGAGCCGTACGAGCCGTGGCCCGGCGTCTACACACCGCCCTTCCACTACACGAGCCCGACGACCGCGCTCGACCTCGCGTCCCCCGAGCCTGGGCACGCCCCCGATGAGGCCTCCGCGGCGCGTGCGCTCCAGTCGCTCACGAGGCGCGTGCTGCGCCTCGACGATGCCGCACAGATCGAGAATCTGATCTCCGCTTACGGCTATTACCTCGACAAGCAGGTGTGGGACGCGCTCGCGCAGCTGTTCGCCGCGGATGCGACGATGGAGATCTCGCAGCGCGGCGTCTATCTGGGCCGGGCGAGCATTCGCCGCGCGCTCGAGCTGTTCGGTCCCCCCGGCGTCGAGCGCAATCACCTGCACAATCATCAGCAGCTGCAGCCGGTCATTCACGTCGCGCCCGATGGCCGGCGCGCCTG
>Ga0335073_10011017_pt1 | contig 12709 bp, 10 predicted proteins | sample Lox_Sample_22_FD_207093 | JGI IMG/M metagenome (GOLD analysis project Ga0335073, IMG submission 207093) | Soil microbial communities from Loxahatchee National Wildlife Refuge, Florida, United States - Lox_Sample_2.2 | ecosystem: Environmental > Terrestrial > Soil > Wetlands | place: USA...
CCTGGATCATCTCGCGGCCGGCGAGAATCGGGTGCCCATGCGCGGTTTCGCTGCCTCGCTTGAACTCAGGTACAACGGCCCAGACGTCGGTATCGGCGTAGAAGAAAGACTCGCGCAGCTGCTGTATCGTCCCCGGCAACACAGGAGGGCGATCGATCAGCGCGATGAAGGTCGCGTCCCGTCCGTGATTCAACACCTCCTGCACGCCAACCTGAAGTGAACTGAATTGCCCCAGCTCTGGATTACGGTTCACCGTCAGGAAAGCGCCATGCGCGTAAGCCACTGGCCCGATCGCAGGAGCGTTCTTGCCGGCAACGACAATTACAAGATCCGTGAAAGGCTGAAGCAGGTCGATGGTTGCGCCCAGAAAGGTGTTGGCGGCCGGAGTCGATTCCGCTACCGGCGGCCACGGCAACAACGCTTTGTCGCGGCCCATCCGGCTGGAAAATCCGGCAGCAAGAATCACTCCACAAATGCTCGCCGACTGCGGCATGGCTTGAAGATATCAAACAGGCGGGCAGGGGGCCAGTGATGAAGCAGCAACTAGAGCTCGCAACTACCGTTAGCCAAAACCGAACAGCTCCCAAACGTAACGGAGAAATTCAGTTGGCCCGTCGGCGTCCACGGTGCCTTCTCACAGAGTTGGACGGGCCGACAGCAATCGACTAGAGCTGGCGGCTAGTTGCTGATTGCTAGTGGCGGCCGTTCTACGACCGAAGTTGTACCTTCCTACACCCTAAGAGCCATTGGCAGCTTTGTACCGGGGTGCAAGAATGCGGTCTATCGGGATCAGACATACTCCTTTAAGCAGTTGGGAAGGCGAAGCAAGGCAACAGGGTTACTCCTCTTTAGAAGCAAGTTCTTGGGTTGGCGGAATTCTTGGCCTCACGGCATCGGATGTGCAACTGGGCGCTGCGCTTCCGGACTGAATTCCGCCCTTTTTATTTCCAGGTGAACCTCACGGCTCAGCCTCTCCGCGATCGACGCTTGAAACTGAGACACAGAGCACACGGAGTCCGGTGTTTAGGTCTCCGTGACCTCCATGGTGAGTGCATTTGTCTTGCCGGTCGCACGTCTCTCGATCATCGACCTCGTCACTCTCCGCCGTGAGCGCGCTCACACCCTGACGGCCTAACTTCTGATATTCCTAACGATAATGTGGTAGGCATGCGGCCACCCCACCACGCGCAAAATCGGCGCGCGTCGGGGACCCCGGGCTCCTTGCATGCTTTACAAAACTCTTAGCGCCGCCGTCTACGGCATCGATGCCAGCCTCATCGAGGTTGAAGTCGACGTCGCTCCGGTCAAGACCGAGCAAGACCACTTCACCACCGTCGGCCTGCCTGACACGACCGTCCGCGAAAGTCGCGAGCGTATTCGTTCGGCGCTGAAGAACAGTGGCTACGACATTCCGCCGACCACCATCACCATTAATCTCGCGCCCGCCGATATTCGCAAAGAAGGCTCCGGCTTCGATCTTCCCATGGCGCTCGGCATTCTGGGCGCGTATGGCGGATTGAACAACAAGCCGCCTGCAGACGCGCTTTTCGTGGGCGAATTATCGCTCGATGGCGGCTTACGAGCGGTTCGCGGGGCCTTGCCTATCGCGGTGACGGCGCGCGCCAATAACATTCACAAACTAATCGTGCCTGAGCTCAACGCCCGCGAGGCGGCACTGGTTGATGGTGTCGAAGTTTATCCCGTTCGTTCGCTGATAGAAGTCGTGGGCCTGCTCAACACCGGTAACGGCATTCAGCCAGTGAAGGTCGATACTCGGGCATTGCTGGAAAGTTCGCAGGACTTCCTTGTCGATTTCCGCGATGTGCGCGGGCAGCAGACCGCCAAACGCGCCATCGAGATCGCCGCAGCCGGCGGACACAACTTGTTGATGATCGGCCCTCCCGGCTCCGGCAAGACCATGCTCGCCAAGCGCATGGCGACAATTCTTCCTCCGTTGACGTTCGACGAGGCGCTGGAGACCACGAAGATTCATAGCGTCGCCGGCGTGCTGGATGCGACCAGCGGCCTAGTCGGCACGCGCCCGTTTCGCTCGCCCCATCACACTATCTCCGACGCCGGCTTGATCGGTGGCGGCATGATTCCCCGCCCCGGCGAAGTGTCGCTTGCGCACAATGGCGTCCTTTTCCTGGATGAGCTGCCTGAATTTCCGCGCAACGTGCTCGAAGTCATGCGGCAGCCGCTCGAAGACGGTACCGTGACCATCGCGCGCGCGGCCATGTCGCTCAGTTTTCCCGCACGATTCATGCTGGTCGCCGCGATGAATCCGTGCCCCTGCGGCTATTTCAACGACCGCATGCGCGAGTGCCACTGTACCCCCATGATGATCCAGCGCTATGTCTCAAAGATCTCCGGGCCCCTGATGGACCGCATCGACATTCACATTGATGTGCCTTCGGTGAACTATCGCGAGCTGCGCAGCGGCACCGTGCCCGAGAGCTCCGAAGACATCCGCAAACGAGTGATCCAGGCGCGCGAGGTGCAGCTGCAGCGCTTCCATACCGGAGGTGAACGAATCTACGCCAATGCGCAAATGGGCTCGCGCGAAATCCGCAAGTATTGCGAGTTAGGCACCGATGCCGAGCATTTGCTGGAACGCGCCATGGTCAAGCAAGGGCTCAGCGCCCGCGCTCACGATCGCATTCTCAAAGTAGCCCGTACCATCGCCGACCTGGTGGGAAGCGAACTGATCGAGCCAGGTCACATTGCAGAAGCAATCCAGTACCGAACGCTGGATCGAACCTTCTGGGCGTAGAAAAGCCCTCGTACCACGGAAGCACAGAATGCCCGGAGTTCTGACTCCCCTTTTCTGGCTTGTGGAAAAGTGCCCGCAGTTCGCGCAACTTACTGGAAAATAGTGGGTTATGAATTTACTAGGAACATTTACGAAGCTTGCGCGTCTAAGGGGCAGCCGGGAAGCAGGGCGTTCGGTTGATGCCCAAGATTCGAGCAACGATTTTGCTTGACTGCAACGACTGGGCAGGCTACCTTACATTTTTGCCGTAGGCGTAGTCCTTAGTAACCCAGTCCAAGGCAAGTCCTGCCCCGAAACGGCCCCCGTTGAAAGTCTTCGCAAGAACTCAGGAAGACAATTAGGTGTGGCTGCGTCCCGGAACCAGGAAGGTCGCTATTCTAAGTTATTGCTGGACAATAATTTGCTCAAAGCGCGCTTGGAAAAGTGGCGAAAAAATAACGAACCGAACGGGCAACAGCGGCATCCAAGAGGGTGGCTCCTGTTCTGCCATAGGGTTCACATCTTTTGATTCATCGCCAGGAGCAACGGTTTTCCCACACGGGTACGGCTCCGGCAGACTTAATTATATAGAGGAGACATATGACGATGAGGTCTGAACTGGTCTTTGAGGCGGTACACACTCTGCGCAATCGGTACACGCTCTGTCAGCTGGCTTCGAAGGCCACGCGCAAGTTTCACAAGCCCAACACGCGGATTCAGGACACCACGAATGAGGTCCTGCACCGCATTGCTGACTCGGATCGCCGCGCAGTAATCCTCGAACCGGAGAAGGCTTCCGAAGCCCAACGGCGCGCAGCCTAAGATTATCCCGGCGGGCACACGGTTGTGCTCGCCGGGACGTTCGGCGCGTCCTCATACGTTCCTCCGGCCCGCCCTTCCGCAAATTCCCCGTAGGTGACAATCAATGACAATCTCAGAACTCAAAGAAAAAAACATCACCGAGCTGACCAAGATAGCTCGCAACCTCGAGCTACCCGGCGCCAGCGGCCTGCGCAAGCAGGACCTGATCTTCAAGATCCTCCAGGCCCAAAGCGAAAAGGAAGGACACATTTTCGCGGAGGGCGTGTTGGAAATCCTGCCCGATGGTTACGGTTTTCTCCGCTCGCCCGATTACAACTACCTGCCCGGTCCGGATGACATTTACGTTTCCCCTTCGCAGATTCGCAAGTTCGACCTGAAGACCGGCGACACCATCAGCGGCCAGGTTCGTCCGCCGCATGAAGGCGAAAAGTATTTCGCACTGGTCAAGATCGAGGCGGTCAACTTCGAGTCGCCGGAAGAGGCGCGCAACAAGATCTTGTTCGACAACCTTACGCCCCTCTATCCGCAGGAGCGGATCAAGCTGGAGACCGTCCGCGAAAACATCAGCGCCCGCGTCATGGATCTATTGACCCCGGTCGGCAAAGGACAGCGCGGCCTGATCGTCGCGCCGCCGCGTACCGGCAAGACCATGCTGTTGCAGAATCTGGCCAACTCCATCACGACGAATCATCCCGAGATCGTACTCATCGTGCTGCTCATCGACGAGCGTCCGGAAGAAGTCACGGACATGCAGCGTTCGGTTAAAGGCGAGGTCATTTCGTCCACGTTCGACGAGCCCGCCGCCCGTCACGTGCAAGTCGCCGAGATGGTGATCGAAAAAGCCAAGCGCCTGGTCGAGCACAAGCGTGACGTCGTCATCCTTCTGGATTCGATCACACGTTTGGCTCGCGCTTACAACACCATCGTTCCGCCCTCCGGCAAAGTGCTCTCCGGCGGTGTCGACTCCAACGCCTTGCAACGTCCCAAGCGCTTCTTCGGCGCGGCCCGCAACATCGAAGAAGGCGGATCGTTGACCATCATCGCCACCGCCCTGATCGAAACCGGATCGCGCATGGACGATGTGATCTTCGAAGAGTTCAAGGGCACCGGCAACATGGAAATCATTCTGGACCGCAAGCTGGTCGATAAGCGCACCTTCCCGGCCATCGACATTCAACGCTCGGGCACGCGTAAGGAAGAGCTGCTGATCCCGAAGGAAGACCTGGCGCGCATCTGGGTATTGCGCAAGATTCTCAATCCGCTGTCGCCGGTGGAAGCCATGGAGCTGCTGATTGACAAGCTCGGCAAGGCCCGCTCCAACGGCGAATTCCTGGCCAACATGGGAAGCCTGTAGCTACTAGCATCCTGACCCAGATCTCGCGCCTTTCGAAACCCGCGAGCCAGCTCCGAGAAAGCGGGCCTTCCAGGCCCGCGTCGTCGCACCCCTCCCTTCCGGTCATCCCGACCCCAGCCGCAGCGGTTCGTAGAACCGCGAGGCGCACCGTGCTGCACAACTTCACCGGCGGCGCCGACGGCGGTGAACCAGCCGCAGGTCCAGCCCTGGATAGAAGCGGCAATCTGACGTCGTCTTTGAAATCTCGCCGTAACAGACAGAATCTCAAAAGGAAAATTCTGATAGCTTAAGGTGGTTATGTGCAGGAACATCCGACCGCTATTCAATTTCGATCCGCCGGTGACTGACGAAGAAGTGCGAGCGGCTTCGCTGCAGTTCGTGCGCAAGATCAGCGGCTTCACCAAGCCTTCGAAAACGAATGAAGCCGCATTTTTCGCGGCGATCGATGAGGTCGCTGCGGCGGCGGCGCGGCTGCTTCATTCACTTGCGACCACGGCTCCGCCGCGCAATCGCGAAGAAGAAGCCGCGAAAGCGAAAGCTCGCGCCGCGGTGCGATTCGGCAACTGATTCAGCCGATTCGTCTACCGCAAAGCGGTTTTTTCGCGATGTCGAAGAACGATATCGACCACATGTTCCTCGTCACCGGAGGCCCCGGCTCCGGCAAGACCACGTTGATCAACGCCTTGGCCGCGTGCGGTTTTGTTTGCATGCCCGAAGCTGGCCGCACGATCATTCAGCAACAGGTAGCCATCGAAGGAGCCGCTCTTCCCTGGTCGGACCGTCTCGCTTTCGCCGAACTGATGCTGGAGTTGGACATTCGCTCTTATCAGGCAGCGCAGAAGGTTAATGGTTCCGTAATCTTCGATCGCGGCATTCCCGACGTGCTCGGATATCTCCAACTGATCGGTATTCCGGCGCCGCCTCACATCGGGGAAGCAGCACGAGCATATCGCTACCATCGCCGAGTCTTCATTGCTCCGCCCTGGCCCGAGATTTTTGGTCAGGATGCCGAGCGCAAACAGTCGCTGGCAGAAGCTGAGGCGACCTATGACGCCATGGTCGCGGTTTACTCGCAATTAGGTCACGAGCTTCTGCGCTTGCCGCTCGCCCCGGTTGCTGAGCGCGTCGCCTTCGTGCGCAAGATCGTCGGATAACCTGCGTCGGGTCCGGTCGCGACCGTTGCACATTCACTTACGATAGAATCGAGTTTAGACAGCAGTTCCCCTGACTCATGCCATTAAAGCAGTCGGAAGCGATCGTGTTGCGTACTTATCCGCTGCGCGAGGCTGACCTGCTGGTGACTCTGTTTACGCGGGTCGAGGGCAAGGTCAAGGGAGTTGCGCGGGCGGCGAAGAAATCGCGGCGTCGCTTCGGCGGAGCGCTGGAACCGCTGACGCTGGTTCGCGCGCACTACGACGATCGCGAGGGCAAAGAACTTTGCCGCCTCGATGCGTGCGACATTCTGGAATCGCCGCTGTCGTCGGAGCTGGATTATCCGCGCATCGTCGCTCTGGAGCACGTGGCCGAAATGCTCGACGAGTTGCTTCCGGACCGCGAGGCCAACGATGCGATCTTCCGGTTGGCCGTTTCGGTGTTGCATCAGCTGAGTGCGGGCGATATCTGGCTCCCGCTGACATACTTCCAGCTTTGGCTGGTGCGGCTGGTAGGGTTTCTGCCCGAGCTAAATGAGTGTCTGGCGTGCGGACGGTCATTGAACGGCAGTCGTGCGTTTTATCACGCGCTGGCTGACGGCCTGAGGTGTGAAGAGCACAAGCGGCTCGCGTCGGGGCAGTTGTCGCCGGAGTCACGCGCGATGGCCGCGCAGATGTTTCGCGCTCCGGTGGAGAGTTTTGCAGCGAGAAGCTTGGCGAACAACGAGGGTGCTCCGCAGTACGCCGACTTGCGGAAGTTTCTGGTGCAGATCATCGAGCGCCACATCGAGAAGAAGCTGGTAACGGCGAGCATGCTTGCGAAGCTGTAGTCCGTCACAAAGTCATGAAGATTCTTCACATTCTCGGCTGTGCGATTTTTTCACTGATGTTGACGCTGAGCTTATGTGCACAAAGTCGACCAGAACTGATCAGTTCAATCGACCGGATTACAACGAAAGATCAGCTTAGCGAGTGGCTGACATATTACTACTTGCATCCCAGGCCCGACCTTGTTGTCTCAGCAATACAGTTCATGTCAGCCCAAGGCGAATTAAGGAAAGGAAATGCTCAGACGCCCTTTTGCGTCTTTCTGGCTAATGTCTTCACCGCGAACGCGGCAAAGATCGACACCTGGTTTGGGGAACTTCGTAGCGGGCCAGAGGACCAACAATCCGCTTTGGCACTCGTTTTATGGATGACTGGAACCGACAGCAGTCAAATCTTGCTGAAATCGCTTCGCAAGGAAGGCTCTGCTAGCTTTCAGAAATATGTGAATGAGCTGGTTGCGAACGACCATCGTCCCAATTTCCTTCACGATGAAATCAGTAGTCCTGGGTTTCTGGATGCTTTGTGGGCTAACTTCTTTGCCTCCGGAGACGAGCGCTACGTGAAGAGAGTTATAGCCGCTCTCCCGCTCTTTAACGACAGCGACGCCAGCCAGATGTTAATTGGCGGTGCGGCGAGGTGGTCTTTGGCAAGTAACGCATTTCAGCACCCCAAAGTCATGCAAATTTGTGAAGCACAACTCAAGGACCTACCGATCGATCAGCGCCCGGCGCTTGCAGAAGTGATTAAGACTGCGCAGGAGCGTCAGCAATGAGAAGCTCTGACGCCAACCCGCTGACCTTTCAGGAGCTGATTCTCCGGCTGCAGACTTTCTGGGCCGAGAACGGCTGTGTGCTGCAGCAACCGTATGACGTCGAAGTTGGAGCGGGAACCATGGCGCCGGAAACGTTTCTGCGCGTGCTCGGCCCCAAGCCGTATCGCGTCGGATACGTACAACCCTCACGGCGTCCCGCGGACGGCCGCTACGGCGAGAACCCCAACCGGCTGTTCAAGCACATGCAGTATCAGGTGATCCTGAAGCCGCCGCCGGCGAATGTGCAGGACCTCTATTTGGCGTCGTTGCAGGCGATTGGGATTGATCTGCGCAAGCACGATATCAAGTTCGAAGAGGACAACTGGGAATCTCCAACGCTGGGCGCGTGGGGCATCGGCTGGCAGGTCATGCTCGACGGACTGGAGATCACACAGTTCACTTATTTCCAGCAGTGCGGCGGCATCGATCTCGATCCTATCTCGGCCGAGCTGACCTACGGACTCGAGCGCATCGCCGCGTTCCTGCAGGATGTTGATTCGATTTACGACATCACCTGGGTTGTCGGTCCGGATGGGCGTCCGGTGAAGTACGGCGAGATTCGTCTGCAGGACGAGCTGCAGTTCTCGGTCTATAACTTCGAGCTGGCGGACGTGGAGAAAGCGTGGAAGCACCTGGAGCTCTACGAGGCGGAGTGCCAGGAGTTGCTGGATGCATATGTTGCTTCGTTCAGGTCAGAGAAGAAGTCGGCTCCTGGCGAAGGGAGGGTTGCCCACGACGGATCCGAAGCAGAGCCTGCGGAGCGACATCGCTTCCCTGTTCTCGCCGCCTCCGATCTCTGCCTGAAGTGCTCGCACCTGTTCAATATTCTCGACGCACGAGGCGCGATTAGCGTGACCGAACGTGTGGGTGTGATTGCCCGCATCCGCAACCTCGCAGTCGGGGTTGCGAAGGCGTATGTCGATCAGCAGAAGGCAGAGGCAGAACTGAACCGACCCACCCTGTCGCCAAAAATCGGCGACAAGGATGGGGCACCCGCGGCTGGGGCACCCGAGCCGTTGGCGGCGAACAGGTCCTGATTGTCGAAACTTTGCTTTCCGGCAGGAGTCTAATTAGAAGGAGTTTCCTGCGTAGCTGTCTCATGAAGCGCGTCCTTGTCATCGTCCTGAGTTGCCTGTGGTTATCGGCTTTCGCCTGCGCAGCCGACAGCTCCGATTTCCTGCCAAAATCCTTTGCCGGCTGGACGCAAGTCGGTTCCCCAAGAGCCACCAGCAATCCCGCGCAGGCCGACGGCGCCTATCCCGCGGTGCTGAAGGAATATGGGTTTCGGGATTCCGACAGCGCCACTTACACTCGCGACGACGGAACCAAGCTCACCATCAAGGCGGCACAATTCGCTGATGCCACCGGCGCTTATGGCGCGTTCACCTTCTATCGCCAGCCGTCGATGAAAACGGAAGAGATCGGCACGAAGGCCGCTTCGGAAAACAACCGTATCCTGTTTTTCCGTAGCAATGTGCTGGTCGATGCGAATTTCGATCGCGTCACCGAGATGTCGGCGGCGCAGCTACGGGAATTGGCGAGCATGCTTCCGGCAGTCCAGGGTTCCGCCGGCAATCTCCCCAGCCTCCCCGATTACCTGCCAAAGAAAGATGCGGTAGCCAACACGGCGAAGTACGTCCTGGGCCCGCAAGCGCTGCTGGCGTCGAAGTCGCCGCTGACGCCGGAGCAGATCGACTTCAGTCGCGAACCTGAGGTGATCTCGCAGGATTACACGTCGCCCGACGGGCCGCTGACGTTGACGGTGATCAATTATCCGACGCCCCAGATTGCGGGTGAGCGTCTGCGCGCACTTCAGGGGCAGCAGGTAAACGGCAGTTCGATGCTGGTCCGCCGCACCGGACCGCTGCTCGATATCGTGACGGGTGCGACGGGAAGCAGCAACGCGCGCACGCTTCTTCAATCCGTTAACTACGAAGCTGAGGTCACGTGGGATGAAGCTACGTCGGTAGCTCCGCGCAATAACATCGGCAACCTTATCGTCGCCGTGTTCGCTTTGATCGGAATCATCCTGCTGATCTCGTTCGTGTTCGGAATTTTCTTCGGCGGCCTGCGCATCGTCACCAAGCGTTTGTTCCCCGACAGGGTCTTCGACCGTCCCGAGAACATGGAGATCATCCAGCTGCACCTCGAAGAACCAACTAAACGCTAAACTATTGTTGTTGAATGACTTACTTGGCAAATGTGAAAATCCGCCTGTTTGTTGCTATTTGCGGAGGATTCCCGAAATCTTTTGTATATTATTGAAAATACAGCAATTTAAGTCCTAGAAATTGCTTGACACGGTACTTTCCCGAACCCTAGTATTTGTCCAGAAAGTTTTGACGGTCTAGCCTCCGTTGGAACTATTCTCCCTTGAAGAAGAGGCCGCCCAGTTGCCGGGTGGCCTTTTCGTTTGCGCGTCACTTGTGGGAAAGACGCAACTGTTGTGGAAATTGCGAACGCGATCTCACCACAGAGGAACAGAGACACAGAGCTATGGAATCTCTTTCGCTCCTGCCCTCACCAGCTCATCTCGTCCGGGCTTGCTACACTGGTTCGCTTCCTTAGCAAGGTTCGCGATGCGCCGACTCATCGTCTTTCTGTTGCTGTTGCCCCTGCCGCTCGTCTCGCAAGTGAAGATTCTGATGCCGGTTGTCGTGAAGGACGCGAGCGGCAAAGCAGTCACCGATCTGCAGCAGTCAGATTTTCAGGTCAGCGGCCCGAAGAACGTCAGCGTGGACAAGGTGTGGCTGGTGCAACCGCAGACGGTGAGCGAGAACGATCCCCGTGTGCCTGTAGTGGTACTTTACGATGCCGCGAATATTCCTACCCGAATACCGGGAGGAAACCCCAAGGAAGCGCCTACAAATATTGCCGAATGGGAAGCGGCAGCTTTGCGCAGTTTCCTGGAACAGATCGCCGATCACCGACTGCCAGTTACGTTGCTGGTCAATACGAAAGATGGACTGCGGCTGGTTTACGACTCGCGGACCCCTCCCGAAGTGCTGGCTGAGGCGCTGGCGATGACCGCGCGGTCGAAGACGCCGGCCGCAGATGCGAAGTTAACAGCAAGTAGCCCAAGTGTCGATGAACAGATAAAGAACCTGAAGCTGTTATCTTCGGCTACTTGGGTGTCGCGCTCGGCGATGACAGCATCGGAAGACCAACTGAATAGCTTAAGCACGTTGGCGCGCCTCTCGGGAGCGATCCCGGAACGGAAGGCTCTGCTGTGGATTGCTACATCTGCTCCCGTTCCCGCTACCAAACTGGGGGAATATTGGACCCAGCCGGACCTATTTCACCGGCCTTTGCTGCCGTTATACGAAGCGTTGATTGAGGAGCTCAATGCAGCACGGGTCACCGTTTACCCGTTGTTGTGGTCCTGGAGCGGTGGTCCCGTTTACGATAGCTACTCGCAGGAAAGCTTTCGGCAGATTGCCGAGTCCACCGGCGGATTGGCGCTGAATCTTAGAGAGCAGGAGTCAATTCATGGCGCTGTCGAAGCAGTGCTGCGAGATTTCGGCCCCTACTACATGCTCGCGGTGGAAGTGCCGACGCCAAAGGATCTGGATTGGATACCGGTGAAAATCAAGGTCAAACGCCCTGGGTTCACGGTTCGTGCTGCTCCCGGATTTCTGGGACTCAAGCCGCAGAAAGAGGCCAAGGCACAGCCCGCCCATCCCTGATCTTGACTTGAGCTACTCTGTGCCTCTGTGGTTCGACTTGCCGTTACGAACCGCTACGGCCGCGCGCTCAGGCCGTACAGTTTGATCGCATTGTCGCGCATGACCTGGCGTGCGATTTTGCTGGCTTCGGCGCGGGTGATCTCTCCATCCTCCATCATGCCGGTCAGCGCAGTGGCCAGGGCCCAACGTCCTGCCGTCTCCGTCTGATAGCCGGTCTCTTCCCAATTCACCTGCGGCGTCAGCGGATAAAGGTCGGTACCGAAGAGCACCTTGTCAGGATAGAACTCCAGCATGGCGCGGATGCTGGCGGCGATGTGGCGTGGCGAGGTCATCCAGGTTTGCTCGGAGAAGTCGGCATAGACGTTGGGCTTCATCAGCAGGTAGGGCACGAACTGCTCAAAGCCTCCGGAGCCTCCGTGCAGCATGACGAAGTTGGTCTTGCGCAGAGTGGGGTCGTTGAAGACTGAGTCGAGCAGCAGCGGATTGGCGCCTTCCATCTCGAAATACCCGCCGCATCCGCCGCCGGTATGGAAATGAACGGCGAGCCCGAGCCGTCCGGCCTCGCGCGCGATGTAGCGGAAGAGATAATCCTGCAACGTCTTGTATTCGGTGTCGTTGGGGGCTTTGCCGCTCTTGGCGTACTGTGCGTAGATGCCTGCAGCTTCCATTTCGCTGGCAGGCTCGAAGTCGAGCGAGCGCAAATAAGCCGCCTCGTACTTGATGGCCAGCGCGCCGTTCTTCTTCTCCCATTCCAACAGCGGAGTGACGACCACCGCTTCATACTCGGATAACGTTGGCGGCAGGGCACTTACATTCAAGTCCTTAAGGTAACGCTTGAACAGAAGCTCTTCCAGGCCGAAGAAGATCTTGCGGTCCGGAGTCTGCGCCTTCAGTGACGAGTTGTTCAGCGGAAATAACAGCGTATCGTCGAAGGCGACCCAGCGGAAGCGCGGCGGATGCTGACCGGGACCGAGCGCGATGCGATTGGCCAGCTCAGTCTCGATGCCCAGCTGATCCAGCACCCAGTTGGGATAATTGTCGCCCTCGCGCTGTTTTACCTGCGTCTTTGCCGCGAGCAACTCCTGCACATGCTCGGGCTTGAAGTCGTCGTACTTGTAGCCGAACATTGTCTGCCACGCTTTGATGTAGACGGGGGTGTCGTCGCGGAACATCAGGCCCGAGTCGGTCGGCTCCAGCGGATCGCACGGCAGCGCGTCGAAATCGGTGTCTTTCTCGCCATGCGGACCATCGAGCGCGGGCGGATGGGCGTGGTTGTCGATGGCCTTAATGTGGTCGATCTCGTTC
>Ga0335073_10011018_pt1 | contig 12709 bp, 13 predicted proteins | sample Lox_Sample_22_FD_207093 | JGI IMG/M metagenome (GOLD analysis project Ga0335073, IMG submission 207093) | Soil microbial communities from Loxahatchee National Wildlife Refuge, Florida, United States - Lox_Sample_2.2 | ecosystem: Environmental > Terrestrial > Soil > Wetlands | place: USA...
GCGGGGCTGAGTTCGCCATCGCCCACGCGGCCGGCGATGCAACCCTCATCCGCGCCGCTGAGAATCACGCCTGGCGCAGCATGTTTCTCGCCGTCATCTATCCCGGTGCGCTCTTCTTCTTCGGCGTCTTTTTCCTCAGCGAGTCGCCGCGCTGGCTGTTGCGCCGGGGCAGAACCGATGCCGCGATGAAGGCCCTCCTGCGCGCCTTGCCGCAGGAGGAAGCCACTCGCGAACTGGACGAGATGAAAATCGTCCTGGCCGGATCGAATGCCACCACAACCGCTACTTCCACTCAGCGAGATTCTCTGCTGCAGCGCAAATACGTCCTGCCCTTCATCCTTGCCTGCATCGTGCTCGCTGCCAATCAGACGACCGGTATCAACTCAGTCCTGCAGTTTCTCGTCGTCATCCTCAAGCAGGCCGGCCTCTCTGTATCGCACGCGACCCAGGGCGATGTCGCCGTCAAGGTGCTCAACTTCGCCATGACGCTCGTTGCTGTGCCTCTGATCGATCGCAAAGGCCGCCGCTTTCTCCTGCGTCTCGGAACCGGCGGCGTCGTTGTGGCCATGGTCGCGGCAGCAGCTTTGTTCTGGGGCGTCGAACACAAGCGCGTTGACGTGCGATCGCAGACCATCGCAGCTGAAACTGCAAACACCATCTCTCTGCCACTCACCCAACTCGCCTCCTCCGGCCAGCCCACGTCGCTCTTCGTCCTCTACTCCTATGGAAAGGGAAGCCGCATCGCCACCGTCTCATCGACGGACCCCGACCCCGTCCTGACCCTCCGCCCCGATGCCTCCGAGGCCGGTGCTCCCCTCAAGATTGAAAAAGCGCTGCTCGGCCCAGTTCCCGGACCCACCACCGGCGGCCTCATCACCCTCTGCATGGGACTCTTCATCGCGGCCTACGCGGTCGGTCCCGGCGTCGTCGTCTGGCTCGTCCTGTCCGAACTGATGCCCTCGCGCATCCGCTCTGTCGGCATGGGCATCGCCCTGCTGCTCAACCAAGGCGTCTCCACCGCAATCGCCGCACTCTTCCTGCCCGTCGTAGGCAACTTCGGATACGACGCGATGTTTCTCTTCTGGGCCGCGTGCACGCTTCTCTACTTCCTCACCGCGACGTTCTTCATCCCCGAGACGAAGGGCAAGACGCTGGAGGAGATCGAGATGCACTTCTCAGGTCGCGCCATCCCCCCGACAGGGTCCACACAAGAATGACGAGTGCAGCCAGGCTCGATGCGGCGAAACTGATTCGCCCGCTCAAAGCGCGGTTGCGACGTCTTCTGCAGGAACTTGTCAGGAACAACAGCGTCGCTGTGCTGACCGGCGGCAACGAGACTCCGGCGCAGCAAGTGCTGGCAGCATTTTTTCGCGAGCAGGGAATTACTCCCGAGCTCTACGACACGGCGTTCATTCTGAAGTCCGGATTTCCCCATGTCCGCCGCTACAAGCCATACAGTGGCCGCAAAAATCTCAGCGTTCGCATTTCCGGAACTGGCCGAGGCAAAAGCCTCCTCCTCAACGCCCACATCGATACCGTTCCTCCCGGCAGTGCTCCCTGGTCGCACTCACCATGGTCCGGCAGATTCGCCGGCGGCCGCGTTGAGGGTCTGGGTTCCTTCGACATGAAGGGCGGCCTGGTCGCCAACGCGGCTGTCGTCTGTGCGCTTCAACGCGCCGGCATCCGGCCTGCAGGCGACATTCTGTTCGAATCGGTCGTCGATGAGGAGTGGGGCGGTGGTGGCGGCTCCATCGCGGCCCGCCTGCGCGGAGACACAGCGGATGCCTGCGTGATTCCTGAAGGAACGCAGCTGGAAATTTATCGCGCCACGCGCGGCGGATTTGTCGTCGACCTCATCGTCGACGCGGGCGATCCCTCCGCTTATTTCTCCAGCGGCGAAGTGCTGAGCCCCGCCATTCCCCTCGGGCGTCTGCTCGGCTGGGTCGAGAAGCTCTCGCGCCGCCGCGCCAGAACCTCAAAGCAAGGCGCGTACAAAGCCTTTTCTGATCCCGCTCCCGTCCAGGTGCTCGCCGTCGAAGCCAATCGCTGCGATCCGCAGGTGCCCCTCAGCGTCCCATCGCAAGCCACCGTGCGCGTCTATATGCAGTTCCTGCCCGCCGAAGACGTCGACAGCGTCATCCTCGAGACCAAGGCCAATCTCGAAGCCTTTTGTGCCGGTGATCCGTTCTTTCGCAGGTGGCCTGCTCGCTGGCAGCCGCTCATCGGCGGACCCCTCTACGGTCACGAGGTCCCAGCCAGGCACCCCTGGCTGCATTGCATGGAGCAAACCGCTGCACTCGTTCTCAACAAGCCCGCCGTCACCACAGGCGCGCCCTATCCCTGCGATGCCGGCCTCATCCACCGCGACTTCGGCATCCCCACGCTGCTCTTCGGTCCCCGCGGAGCCGGCGCGCACAACCCAAACGAATATGTCGACTTCGAGTCGGTGATTCAAACCGCCGAAGTACTTCTCACCGCGGCCATGGCATGGACCGGCGCCTGAGCCCGGCCCAACAGCAATCAGTAAATCCCCACGTTCTGCACCACGCGGCTGATCGCTCCGCTCGGGCTCGGCGTGTCTGGTTTCAGCCCCGCGTGAATCGACGCGAACAGCCCCAGCAACTGTCCGAACAACACGTCCAGCACCGGCCTGTAATGATCCGGAATCGCATCCCCGGTCTCCGGCGTCAGCACGTGATCGGCCTCACCCCCCAGTCCAGCCCCGTCGACGGCCACAGCAATACGCATTCGCGCCAGATGCTTGCTGCTGACCTCGCGCAGCAGGTCAACCTCATACTTCCTCCGCGGCTCCTCGGTCGACACCAGGCCCACGAACAGTGTCTCCGCATCCAGCGCCGCCATCGGCCCGTGCCGCAGAGCCAGCGTCGACTGCGTCACCGCCGGCACGCGCCCCGCCGTCAGTTCCAGAAGCTTCAGCGCGCACTCCATCGCCGTTCCCGCCAGCACCCCCGTGCCCACAAAACAGGCCTTGCTGTATCCCTGGGCCGCCAGATCCGACGCCAGCTGTGCAGCGCGTGGCAGCAACGACTCTCCAGCGCGAACCAGCGACCGCAGAATCGGAGCGTATTCCTCCATGCTCCACGCGTGCGCCAGAATTTGCCCCGCCAGCACCATGTTCGTGAATGAGCTCGTCATCGCCAGGCCACGATCATTCGTCGCATCGTCCAGCACGATGGCGAACCCGTTCGCGCGGCCCTCGAGCGCTCTCTTCATCCGCCCATCGCTGTTGCACGTAACCAGCAGATGCGAGATTTGCGGCGCTTCGCTCAGAGCCCGCTCCAGTACAGCGACTCCCTCAGGGCTGTCGCCAGACCGCGAAAATGAGATCCACAAAGCACGGCGCCCAGGCAGCACATAGTCCGCGAAGTCCGGAAGCAGGCTCGTGCTCGCCACCGGACTCACCTCGCACTCCCAGCGACTCCGCATCAGAAGATGCAACGAGTGGCCGATGTAGTCCGATGTCCCCGCCCCGATCAGGAAGACCGTCGGCCGCCGATCCGCCGCACCGTTTACGCCCGCGCCCGTGAGAAATTCGCGAACCTCCTCGAACTGCGCTTCCAGTCGATGAAACGTCGTCAGCCAGGTACCCGGCTGCTGTGCGATCTCCTGCGGCGTGTGTTCCAGTCCGCGCCGCGCTTTTTCGGCCACTTCAAGGTGCAACAGAGCAGCAAGCGGGTCCACCACGGCTCTCCCTTCGGTTCCAGGCTTCCTAATCGTAGCCAACCCTGAGCGCTCAGGCGAAAGGGATCGCCCCAGCCCCCGGAAACTGATGCTCGCTCAAAAAGCTGCGAACCAAACCGCGATTCCGAAATGCCTCGGTGCCCCCCGGCCGTTGTGTCGACAACGCTCCCGTAATGTTCCCCGCACGAGCGCAAATCTCGGGGTCCTCGCCCCTGACCCACGCAGCCAGAAATCCCGCGTTGAAACTGTCGCCGGCCCCAATCGTATCCACCGGCTCAACCGCGAGCCCCGCCACCTCAATTCTCCGGCGTCCCTGCTGAATCACCGCGCCCCGGCGCCCGCTCTTCACAGCAATAAGCGGAACGGTCGCGGACAACACCGCCAACGCCTCTTCCACGGATTCCCGTCTTGCTATGCGGCAAACCTCGTCTTCGTTAGGAAGCAGCACGTCGATCAGCGGCAAAATTTCCTGGAGCACGCCGTCCCACCGATCCTCAGGATCGTCGTTGGTGTCGAGCGACAACGTCAGGCCGCGCCGCTTCAACTCCCGCAGCAACTCCGGCAAACCCGCATGCAGACCCCGCAGCAAAAACAGGGATGACAAATGAAAATGCCGCGCCGATGCCAGGTAGTCCACTTTCAGATCGCCGGCCGTCAGGTCGAACATCACGCCGGGATAGGTCAGAATCCGCCGCGCTGCCCCATGTGCCAGCAGAACCGTCACGCCGCTCTTTGATCCCTCTGCACCTCGCACACAGCCCGACAGATCCGCGCCGCTCTCCGCCAGGCGCTCCATCGCGATCCGGCCCATCTCGTCGGCCCCATAGCGAGCAGCAAACCCAACGCGGGTTCCCAAAACCGCCAGGTTGTGCGCAAGAATCGCCGATGAACTGCCCAGAGTCAGCTCGAAATTCGCAGCCAGAACCTCCCGATCCAGCGGCAGAGACTCCGCGAGCCCATACAGGATGAGGTCAAGGTTAACTTCGCCCGCAATGGCGATATCCAGCTGTGGCATGAAGAAATGGTAGGCACGAGGAGACTCGAACTCCTGACCTCTACCGTGTCAAGGTAGCGCTCTAACCAACTGAGCTACGCGCCTACGCGAGGCGGATCCGCCTTCCGTCATGATAGCAGGGGACAGCGTCCAAAGTGGACCGTCCTCCGCAGGACAAGCGCGATCCCGACAGCCCCACCCCAGCCCGGCGCGCTTGCCGTGGGCAATTCTCACCCGCTGCGGTACCATGAATCCTTCCTGCAATGGACCGTTGATGCGCGGTGTGAGCGGCTGCCGGCACAGCGAACGATGCGATGAACGATCTTCGGGCGACTCCCAATCTGCTGACGTTTCTCCGCCTGTGCATTGTGCCGTTTCTCGTGCTCGCGGTTCTCGATCGCCGTTTTGAGCTCGCCTTTTTCCTCTTTGTTCTCGCCGGCATCACCGACGCTTTAGACGGACTCCTGGCGCGATGGCTCCATCAGCGCACTCTCCTCGGGCAATACCTCGATCCGGTTGTGGACAAGCTGCTGCTCAGCACTCTGTTTCTCGTGCTCCATCATGAGTCGCTCATCTCACGGCGCGTCACCGTCCTCGTCTTCGCGCGCGACCTGGGAATTCTTGTCGTGGCAGCCATTCTTTACGCCACCACATCCATTCGCAGCTTCAAACCAAGCATCGTCGGGAAAGCCAATACGGTGGCCCAAATTTTCGCCGTCGCAGCCGTGATGCTGGCCGAGTTCTATCAGCCCGTATGGGTCCTGCACGTGCGCTCGTGGGCTCTCACCGCGACTGTCATCCTCACCATGCTCTCCGGCTTTCACTACGCATGGCGTGTCGTGCGGCAGATCGGATCTCCAGGCGTTGCGAGGTAGCGCTTAAGAAGCTCGCCCCGGCTGCTGCTTTGAACACCCAAGGCGCCTGCTTTGCGCCGATAGCTCAGCGGCATCGGTGACCGCGCGCCCGGAGAACGACCGCTGCAGGTGCGTCAGCTCCGGAAAGTCGTAATGCGTGCACAGATTCATCTCCCACACGTCGCCGGTGCGGCGGCTGATCGCATAGCGGCGCAGCGTCTCGTCCGGACCGGGCGAGGTGCTCTCGCGAATGAGAATAAAGCTGTAGAAGCCAGGCATGAAGTCGCGGCCCAGGTCCATGCTGTTCATCTCGATGTGCGTGTCGGCAAGATCGATGTCATCATGGCGCGCCACGAGCACTGCGATCTGGTGCGCCTGGTGCGACGTGATGGGGCGCCCGGCCGACTGCGCCCAGGCGACTCCGGCGAAGATACCGGCAATAACGACAGTCAGCACGAGGAGCGGCGATAATCTGCGATCCATGCTTCCAGTGTGACGGTTCCTGCTCCCTCGGCGCAATACAACTCGCGGTGAATCCACAGGGCCGCGCCACTAAAATGAGCGAGTGGCAAAGAAAGCGTTCTTCGATGAAGAGGCGATCCGGTTTCTCCGCGGCCTGAAGCGCAACAACAAACGCGAGTGGTTTGAAGCGCGCCGAGCAATTTACGAAGAGAAGCTCAGGGCGCCGATGCTGGCGCTGATCGAGCGCCTCACAGAGGGCATGGCCGAGTATGCGCCCGCGCACATGCGCCCTGCAGCGAAGTGCATGTTCCGCATTTATCGCGACACGCGATTCTCATCCGATAAGTCGCCGTATAAAACCCATCTGGGCGCGTGGTGGGCGCGCAATGGTCTGGAGAAGACCTCTGGTGGCGGCTACTACATGCACGTCGGTGCCAGCGAATTCGTTATCGCTGCCGGCGTCTATATGCCTGAGAAAAACCAGCTCCTCGCGATTCGGAGGCGATTCCTGGAGCATCACGAGGAATGGAAAAAGCTGATCGAAGATAAGAAGCTGCTGCGGAGTTTTCACGTGCACGATCCGATGGCGCTTACTCGGCCCCCAAAAGGATTTCCTGCCGAGCATCCGGCCATCGAGTGGATCAAGTGGCGCCAGTGGGGTGTAACCGCGCATCTGCCCGCAGAGACGGCGCTGCAGGCTGGACTGGCCGAAGACATCGCAAAGCGATTCCGTCTCGCCGCGCCACTGGTGGATTTTCTGAACGCGCCGTTTGTCCGCGCGGAACGGCCACGCGCGCTTTGGACAGGCGGGCGACTGCACGGCTGAAGACGCATTGCCGGGCCCTGCGGGAAAGGAATAGACTTCAGCGCGAGCACAGAAAGCAGGCGCGGGCAGGGCCTCCGCAAGCGCGCCAATCGCGGCTTCCGGCCTTCTGGAACCTCAAAAACCGGCAAAAGATAGCCTTTTCCAGACAAAAACCAGGAAAAACCGCAAAAAACCTGTGGAAACACAGGTTTTCCCATTGACAAACGCTTCTGAAAGCCGCAAGGTTAACGGCGGCAGGTTCTTTCGGAGCCGCATCAATACTGGCTTTCGCACAGGTTGGGAGCGAAGTTACTCCGGCGACCTCGAAGAAAAAAACAAGGAGGAAGACTCAATGGCAGCAACAATGACCAAGACCGCGCTGGTTCGCCAGATGGCGGAAAAGCTGGAACTCACGAATAAGCAGTCGGCAGCGTTCCTCGATCTGCTGGCGGATACGGCGATCAAGGAAACCAAGAAAAGTGGTGTTTTCGTTATTCCCGGGCTGGGCCGCCTGGTGAAGGCAGAGCGGAAAGCGCGCATGGGCCGCAATCCGCAGACCGGCGAGCAGATCAAGATCAAGGCGAAGACCGTGGTGAAGTTCCGCGTGGCCAAGTCGGCGAAGGATTCCATCGCGCCGCCGAAGAAGTAGCTTTCGGGCTCACAGTTTTTCATGCAGGGAGCGGAGGCATCCGCTCCCTTCGCTTTTGCGTGTTGCGGCCTTACTCGAGCGAGGGGAAGGTGCCTCCGGGGCTGCAAACATGGTATAGTTACGAGTAATCGTCGAATCCGAAATGGTTTTTCTTGCCTGTTACGCCTGTTCTGCTGACTCGCAAATAATCCACCTCTGAGTTCAGCGATTCATTCAACGAAAAAGGAAACAAGTTATGGAACAGGGAACAGTGAAGTGGTTTAACGATGCCAAGGGCTTTGGATTTCTGAGCCGCCCCAATGGCGAAGATGTGTTCGTGCATTTTTCTGCGATTCAGAGCAACGGCTTTAAATCGCTGCAGGAAGGCCAGGCGGTCCAGTTCAACGTGGTGAAGGGACCCAAGGGCTGGCAGGCTGAGAATGTCCAGCCGCTCTAAGCACCAGCAGTTTTAGAAGAAAAGGAGGCCGGATGTGGCCTCCTTTTGCTTTTCCGGCCTTTTCAATCTGCACGGATTTCCGGAAGAGCCGGCTGTCTTCTCTCTGCGTAACCTCGGCTCACCGCCGCTGGAGTCCCCATGTCCAAACTTTCGCCAGGCAAGTATCAGCTGAAATCGCTGCATGAAGAGATCGATCTATTCGATCGCAAACTGGCGCACTTGCTGCGGTTCGAGGAATTCGCCACCGATGCCGCCCGCAACACAGCGGCGCGAAGCCTCACCACCAAACGCGAGCAGCTGGTGCGTGCGGCGCGCGAAATGGTCAGCGAGGGTGTCGAATACAACGATTCGGAGCTGCCGCGCTCCTTTCGCACGCAGGCGGCCATCGCGGACGCTCCCGCGACTGAGCTGCCGAACGAAGATCCGGCTGTGGCTCTCCCTCTGCCACGCGCCTCCGCTCCGCACCCTTCCCCCTACAGCGGAACATCGATGGATTTTCAGAAAAACCTGCTCGAATACAAACGCAGAAAAAAGAAGTCTTAGCCACTCCAGGCGCAAACTGACACGCACAGGAAGCAGCATCATCCGTCCTGTAGGATGACGCTGTGGCGCTGCTCTCCATCGATAACCTTAGCATCCGGTTTGACGCGACCCATGCAGTGCGCGGGCTCTCTCTGAGCATCGCGCCTGCCGAATCCCTCGGACTGGTCGGCGAATCCGGCTCCGGAAAATCCGTTACCGCCCTCGCCATCCTCCGCCTGCTCGACGCTGCCGCCACCGTCGAAGGCCGGATCGCCTTCGCTGGTTCCGATCTGCTGACCCTCGATGCCGAAGCCATGCGCCAGTTGCGCGGCCGCGACATTGCCATGATCTTCCAGGAGCCCATGACGGCACTCAACCCCGTCATGCCAGTGGGCGAGCAGATCGCCGAAGCCGTCCGCGTCCATCAGCGCGGATTGTCGCGCCGTCAGGTCCGCGAAAACGTGCTCGAATCGATGCACGCCGTCGCCCTCCCCGATCCCACCGCCCGTTATGCCGACTATCCGCACCAGTTCTCCGGCGGCCAGCGCCAGCGCATCCTCATTGCTATGGCCATTGCCAACCGGCCCCGCTTGCTCATTGCCGATGAGCCGACCACCGCACTCGACGTCACGGTTCAGGCGCAGATTCTCGATCTCCTCGCCGGCCTGCGCGAGCGCTTCGGCCTGGCCATGCTCTTCATCTCCCACGATCTGGCAGTCGTTTCTCAGGTTGCGGATCGCGTCGCCGTCATGCGTCACGGACTGCTCCTCGAACAGGCGTCGCGCGCGGCGATTTTCAGCCAGCCGCTGCACCCCTACACCCGCAGCCTGCTCGGCGCAGTCCCCACCATGCGCACCAATCGCGCGCTGCCCCTCGCGCAGCTCGCTCCCGGCGACCCGAAATCCCCTCAGCCCACAGAAATATCCCTGAAAGAAGCTGCTCCGGGCCACTGGGCACGCCTGTGACGCTCCCCGGCGCGTTCGCGAAATAACGCGACAACCGTTAGCGTCATCGAATAAAGTGGTAAACGGCCCTGTCCGCCGATGCTGTGTTGCTGAAGTGTCGGATCCCCCTCGGGCGGCCGCGGAACCTCCGGGATTGCTATGCGCGCGCTGCTCCTCTCCGATATCCACGCCAACCTCGAAGCTCTCGAAGCGGTGATGGCTGCTGCCCCTGCGCATGACGTGGTCTGGAATCTCGGCGATGTCGTCGGCTACGGCGCAAACCCCAATGAAGTGATCGAAGAAACACGCCGCCTCGGCAACGTATTTGTGCGCGGCAACCACGACCGCGTCTGCAGCGGGCTCCCTGGTATCGAGGACTTCAATCCGGTGGCGCAGAGCGCGGCCCGCTGGACCGAGTGCGTCCTCACCGGCGAGCATCGCGATTGGCTGCGGCACATGGCGGTCGGCCCCATCGCGCCCGACGGCCCTTACGTGCGTTGCGTGCACGGATCGCCCGTGGATGAGGACGATTATTTGCTGACCGTACGCGATGCCTGGCCGGCCTTGCAGGCCACCGATGCCCGCATTACCTTCTTTGGCCACACTCACGTCCAGGGTGGATTTGCAACCAACGGCGACGAGTGGTTTCGCCTGACTCCCGGATACGAACTGCATCGTTCGCGCCATGGATTTCCAGCGGAAACCGATGAGTTCGAGCTGCAGCTTCGCGAAAGTTCCCGATATCTGCTGAATCCAGGATCGGTGGGCCAGCCCCGCGATGGCGACTGGCGCGCGGCCTTCGCCCTCTACGACGACCAGCGCATGGTCGTCACCTGGTACCGCGTTCCCTACAACGTAAGAGAAGCGCAGGACCGCATCGTCGAAGCCGGTCTCCCCGATCGGTTGGCGCAGCGGCTCAGGGACGGCCGCTGACCCCGGTGATCAAACGCCGAGGCGAACAAGCCGGTTAACTGCCCGCCAGAGTCGTTGCCTGCCAGCACAGCTGAATTCCGATCGCCAGCAGCCACAGCGAAAGGGCCAGCCGCATCGTGCGCGCCGGAATTCTAGGCGCAACCGTGCTGCCTGCGATCGCGCCGAGCACTCCCCCAGCAACAAGGCGGCTCAGCAGCCCCGTGTCCATCCCTCCGGTCGCCAGGTGAAGCCCTCCGCCGACAAGCGAGAGACACAACCCGAAAGCCAAATCCGTGCCCACCACCTGCGTGGTCTCCAACCGCGTCAGGCCGAGCAGCGCGATCGTTCCCAGCGCGCCTGCTCCTGACGACGAGAAACCCACCTCTGCGCCCACCGGCAGCATCGCAGTCGCAAGCCATCCCGGCCGCTCCCGGCGATCTCCACTGATGCTCCGCGGCCGGAAGTGCCGATAGATATGCCAGGCGGAAGAAAAGGCGATCATGCCGCCAAGCGCGAAGTACAGCCACACCCTGTCGCTCCTCAGCGCTACCGCATAGCGGAACAGCAACGTGCCCAGCACAACTCCCGGAATCCCCGTCAGCAGCATCACGCTGAGCGTGCGCCATTGTACCTGGCCGCGAACCATCTGCACCGGCACTACCAGCAGCTTCACCGCTGCCGAGTAAGCCAGCGCCGTGCCCACAGCGACAGGCACCGGTACACGCAGAAAGAGAATGAGCAGCGGAGCCGTCATCGTCCCCGCACCCACGCCGGTCAGCGTGATCATCACCGCAATCACAAAGCCGAGAAGCAGGTCCATGCGTTCACCCGTCCTGCAAGTGGATTCCGCATTCCAGCTTGCGCCCCGACCACCGGCCCGAGCGCGGATCGTCAGGATCGGATGGCAGGCTGGTACATGGTGCACACCCGATGCTCGTGTAGCCAAGGTCGTAGAGCGGCAGCAGCGGAATCCCCCGCGCCCCCGCATACTCCCACACATCGCGCGTCGACCATTCCGCGAGCGGGTTCAGCTTGCGCAGCGTCACCCCGCCGGGCAGTTTGAACCACTCATCGGCCTGAAGATTTGCCCGCGATTTCGACTGCTCCCGGCGGAGTCCGGTGATCCAGAATCGATAAGCGCCAAGCGCACCGAACAGCGGCCCAACCTTGCGCAGCGCGCAACAGCGGTCCGGCGCCGTTTGATGCAGGATCCCGAACTGCGACTCCTGGTCTCGGACGCTCTGCTCCGGAACCACATTGATGAGGTTCAGATCCCACGCCTCGGCGATGCGGTCGCGATACTCCAGCGTCTCCGGAAAGTGGTAGCCGGTCTCCAGAAAAAGCACCGGTACGCGCGGAAGAATCTCGCGCACCATGTCCAGCACCACCACGTCCTCCGCCTGGAAGCTGCTCGTGACGCACACATCCTCCGCACCGTCGAGATACTGGCGAAGAAGCTCCTGCGCTCCTGCAGCGCGGTTTTCAGCGGCGGCCGTCATGCATGTCCTCCTGGAGAAGCGTGGTTGTGTGGTCGAGATACCTGACGATGGCGTCGGCGTCATCCGAAATCTCGTCCGCAACCATCTCGCCATCGGGCCCGATGATCGCGATCGGCGCATTCGCTTCCGTCTGTTGAATGACAATGGCGCCCGCCAGCACCAGCGCCTGCAGCGCATCGCGGTTGCTCACGCGCGTACGCACCACCAGCGCGCCTCGTGCAAGCAGGCCTTCTTCCAGTTCGCCTGCCAGCGCCTCTCGATCTCCCACAATGATCAGCGCGCCAGCTCCCGCGGTTCGCGACCTCGCTTCAAAGCCGCGGATCATCCCCGCCCCCGCAGTAGCGTTACCGGCCGGATCGATGAGGATGAAGCTGCCCGTCGTACGATTGTCCCGATACAAATCCGCAATCAGCGGCCGGCTGGTTTCAATCACAACTTCGCCGATGCCATTCAGCGCAAGGCTATCCGCCGCCCCCGATTCGAGCCGCTCCACATCGATCCGCGATCGGATCTCGACCACCCGCGCCGGCACCGTCTGCGTGGTGTGTTTCAGGCGCCATTTCGTCCCCGCATGCAGTGAATTTGCATGCATCCAGACCACTGTGGCAGAGAAGCGCGTCGTCCGCTGCGGCGGCATCGCAGCCGCCGCAATCATATCGCCCCGGCTGATGTCCGCCTCATCCTCCAGCGTCAGCACCACCGACTGCGGTGCATGCGCCTCAGCGAGATCGCCGTCCCAGGTCGCGATCGTGCGCACGCGCGAGCGAACTCCGGAGGGCAGCGCGATGATCTCGTCGCCCGGACGCACGATATCCGACGCAATCTGTCCCGCAAAGCCGCGAAAATCCTGATCGGGACGAATGACCCGCTGCACAGCAAGACGAAAACCGCCCTGCGACCGCTGACCGGCGAGCGGAATCGTCTCCAGCA
>Ga0335073_10011019_pt1 | contig 12708 bp, 8 predicted proteins | sample Lox_Sample_22_FD_207093 | JGI IMG/M metagenome (GOLD analysis project Ga0335073, IMG submission 207093) | Soil microbial communities from Loxahatchee National Wildlife Refuge, Florida, United States - Lox_Sample_2.2 | ecosystem: Environmental > Terrestrial > Soil > Wetlands | place: USA: Florida...
CGATCAGCAGGATCGTCGACAGCGTCCGCTGCCCGGTGAGCGAGCCCAGCCCCAGCCCGACCAGGAACCCGATCCCGACCTCGAGCGACAGCCACAGCCCGATCTTGAACATCTCGTTGGCCGGCGGCTCGAACTGCTGGTCCTCGGACCCGATGTAGTTGGCGAAGTTGACGGCGATGCCGCTCTGGTTGTCCGGGAGGATCGAGCCGGGGCCGGGGCCGACCAAGCCGGGCCCGAACGCCTGCGCCGCCTGCCGCGGATGCTGCCGGATCCAGGTCTCCAGCTGGGCCTCGTTGAGGTACGGCGGGACCGGGACGTTGTTGTTCATGCTGACCGAGGTCGGCTGCGGGGAGCTCTCGTAGCTCGTCACCAGGCAGAGCATCGTGAACGCCATGGCGAGCGCCGGGAGCAGGATGGCCAGGCCGGCCGGGATCCGGGCCAGGTACAGCGCCAGGCGCGACCGGCCGGTGACCACCAGGTAGCGGAACACGCCGTCGTTCAGGTCCGTGGTCCCGGCGGCCGCGCCGACCACGGCGGCGATGATGAACCCGAACTCCGCGGTCAGGTTGGCGACGGCGGCGAACACGCTCGGGGAGCCGGCCGGCCCGTAGTGGGCCGGGTCGAACAGGTGGAACGCCAGCCGCAGGCCCAGGATCAGGACCGTCGGCGCGATGATCATCACCAGGACCGTGACCATCAGGCCACGGCGCTTGCGCAGCTCCAGGTGCTTGGTGGCGATGAGATCCCAGGTCGGCAGCGCGGCGCCGAGCCGCCGCGGGAGCGGCGTGCGGACGGGCCGCGCCGGGGATGGCCCTCCGGACAGCAGCGGCTCGGCCGCGGACGCGGGGCTGGTCACGAGTCGTCTCCCATCGTCATGCGTCGCGGGTCATCATTCGCCACGCCCCGACGACCGACCAGACGACGATCCAGCCGACGATCACCGAGATCATGGCCCAGGTCGGCATCGGCGGTATGCCGAGGGCGCCCCGCCCGCCGAACAGGAGCCCGCCGGGCCCGGGACCGCCGGGGCCAGGGCCGCCGAGGTTGGCCGGCGCCAGCGCCGCCGGGCGAAGCTGGTCCATGGCCACGCCGACGTCGAGCCGCTGGCCGTCCAGGAAGTAGGGGATCTGGACGCGGGCGAAGATCGGGGTCACGATGATCTCGAGCCCGATCAGCAGGATCGTCGACAGCGTCCGCTGCCCGGTGAGCGAGCCCAGCCCCAGCCCGACCAGGAACCCGATCCCGACCTCGAGCGACAGCCACAGCCCGATCTTGAACATCTCGTTGGCCGCCGGGTTGAGGACGGCGTCCTCGGTCGCGGTGTAGTAGGAGTACTCGGCGGCGATCCCGTTACCGCTCCCCTTGCGAAACAGGCCGGGGCCGATCTGATCCGGGCCGAACGCCTCCGCCGCCTGCCGCGGATGCTCCCGGATCCAGGCCTGCAGCTGGCCCTGGTCCAGGTTCACCGGTACCGAGATGTTGTTGTTCATGGCGACCGACGGCGGCTGCGGGGAGCTCTCATAGCTCGTCACCAGGCAGAGCATCGTGAACGCCACGGCGAGCGCTGGGATCAGGATGGCCAGGCCAGCCGGGATCCGGGCGAGATAAAGCGCCAGGCGCGACCGGCCGGTGATCACCAGGTAGCGGAACACCCCGTCGTTCAGGTCCGTGGTCCCGGCGGCCGCGCCGACCACAGCCGCGACAATGAACCCGAATTCCGCCGTCAGATTGGTCGTGGACTGGAACACGCTGAAGGACCCGGCCGGCCCGTAGTGGGCCGGGTCGAACAGGTGGAACGCCAGCCGCAGGCCCAGGATCAGGACCGTCGGCGCGATGATCATCACCAGCACCGTGACCAGCAGGCCGCGGCGCTTGCGCAGCTCCAGGTGCTTGGTGGCGATGAGATCCCAGGTCGGCAGCGACCCGCCGAGCCGGCGCGGGAACGGCGTGCGGCCCGGCCGCGCCGCGGGTCGCCCCTCGGCCAGCAGCGGCTCGGCCGCGGAGGCGGGGCTGGTCACGGGTTCTCTCCCAGCCGGGTGGTCACGGACAGGAACCAGTCCTCCAGCGAGGCGCGGGTCTCCTGCAGGCCGTACACGGAGATACCCGCGCCGACCAGCCGGCGGTTGATCTCGGCGACCAGCTCGCGCGAGGACCCGGCGGGCAGGGTGACCGTCAGCCCGGCGTCGGTGAGGGACGCACCCGAGGCGATCCCCGCCTCGTCGATCAGCCGCGCGGCCCGGGCCGGGTCGGCGCAGTCCACCTGCACCGATAGGGCGCCGGCGCCGCGGATCAGCTCGTCGATCGGGCCCTGGCGGATGACCCGGCCGCGGTCGACGATCGCCACCGCGTCGCAGGTGCGCTCCACCTCATCGAGCAGGTGCGACGAGAGCACCACGGTCCGGCCCTCGTCGACCAGGTCCGTGATCATCGTCCGCATCTGGTGCATGCCCGCCGGGTCGAGGCCGTTCATCGGCTCGTCCAGGATCAGCAGCTCCGGATCGCCGAGCAGGCACGAGGCCACCCCGAGGCGCTGGCGCATGCCCAGCGAGTACCTGGCGACCTTGTCGTCGGCGCGCGCGGCGAGGCCGACCCGCTCCAGCGACGGGGCGATCCGCTTGGCCGCGTCGCCGCCTCGGGCCGCGGCCAGCAGGCGGAGGTTGTCACGGCCGGTCAGGTGGGGATGGAACCGGGGCTCGTCCACGATCGCCCCGACCCGGGCCAGGGCCCGGCTCCGCTCGGCCGGGACCGCGATGCCGAGTAGCGCCATCGTGCCGCCGTCGGCCCGGGTCAGGCCGAGCAGGGTGCGGATCAGCGTGGTCTTGCCCGCGCCGTTCGGCCCGAGGTAGCCGAACGCGCACCCGCGCGGGACGAGCAAGTCGACGCCGTTGACCGCGACGTTGCTGCCGAACCGCTTGGTCAGGCCGTGGGCCTCGACCGCCCAGCCCCCGGTCGGGCGGTCGAAGGAGACGGCGCGGGACGGCCGTGGCGGCGCGGGGCTGGTGTCACCGTTCGGTGCCGCGTCGGGCGTCACCGGCGACCCGGCCAGCACGGCCGGTCCGTCCCGCCGCGGGAGTTCGGCCGAGCGGGGCGGCCCGCCCGGCCCGGCCGGCCCGGGTGGGGAGGGCGGCGCCTGCTCCCGGCCCCATCCATCGTCGTGCTGGTTGACCCGCCCGCGGCGGGTGCGCGTCACGCCGTAGACCAGCCCGCCCACCACGATGAGCGCGAGAAGGATTACTCCCAAGTGAATGCCTCCGCCCGCCGGTCCGGCCACGATCTTCGCGGAGGTGGCCACCCACCGGGCCGGGCCGGGTACGTGCGAGATGCCTCGCGTGCCGATGGTGTTCATCTGGACCTCCGGAGGAAACCCCGGCCTTGAGGCCGGGGAGGAATCCGGTGCCCCGCGAAGCAGGGCAGGGTTTTGTCGGCATGGCCTGGCAGGCTGCCAGCGTGCGGACGGCGTACCGGTGCCGGGCCTATCCCGACGCAGCGCAGCAGGCGGTGCTCAACCGCACCTTCGGCTGCGTCCGCGTGGTGTGGAACACCATCCTGGCCGCACGCCAGGAACGGTATGTCACGCAGCGCACGGGCACGTCGTATGGCCAGGCGTCGGCGGCGCTGACGGTGATGAAGCACGACCCGGCGCGGGCCTGGCTGAACGAGGTGTCCTGTGTCCCGCTGCAGCAGGCCCTGCGCCACCAGCAGCACGCGTTCACCGCGTTCTTCGCTAAGAGGGCCCGCTATCCGCGGTTTAAGTCCCGCGGTGGCCGCCAGGCGGCGGAGTACACCCGGTCGGCGTTCACCCTGCGGAACGGTGCGCTGCGCCTGGCCAAGACCCCGGGCCCGCTGGCGTTCGTGTGGTCGTGGCCCGCCGTGGAGGTGGCCGGGCTGGACCCGACGACCGTGGTCGTCGCGAAAGAGCCCGACGGCCGCTGGTACGTGACCTTCGCGGTCGAGGCCGCAGCACCAGCACCCCTCCCGCAAACCCGGCGCGCGGTCGGCATTGACTTGGGCGTGACCAGCTTCGCGGTGACGTCGGACGGCGACCGGGTCGCCAATCCCCGGCACCTGGAGCGCAGGGCTCGCAGCCTGGCCCGCTACCAGCGGCGGCTGGCCCGGTGCCAGCGCGGCTCGGCCAACCGCGCCAAGGCCAGGGCCAAGGTCGCGCGAGCGCACCGCAAGGTCCGCGACGCCCGGGCTGACTTCCTGCACCGCACCACCACCGGCCTGGTCCGCGGCTATGACCTGATCGCGATCGAGGACCTCCATGTCTCGGGCATGGTCCGCAACCGGCGCCTGGCCCGGGCCATCTCGGACTGCGGGTGGCGCGAGTTCCGCCGCCAGCTGGACTACAAGTGCCAGCGTGCCGGCCGCCGCCTGGTCGTGATTGACCGCTGGTACCCCTCGTCCAAGATCTGCTCGGCCTGCGGGTTCGTGCTCGCCGAGCTTCCCCTGACGGTCCGGACGTGGCGTTGCCCGTCCTGCCGCGTCCTGCACGACCGGGACCTCAACGCGGCCAAGAACATCCTTGCGGCAGGTCTTGCCGCAGCCCGGGCCTTCCCGGGTGATGCCTGCGGAGCTGATGTCAGACACCTGGAGACCTCTCCGGTGCAGTCGGCCGTGAACCAGGAACCCCAGCCGGTGACGGCTGGAATCCCCGTCCATCAGGACGGGGAGTAGTCAACGCGGGTAATCGTCGAACGGCCGGCGGCCCGCTGTCATCGTGCGCGAGGACCGGTTGCGCGTCATCCTCGAGAATGACGGCAGCCCGCTCAGGACGCGGGAACGAGTCCCGATTCGTAGGCCAGGATGACGAGCTGGGTCCGGTCACGGGCCCCGAGCTTGGTCAAGATCCTGCTCACGTGGGTCTTGGCGGTCGGGAGGCTCACGTGCAGCGTCTCGGCGAGCTCGGCGTTCGACAGTCCGTGCGCGACCAGCGACAGCACCTCCCGCTCGCGCTCGGTGAGCTCGGCCAGGCCGGCGGGCGCGGCGGCGGGCGCCCGGGCGTGGCTGGTGAAGTGGGCGATGAGCCGCCGCGTGACGCTCGGGGCCAGCAGGGCCTCACCCGCCGCCACGGTGCGGATCGCGCTCAGCAGCTCGTCGAGCGGGCGGCTCTTCAGCGCGAAACCGCTCGCCCCGGCGAGCAGCGCCTCAAAGACGTACTCGTCCAGGTCGAACGTGGTGAGGATGAGCACCCGGGGCACGCTCCCCCCGTGCCCGGCGGTGATCTGCCGCGTGGCCTCGATCCCGTCCATCACCGGCATCCGGACGTCCATGACGACCACGTCGGGCCGCCGGCTCGCCGCGAGCTCGACCGCCTGCCTGCCGTCGGCGGCCTCGCCGACAACGTCCAGGTCGTCCTCGGCCTGGATCAGCGACGAGAACGCCGTGCGGAGCAGCGCCTGGTCGTCGACCACAAGGACGCTCGTCGTCACGCCGCTCCCTCGATCGGGACCTCGGCGAGCACGCGGAACCCGCGGCCGGCCAGCGGCTCGGCGACCAGCCAGCCGCCGAACGCGCCGATCCGCTCGTGCATCCCGACGATCCCGTGACCCGTGCCCAAGCCGCCCGGCCGCTCGTCCTCGCCCGGCGGGCGCCCGGCGGTCCCTCCGTGGTCGGCGACCTCGACGCGGACCTGGCCATCCGAGACCGCCACGTCGACCGTGGCGCGGGCTCCCGGCGCGTGCTTCACCACGTTGGTCAGCGCCTCCTGGACGACCCGGTAGACCGACAGCTCCAGCGCCGGGGAGAGCTGGCGGTCGGTGCCCGTGGTCCGCAGCTCCACCGGCGTCCCGGAGGCCCGCACGTTCTCGGCGAGCTCCTTCAGGTCGACGAGCCGGGGGGCCGGAGCCAGCGCGGCCGCCCCGACCTCCTCGTCGCGCAGCAGCCCGAGCACCACCCGCAGCTCGTCCTGGGCGGTCCGGCCGATCATCTCGATCGACTCGAGCGCGGCGCCCGCCTCGTCCGGGCACTTGGCCATCAGGCGCCGGCCCACCCCGGCCTGGACAGTGATCACCGTGAGCGTGTGCGCGACGACGTCGTGCAGCTCGTGGGCGATGCGCACCCGCTCGTCCCGGACCCGGAGGCGGGCGCGCTCAGCCTCGGCGTCCCGCTCCCGCGCCGCCTGCTCGGCCAGCCCGGCCTGGTAGCGCCGGCGCGCCGCGACGCTGTCACCGATGAACCACGCCGCCGCCAAGGGCAGGAAGCCCGCGAGAGCCTGGCCGACCACCGGTGCCGTCTGGACCGCGACCTCCGCGTAGACCAGCGCTCCGCCCAGGATCGCGGCAGCCGCCACGGCGACCGGGACCGATACCCGCCGCGGCAGGCGCGAGGCGACGAAGTACATGGCCAGCCCGAGGATGACGGTGAGGGGCAACGGGATATTTCCCATGGCCATGGCCAGTCCGGCCGCCGCGGCCGCGAGCCCGAGCACCGGCGCCGGCCAGCGCCGCAGCAACACGATGGGGCTGCACAGCAGGAACACGGCCATGAGGCGCGGCAGGCGCTCGTGGGGATACGGCCCGATCACCAGGGCAGCTATGGCCAGCCCGCCGCATGCGGCGAGCACGACGGTGACCACCCACTGGCGCTCGCTGAGCACGGCAGGTCCACGGGCTGGCGGCGGGCCCTCAGCCAGAGAGTTACCAGACATAACACCGACGGTAACCAGCGCGCCCGTTGGACGCATCAGTCCCGGGGATGACGCCGTACCGAGGATTGACACGGTCCCGGCTGCGCGCCCCCCGCGGGTCAGTGCAGGCCCAGGCCCACGTAGTTCTCGGCCAGCGAGGTTGACGCAGCCTCGGAGGTGCACACGTAGTCCAGGTACGACTGCTGCAGGCGGCGGTCGTAGGCGTCGTAGCTCTCGAACGAGTGCAGCAGCGTGGTCATCCACCAGGAGAAGTGCTGCGCCCGCCAGACCCGGCGCAGGCAGGCCCGCGAGTACCCGTCGAGCAGCGTCGCGTCCCCGGACGAGTACCAGGCGGCCAGCGCCTCGGTCAGCACGGTGACGTCGAAGGCCGCGAGGTTGAGCCCCTTGGCACCGGTGGGCGGCACGATGTGGGCCGCGTCCCCGGCCAGGAACAGCCGCCCGAACTGCATCGGCTCGGCCACGAAGCTGCGCATCGCGGTGATGCCCTTCTCCAGTACCGGCCCGGTGGCCAGGCTCCACCCGGGCACGGTCTCCAGCCGGGCCGCGAGCTCGGCCCAGATCCGCTCGTCCGGCCAGGCCGCGATGTCCTCGTCGGGGGCCACCTGCAGGTAGAACCGGCTCACCTGCGGGCTGCGCATGCTGTGCAGGGCGAACCCGCGGTCGTTGCTGGCGTAGATCAGCTCCTCCGAGGACGGCGCCACGGCGGCCAGCACCCCGAGCCAGCCGAACGGGTACTCCTTGTCGAAGAACTGGAGCACTCCCGGCGGGATCGCGTCGCGGCAGATTCCGTGGAATCCGTCGCAGCCGGCGATGAAGTCGGCCTGGACGGCCTGCCGCTCACCGCGGTGGGTGAACGACACCTCCGGGTGCGGGCTCTCGATCCCCTCCGGTACGACGTCGGCGACCTCGAACAGGATCGGCCCGCCCGCCGCCAGCCGCGCGGCGATCAGGTCCTTGACCACTTCCTGCTGGCCGTAGACGGTGATCGCCCGCCCGGGCACCAGCTTCTCGAACGCGATCCGGTGGCCCTGCCCGCCGAACCGCAGCTCGATGCCGTGATGTACCAGGCCCTCGCGCAGCAGCCGCTCCCCCACGCCGGAGCTGACCAGCGTGTCCACGGTGCCCTGCTCCAACACGCCGGCGCGCACCCGGTGCTCGGCGTAGTCGCGGCTGCGGGCCTCGAGCACCACCGACTCGATGCCGCGCAGGTGCAGCAGGTGGGACAGCAGCAACCCGGCGGGCCCGGCGCCGACGATCGCTACCTGGGTACGCATGCACCGCTCCTTCCGCCCGGCATCGGCCGCCGATTGAGAGGATAAGCCGCCCGCGCTCCGAACGGGAGTGCGCATCGCGCGCAGTATTCCCGCCCGACCGGGGTTACGGCGCCAGCCAGTGCCGGAAGAACTCGGCGTGCGTGCGGAGCACGGCCTCAATGACCGGCGGCTGCCAGACCATGTGCGTGACGCCGGGCAGCAGCAGCAGGCGGTGCGAGCGCGACCCCGCGAGCAGCCCGTCGGCCAGGAGCAGAGTGTGCCGCGGGTGCACGTTGTCGTCGGCCAGGCCGTGCACGAGCAGCAGCGGCCTGGTCAGGCCCGCGGCCAGCGGCAGCAGCGACGTGCGCTCGTACGCGTCGGGATGCGAGTCGGGCTGGCCGAGCCAGCGCTCGGTCGCGGCGGTGTCGTAGTACCGCCAGTCACTGACCGGCGCCCCGGCGATCGCCGCCCGGAACACGTCCGGCCGGCGCAACACGGCCAGGGCCGACAGGTACCCGCCGAACGACCAGCCGCGGATGCCCACCCGCTCCGCATCCAACTCTCCCGGATAACGATCCATAACGGACTCCAGCGCGGCGACCTGGTCGTCCAGCGCGGGCGTGGCCACGTCGAGATGGAACGCGCGCTCCCAGGCCGGGCCCCGGCCCGGCGAGCCCCGGCCGTCGGCCACGATCACGGCGAACCCCTGGTCGGCCAGCCACTGCGGCTCGTAGAACACCCGGCGCGCCTTGAGCACCTGCTGGCTCGGCCCGCCGTACGGGGCCATGACGACCGGCAGCGGCCCGGCCGGCCGGCGGTCGTCCCGCGGCAGGATCACCGCGGTCCGCAGCTCCCGCTCGCCGGCCCGCAGCAGCGTCACCCGCGGGGCGAACGCCCGCGGCTGGGCCAGGGACCCGGTCGTGGCCCGCACGCGCCCGTCGTCGTACACCCGCACCGTGACGCCGTCGTCGTCGAGCGTTTCGGACGTGACCGCGAGCAGGTTCCCGGCCGCGACGCCGGAGTGCACGCCCGGCTCCGACGTGAGCCGCTCGATCGCGCCGGTGGCGTGATCGAGCGCGTACAGGTGCTGCTCGGTCGGCTCCGTGGTCGCCCGGAACACCGTCCGCTCGCCGGCCGAGATCACGCCGAGGACCTGCAGCCCGGCGGGCGTGCACGGCTGACCGCCGACGAACAGCCGGTAGGTGTCCTCGGAGATGCCGGCCCCCAGCAGGCGGTCGTCGGGAAGCCAGCGCGGCGTTCCCGGCATGAGCTGCAGCCAGGCCGGGTCGGTGTCGGCGTGCACGACCAGGGTCTGCCCGGTGACCGGGTGGACGGTCCGGACCTCGGCCCGGTGCTGGTCCCGGGCGAGCAGCACGAGCGTCGGCGCGCCGCCGTGCTCCCAGCGCGCGGCCGCCAGGTACGGCAGCCGCTCGTCCGGGGCCCCGGCGACCGCGACGGTGGTGCCGTCCAGCCTGGCCAGGACTAGGCGCACCACGGCGTTGGCGGTCCCGGCGCGAGGGTAGCGCTGCCGGACCGGCGGCTGTTCGTTGTACGTGGGATCGGCGAGCCAGCACGAGGTCACGTCGCGGGTGTCGACCCGGGCGACCAGCAGCTGCCGGCCGTCGGGACTCCACCAGAAGCCGTGGTGGCGGCCCAGCTCCTCGGCCGCGGCGAACTCGGCGCCGCCGTAGCTCACCTCCGGGTCGCCGTCGGACAGGTCGAGGATGACCTCCCCGTCGAGCCGGACCACGCGCAGCGCGCGGTCCCGCAGGTAGGCCACGGCCGTCCCGGCCGGGTCGAGCTGCGGGTCCACGCACGGCCCGTCCGTGGGCACCGGGCGTACGTCGCCGGTGGCCAGGGCGCACGCGAACAGCCGTCCGGAGAGCGCGAACACCGCGGCCTGGCCCGCGGCGTCGGCCGAGTAGGCCACGATGCCGCGGGCGGACTCGCGCATCCGCTCCCGGCGGGCGAGCTCGGCCGCGGGAATGACCTCGTCCGCGCCGTCCAGCAGAGCCCGCGGGTCGGCCAGCAGCCGCTCCTGCCCGTTCCGCAAGTCGAGGGACCACAGCGCGGTGGCGGGGTCATCGGCGGCCAGCGCCCGCAGGAACACCAGGCGCCCGCCGTCCGGAACGAGCGTCAGGTCGCGCGGCCGGCCCAGCGTGAAGCGGCGGCTGGCGGCGTAGCTGGCGAGGATCGTGTCCGAATCATGATCTGGTGTCACGCTGCTCCCTCCGCGGTCCTGTCTTCCGGCCGACCCTGCCACATCCGGGGCTTCCCGCCCGTGCCGCCCCGGCGCTCGTGCCCTATCGTCAACCTCATGACCACAACTGGCCCCATGATGGATAACCCAGCGGTGGGCGGCCCCGGGCTGGCCCAGGAACGTCGTATCGTCACCGAGATCCCCGGGCCCGCCTCGCAGGAGCTCATGGAGCGGCGGCAGCATATCGTCGCGCGGGGGCTCAGCCACGTCCTGCCGATCTTCGTGACCGCCGCGGGCGGCGGCGTGCTCATCGACGTGGACGGCAACTCGCTGATCGACTTCGGCTCCGGGATCGCCGTGACCTCGGTCGGCAACAGCGCCGAGCTGGTCGTCGACCGGGTCACCGAGCAGGTGGCGCGGTTCACGCACACCTGCTTCATGGTGGTCCCGTACGAGGGGTACCTCGTCGTCTGCGACGAGCTGAACCGGGTGACGCCGGGCGACCACGACAAGCGGTCCGCCCTGTTCAACTCCGGCGCCGAGGCCGTGGAGAACGCCGTCAAGATCGCCCGGCACGCCACCGGCCGGAACGCGGTCGTGGTGTTCGACCACGCCTACCACGGGCGTACCAACCTGACCATGGCGATGACCGCCAAGAACATGCCGTACAAGGACGGCTTCGGGCCGTTCGCCGGCGAGGTCTACCGGGTGCCCATGGCCTACCCGTTCCGCTGGCCCGGCGGCCCCGCCGCCTGCCAGGCCGACGCCCTCGAGGTGATCACCGGCCTGATCCACGCCCAGGTCGGCGAGAAGAACGTCGCGGCCGTGGTGATCGAGCCGATCCAGGGCGAGGGCGGCTTCATCGTGCCCCCGGACGGGTTCCTGCCCGGCCTGGCGGAGTTCTGCGGGGAGCACGGGATTGTGTTCATCGCCGACGAGATCCAGACCGGGTTCTGCCGGACCGGCGACTGGTTCGCCTGCGACCACGAGGGCGTGGTGCCGGACCTGGTCACCACGGCCAAGGGCATCGCGGGCGGGCTGCCGCTGGCCGGGGTGACCGGGCGCGCCGAGCTGATGGACGCGGTGCACCCGGGCGGGCTCGGCGGCACCTTCGGCGGCAACCCGGTCGCCTGCGCCGCCGCGATCGGGGCGATCGAGACCATGGGCAAGGAGGACCTGCCGGCCGCGGCGCGCCGCATCGGCGACGTCATGCTGCCCCGGCTGCGCCGGCTCGCCGACGCTTACCCGGTCATCGGCGACGTGCGCGGCCGCGGCGCGATGCTCGCCATCGAGCTGGTCCGGCCCGGCACCCTGGTCCCGGACGCGGCCGCCGCGTCCCAGGTCGCGAAGACGTGCCACGCCGCCGGGCTCGTGACGCTCACGTGCGGGACCTTCGGCAACGTGCTGCGGTTCCTGCCGCCGCTGGTCATCTCGGAGGAGCTGCTGACCGAGGGGCTGGCGATCCTCGACGACGCGTTCGCCCAGCTCTGACCCGACGCCGCATGACGACCGTGCAGCGCGCCGTCGAGGCGCTCCGGCAGCAGCCGCTGCCCGGTACCGACAAGGCGCTCGGGCGCCTGGCGACCGGGCGGCTCGCGGCGGCCGGCCCGGTCACCGCGGCCCGGCTGGCGCAGGACCGGCCCAGCCTGTTCGACCCCGAGCTGGCCATGCCGGTGATGGTGCTCCGCGAGGCGGACCTGGCCCACAACATCGCCGCGATGGCGAGCTACTGCGCCAAGGCCGGGGTGCGGCTGGCTCCGCACGGCAAGACCACCATGGCCCCGCAGCTGTTCGCCCGCCAGCTCGAGGCGGGCGCCTGGGGCATCTGCGCCGCGAACCTGTCCCAGGTGCGGCTGTACCGGGTGTTCGGGGTGCCGCGGGTGCTGGTGGCCAACGAGGTCACCGACTCCGCGGCCGTCGGCTGGCTCGCGGCCGAGATGGCCGCGGACCCCGGCTTCGACTGCTACGTCTACGCCGACAGCCCGGACGGCGTGCGGCTGCTCGAGGACGGGCTGCGGGGCGGCGGCGCCCGGCCGCTGCCGGTCCTGGTCGAGCTGGGCCAGCCCGGGGGCCGGGGCGGCTGCCGGAGCGTCGCCGAGGCCCTCGCGGTGGCGTCGGCCGTCGCGGCGTCGCCGGTCCTGCGGCTGGCGGGGGTGGCCGGCTACGAAGGCAGCATCGGCCACGACCGGGAGCCGGCCACCCTGGCCGCGGTGGCGGCCTTCTGCCGCGAGCTGCGCGCGCTGGCCGGCCGGCTGCCGCCGGTCCCGGCCGGGCGGGATGACTACCTGATCACCGTCGGCGGCAGCGCGTTCTTCGACGTGGTGGTGGACGAGCTCACCGCGGAGGACGGATCCGGCCCGGCGCGGCCCGTGGTGCTGCGCAGCGGGGCCTACGTCAGCCACGACCACGGCTTCTACGCGCGGCTGTCGCCCGGGGTCCAGCCCGGCGGAGCGGGCCGCGGCCCCGCGCTGCGCCCCGCGCTCGAGGTCTGGACCCGGGTCCTGTCCGCGCCCGAGCCCGGACTCGCCATCGCCGACGCCGGCCGCCGCGAGGCGCCGGTCGACCAGGGCCCCCCGGTGCCGTTGCGGGTCCGCCGGCCCGGCGGC
>Ga0335073_10011020_pt1 | contig 12708 bp, 9 predicted proteins | sample Lox_Sample_22_FD_207093 | JGI IMG/M metagenome (GOLD analysis project Ga0335073, IMG submission 207093) | Soil microbial communities from Loxahatchee National Wildlife Refuge, Florida, United States - Lox_Sample_2.2 | ecosystem: Environmental > Terrestrial > Soil > Wetlands | place: USA: Florida...
GAATGAAGGAGGACATCACGCGGGCTCACATCGAAAGCATCTGGTTGGAGCGGCCTGTCTGGGTCCTGTGCATCACCCTCGTCATTTCAGCCCTGGCCATTCGGGAAATTTACAACGGCAAAGTCAAATTTGATTACAACCTCATGCAGATGCAGAGCCCAAAACTGTCGTCTGTTATTTATGAACAAATCCTTTTTCATTCCTCGGGACAGTCGCTCCTGTCCGCGGCTATTCTCGCTACGAACCTGGATAATGCCATCACCCTGGAAGATAAAATCGCGAAATTGTCCACTGTCGCCGATATCGAACCGCCGCCGGACGTACTGCAAAATTTCATTGGATCGAACCAGGTCGAAAAATTGCCGTTGATTGATGCTATTAAGAAGACGGTCGCGCCGTTGAATTTCAGCCCGCCGGACACGCGGCCGGTGGACCGGGATGACCTGAGCGCCAGGCTGTATTCGCTCTATGGCTATTGCGGCGCCGCGTTGCAACAAATCGGAACCAATGATCCCGCTCTTTCGCATCAGTTGATTGTGTTACGCCAGTCCATCTCAACGTTTCGAACGGCCATGCTCACCGGCGATGATTCCGAATTGGACGCGCATTCTCAAAAACTCGGTGAATTCCAGCAGGCCTTTTTTAACGACATTCGCAATACCTTTGATTCGTTTAAAACCCAAAACACGACTTCTCCCCTGACCGTGAACGATCTGCCGGTTGCCTTGCGCGACCAATTCGTCAGCCCCGACGGCCAATTCCTGATCCAGGTCTATCCAAAATCGGATATCTGGCAGCGCCAAAATCAGCAGGCATTCATTGATCAGTTGCGGCCTATTGATCCCAACGTCACGGGCGTTCCTGTCCAGCTATACGAATACGAATCGCTTTTGAGGACGAGTTACGTTCAAGCCGCATGGTACGCGCTCATTGCCATCGCGCTGATGGTGTTGGCCCATTTTCGCAGCTTCTCAGCCATGGTCCTGGCCCTTCTGCCTGTCGCCATCGGCGGCCTTTGGCTCTGCGGTCTGATGGGTGGCTTCAACATTCCCATTAACCTCGCCAACATCATGACGCTGCCGCTCGTTATCGGCATTGGCGTCACCAACGGCATCCAGATCCTCAATCGTTTTGCTGAGGAACGGACCCCTGGAATCCTCTCGCGCAGTACAGGCAAAGCCGTCCTGGTATCCGGTCTGACTGCGATCTCCGGTTTCGGCAGTCTCATCATCGCTCAACACCGCGGCATTCGTAGTTTAGGACAAGTCATGGCGATGGGTATTGCATTGTGCATGATCGCCGCTTTGACTTTTTTGCCGGCGTTTCTGAATCTACTGGGTCGCTGGCGGCCCTTGTTTAAAGAGACAGATAACGTAAAAGAAACCCAGCGCCGACAGTCGCCGGCACTGGGTCAGGAGGAACCGAGGTCAAAAACCTCATGATGAGATAAATTAAATGAACGGTGCCAAAAGTCAACATCAATGTTAAAAATCGCAAAACCAACCCACGAAACCCTGAATAAGGCATTATCAATAACGATAACGTTGGCTGTATTTTTTTTGTCGCGACAAGGCCTTTTTGCGGGTGATTTTTCCGCTGGACCCGCTTTTGATCGATTTCCTTTAACGATTGGCGCCGGCGAGCGTACCGAAATAGGTGGTCCCTTCTATTACAATGAGCGCAACGATTCGAGCACAACCTGGGCGCTGCCGCCGTTTTTCTCGCGTCAGGAGGACCCGACGATTGATGAACTCGAGATTCAATCGTTGTATCCTGTTTTTTCGTATGTGAAATACGGAACCCAATACCGGGTGCAACTCATTCAGATCTTCAGCATACAGGGCGGTGAAAATCCAAACAATGTCCAGGCGCATCGGTTCTGGTTATTCCCGATTTATTTTCAACAGCGCTCCACTGACACCAACGACAACTACACGGCTTTTTTTCCCATCTATGGCGGTCTAAAGAATATGCTTTTTCGTGATGAAATTTCCTTCGTCATGTTTCCGGCGTATAGCCAAACCCGGTTGAGGGACGTGGTAAATAATAATTATTTCTATCCGTTCGTGAACACCCGGCACGGTAACGGCATGCATGGCTGGCAATTCTGGCCGTTCTACGGAACAGAGCACAAGAACGTGACGCTGGTCACCAACACATGGGGCGTGGAAACCAGCGGCGGCCATGACCAATCATTCATCTTGTGGCCAATTCATATCAGTCAAAACAACGGTATCGGTACGGACAATCCCGAAAAAATCCGCCTCAATCTTCCCTTTTACGGGTCCTTGCGCTCGCCCCAGCGTGACTGGACTGCGGTTCTCTGGCCGTTCTTCAACTGGATTGATGATCGCGAGAAAAAATATCGTGAACGGGAATTGCCCTGGCCATTCATTGTCTTCGCTCACGGTCCGGGAAAAAATGCCGTGCGCGTCTTTCCCTTTTACAACCACGCGTATAATGACACGCAGGTTGACAATTTTTACGCCTGGCCCATTTACAAATACAATGCCATTCACTCGCCGCCATTGGAGTGGCGCCGCACACGCATTGCATTTTTCCTCTATCAAAACACATTTGAGAAAAACATCGAAACTGGAAAATTCAAGCGGCGTGTGGACCTGTGGCCGCTTTGTCTTTATAAACGTGATTTCGACGGCAGTTCGCGCCTGCAAATCTTTGCCTTCATGGAGTCCTTCTTTCCGGTCAGCCCCGGCATCGAGCGCAATTGGTCCCCGCTCTGGTCTATTTGGCGTTCCGAAAAAAATCCCGCGGCCGGCGCCGAAAGCCAGTCGTTTCTATGGAACCTGTACCGGCGTGACGTCTCACCCGGCCGAAAAAAAATCTCCTGCTTCTTCGGGCTCTATCAATCCCAAACCAATGCGGAAGGGAAAAACGTGCGGCTGTTTTACATTCCAATGGTGCACAACGCATCGCATTGAATTTAAAGGCGTCCCCCGAACTGATCTGCGGCATCCTTCCGTCTTTGCGCGCGTTTATCGTGTGTCCCTTGCGTCGCTTGCGTCCCTGCTTCCGGTTTTCCTCACAAAAAACAATTTCCACAATACCCATTCAGCGGATATTCTGTGACTGAGTGCATTTTAAATGAGTGCGTTGAACGTCAATTTGGATTTGGTGAAGAAATACAACGTGCCGGGGCCGCGTTACACGAGCTATCCGCCGGCGACGCAATTCACCCACGCCTTGACATGGCCCGAGCTTTTCGAGGAAATCGCGGCGAATAACCGTTCAGGCCGGGCCCTTTCGCTTTATTTTCATATTCCCTTTTGCGAAACGCTTTGCTGGTTTTGCGGATGCACGACGGTCATTACCAATAATCACGGCCAGGCCAAATCCTACCTGGATCACTTGGAAAAGGAAGTCATGCGCATGGCACTGCTCCTGGATCCCGGACGCGAGGTCGTCCAACTCCACTGGGGCGGCGGTTCTCCCACATTTTTGCAGCCGGACGAAATCCGGCGCCTGGGCGCGATTATTCGCAAGCACTTCAAATTTTCCGACGACATCGAAGCCGGCGTCGAAATCGATCCGCGCCGCCTCACCCGCGACCACATCGTGGCACTCCGCGAAGCCGGCTTTAACCGCGCCTCGTTGGGGGTCCAGGATTTCGAGCCCCAGGTGCAGGAGGCCATCCATCGAATCCAGCCCCGCGACATGACCCTCCGGGTTCTGGATTGGGCGCGCGAGTCGGGATTTGGCTCAGTAAATTTTGACCTGATTTACGGCCTGCCGCACCAGACTGCGGAATCGTTTAATCGCACACTGGACGCGGTTTTGGACATGGGGCCGGACCGCCTGGCCGTCTTCAGTTACGCGCATGTGCCATGGATCAAACCGGCCCAGAAAATCCTCGAGCAAAAGGTCCTGCCCACGCCCGAAACCAAGCTCGAATTGCTTAAAATCGTCATCGAACGGCTGACGGACGCCAATCGTTACGCCTACATTGGCATGGACCATTTTGCGCGGCCCGGTGACGAACTGGTGGCCGCCCAACGCAATAAGACCTTGCAACGGAATTTTCAGGGATACAGCACCCGCGGAAACTCCGACATCTATGCATTTGGAATGAGCGCCCTTTCGCAAACGCCGGACGTCTACTGGCAGAATGAAAAGGAATTGCCGGCCTGGTACGCCGCGCTGGACAGCGGCAACGCTCCCTTCCCGCGAAGTTATATCCTGAGCAACGAAGACAAAATCCGCCGCGAAACCATCATGCGGGTGATGTGCCATCTCGCACTGGATTACCAGGGGCTCTCACAAGACCTGGACATTGATTTTGCCGAACATTTCGCGAAGGAACTTGCTGCGCTTGAACCGTTTGAGGAGGATGGCCTCGTCCGGCGCTTTCCCGGCGGCCTTGAAGTCACTGAGACCGGCCGGCTATTCATCCGAAACATCGCCATGTGCTTTGACAATACCCTCGCGGCGCCAAAAGAACGACGGTTTTCGAAGACGGTTTAAAAGGAAATGAAGAAAGCCATTTTGCTGGTAAATCTGGGTTCGCCCGATTCAACCGCCGTTAGCGATGTCCGCAAATATTTGCGCGAATTCCTGATGGACGGCCGCGTGCTGGATGCGCCCTGGCCAATTCGCTTTTGCGTGGTGCATTTTTCCATTTTGCCCTCGCGCCCGAAGGAGTCGGCGCACGCCTATCAAAAAATCTGGACTCCAGCAGGCTCGCCGCTTGTGGTCACCAGCCGAAATGTGCAGGATGCGTTGCGCGCGCGTTTAGACTCACCGGTTGAACTGGCCATGCGTTATCAGAATCCGTCCATCGAAAGCGCCATCAAAAAACTCGCGAATTCCAGAGTGGATGATTTGTTCCTAATTCCGCTCTTTCCCCATTACGCGATGTCCAGTTACGAGAGTGCCGTCGATCGGGTAAAAACAGTAGCGGCGCAAATCGCGCCGCAAATGAAGGTAACCGTGCAGCCGCCGTATTTCGACGCGCCGGATTATATCGAGGCCCTCGTGGCCAGCGCGCAACCCGGCTTGCAGGGCGGCTATGACCATTTGCTCTTCAGTTTTCATGGAATTCCCGAACGCCATCTGAGGAAATCCGACCCAACGCACCACCATTGCCTGGCCAGCCGGAACTGTTGCGAAGTCCCGAACATTGCGCACGCCACATGCTATCGAGCGCAATGTTTCAAAACGGTCGCCGCGTTTGTCGCAAAGGCCGAAGTGCCGTCTGGCAAATATTCAGTCTCATTCCAGTCGCGCCTGGGAAAAGATCCATGGCTGAAGCCTTACACAGATTTCGAACTGGTGGAATTGCCCAGGCGGCACGTCGAAAAGCTGCTGGTCATTTGCCCAGCATTTGTCTCGGATTGCCTCGAGACGCTCGAAGAAATCGCGATGCGCGCTCGGGATATGTTCCTGAGCGCCGGCGGAAAGGAATTTGCGCAAATCCCCTGCCTGAACGAGCATCCGCTCTGGATCAAGGCCCTGGAAAAAATGGCGAGAGGATTTTTGGGATAACGCGGTTGAATTTACGATTTACAATTTACGATTTATGCGATCATAGTTAATACTGCGGCGCAAGCCGCTGGTGGCCGCGGTGCAAACCGCTGAAGCCCTCCAGGATTTCCCCGAAAATCTTCGCATTCAATCCGTGAACCCAGGCCGTCGCTTGTCGTTACCAACTATCGGCGGAAAATTCTCCCTCTCCCGGCGGGAGAGGGCCGGGGTGGGAGAGTCTTTGGGTCTGGAACATTCTACCTGAAATGCATAAGTGCTTGGAAATCAACAGTTGCATTTTCGGTTCATGGAGAGGAAGTCGTTTACTGCGAAGCCCCGCGAGATCGCCAGTGGCGCTGCCGCCAACATCATCGTTTTCGCCCTGGAATTGTCTTGGCATTCCATCGCCTAAATCGTAAATCGTAAATTGTAAATCGGTAAGGCTCATGAAATACACCGTTGATATCGTCAATTTTTTCCTGATTTGGTTGACGCTTGGGCTTGCCCTGGCCTGGCCATTTGAGCTCTTCCTTTTTTCCTACATTGTCCTGGGTCCGTTGCACTATCTCACCGAGATCAACTGGCTCGATAAGCAGCATTACTTCCTTCGCGTGCAGGACCGGCGGATCTTTGCCTGGAGCATGGCCGTTCTCGTATTTCTGCTCACCATGAGCCTGGTCATCGCTCAGTCTGCAAATTGGCAATGGACTAAAACGCTTCATGATGAACTTCTCAATTCAGCCGCCGGCCCCGTAAGTCATTTTGTTAAATGGAGCTGGAGCCTGCTTTTGGTTGCATTTGTGAGCGCGGCAGCGTGGCTCTTCACCAAACGTTGGGACCTGCGCGTGTGCATCATCGGCTTTTGCCTGCTCAGTTCCCTCTTTTTTTACACCGTGCCCGCGGTGGCCATTCTGTTTGGCGTTTTTCTCCCAACCATCGTCCACGTCTTTCTGTTTACCATCCTGTTCATGATCTATGGCACGCTGAAAGTCCGAAGCTTCTGGGGTTATGCGAATATCATTTCCATGTTCCTGGTTGTTGTGGTCATTGTGCTCTGGCCAGGAAGCGTGACCTTCAAGAACCTCAGCAATCCCGTAATGCAACTGATCAAGGACAGCGCCTTTCTGCCCGTGAACCTGGACATTTGCAGATGGCTTGGCCTGACGAATGACGGCCACGTCGATTTTTATTCCACCGTTTTCTTCAAGGTGCAATCGTTCATCGCTTTCGCCTACACCTATCACTACCTGAACTGGTTTTCCAAAACGTCCATCATCAAATGGCATCAGGTGGAAAAACAGAAATTCGTGGTTTCCGCCATTCTTTGGGTAGCTTCGATTGCGCTTTACGCCGTCGATTTCCGCCTGGGCTTCGCCGCTATTTTTGCCCTCAGCATTTTGCACGTCGTCCTCGAATTTCCTCTTAACATCGTCTCCATCCGCAGTATCTTCACCGCCGTGACCGCCAGGTTGAAAACCGCTTAAGCTGAAACGTCGAAGCTCGAACATCCAACATTGAAGGTCGAAGCCAACGCCTTCGATGTTCGGCGTTCGGCGTTCGATGTTCGATGTTCGTTTTTCAGAATTCAATACTTGCTTTCCCTCGCGCAAATCGTAAATCGTAAATTGCAAATTACGAAAACATGAACGCCACAGTCGCCAACAACGGCTGCGCCGCCGCGCTGCTCACAGACCTCTATGAGTTGACGATGGCCTGCGCCTATTGGAAGGCCGGCAAGGCCGGCCAGGAGGCGGTCTTCGAATTGTTCTTTCGCCGCCCGCCCTTTCAATCCGGCTTTACCGTCGCGGCAGGCCTCGCGCCGGTCATCGATTTTCTGAGCGCGTTTTGTTTTACCGATGAGGACCTGGCATATCTGGCGACGCTCACCGGCAATGACGGGCGGCCGCTTCTGGACCCGCGATTTTTAGACTACCTGAAAGGCCTGCGGCTGACTTGCGACGTCTACGCCGTTCCGGAAGGCACTGTTGTTTTTCCACGGGAACCGTTGCTGCGCATCCAGGGACCGATTCTTCAATGTCAATTGCTGGAAACGGCGATCTTGAATCTGATTAATTTCCAAACTCTTGTGGCCACAAAAGCCGCGCGCGTTTGCCTGGCGGCGCGCGGCGAACCAGTCCTGGAATTTGGTCTGCGCCGCGCCCAGGGCGTCGACGGCGCGCTGGCTGCCAGCCGCGCGGCCTATATCGGTGGTTGCGATTCCACGTCCAACGTCCTGGCCGGGAAACTTTTCGGTATTCCCGTGCGTGGCACGCACGCCCATAGTTGGGTGATGTCCTTTGACGACGAGCGCGAAGCATTCCGTGCTTATGCCGTGGCCATGCCCAACAACTGCATTTTTCTCGTGGACACATACGACACATTGGAAGGCGTCCGGCACGCGGTCGAAACCGGCCGCTGGCTGCGTGAGCAGGGCCATGACTTGGGCGGCATCCGATTGGATTCCGGAGATCTGGCATGGCTCAGCATCGAGGCCCGAAAAATTCTGGACGAAGCCGGCTTTCCAAAGGCACTCATCGTGGCCGGCAACAACCTCGACGAACACATTATTGCCAGCCTCAAAGACCAGGGCGCAAAAATCAACGCATGGGGCGTAGGCACAAAACTCGTGACCGCCTTCGACGAACCGGCCTTGGGCGGCGTTTACAAGCTCGCCGCCATCCGTGGCGAACACGGACGTTGGAACTACAAGGTAAAGCTAAGCGAACAATCCGCCAAAGTGACCAATCCCGGCATCCATCAGGTCCGGCGGTTCCGTTCAGAAACAGAATTCATCGGCGACGGCATCTACGACGTGCCTCGCGGCGCTCCTGAAGACTTCACGATTGTGGACCCGCTGGACCCGACCCGCCGCAAACATGTGGCCTCCGGCACACCGTTTGAAGATTTGCTGGTCTCGATTTTCGAGCAGGGGCGCCCCGTCTATCAATCCCCTCCGCTTGCCGAAATCCGGCAGCGCGCGCAGTCGCAGCTTGCGATGTTCCATACCGGCGTCAAACGCTTCGTCAATCCGCATCAATATCCGGTGGGCCTGGAACTCGGCTTGCACGAACTGAAGACGAAGTTGGTGCTGAAGGCAAGGGGAGAAAAGGCCGTCTAATTTTTGCCTAAGCTGCGGAGCAGCCTTCAATACCGGCAAGGCCCAAATTAATGCCGCGGATGTCCGTATCCAGGGTGCGGAGCAGCGTCCGATAGTAGCCCACAGTGATAACTGTGGGAAACGAAAGAGAGAATATGTCCAGCCCCGAATGGGGCGGGAGAGTCGTCGAAAGCGGCTATACGTACTTTTAATGACGTGGCATGCGCTTCGGCCGTGGCGGCTGATCACGCCCTTCTGGCGACCCTTCAAGCGCCCGGTTGCACTGCCGGCCAACGATGAACGCTCTTACAAGCGCTCCATTAGCCAATTTTTCACTTCCCGGCCAAATAGCTCGCCCGGTCGTCCGCTTCAAGCCACTGAAAGGTCGTGGTTTTTTCAGGTTTAAGTCCCAGGGCGGTGCAGACCTCGACAAAATAGCCCTTTTTTTCCGGGTCATTGTACAGGCTGCTCGCGTCCACTTTGTCAGACCAGGCTTTAATTTCTTCCGGGCTTTTCTTGGCGCCATTTTTCAGCAGCCATTCTCCGACTTCTTCATACGTCTTTGCTGCTTTAACCACGGGTTTGAACTGGTCTCCGGTGATTTCCTTAAATCCGAAGAGCATATTATCCAGGGGACAGTCGTAATGGTACTCACCCAATTTCCCCGTCAAACTGGCCCGGCACTTGTCGATGGTTCGCTTTGCGATGACAAATCCCGCAAGCCGATCGCGTGGGCTATGCGGCGCTTGCTTCGTCAAATCCCGGTCTACAATAGGTGTGCTCATATTTTATTCTCCTTTGTTAATTCGATTTCGTCCCTGGCGCAAACTATGACTCGTGCCGTGTGAAAATACAAATCGGAATATAGCAGCCACGGGTTCGCCCTCCATAGACCCCAGCCCCACGCTGTCCGTCGCTTCAACGTGCTGCAAGCGGGGTGTCAAAAAGTGTCAAATGTCGTGATTGAACATCCACAGACCGCATTTGAAACTGTCAGTGTGTGATATAAGCTTTGCGTTGACCATGACCATGTCACCAAATTTTCGCATGAAGACCGCGACGGAAGCGTTCCGCGCACCGCTTCAGCATTTCAATGTTCTTGTCGCGTCGAAGTCAGGCGAAGACGGGTCAACGCGCACACAGTGCGATCTGTCCCCCACATCCCGATTGATGGGGGGACAATTATCTAAAAACCCTTGTTTTCATGAATAAATCAAAATGAAAAAGTCAACGTTCGGTCAATTTTACGGATTAAATGGAATAAATTTGACGTTATTGGTGTTTTTTCGAGTTAATTTATGGTCAAAAATTACGCAATCGAAACCGCGAAAAACCCAGGATACGTGAAAACAAAAGGCGCCCGCCGCGAAGCCATTCTGTCCGGCAGGCAAGCCGATTTTCAGACGCCGGAACACTTCTTTCTGTGGATGTTTGCGCTTGGGATTTGGAATTTGACATGTGCGCCTCTTAATATAAATATCTATACATATTCCGCACTGGTTCGTTTATGATTGTTTCGTCATCCGCAACGGTTGAGACGCAGCCTGCCGTCTCCATTTTTCGCAGTGGCATCCTGCTCATGGTCGTGTTCGTGGCCATTTTGGGCGGGTTTCTCTTCGGCTATGATACGGTGGTCATCAATGGGGCCAATCAGTATCTCAAGGTTCATTTTCTTTTGAATGCCGCGCAGGAAGGAAACGCCGGGTCCTGCGCCGTTCTGGGGTGCATTCCCGGCGCGCTTGTGGCCGGATTTTTGAGTGACCGCTTTGGCCGCAGGAAAGTGCTCTTTTTCTGTGCTGTCTTATACGCCTTGTCCGGTTTGCTGTCAGCGGTGCCGGGAACATTTCTTGAGTTTTACTGGGCGCGCTTTGCCAGCGGCTTGAGCATCGGCGTTTCCTCGATGATTTGTCCGGTTTATATCGCCGAGATGGCGCCGCCGCTCTGGCGCGGCAGATTGGGTTCGCTGTTTCAATTGGGCATTGTGAGCGGCATCTTTATTTCGCTTTTTGTCAACGCCTACATTCAAAGGAGGGGCGATGACGCGTGGAACGCGGCCAGCGGCTGGCGTTGGATGTTTGGCACGGAGGTCGTGCCGGCCATCTTTTTACTTGCCGTGTTATTTCCCGCAAAAGAGAGCCCGCGCTGGCTGGTCCAAATGAATCGAGAAGACACGGCGCGGGATATTCTGGAAAAAATGGGCGGCGCCGCATATGCCGCCGGCGAAATCGCCGCAGTGCGCGAAGTGTTAGGGCAGGAAGGTGGCAGCATGCTCGAGTTATTGTCCCTCGACCGCTTTCGCCGTCCGTTAATCATTGCCGCCTTTCTCATGGCCTTTTCGCAATTCAGTGGCATAAATGCCATCATGTATTATTCGACCGAAATTTTTACAAAAGCGCACGTCGGCGTTCAGGATGCGTTTGCCGCCTCGACTGTGGTCGGCCTGGTCAATTTGCTGTTTACGTTCGTTGCCATTGCTTTGGTGGACAAGGCAGGGCGGCGGCCGCTGCTTTTGATCGGCCTGGCGGCGCAGGTCATTGCTTTGGGCTGCGCCGGCTGGATGTTTCATGTAAACGCAGGCGGGTTCGGTCTGCTTGTGGCCATTGTCGCGTTTATTGCCGCATTCGCCATGGCGCTGGGACCGATTCCCTGGATTTTATGTTCGGAAATTTTCCCGGCGAGAATACGCGGACGGGCCATGTCCGTGGCCACATTCGTCATTTGGGGTTCCTGTTGGGTCGTGGCGTGGAGTTTTCCCGTTTTGAACAACAACAAGCATGTGGGACCGGCTCTGACCTTCTGGATTTACGCGCTGTGCAGCGCGCTGGGTTTGGCTTTTGTTTTCACAATGGTGCCGGAGACAAAGGGAAAAACGCTGGAAGAAATCGAAATGACGTTGAATCGTTAAAATCCGACGCCGGATGGCCGTTTCAACGTTTTAACGTTTTAACGTTGACCGCAGGTCTAATTTGTTTATACATTTGAAAATCGAATGACGATATCCTTGGACCATCAAAGTCCGGTCCCCTTACGCGCGCAGGTCGAAGCGTTGTTGCGTGAAATGATTCGGCAACCGGAGTTTCAAAATGGCGCCTTGCTGCCGGATGAAGTTGCCATGGCCGCGCAATTGGGCGTCAGTCGCGGCACGGTTCGTTCAGGCATCAGCAAGCTTGTCTTTGAAGGCCTCCTGGATCGCAAGGCTGGCGTGGGTACGCGCGTTTCCAACCGGAACATTGAATCGGGCATCCAGGAATGGCACAGCTTTACGCGCGAAATGGCGTCTAAAGGGATAACTGTGGAGAATTTCAGGATGGCTTATCATCAATCCGAGGCCACCAAGGATGCTATGCAGGCATTGCAATTGGAGGCGCCCCGGCGGTTGTGGCGGCTTGACCGCGTCCGCGGCTGGGCCGGCCGGCCGGTTTTGCACACGATGTCGTGGTTTCATCCGCGACTGGGCCTCAAGGGAAATGAGTCAACGAGCCAGCCTTTGTATGAAATGATTGAAAAGGCCAGCGGCGTGCGGCCACACCACGCGCGCGAGGATTTTTTGGCGGTGAGCGCGGACGCTCAGATGGCCAGACAATTGGACGTTGACAAGGGAGCACCGCTGTTGCTGCGACGGCACACGGTCTTCGACGCGGGCAATCGGCCCTTCGAATTTGCCGAGGTCAGGTACGTCAGTTCCCGTTTCGCTCTCACTCTGGACGTGCGTCGGAAAGACTAATCCTATAGCAAGGAATCCGTTGGGCAGGAAATCTAACTACGACAAATTCCCGGCCATTGCTGTGCCAAATGGCGCAGGCGCAGCTGTGGCCGGACTTGAAAACTGCGCCGCGCGCCTGCGCGAGGCTATTGCGGAACGCCAGGCATCCAAAACCGTGCTGGTTGTGGAATGTTATCCGGGCGTGGACTCGGCGACGCTCCTGCAACAGCTTCAGCGCGTTCTCATCCCCGCGCTTTCGCTCAATGCCGCTGATGCGATGCTCCCCGCGAATAAAATTGACACGCTCGTTGCCCCATTTCTTCGAGGAGACGATCCAGTCTTTGGATTTTTATCCGACCTTACCTTGCCGCAGTTTTTTGATTCAGGGCGATTGGACCATTTGCGTGCGCAAATTGCGGGCGTGAAA
>Ga0335073_10011021_pt1 | contig 12707 bp, 7 predicted proteins | sample Lox_Sample_22_FD_207093 | JGI IMG/M metagenome (GOLD analysis project Ga0335073, IMG submission 207093) | Soil microbial communities from Loxahatchee National Wildlife Refuge, Florida, United States - Lox_Sample_2.2 | ecosystem: Environmental > Terrestrial > Soil > Wetlands | place: USA: Florida...
GGCAAGACGGCGAGGAATTGGGGGACTGTGTCGTCGTGGCCGCCGATCACCACCGGCTGCGGGCCGCACACGCGGCTGGCGTGCTCCAGCAGGACCGCGGCGTCGTGGTAGTGGTGGCGGGCCAGTTCGATGATGCGGTCGTTGACCCGGTAGGCCTGCAGGCCGTACCAGCCGCTGAAGCCGTGGCTGCGCAACCCTGGCGCGGGCGGCAGGACGGTGGTTTCGATGCGCTCGCCGGTGATGGCGAACAGCCAGGCATGGCGCCGGTCCACCATGACGACGTGGTAGAAGGGGCAGCGCTGCATGGCCGTCAGCAGCGGCCGCACATGCGGCCGGGTGGCGAGCACGGCCCGTTCCTGCAGCGGGCACGGCAGCGGGAACGCCTCGGCCAGGGCGAGCTCAGCGCAGGCGAAGATGGCCACGGTGTGGCCGAGCCAGTCCCGGGCCCGGGAGGCCAGCAGCGCGCGAACGACCTGGCGGTCTGCGGCCCGCACGCGGACCACACCGGGGGTTCCAGGACCGTCGCGGACGGCGAGATCGAACAGCTCCCCGGCACGCGCCGGCAAGCCGCGCAACTCGGCCGGGTCCAGCGGCACCTGCAAGTACAGCGACAGCACCGAGGGCCCCGCCGCCCGCACGCTCAGCAGCTTGTCCACTTCCGCACGACTTATCATTACGCGTCCCTCCCCCTTCTCCACCTACGGCCTCATCGAACCCGCCGGATGACCGGCACGCGGTCGTGGTGGCGGCACAGCAACAGGTCCGTGGAGTGCGGTCGCGGCCCTGCTGGCCGCCGCCGAGCCCGGAGCCGACGTCACCGCGGTGGCGTCGCTCGGCGCCGCCCGGCCTGGCCGGCCGCGGCTGGTGCAGACGGTGATCGCCGACGGCAACGACCAGGCCGGGATTAGCCTCAACCGCGCCGCCCAGGCCGAGCTGCGCTGCGAGAACGACCTAGCCGTGGTGCCGGGTGCCACGCACCTATTCGAAGAGCCCGGCACCCTCACCGCCGCCACGGTCGCCCGCGGACTGGTTCATCATTCACATAGCCACAACCCTCCGCTCCGTACGCTGACCGGCCGCAACGGAACGGCGGGCCTGGATGCTAACTGCCCGCGCAGATGGCCTCGACGAACTCGCCGACCGCCTGCTCGGGCAGGTGCCGCGCCAGGTCCGCCTCGCTGATCATGCCGACGAGCTGGTGGCTCTCGATCACCGGAAGCCGGCGGATCCGGTGCTCTTCCATCGCCCGCAGCACTTCGCCGACATCCGCACCGGAGCTGATGGTAACCGGCCTACCCTGGGCCAGATCGCCTGCTGTCGCCGTCGCCAGGTCCCCGCCTGCGGCGACGCACTTGATCACGATGTCCCGGTCGGTGATAATCCCGTGCAGCCGGTCATCATCCCCGCAGACCGGCAACGCGCCAACATCAAGATCGCGCATCCGCCGCGCCGCATGCTGCAGGCTCTCGTGCTGGCCGATACATTCCGCGCCAACGTGCATGAGATCTCGTGCGGTGGTCATGACTCCCCCTGTGCCTCCTTGGGCGACATCCTCGTCACCTGTGGCCTTACCGTCATGATCCAACGAGCCGACGTGCCCGCCCAGGGCCGAAGGTCCCATCAGCCGCACGGCCATGGCCTAGGCTCCTCCCAGGGTGCGCCCCGCTGCTCATGGCTCTCAGCGGCCACAAGCGGCTGGCCGCCTTGCAGCAGTACGTCAAGCCCAGCCAGGCCGCGGTCGCCGCACTGCTGGTCGCCACCGACCCCGACCGTCGCCGACGATGAGCGGCCGCCAGTAGGCAGCACTCGCAGCTGGCCACTGCCAAAATAGTGCCCCTGAGCAGGGGCGACGAAGCCACTCCAGCCCAGCCCAGCCGCCGGACTCACACTAGTACAATATCTGTACCTTACTTTGATCGTAAGGGGCCACAGATATGGCAGCAAGGCTTGAGGACTCAGCCACCTGGGAACGGCTCGAAAGCAGTTCGAGGCCGCTGCTCGAGCGAATAGCGACGCTTGCCATGCAGATGACCGGGGCGACCGAGCCACAGAGGATGCGCACCTGGACGGCCGCCTGGGCGGCCGCTGACATCAGGCTGCGCCTGCGGTGGCTGGCCCTGCTTGGCATCGATGCGTCAAAGCTCACCCGCGCCGAGATCCGGGCTCTCAAGCTGATCGAGGTTCCGTACGGCGCCCCCAGCCGGTGCCGCCCGGACCTGGCCATCATCAGCGAGGGATTCGGGATAACCCTCGTGGTTGCCATTCTCGAAGCGAAGGCCCGGGCATTGGGCGCCATCAACTGGGTGACAATCAGTTCCGCGTTCGGCGTCGCGACAGAAGCCGCATTGCCCCCAAGGCTGCGCCCGCTAGTGACCGAAGGCGGCATCGACCAGCTCACCCTTTACCGGTGGGCCCCAGAGTGCGTCTACCTGGCTACCTGGTGTCTCTCAACAGCCGCCTTCGTGCTGGTCACACCGGGCGGCTGCTACAAGGCCCCCGACGGCTGGGTCAGCGCCGACTCGGAGGCGGTCACCGCTCTCCTGCTCGAAGCGGCCGAGCACAGCGGCCGCGATGTCTTCGCCCAGGCGGTCGCCGCGCTCATCGCCCCGTCACGTACGTACAACTGGCGCGGTGTCACCACCTCGGGGGAGACACGCGCCTATGCCACCTTTGGGCTCGAACGGTCTTGGGCCGTCTGGCTGCGCCAGCTTGAGATTATTTACCTGGTCGGTGCCGGTTTCGGTCTCGCCATGCGGGCGGCAGGCTGGATGCCCGTCGGCTTCGACGGCGTAGAGCTCAAGTCGGCTGGCCTGTGCGCCGAAACCCTCGCAGCCTATGCGGAAGCCCTGCAGGCTCACGGCGACCGGGCGGGCTGGCTCGCCTGCACATTCGACGCCTGCGGCGCTGCCGCCGAGGCGGCTTGTGGCCATGTCGACTCCTACGGCAGCCATGTCAGCTCCTGTCCGGCTCTCGTGGTGTCTGCCAGTGCGGCGGCGACGGAGTGAAACAAGCGGCCGCCGTTGAGAGGCTCGGCCCGTTCGGGCCTCCAGTCACCGAGCTGTGGGCTCCTAACGAGGTGGCCCACGCCCTCGACCTCTCCGGCGCGCGCCATGCCGTTGACTTGATCGGCTCCGGCTTGGTCGGGCCTGTGTACTCGGCTGGACACAGCCGCCTCCTCGTTCGTGCCGAATGTGTCCGGGCCCTCGCCGCCCGTCCGGCGGTGGCCGCAAGCCACCCCAGCGCCTTGGTCGTGCGCGTAGGAGCCGCTCAGATCGACAGCGAAGACGACAGCGGCCGGGAGTTCTACGGCTGGAACCAGGTAGTGGCCGACTCAGATCTGGCCTTGGCCCTCGACGGTGTACGCGGCTTCTACCAGCTCTCCGACGTGCGGGCCAGAGCGGTCGTCGCCGCCCCGCTCCCCGTGGTCATCACCGTCAAAGGGGTGGTCGTCACAGCATTCGTCGCTGGCGGCTGGGAGCGTCATCGCCTCGGTTTGCGCTTCGATGTGGCTGAGAACAACCCCACCTACCCTCTGCTCGCCCCCTTCGCCGGGCGGCGCCTCGCTTCCGGGCGCGGTGGCGTCATCGCCTGGCTCCGCGAAGCGTGAACGCGCCAAGACAACCCCGTTCGGTTGGGCTCCGCTGGGTCGGCGAGGCCCAAGTCGTGCAGCAGGTCCGGGGCGTAGCGGGCGTGTCGGCTGACCCGCGCCTCGAGCGCCCGCTGGTGGGCGGTGCGCCCGCGCCCGTAATCTCCTTTGGAAGGTATCCGAGGATACGCGGGATATCGCCTCAAGAGCCCAAAGTTAGCTCCGCTGCAGGGGGTGACGCTTTTCTGTGTTTCGTTTTGACTGGGGAATGTCCTCGCCATGCAGCGTGGCGAGAACGAGTGCCTTATGGCCATTGAAGCTTCTGATGACCTGCTGGTGTACAAGGTCACTTGAAGTTCCGCTGGTTCCGATGAGGCCGATCTCTGCCAGCCTGGAGAACAAGGTGTTGTCGAGATAGCTGGGGACGTTGGCGTAGCCGAATCGAGTTCCGCCGCGGGGGCCCTTGAGTCTCGGGTCCGCGCACAATCGTTCGAAGTGATCGAGGCAGAAGTACATTCCCGGGACCATGTCGGCTGTTTGCGGGATAAATGCCTGCGGAGGGCACAGCTTTATCCAGCAGGGTTTTGAGCCCAACCGGAAGTCATCCTCGACGCGCGTATGGCGCGCGGCGTAGCGGTCAACTGCACGCATCCGTACTAGTTCACGAGCCAGGTTGGGGTCGCTATCCGGGTAGTAGTAACCGTTCTTCGCGGCGTCGAGTTTCTTGTACTGAACTAGAATCAGACTTCTCCTGGTCACGTTGTAGTAGATGAGGTCCACACCCAGGGTTGCCTCAGCCGTCTCGCGGTTTGCGTTCGCCACGAGCAGTCGCTGGCCGAACCCACTGAACGTATGCCATGACAGGTGTCCCGTCTGGCCTGTCAGCCAGCCGAGCATGGTCCGTGCGTCGTGGTCGATCTGCCGGTCTTCGATCGTCCTGCCACCTGAGATCCTTCCGACGAAGGTCGGCGGAACATCCTCACTCAAGAGCGCGCCAGGTGGACGGTCCCAGCGGGCGAAGTCGGACACATCCATGCCTGCTATCCGTACTGCCCCGAGGCTCGCGTCTCGCTGCAACGCCAGGACCTGACCGGCCGGGGAATCCCCAATGGGGTACTTCTCGGCGACGCCTTCGACGCGTGCGATGACTTCCCTGAGGTCTGGCCGCTCCTGTGTCAGCGCGTTGACCAGAGCCCGCCCGGTTCCTTCTGGTAGTTGCCCTTCTTCCACTAGGTGGGTGGTGAATCGTCCAGCCAGCCGCCGTACGACGTTGTTATACGGAACCGGTGGATCAACCGATTCGATGCGGGAGACTTCCAGAACTTGGTCGAGGTCGCCAGCCCGCCGCAACCGTGTGGTCCAACCTAGTTTGCTGATCACATCGATAGCTGGGCGGGTATCGAGAGCGAGGGTGAGGTGCGACCCGCTATCCCAGTTCTTCCGCCGACGAGTTGGTTGCCATTGCCATTCCTCGCCACGCTTGTTGTGGAGCAACTCGTTCCACTCAAGCCGCTCCATCTCGTCGTGAGTGCACTTGATGATGGCCACCATGCGGGAAGTATCGCTCACGGGGAGCAGCCGGGTGACCGGAAGCCGGACTGAACGGCGTGCGGGCCAGTTAACCGATCGTGGCACGCCGACTTTACGGGTGTTGGCATGGTGGTTCATAGGGCAGCTGGGGAATGTAGCGGGCCCACTGCTGCGGGGTGAGGTTACCGCTGGTGGTGGCGCAGATTCGGTCTACGGCCTGCTCGACGTTGAGGCTCCACAGCCGGATCGTGCCGTCGGTGCTGCCGCCGGCCAGGGTATGCGCGTCCGGGCTGAACGCCACCGCGCTTACGGGGCCGGTGGGGCCTGTGAGGACTCCGATCTGGGTGGTACGGGTGGGGTCGGTGACGTTCCACAGCCAGATCGCGCCGTCGTGGTCGCTGGCGGCCAGGGTGTGCCCGTCCGGGCTGAACGCTACCGAGTCGATGAAGCCGGCCGGCCCGGTAAGGAGCTGCCCGATATGGCTGGGCTGGGCGGGGTCGGTGACGTTCCACAGCCGCATCGTGCCGTTGTAGGTGCCGGCAGCTAGGGTGTGTCCGTCCGGGCTGAACGCCACTGACCGGACGGCGCCCGTGGAACTCCTGATGTTCTGCCCGAGCCGAGTGGGCTTGGCGAGGTCGGTGACGTTCCATAGCCAGATCGTGCCGTCGCCGCTGCCGGCGGCCAAGGTATCGCTGTCCGGGCTGAACGCCACCGATTCAATGGAGTCGAACGGCCCCGTCAGTGGCTGCACCGTCTGGGCGGCGCGGGCGGGGTCGGTGACGTTCCACAGCCAGACCTTGGTGTCCTGGCCGCCGGCGGCAAGGACGTGCCCGTCGGGGCTGAACGCGACGGAGTAGAGGGAGCCCGTGGCCCCGGTGAGGGGCCGCACGATGGTTGTGGGGTGGGCGGGGTTGGCGACGTTCCACAGCCAGATAGTGCCGTCGTCGCCGCCGGCGGCCAGGATGCGCCCGTCCGGGCTGAACGCTACCGACTCAACAGGTTGGGTGGGCCCGGTAAGGGGCTGGCCGATGGTTGTGGGGTGGGCGGGGTTAGTGACGTTCCACAGCCAGACCTTGGCGTCCTGGCCGCCGGCGGCCAGGGTGTGCCCGTCGGGGCTGAACGCCACCGAGTAGATGGGGCCGGTTTGATAGCTCAGGATCGTGGACGGAAGACTCCATAGCCGGATCGTGCCGTCGGCGCTGCCGGCGGCCAGGGTGTGCCCGTCCGGGCTGAACGCCACCGAGTACACAGGGCCGATGGCCCCGGCCAGCGGCTGTCCGATCTGAGCGGGGTGGGTGGGGTCAGTGACGTTCCACAGCCGGATCGTATCGTCGTCGCTGCCGGCGGCCAGGGTGTGCCCGTTCGGGCTGAACGCGACAGAGCGAACTGGCGCGGTAAATCCGGTGAGCGGCTGCCTGATCTGAGTGGGCTGGGCGGGGTCGGTGACGTCCCACAGCCAGATCGTGCCGTCCTCGCTGCCGGCTGCCAGGGTGCGCCCGTCCGGGCTGAACGCCACCGACCAGACGCCGGTGGGCCCGGTGAGCGGCTGCCCGATTGCTGTGGGGTGCGCAGCGTCGGTGACGTTCCACAGCCGAGTCGTGCCGTCGTTGCTGCCGGCGGCCAGGGTGTGCCCGTCCGGGCTGAACGCCACCGACCAGACCGAGTTGAGGATATAGGGGAGGCGCCCGAAGCGGGGCCGGCCGAGGTGCACAGGGTGGGCGGGATCGGTGAGATTCCACAGCCAGGTCGTGCCGTTGTTGCTGCCTTCGGCCAGGGCGTGCCCGTCGGGGCTGAACGCCAGCGAGTCGGTAGGCCAGGCGGGCCCTCTCAGGGGCTGCCCGATCCGAGTGGGGTGGGCGCGGTTGGTGATGTTCCACAGCCAGATCTTGCCGTTGTAGCCGCCAGCGGCCAGAGTGCGTCCATCCGGGCTCAACGCCACCGACGATGCGGGGCTGAGAGGCCCGGTCAGGGGGGGCCCGATGTGAGTGGGGTGGGCTGGGTTGGTCATGTTCCACAGCCACGTCGAGCCGTCGTTGCTGCCGGCGGCCAGGGTGTGCCCGTCGGGGCTGTACGCGACTGACCAGATGGGCCCGGTGGGCTCGGTCAGCACGTTCGACAGCGGAATGTTGGCGCTGCTGAGCAGGCTCGCGGTGTTGTCGGGGGTGGGGTCCAGGCGGCGGTTGACGAGCTCGAGCTGGGCCGCTAGCGACGGGTCGGTGGCCTGCAGTTGCTCGGCTTCGGCGGCGACCTGGTTGGTGATGGCCTGGTTGCGTGCGCTGACGGCCTGACTGTTGTCATGGACGGCGACGCCTGCGGTGGCGGCGGATAGTAGCGTCAGTACGGCCAGGGCGGTGACGGCGGCCCGGCGCATCCGGGCGGCCCGCCTTTCGTGCCGCTGGGAGGCAGACAGGAAGATCAGCTCGTCCGCGTTGAGGTCTTGGCGATGGCCGTCAGCCCACTCGCGGGCCACAGCCAGGCGGGTACCAGCGAACAGGTGACTGGAGTCGCGGCCCTGGGCCTGCCAGGCGCGGGCGGCGTCGGTGAGGTCACGGTGGATCCGTTGGCCGGCCCGGTCCTGGCTGAGCCACCAGCGCAGCCTCGGCCATGCCGACAGCAGTGCCTCATGGCTGATCTGCACCGTCTGCGCGCCGCCGCTATCGGTGCCAGCCGTTAGCAGTCGGGCCCGGATCAGGTTAGCGAGCACTGCCTGAGCAGTGAGGGCCTGCGGTGTGTCTGCCGGCGTTGTCGGCCCGGTTGTGCCGGTCAGTTCGGTCACAGTGACCCGTCGGCGAGTATCGGCGGTGCCCTCGCCGAGACTGACCAGGCGCAGCAGCAGCCGGCGGGCTGCCTGCTTGCCCTCGCCGCCGAGGCCTTCGTAGACAGCCTCGGCGGCACTCGCCACGGCGCCGTCGATACCCCCGGTGGCCCGGTAGGAGGCCACGGTCAGTCGCCGGCCCTCCCGGTGCTGCCAGGTCTGATGTAGGGCGCAGGCCAGCAGCGGCAGCCGTCCCGGCTCGTAACTGCCGCCATCCTCTGAAAGCGCCGCGCCGTTCTCGTGCGCGGTCGTCTCCAGGGCGGGAGTTTCGCGTGGCTCTGGTATCGAGGCCAGTGGCCCGGGAGGGAGGGGGTGCAGCCCGAGGTCGGCGAGCAGCAACTCGACCAGGCCGGTGTCGACCACGAGACCGGCCTGGGCGGCGGGTCCCTCGATGGCCGCGCGCAGCCCTGCTTGGTCGATCGGGCCGACCAGAACCTGACCGTCCTGCAGGTAGGGAACCAGCTCGGGATAGGCAGCGCTGCGGCCATAAAAGTCAGCCCGTATCCCGATAACGACCATCGCCTGTGCGAGGCGCGGGCTGGGCAGCCCTCGAGACCTGTCGACATCTCCGGGCAGGGGAGCTGCCAACATGCTCGTTCCCGCGGCCGCGCATAACGCCTGGATGAACGCCCGGCGTTCCATCTCGTCTGCGCACTGGGTGAACAGCTCTTCGAACTGGTCGACGATCAGGATAAGTCGCGGCGGAGGTGCCTCCCCGCCCAGGCTAGTGTCGGCGGTCTGGCCCGCTGCAGTTCCGGTGCGGTCGACCGGGTGACGGCTGAGATCCGGTCCCGCACCGCTGCAGGTGGCATCTGGCGTGCACGGCGGGTCGAGCCCACCCAGCTGGGTTCCGCGCCAGTGGTGAGCGAGCAGTGCCTGGCGGATCGCTGCGGTAATCCTCTGCGGGTCCGCGCGCAGGTCCGCCTCCAGTACGCCGGCGGGGATGCCGGCCAGGGCCGCGACCCGGGCGGCAAGTTCCAGCAGCGGGCGCGGCCCGGGCGTCATCAGGTCCGCAGGCCACATGTCAGCCTCGCGTATGGGCAGCCCCCCGGCCGCGATCGCCGGAAGCAGGCCAGCGCGAAGTACAGAGGACTTGCCCGACCCGGACGGGCCAACCACGATCAGCAGCCCAGGCCGGGCGAGCTGCTCTGCCAGCCGGGCGACCAGGCCGGCAGTTAACTGCCTACGGCCGAAGAACCGGTCGGCGTCCTGCGGCCCGTAGGTCACCAGCCCGGGGTACGGGCATTCGAGGTCCGCTGGTATCCCCGCAGTCTCCAGAGCGGCGACGCGTGCCTCATCTAGCGACTCACCTATGCTCTCCGGCTGGTTGCCCAGCTCACCGTCACGGGGGTGCGTGCGGGCCCGCTGGCGCAAGATCGTCAGGTGCATCAGCGTCCGTTGCTGGGCCTCCAGCATGGCCCGGGACTCAGCCGCCAGCTCGGCCTGCGTCACGGCGATGCCGGTGAGCTGGTCGCTGACTTCCTCCAGCAGCCAGCCAAACTCGCTGAACTGCGTCCCGAGATCCCGCAGGCCGCGGATCAGCACCGCCCGCACCTGCTCACCCGAATCCTGGACGGTCGTCTCGATGGTCGTGGTCAGCGCGACCTTTATCGCGTCCACGCCCTGCAGCACCCCCGCCAACTCGGCGCGCAGTCCCGCCGCCGCAGGTGAACAAGCTACGAGGGCCTCTCGCAGTTCGGCAGCCAGCGCCCCCCGCAGCTCGCCCTGCCCGGCGCCGCGCCCCTCCCGGGCCCGAATCCGGTCCCAGGCCCGGATGACCACCTCGCTCAGAAGCGCCCCGCCTGCCCCGCCCACCTGGGCGAACGCCGCCGTCAGCGCCGCCGGCACCGCTGTGGTCCCGCCTGCGAGCAGTGGCCAGGCCACTGGTGCGCATGCAGCGGCCGCCACCACAGACGCCGCTGTCAGCGGCACTGCCCACCCGCGTCCCAGGCGGCCGGACTCACCGCCGGCGGCGACCGCCTCCCTCACGCCATTCCGGGCCGCAGCCCGCACCTCGGCTAAAGTTGGGGCGCTCGCGCCCGCCGGCGGTTCGACGGTTGACATCAACCCCCCTGGCGATCCTCGTCCAGCACACCAGAACCTAATCGCTCTCATCGAGCTCGAGCAGAATACCGGCCAATCGCGCATTCCCGCCGAGAGAGCCGCGGATCCCATGCGACATGATGACTGTCGCTTGCAAGATTAGGAAGAAAGTGTAACCCGGAGATGAATTTGGCGGCCACTAATTGACATTAAGTTAGCCAGCCCATCTGGTCGCCGCGAGCCAGCGCGTGAGGCCCCATATGGGCGGCTGATCATAGATACACCTTCATTGAACACCGGTGTCTTTCGCCGCAACAACGGCGATACGTGCCACATCGCCCGTTTTCGCGCCGTCGGATCTTTCCCTGTAGTGGAGCCGGGGAACTACCTGCTGACAAGGGGGATTGGAACAGGATTGAACGCAAGACAGGCCGGGGTGGTGCTTGGTTTAGGTGAGCCGTGCCAGCGATACCACGAATAGGACGTGGCGTTGCCAATGCCTGGCGCGTTGCCCGCGGCCTTGGCCACGGCGTCGATATCGCCGGGCGGCAGCGGGACGCGGGCCCGGCGGTCGGTCAGAAACACTGGGCCCGTCGCGCGCCCTTTGGGCAGTCGGCTGGCGATGCAGTTGAATGTGCATCGACCTCGTCATGAACCCTCCCGTGGCTAGGTTCTGGACTCGTTGAATGGTCGCGGCGAGGTCGATTTCGGTGGAGTCGACGGTCTCGGCCCACCCGCCGTGGGGCATTTCCTGCCTGCCGAGGTGGACGGGCAGGGCCAGCTCAGCCCGCCACCAGTCGAGGATCCCTCGTCCAGGAATGCACTAAATGAGGAGGGAGGAAGCTTTTTAGCCGCGCATGTCTGCGCGTCCACCAGTCGTCGACATCCGGAGGCCCGCCGCCCGAGCGGATCCGTGCGGCCGGGGGACATCGTCCCTGGCTTCAGGCGAACCCAAGGGTCCATCCAGCCCTTAAAGGCTGAGCATCCTTCAGTTCACGTGGGCGATCCGTCAGTTCGGCTGAACCCCGCGTTTGTGGATGCCGAAACGGTCCTGGCCCGCCGGGTCGGCCCGACCCGCAATGCCCGTTCGGCGGGTCGGCGCAGCCTGGATCAGATGCCCGCGCCGCCACGCCCTGGCCGTGGCGAGCAAGGCGATGAGTCACTCTGCGTTACCTGGAACCAAGGGGCAGATGGCCAGGCGTGGAATGAATCGTGGAATGAGAAGCCAGCGCGACCGGGGGATATGAGAGATTTCCGGGCGCTCGGCGGGGACATCGGTGCAGGCAGGGGCGTCGGGACGCCTGGCCAGGCTACTTGTAAACGGCAGGCCAGCGGTTCGAGATCCGCTCAACTTCCCTCGCAACCTGAGATGTCAGCGAGATCTGGCGCGCGCCGGGGTCTCGTACAGCATGCGCCACAGCGTACGTTCCCGCAGCGCGATGTCCTCGCGGGTGAGCATCTGCTCAACGTGGGCGCGGGCACGCGGCTCGCCCGGAGGGTGCCATCACACTGGGTCCGGCCAGCCAGCCCTGTAGGCAAGTCCTGCGGGCCGGCAGCGCAACGCGGCTGTCCGGCCCGCGGACTGGCTACGGAAGGATCGTTCCCTCATTCAGTAGTTCGGCTTTGATCATGCGGGCGAGCGTGTTCAGGGCTTCGTTGGAACCCTTGGCCCCGCCGCTGCGCAGCGCTCGCCGTGACACAGGTCTTCCCGCGTCGGCTAATTCGAGGGCTATGCGCAGCGCCTGCTGGTTCTGCGGATGCGCGGGATCGGGGACGGGGGTGCCGGGTGCTGCTGGGCGCTGCCGAGCCGTGCTCCGCGAGAGGAGGCCCGCTGGTCCCCGGGGGATGACGGGTCCGGGCCGTGGTCCCGGCCGCCTGGTCCTGGTCCGGCCGGCCGGCGTGCTGGTCCGCGGGGGACCAGTCCGGGGACCGCGCCGCGGCTGGCCCGGCGGCCCGGCCGCACAGTCCGCCCCCGGTCGTGGCGTCGGCGCGCAGCATGTGGGCCAGGGCGGTCCCCATGGCCAGGACCAGGACCGGCAGGCAGGACACGATCGTGGTGATGGGCCACGGTGCCCGCGCCGCGCCGGCCTGGGCCAGCAGGTGATAGGCGACCTGCCCGGCCATGCCGAGCGAGAAGGAGAACATCGCGGACCACTTCGCGAACCGGCGAGTCCGGGCGCTGACCGTGTTCTCGCTGGCCAGCCACGCACGCAGCGCGTACGCCGCGTAGGCCTCCACGCCGACCGGCAGGGTGATGGCGGTGTCCAGGTGCAGCGAGGGCCAGATCCCCGGCAGCGGAGTCACCAGCCCGAATCCGGTCTTTTGTGCGATGCCGACCCAGCCGGACCAGACCTCGGCCGCGGCCGGGACGGCCAGGACCAGCAGCGGCCAGGACCGCACGGTTCGGCTCGGCTGGACAGCCGCCGGGGACTGGTCCGCAGCGGCTGGTCCGCTGGTCCGCGCGGGGACCGCACCGCGCAGGCCCAGGACCGGACCACGCGGGCCCAGGACCCGACCACGCAGGCCCGGGTCCATGGCGGGGGGCGCGTCCGTGGTGATAGCAGCCATGCCGGTCACCGCTCTTCCGTCGTGGCGAGGGGGTGCGGCTCGCCGGTCAGCGCGGCCAGGGCGGTGGCGACCTCGCTGAGGGTGGCGCGCACATACGTCGATGTGGCGGTCCCGGTATCGCCCGCGCCGTCGGTGTGGCCGGCGTACGCGTGGGCGACTGCGAAT
>Ga0335073_10011022_pt1 | contig 12706 bp, 14 predicted proteins | sample Lox_Sample_22_FD_207093 | JGI IMG/M metagenome (GOLD analysis project Ga0335073, IMG submission 207093) | Soil microbial communities from Loxahatchee National Wildlife Refuge, Florida, United States - Lox_Sample_2.2 | ecosystem: Environmental > Terrestrial > Soil > Wetlands | place: USA...
CTTTCGACTCATGAACCACCTCCTGCGTTCCTATACGCGCGTTACGTGCCGGTAGTTTCAGCTTGCATCCCGGGAAGGAAGCGGCGGGATTATACACCCGCGAGTGCTGTTTGGGCTGTTTTGCGAGGCGCGCCCGGGCGTCAGGCGTTGAGGTGCTGCCGAAGGATTCCGAGCATGCGGCGAAGCGGCTCGGCTGCGCCCCAGAGCAGCTGATCGCCCACCGTGAACGCGCCGAGGAATTCGGGCCCCAGATTAAGCTTATGCAGCCGGCCGATGGGCACGTTGAGCGTGCCGGAAACGGCCGTGGGCGTGAGGCAGCGAAGAGTCGATTCCTTCGTATTCGGGACTACGCGCACCCAGGCGTTGGCGTTGGCCAAAAGGCTTTCGAGATCGGGCAGCGGAACGTCTTTCTTGAGCTTGATGCAGAGACCCTGGCTGTGACAGCGCATCGTGCCCACGCGCACGCAGATGCCGTCGACGGGTACGGGCGGGTTAAGACCGAGGATCTTATTGGTCTCGGCGAGGCCCTTCCATTCCTCGCGGCTTTGGCCGCCCGGCATCTCCTTGTCGACCCAGGCGAGCAAACTACCGGCGAGCGGCGCGCCGAACTCTTTCGTGGGGAGATTCGAATCGCGCTGTGCTCCGATGACCATCCGGTCGACTTCCAGAGCGTTTTCGGAGGGATGCGCCCGGGTCGGATCGGTGAGGCACTCCATCTGCTTCACCAATTCGAGCATGGTTGCGGCACCGGCGCCCGAAGCCGCCTGATAGGTCATCGTGGTCATCCACTCGACGAGATCGGCCTGGAAGAGAGCGGCCACGGCCATCAGCATCAGGCTTACGGTACAGTTGCCACCGGGAAAGGTGCGGATTCCGCGACGCAGGCCGTCGTGAATGACTTCGGCGTTTACCGGGTCGAGAATAATGACGGCATCGTCGGCCATGCGCAGAGTGGAAGCCGCATCGATCCAGTAGCCCTTCCAGCCGTTCTGGCGCAGCGGCGCGAAGACTTCCTTGGTGTAATCTCCGCCCTGGCAGCTGATCACGATATCGCACGCCGCCAGTTCTCTCAGATCGCCGGCATTTCTTAGCGGCTCGCCGTTGGCTTCCCGCGGGCCGACTCCGCCTGCGTTGGACGTCGAAAAAAAAGCCGGCTCGATGTTCGTGAAGTCGTCCTCCTCCCGCATTCTTTGAAGGAGCACGCTTCCGACCATTCCTCGCCAGCCGACAATGCCCAGACGCAGCACGTTGGTTCTCCCTTTTTCGCAGATGCAAATCGGATGAGGCGCAAGAGCGCTGATTTCAGGCTGGCATAACGGGCCTGAAATTTCAATTTGATGTTACCGGCTGTGACGCGAAGCCCGCGAAATGTCAGCCCGTCCGGCGCTTCGTCTTTCTTGCGGTTACTTCGGGTTCGGCCCTGGGAACGGCGCGCACCAGCGACTTCCGCTCGGGGACGGGAGCGGGCTTCGCGGCGAGGCTATTCTTCAGGGCCTGCATCAAGTCGATCACGGGGGCGCGAGCAACATGCGGGGCCGAGGTGACTTCCATGCCCTTTGCCTTCGCCGCGATCAGCTCCTGGAGAGCAACCTGGTAGGTGTCGTGATACTTCTCGGGCTGGAACGGAGCGGCGAGGCTCTTGATGAGCTGTTCGGCCAGCGCCCGCTCTTGCTGCTTCACTTCCACTTTGTCAGAGCCGGTTTCGGCGGCCTGGCGAATTTCATTCGCGTAGAACATCGTATGCAGAGTCAGGCCCTTATCCTGCGGGCGGATGATCACGACGTACTCGCGATTGTGCATGCTGACCTTGGCGATGGCGGCGTATTCCGACTCGCGCATCGCTTCGAGGAGGAGGTAGTAGGCTTTGCGGCCCTCATCTTCCGGGGCTAGGTAGTACGAGGCGTCGAAGTAGATCGGATCGATCTCGCCGAGTTTCACGAATTCGAGAATCTCCATGGTGCGGGCGGATTCCGGTTCGACGGCCTCGAGTTCTTCCTCGGTGAAGAGCAGATACTGATCCTTTTCGTATTCGTAGCCCTTCTCGATCTCATTGCGCTCGACCATGCGGTTGCACGTCGGGCAGAAGAGCGGCTGCTTCAGGCGCGTGTGGCAGACCTTGTGGAGCTGATTGAAGCTGACGCGCTCGGTACGCGCGGCGGGCGAGAGACGCACCGGTATCGAGATCAGGCCGAAGGCCAGAAAGCCCTTCCATGAGGATGCGGGCATACACGATCTCCTTCTCAGTAGAGCAGCGCGCGATTCGCAAAGTGCCGTCCGAAAGGCGGCGCGCGTCGGACGATTATACGCAGCGACCTTTGCGGCTGCTATGGTGTCAAGTGCGGAGGTGCGCTTTTCGCTACGTCTTCGCCGGCGAGGCCAGACGCGCGACAGAGGGGCCCATCCGCAAGACTTGAAGTGGACTTGCCGGGCGGCAAGTATAGAATAGGCGCCTCCCAGGGAATGGCGCGTCCGCCAAGCGGGTGGGCGCATCAGAGGTTGAGGAGAAAGATCAGTGATCGTCGGCGTTCCGAAGGAGAGCTTTCCGGGCGAGCGGCGCGTGGCGCTCGTGCCGCTGGTGGTCGCGAATCTCGCGAAGGCCGGCCTGGAGGTGGCAATCGAGGCGGGGGCGGGCAGCGAGGCGGGCTACCCGGATGCGGCCTACGTCGAGAAGGGCGCGAAGATCCTGCCGGATCGCGCTTCGGTGTTTCAGCAAGGCGACATCATCGCGCAGGTTCTCTGCTACGGCTCGAACGACCGCACGGGCAAGGCCGATCTGCCGCTGCTTCGCCGCGATCAGATTCTCGTAGGGTTCCTTCGGCCGCTCGGATCGAAAGAGATCGTGGAGGAAATCGCAACTGCGGGGGTGATGTCGTTCGCAGTGGAACTGATGCCGCGCACCACGCGCGCGCAGAGCATGGACGCGCTGTCGTCCATGGCGACGGTATGCGGTTACAAAGCCGTGCTGATCGGCGCCGATACGCTGCCGAAGTTCCTGCCGATGTTGACGACCGCCGCGGGCACCGTCACTCCGGCGCGGGTGCTGATCATCGGAGCCGGTGTGGCGGGCCTGCAGGCGATTGCAACGGCGCGCCGCCTGGGGGCGGTCGTCTCCGCCTACGATCTTCGCCCGGCCGTGAAAGAGCAGATACACAGCCTGGGCGCGCGGTTCGTCGAACTGGAGCTTGAGACGAGCGACGCGCAAGACGCGCGGGGGTACGCGAAAGCCCAGGACGAAGCATTCTATGCGCGCCAGCGGGAGCTGCTGGGGAAAGTGATCGCGGAGCATGACGTTGTGATCACGACGGCGGTCGTCCCGGGCAAGAAAGCGCCCGTGCTGGTGACGGCGCAGATGGTGTACGGAATGGCGCCCGGCTCGGTGATCGTGGATTTGGCGGCCGAGCGCGGCGGAAATTGCGAACTCACGCGCCCCTGCGAAACAATCGTCGACCACGGCGTCACGATCATCGGCCGGATCAATCTCGCGAGCACCGTACCCTATCACGCAAGCCAGCTCTACGCGCGGAACCTGACGGCATTCCTGCAACTGCTGGTGAAAGACGGAAAGCTCAACCTGAATCTCCAGGACGAAATCATCCGGGAAACCTTGTTGACCCGGGGCGGGGAAGTGGCGAACGCGCGGGTGCGCGAGTTTTTCGGTCTGCCCGCGTTAGTGGCTCAGACGCCGTAAGGAGGGGGTGTGCCGGCCGACTTCATTTCGAATCTTTACCTGTTCATTCTGGCGGGATTTATCGGGTTTGAGGTGATCAAGCGGGTTTCGCCGCTGCTGCACACGCCACTGATGTCGCTGACCAACGCGCTCGATGCGATCGTGGTGGTCGCGGCGATCATCATCGCCGGGCGCCACGAATCCGTGCTCTCGACTACACTCGGGGCCATTGCGGTGGCCGCCTCGTTCAGCAACATGGTCGGCGGCTTCTTGATTACCGACCGGATGCTGCGCATGTTCAAGACCGGCAGGCCGCAAAAGTGACCTCCCTCGTCAGCCAGCAGTTTCTCGAGTTCGCATTCATCGCGTCGGTGGCGCTTTTTATCCTGGCGCTGCGGTGGCTGAGCTCGCCCGTCACGGCCCGTCGCGGAGTGCTGGCGGGAGAAATCGGCGCCGCGCTGGCGGTCGGAACGACGCTGCTCAATCCGGAGCTGGTGCAGTATCGCTGGATCATCATCGCGTTGATCGTGGGTGCAGGCATCGGTATTCCGCTCGGCTTGGTCCACATGACAGCCGTGCCCCAGCGGACGGCGCTGAGCCACGCGTTTGGGGCGCTTTCGGCCGCCATGATCGGCATCGCGGAGTATTACGTGGGCCTGCCGAAAGTGACCCGCTTCGAGATGGGCGAGATCAGCCTGGAAGTGATCATTGGCTCACTCACTTTTACCGGAAGCCTGATCGCGGCAGGGAAGTTACAGGAACTGCTTCCGCAACGGCCGATCACGTATCCAGGGCAGAATTTTGTCAGCCTATCGGCGCTGAGCGCGGCGCTGCTGATCGCAATCGCCCTGACCGTCAATCCAAGCTATCACGCGTTTCTGTTTCCGATCATGGTGGGGGTGGCCCTCATCTTCGGCATACTACTCGTGACGCCGATCGGCGGCGCCGACATGCCAACCGTCATCTCGCTGCTGAACTCCTACGCCGGATTTTCGGCCGCTCTGCTCGGCTTCGTGCTCAACAGCAAGGTGCTGATCGTGGCGGGCGCGCTCGACGGCTCGTCGGGATTCATCCTTTCGGTGATCATGTGCAAGGCGATGAACCGGTCGTTCGCGAACGTGATGTTCGGCGCGTTCGGCCAGGTGCAGGCCTCCTCGGCGGCCACTACCGAAGCGCGAACGGTGCGCAGCGCAACACCCGAAGAAGCGGCGGCGATCCTGGGAGCCGCGAGCACGGTGGTGATCGTTCCCGGCTACGGCATGGCCGTGGCCCAGGCGCAGCACAAGGTCCGCGAGCTTTACGACGTGCTCACGAAGAAGGGGATCGACGTCAAATTCGGCATCCATCCCGTCGCCGGACGGATGCCGGGCCACATGAACGTGCTGCTGGCGGAAGCCGACATCCCCTACGACCGCCTGCTGGAGATGGACGACATCAATTCGGAGCTGCCGCAGACCGACGTGGCCCTGATCATCGGCGCCAACGACGTGACGAACCCGGCTGCCCGGACCGACCCGAGCAGCCCGATTTACGGGATGCCGATCCTGGATGTCGACAAGGCCCGTACGGTGATGGTGATCAAGCGCAGCATGAGCCCCGGCTTTGCCGGCATCGACAACCCTCTCTATTACCTGGATAAGACGCTGATGCTCTTTGGGGACGCCAAGGCCTTCGTGGGCGATATCGTCCGCGAGCTCTCGGGCGGAGGGCACTAAGGGCCAGGTCTCTGCGCATTTCTGCTTGGTATACGAAACGTAGTATTGCGTAAGCTACGTATCGCGCTTCTACTTACGATCTTCCCGACCTGATACCGGATGTGCGCGCGTGGCCTTAAATACAATAGGGAGTGTATGTTTCGCAGCAATTAGGACACTTTAACGTTGTCCCGCCCCTTCCCGCCCGACTACATTGGTGAAAACTAATAGGCCTTTCTGCGGTTTGCGAGACGCACAGTCTTCGCAAAGCTGCTTGCTAAAGCAAGCAGGCTCTCGGGGGCCCGGCGGAAGGCACGACAAAAAGTGAGGGGCATCAAGGGCGTGAGCCTACAACACTGCAAGGTAGTGTCGCGCGTGGTGGCGAACGAAGCCATCGTCGTGCCGGTGCGCGCAGGATCAGGGCAGGCGAGCGAAGTCTACACCTTCAATGAGTGCGGCACGACGATCTGGTCGATGATCGTTGCGGGCCGCAGCCCGGCCGAAGTGGCGGCCCACCTGGCATCCGAGTATGAGATTTCAGCAGAACAGGCGGCTGAGGATACTCGGCAGTTTCTCGCGGAACTAGCCGAGGAGGGCTTGGTGAAGTTGGCGTAGCAGGCCAGAGCGAACCTGGATCAGAGCAGTCGGGGCTTGGGGATGAAAACGGCGCACAACACACGCCTCTCTCGATCGGCCAAAAGGGCGATCTTGCGCTGGGCTTTTGTCGCTGGCGCGGTCGTCTTGATCGCGGGACTCTCCTGGCCGCTGGGCGGCCAGTGGGCAGGCGCCACACACGAGCGCGTGCCGGCCTTCCACGACTGGAGTACCCGGCACATCGTCTATCCGCGCGTCGGTGCGATGAACGCCATGCAAGCGGCATCGAGGGATCCGCGGGCGAGATTCCTGTGGGCCCAGATTCCGGTGGCCGGAGGAGGCGGATTCGGGGGAGGAGCACCCTTGGGAGGAGAACTCGGCGTCGGGACTCCGTTCGAGCCGTGGCGTCGCCGACCTTCGTGGGAGCCCGATACGGTGCATCGCGATTGGGCGATCAGTCTCGGAGCCGGGGGCGTGGCTCCGACGATGTATCCGGCGAAATTCGGCTTTGACGTGACGGCCACGCCGAGCTGCACCAATGACTACGTGGTGTTTCCGGTGAGCGCAACGGGGAGCGGCACGCAGCCCAATATCGTGGCCTTCAATCATCTCTACAGCGGAACGGCCGGTGCGACGGGAATATGCAACCGCACGGCAAGCGGCGGCGACACGGGAGTGGCGGCCGAGGTGATGTGGTCCTACAACGTGCAAGGAATCAGCGGAGGCGGCGCTGTGCCCAGTTCGCCGGTGATTTCGTACGATCCGAAGACGCCCTCGGCTTCCGGGACAAAGGTCGCGTTCGTCGAGTCGTCCAGCGGAGGCCCAATCCTCACGGCATCGGTGTCGGCCGGTGGAACGAGATACGCGGTAAACGACACCGGAACAATTTCCGGCGGGACGACGCTTGCGACCTACAAGGTGACCGCCGTGGCGGGCGGCGCCGTGACGGCGTTCACGATCACATCCGGGGGCGCGGGCTATTCCGTCGCCAACGGGGTGGCGACCACTCGAACCAGCGGCACCGGGCGGAACTTCGCGGTCAACATTCTTACCGTCGGCAGCAGTGCGGCGCATTTCCACGTGCTTGCCTGGAAATCGGGCGACGGCCAAAACACGGGCAACTTGCAGAGCGTCCTGACGCCGAAAACGATCAGCACATTTTCGACGACCAATCCTGCGGCAGGCAGCGGCGCAGCGACTGATCTCGTTCTGGGAGCTTCGAGCGCAGGTTCGGACACCATCTCCTCGCCTTTCGTCGACTATTTCCAGGACAAGGCGTACGTGGGGAACGACGTCGGGGTCCTCTATCGGATCAAGGATATTTTTTGCACCAGCGTCAATTCGGATTGCGCCGGCTCGAGCAAGCCCGCACCGAGCCTCGACACCACCTGGGGGACGAACGGCGGCGTCAGCGTTTGCTCGGGGCAACTGACGGCGCCCGTCGTGGATTTCGTGACAATGAACGTCTTCGTGGGCTGCTCGGACGGGAAGCTTTACGGCTTCAACTCCTCGGGTGCTCCGCTTGCCACTCCTTCCGTGACCGTGGGCAACGGATCAACACTGGGTGGAATCGTGGATCCGCCGGTGGTGGATGGCGTGGACGGCTTCGTCTTTGTGGTGAGCGGATCGAACGGAACGAATGCGGTGCTGGTGCAGGCGTCGACGACGCTTGCGACGCACACCACCGTCACCGTGGGCGCCGCGAACGTGTTCGACCTCCATGCCCCGACGTTCAACAATCCGTATTATACGAGCCCGACAACCGCGGGGGCATTGATCTATGTGGCCGCTTACAACAGCGCGGGGAACGAGATCGAGCTCTACGGCTATTGCTTCAATTCCTCGAACGTGCTGTCGAATTGCGCCGGCACCAACCCGGCGGGCCCCGAAACGCTTGTCTTGAACAGTACGCCGGGCAGCGAGCTCGAATACGCGCCCCTGACCGAGTTTTACAATTCGACTACTTCGAACGATTGGCTTTTCGTGACCGTACTTGCGAACCGGAGCCCCAACATAGGGCTTTTCAGCATCAATTCGTTTCCGACATCGCAGACGCCGGTCCCGGGTGTACAGGAGGGAAGCGGGACATCCGCGATGGTCATCGACAACAACAGCTCAAGCGCACAGGCGTCGAGCGTCTATTTCGGTGCACTGAGCACGACCGCAACGTGCGGCGCGGGGGGCACCGGTGGTTGCGCCGTGAAGCTGACTCAAGCGGCGCTGCAATGAACGAAAAGACGAACCAGCGAGCGGCTGAAATCGAAGCGCCGCCCGCAAAAATCGAAAAGTCCCGGAAGGCCTATCAGCGACCGGCTTTCCAGCACGAACGCGTCTTCGAGACGATGGCTTTGGCCTGCGGAAAGCTGTCGCCGACGCAGATTACGTGCCGTTTCAACCGTAAGAACTCCTGACCGCGGGTAGAGGAGGAACAGGCCATGCAGGAACGAGCAGCCATCGAGATTTCGCTCGCCGAAGAAGTGCTGCGATCCTACGGCAAACTTCGCATTCTGGCGCGCGGCTCGAGCATGATCCCGACGATCTTCCCTGGGGACGTTCTTCTGGTCGAGCACAGTCTGTGCCAGCGGTTGCGTCCCGGCGACGTAGTGCTCGCCCAGCGCGACGGGCGCTTCTTCGCTCATCGCGTCGTGCGGTTGACGGCGCTCGGCGGGTCGCCCCGCGTGATCACTTGCGGGGACGCGCTCAGTGAGGAAGACCCCGCGTTCTTCCACGGCGAGATTTTGGGCCGCGTAACCTCGATGGTGCGGGGAGACAAATGGATTCCGCTGGCCGGCGACGAGGACTTGAAGGGCAAGCACCTGCTGCAGTGGGCTGTTCGTCATTCGCAGATCATCACGGCGGGGATCCTGTGGCTCTATTCGCGGCTGAACCTGCGGCTGAACCGCGGAGGGCAGCCCACAGGCGATCGAAGAGCACGAATTCCAGGCAAGCTGGCGGAGTGCTCGTGATGGGCGCGCTTACTTCGGCACCCGTTCTGGGCGCGCACGTCGCGCCGCGATTTCCCGGCGTCACCGTGGAGATCGGCGGCATTCCGGTCTTCCTGCGATCGAGCAACTCGGATTTCTGCAAGATGATCGAGCAGCGTTACTGCGGATTCGTGAACCCGCTCGCCTCGGCGGAATACGAATTCGAAATCGATCTGAATCCGCCCTCGGAGCCTTCGGACGAAGACGCGCGGGTCTGGAAGCGTGACTACATGTGGTTCTTCGAGCGCGGCGATTTCCAAGCCGAGTGGGATTCGCGGACGCGGAACGGCGTGGTTCGCCAGGCACCGAATCCCTACGCCATCGATACGGTCCTGCGGATCGTGCATTCGCTCGTGCTCGCGGAGGAGGGCGGCTTTCTTCTGCACGCGGCAAGCGCCGTGCGTTCGGGGCAGGCGTACATCTTCACGGGAGTTTCGGGGGCCGGGAAGACGACGATCTCGCGGCTGGCGCCGCCCAATGTCGCAGTGCTTACCGACGAAATTTCGTACATTCGCCGGCGGCCGGGCGGCTATCGCGCCTACGGCACGCCGTTCGCGGGGGAACTCGCGCGCGTCGGCGAAAATCTCTCCGCTCCCTTCGGAGCGGTCTACTTTCTCGAAAAGGGGCCCGTGAATCGCATCGAGCCCATCGAGGACGGAGCCGCGGCCCGGGCTCTGCTTCGCAACATCCTTTTCTTTTCGCACGACGAAAAACTGGTGAAGCGCGTATTCGACTCGGCCTTCGAGTTCGTTTCGTGCGTCGCCGCAGCCCGGCTGATTTTCACGCCGGACGAACGCGCTTGGAGAGTTATCGGATGAAGGACATATATATCGCGCGCAGCAGCGCGGTTGCGTCGCGGATTCTGGACGGCGAGATCGTTATCATGTCGGCGACGGACTCGACGCTCTACAGCCTGAGCGAAGTCGCCACGGTGATCTGGCAGTCCGCCGACGGGCGGACGCCGCTCTCGGATATCGTGGAGAGCCGCATCTGCGCGGAATTCGACGTCACGCCCGAGGCCGCCTTTCGCGATGCGGAGGCTTTTGTCGAGGATCTCGCCGATCACGGCATCCTGCACGTCTCGAACCGGCCGATTCCGCAGACGGAGCCCGAGATCGAGCTCACGGTCGGCTCGCGCTTCGCGGAGACTGCATGAGCCTGATGCAGGAGCTCAACCGGAAGGCCCTGCGGCTGGGCGTTCCGCTGAGCGTGCATCTGGATATCACCTATCGTTGCAACGAGCGCTGCGAGCACTGCTACCTCGATCACGACGATCACGGCGAAATGACGGCAGACGAGATTGGCGCGCTGCTGCGCGACCTCGCCGAAGCCGGCGTCTTTTTTCTGGTGATCAGCGGCGGAGAGCCGCTGGTGCGCCGCGATTGTTTCGAGGTCATCCAGCAGGCGCGCACGCTCGGCTTCAACGTCAAGCTGAAGACGAACGCCGTGCTCGTTCGCGAAAAAGAGGCGCGGCGGCTCCGCGCGCTCGGCGTGGAACAGGTCCAGGTCAGCCTCTACTCGCATCGGGCCGACGTGCACGACGCGATCACGAAGCTGCCCGGATCGCTCAACCGAACGCTCGCCGGAATCCGCCGGATGCGCGAAGCCGGGCTGAAAGTCACCCTCGCGAATGTCTTGATGCGCAGTAACTTCGCCGATCACGTGGGCGTCCGCGAACTTTCCGCCGAGCTTGGCGCGCACTACACGCTCGACCCCACGATTACGCCGATGATGGATGGCGGCAGGTCTGTTCTGCAATACCGGCTGCTTTCGGATGATCTGCGCGCGGTTTTCCGCGATCCGGATTTGGTTGGGGATGCCGAGAGCTTTTGCGCGCCGCCGCCGCCGGTCGACGACGAAATCCGCGAAGGGTTGCCGTGCAGCGCCGGGCACACCGCGTGCTACATCTCGCCGTACGGCGACGTGTACCCGTGCGTGCAGTTTCCGCTGGCATGCGGCAACGTGCGACGCGACACGTTCCTCGACATCTGGAAGAATTCGCCGCAGCTCGCCGAAGTGCGCTCGATTCGCGGCAAGGACCTCACGACGTGCTCCTCGTGCTCGCATCTGGGCACGTGCACGCGCTGCCCGGGACTCGCGTACATAGAAGGCGATATGCGCGGGTCGTCATCGGCCGATTGCGAGAAGTCGTTCGTCCGCACGGGCATTCCAACCGCTGGAATGCTCGCCCAATCATCGGCAGGGCATCCGCGGCGACCTGCCCCCGGCCTCGTTCAAATTCAATCGCTGTAGGCGATTTACTTGGTGGCTTGCGCTCCCGAATTTCTCGCGCCGTGCTCGTTCCTATAGGCGGCGAGGGCATCGGCAATAATCGGAAACGCCTTGGCGGACGATTCGATGTGGTCGACGCGGACTTCCTTGTGTTCGAGCTTCTTATAATCCTGGAAAAATCTGCGCACCATCGCCAACTGGTGAGGCGGCAGCTCCTTGGCCTCGTGGTAGGGGTTGAACTCCGGATCGGCGGTCGCGACGGCGATGATTTTGTAATCGCGATCGCCGGAATCGATCATGGTCATGACGCCGATTGCGCGTGCGTGCACGATGGTCAAGGGCGCCACCGATTCCTGACACAGTACGAGCACGTCCAGCGGGTCGCGATCTTCGGAAAGAGTCTGAGGGATGAATCCATAGTTCGCCGGATAGTAGACGGCGGAATAGAGGACGCGATCCATGCGGATCAGTCCGGTGGGCTTGTCGAGCTCGTATTTCACGTTGGAACCGAGCGGGATTTCGATCACGGCGTCGAATTCCTTGGGTGTGCGCTTGCCGGGGCTTACGTCGTGCCATGGGTGGATCATCATTTTCTCCGTAGGGGCCTTGAGCCGCACAACGATTGTAACGAACACGGGAAACGATCGAATGGACGATGTATGAGGGCGTCTTGATCTTTGGCGCACCGGATGGCATCTTCGCTGCATGACAATCGAGAAAGGGCAGAAGCAGGGGGGAATCTTCACGCAGACGATGCGCGTGAAAACGTCGCGGCGCACGGAGCTGAAGAACGTGACCCGGGAGATCGAAGCCGCGGTGCGCGAATCGGGCTGTCTCCAGGGCGTCTGCCACGTCTACGTGCCGCACACGACGGCGGGCATTTTGATAAACGAAGGCGCCGATCCCGACGTGGCGAGCGATATGGAGCGGGCGCTCGACCGCCTGATCCCGCATTCGGGCGACTACGCCCATGCCGAGGGAAACTCGGATTCGCACATCAAGACGGCGCTCGTTGGCTCGTCGGAGACGATTTTCATCGAACGCGGCGGATTGGCGCTGGGTCGCTGGCAGGCCGTTTTCTTCGCGGAATTCGACGGCCCCCGCGGGCGCGAGGTCCGGATCAAGATCGTTCCCGACCCGGTGAGTTAGCGCCTCGGCGTTCCCGTGCCTGCAGGAACTCTCCTGCTAGCGTACAATCGTTTCATACATGCCATTCAAGTCCGGTTTCGTCGCAGTCGTCGGCCGTCCTAACGCGGGAAAGTCAACGCTGGTCAATACGCTCGTAGGCCGCAAGGTCGCGATCGTCTCGCCGCGCCCGCAGACGACGCGCAATCGCATCCAGGGCATCGTGAACCGCGAGGAAGCGCAGATCGTGCTGATCGATACGCCCGGGCTCCACAAGCCCGATAGCGTGCTGAGCCGGCAGATGATGGACGAGGCTCAGCAAGCCCTCCACGGAATCGACATTCTCTCGTTGATCGTCGATGTAACCGCCGAATTCGGCGGAGGCGATCGGTACGCGATCGAGTGGGTGC
>Ga0335073_10011023_pt1 | contig 12706 bp, 15 predicted proteins | sample Lox_Sample_22_FD_207093 | JGI IMG/M metagenome (GOLD analysis project Ga0335073, IMG submission 207093) | Soil microbial communities from Loxahatchee National Wildlife Refuge, Florida, United States - Lox_Sample_2.2 | ecosystem: Environmental > Terrestrial > Soil > Wetlands | place: USA...
GACAGCACATTTGGTACTGATTCCTGGGGCTGTGTAGCCGAATGTTGCGAGGATTTCTGTAGTAGAGGGAGACCAGAGGAGAGTTGTGATTTGTGCATCTACGTCTAATGAGGATACTCGGGTGCCGTGAAAGGTGTTGTAGAAACATATCTTCTTATCGTGGATACCACCACCTACTGATTAGTCCAAAGCAACCAAGAGTGGAAAAGGGAAGTAGATTCGTAGAGGGAATACCAGCTGCTAGGACACTGCCTTTGCCTGCTTTAAATGCTAAAGCTTTGACAGCAGCATCATGCATCCACTCGAATTTCTTCTCCCAATGTTCCTGAGGTCCAGCAGTTCCCGTTCCAACAGGCGTCTCATAAGTATAAAGCCGATTATCATTTGCACCAGTAGCAAACGCAAGTCCATCTTTCGACCATGCAATCCCACAAATCTGATCATTATGCATTCCCTTCCATCCCGCCACTTTAACAACAGAAGCTTTAAACTCGTTCAACGACCATTTAATCTCAAGTAATACAACCTGTCCATCAAACGCACCAATAACCAACCACTCCTGTAACTCGTCTTCAGAAGCACGTTGAATTGGGGAAGTAGGTCGCCAGGATAATGCTCCAACTGCGTCAGTAGAAATAGGACCAATGTATACTCTCGGAGAGGACTCGTGTGGAGAAATAAGATGAATACTCCCATCATCCCTAGCAACCGCTAATATCTCGCCTGTAGGAGAAAAGGAAATAGAAGTGACATCATTCACAACTTCCAAGGGAATTGGTCTAACTCCCTTCTCAACGCTCCATAAGTAAACGTCCATTCCCAAGGCAACTGCGATTTCTCCGTCAGGAGACCAACTTAAGGGTTGAGCATAATAATCGTCTCTTAATTCAGGTGCATCCAGGATTCGAAAGGGATCTGGTGGGACTAGACGTTGTCGTTTTGAGGCTCGTAACAAGGATGGAGGATCCAGGATTAGCGGGAGAGAAAAGATGTCATCTGACGGGGAAATTGGACGACGTAGCGGGGACGGTGGTTGAGAATGGAAGTGTAGTAGTTTAGGTGAGATAGGAAGTTCTAATGCGGATGCCAGACGATGGGAATGAATGTGATCTGGAAACGAGTTTGGCCATTCAATTGGTTTTCCAGGAGATTGTAGTTGTGGATTGGTAGGCGATTGACAACCATCTCTAGACTGGTAAGGTTCCGGGGAAGTCAATATCTCACGGAGAGAGATGATAGGTGAGGAAGGGTATGGGATGAATCGATCTGAGTGAGTTGGTGAGACTGATCCTTTCCGCTTAGGAGGGGAATAAGATAGGCGACGTCGTTGTCGCGCTCGGTGACGAGGAGATAAAATTGGACTTACTGGAGGGGAACGAGACGGAATTGGATAGGGTAGAGTAGGAAGACGCATTTCTTTGTAATTTGAGAGGGTGTTTCGACCTACTGTTCGGTGTTTAGCGTTGCGAATGCCTGAATCCGCCCCTGAGACCAGATCCATTTGAGTAGTCAGGTGCCAAGAAGTGACCGGGTGGTGGTTCCCTTGGTGGGAGTCGTTGAAAGTACTGGTGGACCTGGACGAAGACGGCTAGAGCCAAAGGACTGAGAGATCTGTAGCGGGGGTGGTTGTACAAGTAGATGGCTGCAAGCAAAGGGGTAGTGTATGCAAGAATCTTGGGGAGTTTTTGAGCAATTCGTCGAATAGTAAGAGTGATACGATGAAACATATCAAGTCTGGAAGAAAGACAGCAAAGAAGCAACAGACAAGCAAAGTCAGAAGCAATGGAGATGGTGATGAAAGATCTGGAGATGATGATCCCTTTAATAACACGGTCACGGGAATTACCATCTCACGCTCTCAACTATGATTAAATCTGTTTTCATTATTAAACTAACCTAACTTCTTGAGTAGTTTCAAATGGATCCACCATCTCCCATAAATCTATAAACCTCCTTCCTTCATTACGCTTCCATGCGGATATTCCCAATCACTCAACCTTCTTCGTAGTCTCGACTCCGGCAAGTTCCCTCTGATACTTCTCAACAGCTTGTCTCTTCCTAAAAGCCCGATAACGCTTATCCGTGCCCAAAGTCCAATCCCACCATCTGAAACTTGTCGAGAAGTTATTAACGAAGGCTTGATGATGGTAATCATGATGTTCCGCGCCAGCCCAGAAAGGTAGGAACTTATTCAAGGACCACGGGAAATCATACCCTGAATGTGCATCAATAGCCTGAAACAATCTACTCATTAGTCTGCGTCCATAAACAGGAAGAGAATGGGGACATACCGTAATGTAATCCAGATATACATTGTCATCAAATGCAAATTGTGAGTAATTGCGCAAAACAAGATTGGCGAGCCAATAGTTCCAGCACCCAGAATGAATACTTCGGCAGGATGAGCATATTCAGCAGCCAATCCAAATGGCGCAGAATATTGGTGATGGATTTTATGAATGTTTTTGTACAAGGGCCCCCAGTGAAGTAGTCTGTGTGCCCAGTAATGGAAAGTATCTTCCATCACGAAGAAAATTGCAATTTGCCAGACCATTGTCTTCCAATCTGGGAATGGTACATCGATTTTGAGGCCAAAGTAGTGTACTATCGGGTGGAATAGGTAGATTTGGGGTAATTCGACTGTGAAGTGTTGTAGCAGGACCCATTTTGTGCAACTCCATTGATCTTCAACGGTGGGGATTTTTGACTACAGGAAAGTTAGATCCAACGGTCCTGAAAAGATGGAATGGGATGATACATCTTGGAGTTTCCATTTGCGGAAGAAGGGAATGGCATCAATTATGATCCAGGGAAGAGATCGACCAAAGTACACCAACTCATGCATCACAAAACTCATTATACCTATCAACATGTCAGTCCAACGACGACAAGAAATCTTGTTGGGGTAAATACCTGTTGCGAGGGTATCGTTTCTCCACCACGCATACCATGCTGCCCATAGCTTTTCGGGTATAGAGAGATGCGCGTTGACCTCGGATATAGTTTGGTAGACAGCTAGATAGGACGGCGACGAGACAATCTGCGTGAAATTGTTCCTAGCCATCAGCGATTTCATTTCATGATAACTCACATTTTGAGGAGGCTCTCTCGAAGAACGAATCACAGTGAAAGGAAAGACCAAGACGCAAAGACGCAGTTGCTTTCAACTGCGACGATGAGAATGAGGGGATAAGAGAACGAAGAAAGGAAAGATGAGAGACGACGAAGAGTTTGGGTATGAGCTCCCGAGGGTGCTTGGCGGGTATTTATTTAAGGTGAAGAAGTCTCCTTGCCACACAAAAATATTCGGGGATCACGCTCCGAGGATGACATAATGAGACACCTTCCTAATTCGGAACACTGCGCGACAAAGCTGGATATGGGCGGGAGTAGCTGATCTTTATGGGCGAGGAATTCGGCAGTCAAGCCATCCGACAGCGGTGCTTCAGATGCCAAAACCGTACATTGGTATGACAGAGTGGAACTTAATCAGACGAAGCTGCTTCCGGCTGGAGATCGCTATAAGAATGCTCGAGATGAAATCGAAGGGATCTTAATAACGGCTAGTCGGATGATGCTGTTCTTCCGACTCTGAGATTAGTCCCAATTCATATGCTTCTGCGATCCGTGTCGCTGTTGAAGTACCAAATGGAGGAATGAACGGTCAACGGTGCCGAACTATTAACTACCTACGAGTCTCCCATATTCGATTACAAGCCGATTAGCATTGTTGTCCTTGAACTAAAATGGGAGAGATTGACTTTTGGTGAGTTTCAACAATACACGGCCAAAGAGAGAGTAGAGTCTGAAACAATATTAATTAAAACAGTATAATTGAATCTACCGCCTTGTGTTAGTCAACTGAGATCTCCTGTTAAGCTGCAGCTGTAGCGGTTTCTGCAAATCACGTTGCGATTGAGATGTTCAATTGTTGATCCTTCGAATTCGAGCTTTTGATTTCGCCTAGCACTTCATTTCGCCATCAGCACAGCCGCTCGCTGGTCCTCATCACTGCCGTTTGCTCAGTCGTCAACGACATCCTTCCCTTTGATGTCCTCAGAGCCTAACATAATCGAACATGTGGTTGTAGTAGGATTGTACCATCCCTTCTCAAATACCGCTAATCATCAAGCCATCATGCTCGAGGCCCAGAAGTCGAATATGTGTATCCTCCTTTAACCCCAGCAGACTCCTCTCCCTCAACAACCAGATCCCCAGTCAACACTCCCGAATCATGGCATCTGCTTCCCTTCATGGCTCTTCCCGACGGCGCTCACATGTCCGAAGAGGATTACACTTACTTCACCCTCCGACACCTCAACACAACTCTCTTCGGCATAAGTTGTACCCAACAAATGTCCTCTGCCGACCTTCTTAACAGACCCTCTGATGTAACGAGGTCGAATATACAGAAAGCCATTGTTGTGTTGGCTCGGAAACCTGTGTTTGGACCGATTAGGGAGAAGTTGGGCGTGGTTACGCGTGCGTGGTTTTTGCAGAGAGATTTTGAAGAGCGGGAGATTATTAGAGAGTTTTATGAGAGTCTGTGTCAGAATTTCAAGGATGGTGTTGATGAGGGTGAATTGTATATGGGTATTTCCTCCTCTCCTAGGCTTTGGGTTGATGTTGATGTGGTTAGGAATGTCGACGAGAGAGATTTTGTATAAGTTTAAGTGGAAAACGTTGATGCTTTTCAAAGCGCTATTTCTGGAAAAGCGGGTATGTCCTTTTGCATTCGGACAATGCTGATAATGTTCTAGATTCTCTTCTACAGTTCAAAAACAGAGTTCCTCTGTACAATGCAGTATTCATTACTATCTCTAATACCCCTACTGCTCTCGTACCTGGACGACGCCGGCGATCCCAAACTCAACAATTTAACGAATTCCATAAAGCCTCCCACCTCTTTAAAGACATCAGATCGTCTATCATTATTAGCGTACATGGGATTACCTCTTCAATTATTTTGTCAAGGAATGTTTTTTGGTCCATATACCCCATTACAACAAATCGACATGTTGGAACATGAAGGTACTAAGGGATACCTAATCGGCACCACAAACTCGCTATTTCTCCAACGAAAAGAACGACATGCAGAGATCCTAGTCAACGTACTATCTCCCTCTTCCCCACTAACCGCAATTCTAGATTGACGATGGAACAGTAGAAACCTTGACACCAACGTTAAGTAATGCACTTTCAATGTCAGGCGCAGATCGCAAATGGATCGATTCCCTAGTCCACACAATTTCCGACTCCTGGGACAACAGCGACAAATCACGACCTCGTAATCTCTCTTTCCTAGGTTCAGAAGATTACATTCGTGGTCAATTCGAAGAATATACTCTTGCTCTACTATCTTCCGTAAACTACGATAATTACCTCCTTACACATTCTCTGCAACCTGGAGATCCTCCAATACTCCCTGATATAGATGGTATTCCAGTTCGTGATTTCGGTCTTGCGTTTGTGGATCAATGGCGTTTAACATCCAATTATGCAATTTGGATTTCTTTGACTGCTGGCGAGTTGTTTGATATTGTGGAACCGCGACATCCGTGTGCTGGAACACAGACACTGAGTTTGGAAGATGTACAGTTACGTGTTCACCAAACTATGCAGGATTTGAAATTGGATGAGAGGATGGCTAGTTCGAAAGAAGCTATTTCTAGAACGTGGACTAGTTCGAGTTCAAAAGTTCGTGGGGCGGTAGGTTCTGCATGGGCGAATTTGGAACAATATCGACAGCAGCGCAAAACCGAGAGGGAAGAACTAAAGAAGGAGAGGAAGGAGAGTGTTGCGGAGGAGGGCAAGAAAGAGCCTACCCCTGGAACTTGGGCTAGTTGGGCTGCTGAGAAGAGGAAAAAGGCTTTTCAGAAGGAGGAACCCGTTCGACTGCCAAGAGTTGATATTGGACCTGCTCCTGCGAGACCGCTTGCACAATGGGCTAAGAGGAGTAATGAATTGTCACCACCGGCCACCGCAACGAAGAGTCCTGAAATTGAGTCGTTGAATAGTAGTCCTACTTCTGTGGAGGAGGTACCGAGTTTCCGAGAAGAGGAGAAACGGAATGGGAATGCATAATAATTAGTATGAATAAGGTTGGGAGGATAATAGCATTTCGCATTTGTATCACGAAGAATTAATGAAAAACTATCTAGATTCCGTCAAGATGACGTAGACTGCCACGCTCCTTTGTCTCAGTGTAAATTGTCTATCTCGCGTTTCGTAGAAAGCTTGTCCATACAAGACCGCGTATCTAATTTAAGCAGGTTCGCTAGAAATAGCCGCCAGAATAAAGTTGAACAGAAAATCCCTCTCTATTGGAGAGGTCTCGCGGGATATATCATATAGACACGCTGTTATTTCGGAGATTATCTTCTGGCTTTCCCCGAACAATTCAGTTTCCCTAAATACTTGTGCAGTGGACACTTAAATTAACCTCTACGGTTGAGTATCAGGGGTTACACGCGTTTGGGCCCTTTCTTTTCTCACCCGATTTCACTATTAACCCCACCTTGATCGTCAGACATCAGCCGATCAGTAGCAAACAAAGGATGCTATCAAGTTGATAATCCTTGATGTTGGATATCCTTTTGGGAAAAGATATCTTTTAACCCCTTAACACGGCGAATGCGGGAACGGGAAAGGCGTTTGCGGGACTACTGCCACCACCACCCCCATTGCAACTGTCGCAAGAACATATCTTCAGTCCATTCCCATTCGCTATTCTGTTTGCCGTTCGCATTGTCGGCTATTTCTTCGATACTGCGACATTTTCCGATCTCTTCGGCATCTTACATTTCAGCGAAACTGAGTTTCAGGGGTTAATTTGAGGAGGATTCCTTTTTACGTTTTCCTGCGTCCGTCGCGCATTTTGAATTTTCACTCAGTTCCACCAATCCGCGGCCGAGAACGTGGCAGCGTGGGGATAATTCTTCACCGCGATTTTGTAACGTCGCCCCCTTTATTCGGGCCGTTCAATCACACAAAGGCAAAATATTTAGGTAAAAAGCAGTGCTTTGACCGCGTATCTAAGTTGGAGGGGAGACCAGAGCGTTAAGCGCAGCGGTCATAGCAACGAGAAAGAAAGTGGGTCGACTTGAATTGTATGCTTGGAGAAGGAGAATATTTCGGTGGATAGATAGGCTTATTCCGGCGGAAATTGGGCAAGTTACACGCTCTGTCCTCTTTGGCTACTCAACGCCGATCGATCTGTTTAAGGCAGTAACTTAGTTGACAGATGTTGAACAGCGAGATCTAGTTGGAAATAACAGCGATTCAAGTGAAATCTCAATTATTACGGCGATATCCTAGAAAAAGCCGAAGAAGGATTTCGGGTATCGATTTTCTCTTTCAGCTTTCATATCAGATAGGATCCGCAATTATAGGGTCCTTGCACAGACATACTTATATAACAATGCATAGAATGGTGAAGAGCACTGACCATTGGATGGAGTGAGTCTGCTTGCCGACGACTGTTGAATTGAGAGAGCCGTTTATAGCCCACTTTTGTTTCGAGTTGAAGAGGTCCTAGGGTCATTTACCTTAGAGAAATATATATTATGAAAGTGCATTGCATATATTAAAAATTAAGGTGCCTTTGCAGCTAGCCACCCACCAATTTAGCTCACCACTGGCAAGGACTGACGGCAGAGTCTTTTTCTTGTTGCTCGGCTCCTGCTGCAGCTCTAGACATTGTAATACACAGTATACTCTATCACCGTTGTGTTTCATCGTATGCAATCCCTTATTCCTATATTCCATTTTTCCTATTCATTCATCAAAGCGACAATTTAACTTGGACTAGACTGCGAAATTCGCTGCAAACTCGGCCGGGCGAATAGTACGCGCTTTTTTTGGTTGATCCTGTTCTCCGACTTCGCACCCCGAATTCACACAAATAAAACCACGCCAAGAAGCGACCCTGCCCACAACCAACAAACCCCTCCAGTCACTTCCGAAAACTCATAGCTCCTCGATCTCTTATCCTCGAAACTCAGTCGGTGTCGTCGACCGAGAAACCACACCAATTCGTCCTTACTTTTTGGCGAAAGGGAGGATCGTCTCCCTGTTCTAGGCACGTCAACTTCACGTCAATTGTTTCCCCTTTTAGCAAGCGGATCCTCTTCCCGTCTTTCCTTCGGACCCGTTTCGTTTCTCTCAAACTTACGCTATCTGGTAGTTTGCCTTTATCCACGGGTCAGACTCCTATACTGTTTCATTCCCGTCGGAACTGGTTCGTACATATAATACCCTACAGTTCCTCCCTTTGCTCGACAACTCTATGAACATATAAACCCATACAACCCCATTATGGCAGTCGCTTCCGACCAACAATCCACCCCAAAAGAACCCCCACCACTGTCCACGCCACTCCCCACCATGGCTGCCGATGTAACGCCTTTGACCGAAGCCGCACCACCCCCTGATAACGCAATAGCAAACACTCCTGAGCTGGTCGACCAGGAGGTAACTACCTTGGACGAGTCAGAGGAGCCGGGTCCTTGTGAACGCTGTTCAAAGGTAATCTTACACCGCCATTTTACACTCCTTTGTTTCGCAAATACTGATCTATGATAGCCTATTGAGAATGGGACGATAATCATATTTAATGATAAATTCTGGCATACTACATGGTATGTTCTCTGTCAGATCATCAAAGGATGCTAATTGTTATAGTTTTCATTGCATTTCATGTGATATACTGCTTGATCTGTCTATGAGTGTGTATATACACAGCACGGGGAAGCCTATTTGTGGTAATTGCTTGAAGAATTGCAACTTTTGTAATAAACCCATCATAGATACGGCAATGATGTATGGTACGTTATTTCCCACCCGTCTCCCGTGACAGAATTGACAAGTGTGAACAGGCACAAAACTGTATCATATAGAATGTTTTCGCTGTCGAGAATGTCATGCTTTGATTAATGACACGGTCTATGCAGATACCAGTCGAGGTGTCTTTTGTGTAAAATGCCACAATGAACTCATGGCGAAAAGTCGACAACGTCACGATGAAAGAAGACGGAGAGAAAAGGAACGGAGAGAACGTAGAGCACGACACGAAGGAGAAAAATTATCTCCTAATACTGGAGTCGATAGAGATAAATCTCTTCCAGCACCACCTCCTGAACCTTCTCCAAATCTCAACACACCTAGCTCTTTAGGTTCACCGGTATTTTCCCTTTTAGTGTAATGGATGCTAACAGCAGGCATCCCCCCTAAGTGAGGCAGTGTTTCAAAATCATTTACTTGCTGCCGGTCGGATGAACGGAGCTGCCGAGGCGGAACTTCGAGCTATGAAACGGCAATCACGAAACATGGCGGCCATGAAAGAGACTGAACTGAAACTCAATGGCATTTCCACTGAGTCCTCGCTACCAGTTGAACAAACCTCATCAACAACCGAGCATCCAAAAGAACAAGAACCTAGTCCAATTGATCCAGCCGACGACGTTGAAGCAGCTTTTATTCCCGTTGTGTTGGACAAATCCTCTCTCCCGAATAGCCCCGATCCAACTCAACTGGAGAATTACTTCGAAAGTCCTGTTCTCGGATACCATGCTACTCAACCCCCGCCCATCAACAATCCTCAAATTCAAAAAGTCCTTTGGAGTGAACCCCCTAAATCTGCTTCTCCCTCACCACCGCGAGAGGAAACTGTACCCCCAGTCAACCTCGAACGTAGATCCTCGATTTCCACAATGGCAAAAGAAGCCACTGAAGCCATAACTCGCAAAATATCGCTTCGATCACGTCGGAAAAATAGTCGAACACCAAGTAACACCTCCCAAGATTGGAAACTCGAAGATATTCCTCGTCGCAAAAATTCACTTGTCAATAATATTACTACTGTACCTCTTCCAGAAACAGCTCCTGCTGCTCCTCGTTCCGCGATCCCTGATTTCCCTACTCCTCCTACCAATGAATCGAGATCAGCTACCTTACCTGGAAGTGGAACGAAATCGGATTCTGGACCTTCGAGTCCTGCACAATTCATGATGAGGAATGAATCTGTCTCGGAAGTTTCGACGGCATTGACACCCACAAGTTTAACGTTTGAGGGGAAGAATGCGACTTCAAGTCCACCTATACCGACAAGGAACCCGCATCATCATAGTCCGAAACCATCGTTCACGAATCCGAGGGAATCTCGACAGGTGCCCAATCCCGAAGGGACAAAAGCCTCGTCTCGCTATTCTGCTTCCTACATCCAGATGGATGATTCAAGACCTTCGACTGCTGCCTCTGAGAAACCTCCACAACCACAACCACCACCACCACAACAGCAACCGATGCCCACAACGCCATTTAAGTTGTTGGATATTTCTCCGCAATTACCGAGCATCCCATCTCCAGGACTCCTTGGTTTCGAGGACGAAATGTCGCAATTATGGCAAGAGCACAGACGAAATGCATCTCATGAGCGCAAAACTAGTGTCTCCAGTCTAGGAAGTTTGGTAGGTCACAAACGTGGTCAATCAAGCTCTTCGCAAACAGGCTCTGCAGCAGCAAATATGCTATCTAAAGTCACTAGTACGATACGACATGCACGTACTACTTCGAATGATCGGAAGGCAGGAACACATTCAAGACAATCGTCCAAGGGACAATCTGTCTCGCATTCTAGAAATGCTTCTCAGCCCTCGATTTTTGCAGCGACGATTTTCGCAGAGGCAGAAGAGGAGAAGGAGATTCTCAGGGAACAATTGAGGAAATCGACTCATCAGATTGTGGAGTTGGAAATTAAGTTACAGGAGGATGAAGAGGTTAAAGCTGGACTTACCGAGAAACGGGTGTCGAGTGCTAAGAATGCGTTGGCTGGAGTCGAAAGTGAACGAGAGATTGCGATGAAGGAACTGAAAATTCTGTTGAAGCACAAACAGGCACTTCAAGAGTCATCTTCATTTGGAGCCCGCGAATCTTGTGATGCGATTATAAGGGATTTTGAAAAGTCGTTGGAAACTTTGAAAGATGAGATGCGTCAGGAAATCAAGCAATACACAGTCGAACGAGCGCAATTGATTGAGGAAACTGTTCGGTTACGATCTCTTCGAGATAACTATCTGGAAGAGGCTCAACAACTCAACAAGAAGAATGACGAACTGGCCGATCTCAATAATGACATTCAACGGAATATGGATCGAAGTCCGAATCACGTCAAAGTACCATCTGAAGGACGACCCGGTGGATTCAGTTTATTCAAAACACATAAGAAGGATTCCCCGACTGCTGCATCGATATCATCTGTGCAATCTGTGGGACTGGCTCATCCAATGTTCATGGACTCGAAACAGTCGTTGGAATCTACTGCTCCTGTCTTAGAATCACCAATGTCTAGAGTAAGCGATTCGACTATCGTTCCTGAGGATTCTACTCTCACACAAGCGGTTGTCATGCATGTCTCCGATCAAGATAGCCTCGGACTTCCTGCACCTCCTAAGAAGATCAATTATTGGAAGAAGAATGCTGGTGTTCTCAGAAAGGCTGCTGTTAAAGGGTTTAAAAGTGCCTGGAATGGCGAGACAAATATTCTAATATCGTCACCTCAGGCTCAAATTTCAACTCCACAACTGGTATCCTCGTCATCTCAAGGTAACGGCTTGAATATTTTACTACCATATTCTACACCATCACCTGCAGCAACTCCAGATTATTATCAGCCGGAAGCGTATAAATCGCATTCATTCCACCCAAAAGCTTTCAAACGATGGCAAAAATGCGGATACTGTGGTGAGCGATTGTCAGGAACTGAAGTTCGTTGTGTTGGTAAGATTTTGCTCGTCTCCTATAGCTGACGTTAGATTGCGATTACCAATGTCACACGAAATGTCTGATGTCGGTGGTACAACCATGCTCCAAAGGACGCAAACCTCTGAGAGACACTGATTCCGCATCCATCGCCAGTGAAACGGCATCGTTATTCGGCAACGACCTCGCTCGACAAGCTGAAATTGAAGGCCGTCCAGTTCCGTACATTATCACTCGATGCATTGAAGAAGTCGAAGCCCACGGGATAGAATATGAAGGAATCTATCGAAAATCCGGCGGAGCATCATCTCTTCGAGCAATTGTCGATGCTTTTGAAGCTGGTGGAGAAGTCAATTTCGACCATCTCGTCGGATCGGGAGATATTTGTGCTGTAACAAGTGCTCTGAAACAATATCTACGAAATCTCCCGGATCCACTGATCCCATATGGCGTGTACGATCGCTTTCTTCAAGCAGCTTCCGTGAACGATACGTCACTCAAGACGGTCAAATTCAAGAACGCGCTTCTAGCGCTTCCAAAAGTGAATCATGACTGTCTGAGACTACTTATGCTGCATCTTTCGAGGTATTTATTCTCTTTCTGTGAATATGTGACTTACTGGTAGGGTGGTGGAAAAGAGTGATATCAATCTCATGCATGCGAGCAATCTTGCCGTGGTTTTCTCTCCAACCGTCATGCGGGATATGACTGGAGCACGCCAAATAGCCGACATGCAATCCACTAACATGTGCGTGAAATACCTAATCGAGAACGCAAATTCCTTATTCGCATCTCCACGAGCAGAACGCAGCAACGATAGCATCTCATCTGTTTCAAGGTACACAGATCGAAGAATCTAAGAGCAGAGGCCACGATCAGAGTATTTGTTTTGGTATACCGACTATTCTTTTCAGAAGGGACAATTGAATTGGCGAGTTAATTTTAGTAG
>Ga0335073_10011025_pt1 | contig 12704 bp, 8 predicted proteins | sample Lox_Sample_22_FD_207093 | JGI IMG/M metagenome (GOLD analysis project Ga0335073, IMG submission 207093) | Soil microbial communities from Loxahatchee National Wildlife Refuge, Florida, United States - Lox_Sample_2.2 | ecosystem: Environmental > Terrestrial > Soil > Wetlands | place: USA: Florida...
CGGAAAACGGCGCTGTTGCCATTCAGCAGCTTTCCAAGCAGGATTACGACCTCGTGCTCATGGACATGCAAATGCCCGTCATGGACGGCATCAGCGCCACCAAAGCGCTGCGCTCGAATCCCCGCTTCGCCTCGCTTCCCATCATTGCCATGACCGCCAACGCCATGGACCGCGATCGCGAAATGTGTCTCGCCGCCGGCATGAACGACCACCTGGCCAAGCCTATCGACCCCGAAAAGCTTTTTGGCGCGTTGCTTCGCTGGATTCCGGCGCGCAGTTCCCGCGTTCTTGCTGCCTCCGCAACAGGATCGGTCTCTACTCCATCGCCGTTGCCGCCTTCCGGCGACTTGCACATCGCAGGTATCGACACGGTTACGGCGCTTAAGCGCACCGGTGGGAATCGCCAGCGCTACGAAGGTCTGCTCCAGCGGTTTGCAGAGTCCCAATCCCACGCGGTCGGCGACATTCGTGCCGCGCTCGCTGCGAGCGACTCATCCACAGCTCAGCGCTTGGCTCACTCGCTCAAAGGGGCCTCGGCCAATCTCGGAGTGAATGGCCTGGCGGAAGCCGCCGCGGCTTGCGAGGCAGCCATTGCTGCCAATCAGCCCTCAGACGCTGCCCTCGAATCGCTGTCCCACATTCTCGACGCCACCGTAAGCGCCATTCGTGCTGCCTTGCCTGTGGTGGTTGCGCCGTCCGTTACTCCTTCCGGCAATGGCGACTCCTCCACGGTGGTACAGCCGCTCTCCCGGCTAAAGAAGCTTCTTCAAGCCGATGATGGCGATGCCTCCGATTTCCTTCTGGAGGTGCGCCCGGTCCTTTCGCAGGTTCTGACCGAAGCGGAAATCGAATCGCTCACTGCACATGTAGGCAATTTCGCCTATTCCGATGCTCTGCAGTCCCTTTCTGCCATCTCCAATCGACTTTCTTTAACTCTGGAGTAATCCATGTCAGCTACGGCCCAACCCGCGCAAGCTACGCAGAAATTGATCCTCATCGTGGACGACACGCCCATCAATATCGGCGTGATCTCCGGCGCCTTGAAGGATTCTTTCAAGACCAAGATCGCCACAAATGGTGAAAAAGCGCTCGCGCTCGCTTCCGCCGAAGAAAAGCCCGATCTCATCCTGCTCGATATTCTCATGCCGGGCATGGACGGCTACGAAGTCTGCACGCGCCTCAAAGCGGACCCCGCCACGCGCGACATACCTGTTATCTTCCTTACCGGCCAGACCAGCGCGGAAGACGAAACCCGCGGCTTCGAGGTCGGTGCCGTCGATTATGTCCACAAGCCGTTTTCCCCGGCGGTGGTCAAGGCGCGTGTTCGCAGTCACATCCTTCTGCGCGAAGCTCGCGCCCAACTCGCTGAGCAACTCCTCGCTCTCAACAACGAACTGGAAATGGCGCGTCAGATTCAACTTTCCATCCTTCCTCATACCATTCCCCAACTTCCCAAGCTCTCCATCGCCGCCCGCTTTTCTCCGATGACGTCTGTCGCCGGTGATTTCTACGATTTCATTCAAATCGACGACAACCACATTGGGGTACTGATTGCCGACGTATCCGGCCACGGGCTTCCCTCGGCGCTGATCGCCTCGATGCTCCAGGTGGCGTTAACCGGCCAGTCGCATCACGCTTCCGATCCCGTCAAAGTTCTCGCCGGGCTCAATCGCGCGCTTTGCGGCAAATTCACACATAACTTCGTCACTGCCGCCTATCTGTACTTCGATCTGGAGAAAAATCTGATGCGCTACGCTGGCGCGGGACACCCGCCGGTAATGCAGTGGCGCGATTCCGCCGGTAAAACCAATAAGATTCTGGAGAATGGATTGATTCTTGGCATGTTTGACCAGGCCGAGTATCAAGCCCTGGAAGTTCCTCTGGAGCCCGGCGACCGCTACGTGCTTTACACCGACGGAGTCCTGGAAGCTGCCAATCCCTCCCAAGAGGAGTATGGCGCGGAACGATTCATGAAGTTCATCGCAAACAATAAGCAATTGGAAGCTCCTAAATTCGCCGACACGGTACTCGATGAATTATCGCGCTGGACCGGACAAGCCCCAGAGCAAGCCCAACAACAGGATGACCTCACCGTCCTCGTAGTCGATTATCAGCATCGCTAACCCCAGGGAAACCTGGCGTCGTGGTTTCAGCCGCCCAGGCTGCTGGTGTAGTGGGCGAGCGATTTCGCAGCAAATCTTCGGCAACTTGTGTATCTTGTTACGACCGTTACCTGTCACGTCCGTGTCTTTTTTCCAGGCCGGGCATCGAACCAACATAAGGACACCGCCCATGGCGACTGACAAATATTTGCCAGCCAGAATTGTTGACCGCAAGGAAGTTGCTCCCGACCTCTTTCTTCTCCATGTGGAAGCTGGGCAGGCCCTTTCGTATTTGGCCGGACAATACGCCACTCTGGGCGTGGAAATTGACGGCAAGCGCATCGAGCGCCCGTATTCGATGTGTTCCTCGCCGTACGAAGCGCTGCTGGAGTTTTTCGTTGAGCGTGTGCCCCACGGGGAACTTACGCCTCTGCTTTACGCCATGGACAAGGGAGCGCCGCTGCTACTTCGGCGCTTTGCCAAGGGACGGTTCACGCTTGATCTGCGGAGCGGCCACAAGAATCATCTGCTGTTGTCCACGGTAACGGGCATCGCGCCCTACGTCAGCTACGTTCGCACGGTTTACCAGGATTGGAAAAAAGGGGAGGGAGTGATGCCCGGGGAGCATCGCTTGTTCTGTATGCAAGGAGCCAGCCACAACTTCGAGTTTGGCTATCGCGACGAACTCGAGCGCGTCGCTGGCGAAGTGCCCTGGTTCAAATATGTGCCGAGCATCAGCCGTCCTTGGGAAGACGAAGGCTGGAATGGCGAGAAGGGGCGGGTGGATGATTTGATCCGCAAATACGTGGACGTGTGGAATCTGAAGCCGGAAGAAACCACCGCGTATCTGTGTGGCAATCCCGCCATGGTCGAAACCGGCCGCGGCATCCTGTTGCGCGCCGGCTGGAAGAAAGATGCGCTCCAGGACGAAGCGTACTTCCCCTTGGGCTCTTAGGGTTTGGCTGTTTGTAAGTTAGATACTCCCCCCTCCCCCCCCGGTAAAAATGGAAGAGTGGCAAACAAAGAGGTTAGCGGGAAAATTTTCACAATTTTTTAAAAATTTTCCGGTGTACGGCGACGAGAACTGTGGCGAAGGGCTAGTGGTCCTTCGGCGCTGAGGGCAAACAAGTGGCGGGGAAAGGCGGGAAGAGGGAAGGGCTCCGGGTGAGGAATGGGCGCCCGGGAAAAGTCGCCGGTTGTGGCGGCAAGAAGATACGAAGGATAGTCGATGCATAGCCGAGTGAGCGTTTCCGAAGCGCACAGAAGAAGGATAACCGGTTGCACAGATAACCGATACGGTACGGAAGGGCAACAAATGGTCAGGCTCGCAATGCGCTCTTATTTGAGGGGAGCACACGGTGCGCAAACTTGACGGAAGTAGCGAGGCGGCCAGCAAAAGAGGAGGAGAGCGACGATACGACGAGGCGTTTTCTGAACATAGCGGAGTTCGTAACGGGCTGCTGCTGGCGGCTCTCAGTGTCCGCCTTAGAAGGCGGCCGCTACACAAACAGAACGGTAGGCGAGTCTAAAGTACTGGCCAGCACACAACCGCACGCAGTGCGCCGCGTAAGTAGCCGGGGTGGGTTGGTTCACACGCCAGGGGCGAGGGACTCGAGGCGGTCGGCGACGTCGGAGAGAGTCTCGACCGGCACGCTCACGTGAATGTTTTCGGTCTCATCTACGTCATCCACGTAAATCTTGCTGTCATGTACCGAGACGTGGACATGCTGGTGCTCGTCCTTTACATCCACCAACTCTGCGTTCGGATACTTCTTCAACTCTTTGGCGATTTCGCGCAATAACGGCAAATAGGGACTCACCTGTGCGGCCGCTTGTTCCAGGTGATGGCGCGGCGCCACGTGCAATGCAATCGGTACCACGGTCGCCGGTACAAATACGTGGACGTGCGATCCCCCAAGGCGTTGCTCGTCCACGTCCACGCGAATCACGCCTTCATGAAACACGTACATTGACGCGAGGGCAAGCGTTCCGCCAATCGCCAGAGCGGCTTTAGCCAGTAACAGCATCGGCGAGCCTCCTTCCACAAAAGAATTAATGCACAACAAGGGTAAAGCGCGGGCCTAGTCAAACGGCGGGCAAGTCTGCCGATCAGTCAGAAATGTTCTTGGAATCGATCCATACTCGGACGGTGTCCTGGTCATCCTTCACCGTCACCAGTTCCATATCGCCATTTCCCGACAGCGCCCGCAGGGCTGCCACCACGTCCAGTTCGTCTTTGCCTGCCGAAAACAGCGCGTCCACGACCTTCATGGGGACTTTGACGTCGACCTTCGACTCTTTCGCAGAGGCATCCTTGGCATGCTTGGCGCCCTTGTTTTCTGTTACATGGATGTACAGGTATCCGGCGTTCTTGGCCACCCGCACATTGTCGTCATTGCTCTGCACCGTTACGTATTCCCCGTCCTTGGCCGTCCGGACGGCATCCAGAAGGGTCTTCAGATCCACATCGTCCAAGTGAGCATTGTCGATATGCACCTTGCCATCGCGCAATTTGTCATGGTTAATGGCCGGAAGGACCTTCACCGCCATTTCGATGGGCACGTTGACCCGCACTGTCTCGCCCTTCTCTTCCTTGTTTTCCACGCGTACGTGGATCCACTGGTCCGTTTTAGAGGAAGTCTGCGCCAGGGAAGCGACAGGCAACAGGCCGCCTGCACAAATACACAAAGAACCGGTAATCCCGAGGAAGCCCCGCGAAAATGTGCTCATGACAACTCCTTTGGCATTAGGTACGCAGAGGTGTGCGGAAAAGTTCCAAAGGGGGGGTAGAAAAGGGGATCGAGCAGGGGTGTTACTGGCCCAGCGGAATTTCGCCTATGCCCAATTCGATTTGGGGGAACAGCGTTTGAGGCGAAGCTGGAAACATGGGTAGGCCGTCGTCGGGGTCATCCGACCCGTCATGGCGATGCCGGAAAGAATGGATGCCCATGCGGCATAGGTCGAACGCCCCATAGACGATATTCCCGCGGATTACGTCGCTCTTGTACAACAGCACCTCATTCCGGAAGTAGCGAGCCACCCGGGACCGTGGCCGGATGGGAATCAGGGGATTCAGCCGGGTGTACTCAATCGAAGGACGCCCGCAGTTCTTCAACTGCACCACGGTCAGCATCCCGTCCGTCCGCATTTCGTCGCCGCTGGAATTCATCATCGTCGGATGCACGTCGGGGCGCGGCAGCAGGTAGACGGAATCCACGCAGCCGGAGAGGGTCAAATCTCGCACCAGCATGTTCACGCCATCGTCGAGGTTCGCGTCAATGTGGTGGATGAACTTGTGGTAGCGCAGTGATAGCGCCGCGCTGGTTTCCCGCGTATAGGCGCTGAGCCAGGCCTGTTGATTCATCACTGTGCCGGGCTCGCTCCAGATGCGTAGATGCTCGCGCTTACCATAGCTGTCGAAGCTCTTTTGCCAGGTGAGTTCCTGGGGTTTGCCATTCAAGAATTGGTGAGAAATCGGCATGGTGGAGTAGTTGTTGAATGTCAGGAAGGCCTTGAACTGCTTGAAGAACGCCTTGGTACCATTGGGATCGGCGGGGAGCCAGCCAGCGGCCTGGAACGCGTCGTCCAATTGGTCCTTGGAACCGAGAAACATCACGTTCACCAAGTCCGCATCTTTGCCATAGCTCGTTGTGGTGCGCTCCGGGACGCCCTGCAAAACTTGCTCGATATCGCCCCGTTCGTACTCATCCAGCTCAAACGACACCGGGGGCAACGCCGGCTGATTCGCAACGTAGAGGGGAACTTGCAACTGCAAGCGCAGGTCGGTGCCAGGGGGAAGATAGATCTCCGGTTCAGGCAGGATACTCAGGGACCGGTAAACCATCAGGGTCACGTCGCCGTAGGGGTTGTAGGTCGGCAAATGAATCAGCCCGCTGGTGATGCGGCCCTGAGGCACGTCGGTAGAGCGAATCCCTTGGATCACGCCCTTGCGCACTCTTTCGCGCGCATTATCGATTTCCACGACCGGCGCGGAGATCGGCAGAATCTCTCCCGCCGATGTCACCAAGCGGTTGAACTGAATTTCCAGAGCGGCGGTGTCGTGTATGAAACCCATGCCCACCTTGCGCACCGACACAACCTGCCCATCCACTTCCAGTCCTGCCGAGAACACCGGCATCCCGTCGCATTCCGGCGATTGAATGAGTACTGCCCGTACCGAAGCGCCGGGCTTCGAGCTATAGGACGCCACCGGATCTAATAGCCGGATCCAGAAGGAATGTCCGGATGGGATGTATTCGCAATTACCAAAGGCAGGAGGTACCGCGCCTAAAACGAACAGCGCCAATAAAATTAGCAGGCTTGGCCTCATTAGCTGGCCAAGCCGTCCCCCGGAACACAGCCTCCGGGTCGCTCTGAGTTTCATCTGACTTCTTTGCACTTACACCCTCAGCCCCAAATCGCTCCTGATCAGTTTGCGCTCAACTGGTCGGCGAGTGATAAACCTCGCGCCTGCAGATTTACGAAAAATATACTGGTACTGCGTACAGGACGGCAGTCCGCGTCATTGCGGGCCGGGACGGAAAAGCGCTGCCCCACGCTGAACCTAAACCCACAGCTAGTACTCTTAGGATACCCGAATAGCCTGGTTCTCGAAAGCGGCAAACGGGAGTAAGTTGTCGGGCGGTCAATTCGCCAAGTGCTTATTTCACTTCGCGAGCGTTTCCGATCTTCACCGTGCTGCCGTAACGCTTGTAGTTAGAGTAGCGGATGGTCATACGAATGTGGATGTCGCCGGTGCTGAAGTGGAGGTAATCGTCCGCGCGGGTGTACACCGGAAACCAGTAATCCTTCTCGATGTTCTCGCGGTACGTGCGGAATCGTGGAAACACGTTCTCTTGGCCGTGTTTCTTGATGTCCGGAACGGCCTTGCCGTCGGTCATGACAATCTGCAAATCCTTGTCGTCGACCCAAACGCGGCCTTGAAAATAACGCTGATTCTTCTCAATGGTCTTCGGGGCCACGTCCAAGACGTAGGTCGAAAGGTCGTCGACCTGCTGCCGTCCCACATAGGTGACGTTGTATTTGGGCAACTCGGTGGTGGTCAGCACGAATGGTTGAACATTCTTGACATCGTCCAGGTCTTGTTCGGTCAGAAGAATCCGCTCCAAGGTGTTCTGAGGGGCGTAGGTGACATGCTCGAATCGCTTTCCGTCCGGGGTGAAGATGATGTCGCTGGTCTGACGATATTCGCCGTCGGGGCGATTGTCGTCATCGATGGTCTGGATGGCAAAATCCTGGGTGTAGGTGTAGTTGTCGCGTTCCAGCTTAAACTGGGCTTCTTTTTCCGCGAAACGTTGGATAATTTGCTCGACCGGAATGGATGGCGGATCCTTGGTAATGGGGCTGTCGCCCGGCGAATGGATGTGCGTTGGTGGCGGCGCGGTGTGGTAGGTCTGCTGGGGCTGGCTTTGGGGCGATTGCGCTGGCGGCGGGGCTTGTGTGCGGGAAGCGGGAGGACCCGGCAGGGGACCGGGATCCTGTGCGGAACTGACGCAAACCGAGACGCTCGCGAAGGTCGCTGCTACGCAGAAGCGCATGAGAGGGGAGCGAAGCTTTTTTGCTGACGACACGGCTATCCTTCTCCCTTGCTAGGATTCAAACCTTAAGGATATAGAGTCTAGCGCAGAACCCCGGGTTGCACGAGACGGCCTCCATAAACTATCGTCGGAACTCTCAGGAGCCTCACGAACAATGAACATTCCGTCGCCATTTGTGTGGGCCGCGTCGATCGCCATTACGTTGCCGATGGTCTTCGCGGCTCGGGCACGCACCTCCGTCGATCCTTCCCCCGCGCGGGTAGACGCAGCGGTCGAATCCGAAAGGGTTGCGCAGAAAATACCCGGCGTGGCCGTGGCCATTTGCCGCGACGGCAAACTCATGCAGGCTAGCGGCTACGGATTGGCCAACGTCGAATTGAACGTGCCGGTTACTCCCGAGACCATTTTTCAGACCGGCTCCGTCGGCAAGCAGTTTACTTCCATGGCCGTCATGATGCTGGTGGAACAGGGCAAAATCGGTCTCGACGACAAAATCACCAAGTATCTTCCCGAGTCTCCCTCGACTTGGAAGAAGGTCACCATTCGCGAGCTGTTGACCCACACTTCCGGAATTGCCGACTACGGCGGCGAAGAAGACACCATGGGAAAGGGCGTGATCAACTTTCGCAAAGACTATACCGAGCAAGAATTGATTCAAGCTTTCGCCAAAATGCCCATGGATTTCGCTCCCGGCGAAAAATGGAGCTATAGCAATACTGGGTACGTGTTACTCGGCATTATCATCCACCGCGCAACCGGGGAGTTTTATGGAGACTACTTGCAGGAACGAATCTTTAAACCGCTGGGCATGAACTCTACAAGAATCATCAGTGAAGCGGACATCGTGCCCCATCGCAGCGCCGGCTATCGTCTTGTGAAAGGCGAACTGAAAAATCAGCAATGGGTGTCTCCGACGCTGAATACCACCGCGGACGGTGCGCTCTACACGAATGTGTTGGACCTTGCGAAATGGGACGCTGCGCTGGATGCGCGGCAGTTTCTGAGCGCTGCCAGCTATCAAGCTATGTGGTCGGCGGTGAAACTCAACGATGGCAAGACGTACCCGTACGGATTTGGCTGGTCGCTATCGGAAAAAGACGGCAAGCGCATCGTGTCTCACGATGGTGCCTGGCAGGGCTTCACGATGAACATCACGCGGAATCTCGACGACCGTCTTACGGTAATCGTGATGACCAATCTCGATTCGGACAACTCGAAACCGGACAAAATTTCGGAAGTGGTCGAGAACCTCTATTCGCAATGAAGTGTCTGTTTTAGGGAAAATGTCTGCGCCTGTGGCCTTTAGGCCTTGCGCCATTTCAGAAAAACTGCCCCCAGCGGAGGCAAGGTCAAGGAAAGCGACGAACTGCGCCCCATCCACGCATGCTCGGTCGTGTTCATGCCGCCCAGGTTGCCCACATTCGATCCGCCATAGGCGAGCGCGTCGGTGTTCAATACTTCATCGAAGTGTCCGGGTCGCGGCACGCCGATGCGATATCCATAACGCACCACCGGTGTAGCATTCATCACTACGAGCAGCATGTCGTCTGGATTGCGACCCCGGCGAACAAAGGAAAACACGCTGTTGTCCGAGTCATTCGCATCCAGCCACTCAAATCCTTGCCAGTCAAAGTCCACCTGATGCAGAGCCGGTTCCGTCGTCAAAGCCTTGTTCAGGTCTCGCACGAGGCTCTGTACTCCGCGGTGCGACTCATATTGGAGCAGGTGCCAGTCCAGGCTGCGTGCCTCGCTCCACTCTTGCCGCTGCGCGAACTCCTGGCCCATAAAAATCAATTTTTTGCCGGGATGGGCGTATTGGTACGCCAAGAGCAAACGCAGGTTTGCAAACTGCTGCCACATGTCTCCGGGCATCTTGTGCAGAAGCGAATTTTTCCCGTGAACCACCTCATCATGAGAGAAGGGAAGTACGAAATTTTCGCTGAAGGCGTAAAGTAAGGAGAACGTCAGCTTGTTGTGCTCGTATCGGCGGAACACCGGATCCTTGGAGAAGTAGTGCAGCGTGTCGTTCATCCAACCCATATTCCACTTCAGGCTGAATCCCAACCCACCCAGATAGGTCGGGCGGGAAACGCTCGGCCAGGCGGTCGATTCCTCCGCGATGGTCAGGATTCCGGGGAAGCGTTGGTGGGTCACTTCGTTCAGGCGCTTCAGGAAATCAATCGCATCCAGATTCTCGCGTCCACCATATTTGTTTGCGATCCACTCGCCGGCTTTGCGCGAATAATCCAGATACAGCATGGACGCCACGGCATCCACGCGCAGGCCGTCGATGTGATACTTGTCCAGCCAGAACAGAGCGTTGGAAATTAGGTAATTCTGAACTTCATTTCGTCCGTAGTTGTAAACGAGCGTTCCCCAATCCGGATGCGAGCCCTGGCGTGGGTCTTCGTGTTCATACAGATGCGTTCCGTCGAATAAAGCCAGGCCGTGCGCGTCTCGTGGGAAGTGCGCCGGGGTCCAGTCCAGAAATACGCCAAGGCCCGCCTGGTGGCAGCGGTCTACAAACTCCATGAAGTCGCTGGGAGAGCCGAACCGGCTGGTTGCCGCGAAATACCCGAGCGTCTGATAGCCCCATGATCCGTCGTAGGGATGCTCCATGATCGGGAGCAATTCGATATGCGTATAGCCCAAATCCTTTACGTAGGGAATGAGCTGGTTGCCCAGTTCGCGGTAACTGAGCCAGCGGTTGCGATCCTCCGGCACTCGTCGCCACGAGCCCAGGTGGACTTCATAAATGCTGATCGGAGCATCCAGCCACTGCTTGTTGGCTCTTTCGTCGATCCACGCCGCATCGCGCCATTCGTGTTTATCGATGCGGGCCACCACCGACCCATTGTTCGGCCGCAGTTCGGAAGCAAAACCGAACGGATCCGCCTTGAGCGGCAGCACGACATCATTTTGTCCGACGATCTCGTATTTGTAGATGGCTCCTTCGCCGAGTTCCGGAATAAAAAGTTCCCATATGCCCGACGAGCCGCGGAAGCGCATAGGGTTCACGCGGCCGTCCCAGCGATTGAAATCGCCCACGACACTGACGCGCCGTGCATTTGGCGCCCACAGAGCAAAATGCACGCCAGTAATCCCGTCCACCGTCTTCACGTGAGCGCCTAATTTGTCATAGGCGTCGTAGTGGCGGCCTTCGCCCATGAGATACAAGTCGAATTCCGTCAGCAGGAACGGAAAGGCGTAAGTGTCATAGGCCTCACTTACTTCGTCATATCCTGTGCGGTAACGAATCCGGTAGCTGGACGGGGCCGGGGCCAGTTCACTGACACCAGGCAGAATTAGCTCGAACAATCCCTCCGGACGCGATTTGCGCATCGGCAGCGGTTCCGGTGTGCCACGCAGGAGCAATTGCGCCTCGGCGGCACGCGGCTGAAAGAAACGGACCGTCCAGCGGCGGCCTTCGGGCGATTCTAGCGGATGGGGCCCAAGGATGCCGAAAGGATCGGCATTGCGCGCAACCAGCAGCGATTGTAGGCGGGCGCGAAGCTGTTCCGAGGGTCCGGATTTTGTGGGTGTAGGAATTGGATCAGGCACGTCAGCATTCTATCGGAACTGGCCGACACCGCAAAAGTACCCACATTGCTTTATGGTCAAAGCGACAAAAGGAAACGGCGGTCGAGGGGTTCCGCGCCCAGTCCGCCCTCCACCGCCGTTGCTGGTATCAACTTGCGCTGATACCAAGTTCGTTCCGTCAGGGGGAAGCGAACGCCTGTTAGCGTCCCACTGCGAGCGACGGCACGCAATCGGGTGGCTGCCAGAAAAACGCACTGGTTTGAATGACAGTGAACTGCAAAGCGTCCTGTTTGAACGTGCAGAAATTTTTGTGCCGCTTGCAGGAGCGTTTCGCGCGGGTTAGAGTGCTGGGGCGTTCACGAAATTTCTTCGCGCTGCTCTCGGCTGATCCGAAGGGAGAATTTTCGGTGCCTCCACGCCGTTATTCCAAATTTGTTTGTTTTGTTTTCGGTTGGTTCGCAGGAGTGAGCATGGTCCACGCGCAAGACCGTTCCCAATCGCGGTCGATGGTGATTTCGCAAAACGGAATCGTGGCTGCGGAATCGCCGCTGGCCGCGCAGGCGGGCGTCCGCATTCTGGAATCGGGAGGCAACGCGGTCGATGCGGCCATTGCCACCAACGCCATGATGGGCGTGGTGTCGCCAATGATGAACGGCATCGGGGGCGACCTTTTCGCGATCGTCTACGACGCCAAGGCCAACAAACTCTATGGCCTGAATGCCAGCGGCTGGGCGCCTAAAGCGCTGACTATCGAGGCGCTCCACAAACAAGGTCTTCGGGAGATGCCGCAGCATGGGGCGAATGCCATTACAGTGCCGGGCGCTGTCGAGGGTTGGCAAAAACTCGCCGACAAATTTGGCCGAAAGAAACTCTCCGACGATCTGGCCGCAGCGATTCAAACCGCCCAAAATGGCTACCCGGTCACTGAGTGGGTTGCCATGTATTGGGCCGGTGAAGTGGACTATCTTCGCGGCGATGACGAAGCCACGAAAGTGTATCTGCCGAATGATCGTCCTCCGAAGGCTGGAGAGATTTTCCGCAATCCCGACCTTGCCGGGTCTCTGCGACAAATTGCCAACCACGGGCGCGACGCTTACTACAAAGGCGAAATCGCCAAGCGCATCGTGGAAACCATCAAGCGCCATGGCGGAGTAATGACTGCTCAAGATTTATCCGAATTTTCCGCCGAATGGGTGGAACCGCTTTCCACCACCTACCGTGACTGGACCGTCTACGAGCTTCCTCCCAACGGTCAAGGCGTGGCCGCCCTGCTGATGCTCAACATGATGGAAACCTTCCCCCTCGGCCAGAAAGACTACGGGTTCGGTTCCAGTAAAGCGCTGCACACCATGATCGAGGCCAAGAAATTAGCGTACGCCGATTTGATCAAGTACATCGGCGACCCGCGCGGTCAGACCCTTCCAGTGCAGACGCTGCTCTCGAAACAACGGGCTGCCGAACGCGCCAAGTTAATCGATCCCGAGCACGCCAATTGCGAGGTTGC
>Ga0335073_10011026_pt1 | contig 12703 bp, 9 predicted proteins | sample Lox_Sample_22_FD_207093 | JGI IMG/M metagenome (GOLD analysis project Ga0335073, IMG submission 207093) | Soil microbial communities from Loxahatchee National Wildlife Refuge, Florida, United States - Lox_Sample_2.2 | ecosystem: Environmental > Terrestrial > Soil > Wetlands | place: USA: Florida...
GCATCTTCGTCTTCGTCACCGATAGTTTATGCACCCCCAACATCTTCTGCTCCTCCTTCATCGTCACCGTCAGCAAGACGAAGTCTGTTCCGCAATACAGTTTCAGCAGAAAGACGTCGCTCATTGTTACATCCTCAACCCAGACCCCGATCTTATCATTCTCCCCCAGATCCCTTCGTGCATAACATCGACCCTCGCTACGATCCTATCGATCTAGATCCTCGTCCCAGAACCTCTCATGCATCCCCTTCCACATCCACCAACAACCGCCACCACCGTCGCTCAATATGGTCCTCATCCAACACCTCCACCGCTGCATCAACCAACCCCAACCCCGCTCTAACAACTCAAACAGTGCAACCATCATCCACACTACCCTCTGTGATAGACCATTCCTCACAAGCAGCAAGTACCCATCCAATCCAACCCTTCAACATCACTCGTCGTCCAGGCGAAGACCAAGCTGAAATGCTTTCCCGCTTCCTGTACGTTGCAGGTGCTGCACTCGCTGCATCCCTAGTCGGAAGTACAGAATACACAACAGCACAATTACAGGATTTCAGTGCTGATTTTGCGGATGCACCTACGGAGGAATTGGAGGATGCTCCAGAGGGTAGTTTTGAAGGATTCCTGAGAGCCTTGAGACAGGGAAGAAGTCAATTTGCACAGGCGTTGAGAGGAGAGAATGATAACTCGGCGAATACTGTGGAAGATGAAACTACCGCAGGAGGATTCAATTATTTGTTGATGTACCGGTTTAATCATCGTGAGGAACCTTCTGCATTGTCAAGTCGCTCGTCTGCAGCGGCAAGTGCGAATGATTCAGGGAGAACTCTAGCGAGACAACGACCACCTACTCCTATGCCTCCTAGCGATGACACAGCCTCGATATCATCCATGGTCAGCTCTCAAGACCCCGAACGAACATCCACTTCTTCATCGGCCTCGTCAACAACACCCGCTGAAACAAGAATGATACCCTTTGTTATAATCGGAGTACAACCTGTGCCTCCACGGGATCCAACTCATCATGCAACTACAGTCCCCTCCTTCTCAGAAGGCGTAGCGTCCCTCCTAGCAAACGCACGAAACCAAAACACCCTAGAACGAAGGTCTACAAATTCAAGTACCCATGAATCACAAAGTACCGATTTGACAACTGTCCCGTCGATACCGGGAGCATGGAGGGATTCACCGCCTCCAATGCTTGATGGATCGAGACGAAGAGCTAGTGTTGATGGCTCATTCAGACATTCGCAACCCAACAACAATGCAGGAAGTAATGTTTTGAGAGAACCCTCTACAAGAGCTTGGCAGATGTATATCTACGGAGGTGCTTATCCTGAAAATCATTTAATTTTCACTGCTCCGACATTGTTCACGGAAAATCCGAGTTCAGAAGATATGTTACTTCTAGCGAGTATTCTCGGAGAAGTCAAACCACCGGTAGCTTCCAAGGAGGAAATTGATGCAGCTGGCGGAATCACACTTGTTGGTGAAGAGAGTAAAATCGACGAAGGTGATCGATGCTTAGTTTGTTTATCGGATTATGAGAAGGGCGAGGAATGTAGAACGTTATCTGGTTGTGGACATATTTTCCATCGAGAGTGTATTGATCAGGTACTTTCCCCTAATTCCTACGTTTCGTTTGATTTGGCGAACGATGCTGATATTGTTTTGTAGTGGCTTGCTTCGGGACGGAATGCATGTCCTTTATGTCGAGGTGTTGGTGTTGCCACAAAGGATTCGAAAGAATCTCCTACAAGTCCTTCGTCAACGTCCGAAGAAGAGCGGACCTCGGCACCGGACTTGGCGATCGCTGTTGGCGAGTAATCTAGATCCGCTCATCTCACCAAGCGGTCCTACACACAAAACTCAAACACTCTATCATCTTATCGGACATAATAAATTTGCTTGATATATTTGGCATGAAAGGAATTGGGGGTCGTACGTGTGATGTGAATCGTTATCATCATGCATATATTGGTTGTTGTCGTCTTGGCACTTTTGATTCCTCGCGGATGGGTCAGTCAGATGGGTTTACTTCACGGGGTGTCTTATTAGTAGCCAGCGGGTTTGGGATTTGTATTTGTTATTTGGATATCATGAGTTGCACTCCATTACATTACATGTTATGTACTTTTGCTGATTATGATGCTTTGTGATGCTATCTAGTATGGTGGTATAGGATATGTATTGGGAGCCTTTAGTAGCGTCAATAAATTTGATTTCCGCATGCATAGAGATCGCGAAGATCCTTTTGGTTCCTCTGCCATCCGGCACTTGCTCTACCCTCACACCAGTTCCAGCATAAACAGGGATGTGTGGGCTTGAAAGTACAGGCGTACGGCTCCGGCTCTCGGCAGAGATGTCTGTTAAGGAGGAAAATCATGAATTGCTCGCAGAAATTGCAGAGATGAAAAGTCAAGAGGAGTACAAGATCTCACGCCCACAACTAGTCTATCAACTTCTCATTCATACTTTCATTCGCCCCAAAGACCCAAACGACCCGTCAAGTTTCTCGTCAGGAGTTCTAACCGGAGACTATCCCCTTCGCGCATTCACAGTAACCAGTGCTTTTGGGGAGAAGGATCTTTACTTCTTCGTCTACGATACAAAGGTCGTCGGGTCTCGGAAAGATGGAACTCGTCTTGTTGAACCTCAAGACATGGTGTTAATGAAGGCTCAAGTTGGACTTGAAGGATGTGTGCCGGATCTGAAGCAGATGGTGAGGACATCAGAAAAACAGTTTCGAGGGTTCACAAAATTCACACCTAACATGATTCATCGAGCTGGTAACATTCGTTCGGTTGTCAAGTGCTGAGAAGCGTAGCACATCTCATGATGAGGTTCAAGGGTTGTGTACATTTGAAGGAGCCTAAGGTCCGTGAAGGACAAGACTACATATCGGAATTGCTCAGCCTTATTTGTGAGCCTCGTCAGGCGGAAGCAAGTCGGCATTTTGTAAAGCCAGTGAAAAAGATGGAATTGGTACGATATGAATCCACACGTGTACACGGTGTAACGGGCCAAATAAAAGAACCAAGAGTATGTCATTGGATGGACCTAATCTGACGATTAGTTTTTGAACGCCGGAGTTCTAGGAAGACTAGTCGACTATTGCCCAAAAGTGGAATTCTTCTTTAGTCCAGATGCATGCGGCAAAGATGTGCATCTAATCTGTCCCGAGCCTCAAATTGTTGGCACTGTACAGGATGCACGATACCTATCATTCGATCTTCATCAAACCGAGAACAAAGAACGTCTAGATTCGCGTCAGACAGAGATACAGACTTGGCTTACAAGCGTATTGCCTCATTCTCAGCGACCATCTCAAGATCTTTCAACCGGAGTGGTAGTCACCGGAGGACAGTGAGATTGGCAATCAATCAGTTATAATGGAGGATTGTAAGGTCAGAGGTACGTTTAAGATTAAATGCTACGGGTTCTCCATTATGCTTTGTTGCGAGACGATTTTCGTGTTGGAGTCGACTTTGGTGTTGATTTTGTATCCTTAGCACTAACAAGTCGTTTCGTTGGTGTTTCGACCTCTTCTTTTGCTTTTCTTTTCAATTGCTTTTCTTCCTTATCTCCATTCTCCGCTGCTACGTTCTCCTTCTTCCCCTTAACGCCACTGTTAGCCGTCTTCCGTGCCTTCTTTGCCGGTGCTTTTTCTTCTGCATCCTCGTCTTTGTCGCCATCATCACCTTTGAGTTTCTTTTGACGACTTAACACGACTGCACTGGTCCTCCCACCAACAGTGAGATGAATGATTTTTTCTCCATTAGGCAATACATTACTTTCCTCTTTTCCACCCTTTTTGCCCCTCGCGCTCTTGCCCCATCGATAACTAAACAGCCAATCCGCCGGAAATTTGGACGAATCTCCTAATACCTCAGCAGCTATTGTGCATACTGAATGAATCTTTTTGTGGAGCTCTTTCAAAGCCGAATCAGGTAAGGTATTGCTATATTGTTCGGGGTGAATGGCTGCTTGATAGAGTACTACAGTTAAGGTTCGGCTCATGCGGGTCAATATACCTTCATCACTACAATTAGATTTCGATGGTCATGGGGACTTACGCTACCCAATTTCCTACTCCTGCCGAGAACGATTGATCCAACAACAAGGCCTTGATGGGGACTTTCCTCTTCTTTACGCCTGCAGCAAAGGTTTCGAAATCTGGCATTTTGAGAATGGGATCAAATCCAAGCTCATTTAAAGGCCTGCCGTCAATTCATTTCGCCTTGAAAGAGTACTCTTGAGTAAAAGGATCTTTTGCATCAACGAGTCTAATACGACCTAGACGTCTTGCATCCACCATTGCAATTTCAGTGCCCCATATCTCGGGAATCTTGCTTCCGTCGAGGTTCGGTTTTGCCTTAGGTTCCGCTATTTTAAGAATGAATTTAACGAAGCGAGGAGGCCATTGTTCCTCGTCTCGACTCGGGTGATAGTGGGTAAGTGCTCCTCGGACGCGGATCCAGCCGGTCATTCCTAATATGAGTCACCGAAGCGCGGAAAAGTGTGATACCGAGATGCATCACCGGATGAGGTGGAGAGTCCATTTCCAGCCTTCCGTTAGAGACACAACGAGACAAGTGTACCAGAAATACTTGCCCCAACGCTTTGCACAGACGACTTTCTTGCCCTTTAATGCAGCGGCAAATTCTTTGGCAGTCGTGTCTTTGAAGACAATTGCATCGTCAAACTTGAGGTCAGCATGAGGGCAAGAGAGGTTTCTACAGCTTCAACATCGACGATAGTTTGATCTTTAAGGATTTGCTCGAGGATTGTCCTTGCACGTTCGACCTCTGCAATCTCAGGCATTGCTGATGACGACGCGATCGAGGATCTAGCAATTTGCAACGGCCAAGCGTGGTTCTACTTATTTAAACGATAGACCGCGATCTTCAGCCACCACGTGATTTACCACGTACCGCTGGCTATTATTAACCGCAACAAATTTAAGGGCGGGAGGTCCGTCTGTTTTTCCGCGTAGAGGCACTTGAAGCCTTGTGACAATGACCAAATCAATTGGTATGGATATTCTGTCTACAAACTCCATGAGATGCTAAAAATACCTTTATCTGAAGTCCAGAGTTCCTTATTAATGCCCTCCCCGACACTCTCCCTCCTTCCATTACTCGTTTTCTTCCTCGTCGTCGTAAAAAAATTCGTTGACCATGCTTGCGTTATCGTTAGAGACATCATCGTTTAGACTTGATATCGACCAGGCGAATACAGTGTTATCCCGAATGGAATTCATAACATCTTGATTGGTTGGAGCCGGGATAGCAGGGATATCGAGTGGGACGACTTGGACTTCAGTGGAAGCGGTTGAAGGACGGGAAGCCGCAGGCGATACAGTCGGTGGGGTTACTGTGTACGGTGGTAATGGCGATGTGGCCCAAGGACATGCAAAGATACCCGGTGGTCTGACACCAGGTGGGATGCCATCGATCGGAGGAGCTCGTCTGACGACCGCGATGAGACCGTCTGATGATGCTGATATAAGACATTCGACCTCATAACGTTCAAGAAGTCGTTGTTCTAAGCGATGCTGCCGGGCTTCTGGATCAGAGGGTGGCGATTCTTGCTCCTCGTCTTCCATTTCTTCTTCCTCTTCTTCCTCCTCCTCTTCGTGTGCTATCAAGTCGTCCATGCTGAGCCACACCTTCCACAACAACCTGAGATATGCTATTGAATCATTCTCCTTGGCACGTTCGATGGTACTGACTGTTCCAACTAGGTATTGTTCGTCGATGTACTCATAGAAACTTCTTCCAACTGCTTCATTCGGGTCACACGACAAAACTAGCTGGGCTGCATGTGTTGCATAGAGGATCGGCAGGTTTTGACTGAATCTGTTGAGCAGAAAAGCCGCCCGAGGCTCATGGATAGCGGTTCGAGCGAGTGAAGTGCTTCGGAACTTGGGTGCAAGATGGTCTATCATCTGATATCGTGGATCTAGAGGCCCTGGCCGCTCAAATGTCCGCTGGAACGTTCCGGCTGCTTGAGCACGATCTACACGGTCAGCTATGGTCAGAAGTCAGGGAACGGACTGTTTGTTCTCCTGTCACCTTTGTAACGGGTCGTTGCTGCGATGAAAACATCGTAAACGACTGTGAAAACACACTCGCACTTCACCCATTCACCCTGCTTGTTCCGTATGCTGTGTGCGATCAGTCATGCTTGATAGAGGGAGGACATACCGACAATAGTAAAGAACAGCAGCATTATCGAAGTGGATTGACTCCCCATGTATATCCCGGGCAAAAGGAAGCTCTTCGGGATGAAAGTAGTCGAAACAAGATTTCCCAATCACTTCTTCAGGGTCATATCCCAATACATCGTCGATTGATGCAGATGCGAACAACACAGTAGCTTGCGGCGTAAGATCGTGCATCGTCAGAAATGTCCTGTTAAAATCGCGTCAATGAAGCTCTATACGAGTGTATACATACATTTCCATCGCGAACTGAGTGGTTGGCGTTCGTGCTGTACACAAACGACTATTATATTATGTGCTTTTTAGATTGCGGCTGGGTGGTGGGAGTGACTTGCCGACGATCCGCTATTTATGTCTTTTGCGCCGACGGCCGCCAAGGCGCAAGAGACAGTCTAAACGAAATTTGTCCAAGGTATCCAGGGCCTGTGAAGTTCAAGCGAGCATGGACACGAGAATATTAACTTGGATTTTATGACGGTCGCGCAGAATTTATTTTTTGGCTGCCGGCGGTTTTAAAGGGTGTATTAGGAAAACATTTTTCTGATGGCTTGGAGTCTAGACAAGCCAAAATCTGGTCGAGGGGCTGTCGACTAGGCAACGACCCTTAAATTGAACCGTCTAAAAACGCCATGTCCTTCAGGACACTAAAAAGCTTAAACCTGCCGGCAGGCTATGTCATACGCTTCATACTTCATACTTCATAATTTATTGTTTCCGTTGGCCTTGAATGGTCGGTTATTTCAATTAAATCAGCAGATCATGCAGACGACCCAGAAAAGCCTAAATCTTGCATAAGGGTCCGCCGTATTTTAGCAAGTTGCATGACAAGGTTGTTGGGGGATCATATGGCCCTCCCACATACGGTCCCTACTCTCAGCGATTTTTTTTTCTCCATTGTTCCAAGTTGATGCACAATGTTTAAGGTTCATGCAGGAAGATCGTCTCGCTTGATGCAGGATGTCATCATGACTTGGAAAACGTGAGATAAAATGGCCTATCCGATAGGATTGCGGTATAGGAATAGCGAGCCCAAAAATCAAGAAATTATTTTTCCTTCAATTGCACCGCCTCTGTAATTCTCCCGAATCCAATGTGACGGCGATATCTTTTCATCCGTTATTTCCCCGAAAGCCAAAGTTTCCCCGGCAGAGCCGATACTTCGCAATAGGATTGTTGACCTGTAATGCCAAGCCTAGGATTTCATGTGTGGCTAAGCCACCGACTGGAAAAATCTGTGATCGGGACTCTGAGGGCCGTATTACTCCGGTAGCGAGATTAAGATTTTCACATAACGGCAGATCAGACTGCTTCCTATTGGCATACCAATGACGAAAGCGAGATCAATTCTCGATCCAGGCACCTTTGTGCTCCCACTCAGGCCAATAATCACTTCAGTCTTACCTCCAAATTAATCCGCCTCATAATATCTCCGTCTTTTCGCGACGCCCCGAGGAACGCCCACCACCGGCCCGCGGTAAGTCGCCAGTGCCATCCCACGCTCTAGAACTTCTCTCGCTTGGCTGAACTTCGAAACGGCAGTTACTTCGATGATCCCACGGATTTTAGACTTCACAACCCCTGGCAACAGAAGTTGTTACCCAAAAAGGTTAACCGGGAAAAATCACACATGTCGGAATTGTAGCTTCGACAAATCAGACTTCATATATTTTTAGATTTAGCGCTGAACCAAGGCAGGAAAATTGCAAAACTTGGAAAAGGGATACAAACAATGCATATGCTGGAGCCAAGCTTCGCTTGAACCCTGTCAATCATTGCTTAAACGTCCCTGACGTCTCATGTGGCTGGGAAACTTGTGGCTTCAACGGTGGAATGAATTCTCATTGTATTCTCCGTCGCGGAGCATCCGCAGCCTGGTTTGATTGCGGCTTGTTGAATAAACATGAAAAATTTCTCATTCTAAATTTTGAGCAACGAACTCTGAGTACTATTTCCTGTGCATCCAATCCAGATTTGCCGTAACCTACGATACTGGCGCTGCACCAACGCTCTGCAATTGATAGGAAATTCGCAAGATACATACTGTTTTGTGACAGAAATCTACCATCTTTCAATTTTAGTATCAAAATCAAGTCTCTCGTCTTCATCTGGAATACAAATTCTTTCAATCCACAAGAGGGAATCATCGTTTGGCACCATCGGTCGCCTTTAGAAGAGTACAGTTGATCACAAATCGTCCTTGTTGGAGTGCCATCCTCTATCTTCATGATGTCCATATTCTCGAGCAAGATTAATATCGATTCTGTTAAACACGCCCTATCTCTCTCGGAACTCTGACTGTCAATGTTCCGTGTGTCTGGGGGTACTAGTTGCAAATCTTCTCTGGAGACTCCTGTGCTCAGAATGGCAGGTCTCTAGTACGGCATATGACAGCTGGACACTTCAAAGTGAACATGTTGTCTTTGTCAATCCCAGGCGCTGATCAAACAAATAGTCGGATATCTCGGTGTGCGTGAGTGTTACGTAGATACAAACGGAGCGTAGAGATGGAAAACTTGAGGTTCATTTCGATTTCTTGGTGTTGGTGTTGGTGTGGATACGCTCAAGTTGTGTGTTCACCAGCGGTGAATTTGGGGGCCGACTTCCTTCTCAGTATAAAGCAGATTAGGATGTGGAGCGTCGTTTCCCGGCGACCTTGCCTGCAGGATAATCGGTTGAATCTCAATACGCAATTTTCCAAAATGTAGACACAGAATAATTTTGAACTAATCGTTTTTCAGATATGGAGTAGCAAAGTTGAAAAGATACCTCCTGGAGACATTGATTGAAGAAATAAGAGTTTTTGAATGGAACGTGGTGGCTTTTGCGTCATCCGGATCTGAGTCCTTGAATACGCGTTTTCCTTGCGTGTCCGATGAACTTCTGGCTTTGCAGAATACTCCACTATACAAAACAAGTTAGATCTGAAAGAGCCAAAGAAGATAACGTACTGGCTTCTCATCTTTCCGTCGAATGATGTGACAAGTTGTCCAAGCTGGGAATACGGCTCGCATCGTGATGGTTATCGACAATCACATCTTATTCCTTATTTCGATTCTGGATTCCGTTGCAAAAGGGAGACACAGCAGGGTTCTCGTTATCCCAAAATTCCATCAATGTGTCTCTGTATGATGGTTGATGAAAATGAGGTCATCCTCGCCAGGACGTAGGAGGGAGTCTGGCTTGAGGAATTCCCACTAACGGTGTCGATCAAATGTAATCGTTTCCAACGATATTTTACCCCTGACACATGAGACGCTGTTTGGATTTTCCCGGTTTGTTGCCCAAGACACACAACACTTTCGATGCGTAGGACCTGCAATTCTCATATTTTTGAAGCGAGAAGAGTGTTCGGAGCAAGAAGACACGTGGTATCGGTTGTTGGGAGAATGTTCTCCGACCTGTTGCCAAATTAGGAGCTTTTTCGATGTGTTTAGCGATTTTTTCTCGTATTCTCGAAAAATTTTCGAAACACGGTCCGATCAACCGCGTTATGGCGCTCGAGTATATAAGTAGATGAAGACGCCTCCGGAAGAACGTCCTGCCATCCATTTCTTTTGTTCTTGCTTTGTTTCGAATGTTCTTCCATCGTTCATGATGACAATTGTTCGATGAGACAAAGGGTTATTGCAGGGGGTAAGTTTAAGAGCAGATTCAATCAAGATTAACTGCTAGGTCGAATTCCGCGGTAAAAGGAAAGAATTTAGATCGATTGATTGGTTGAAAGGCATCCAGCTCGGTACCCCTGAAACCCAGCAGTCGATCGCATTGACGATGTCTCGATTCGACGAACTCCAACTACAGGAGAAACGAGATGAAAACGATCAAACACTTCCAGAGACAACTTGAACGATCAGCACGGCGGACCGGGATAACCATTTTCTCATCGGAGTGAAAAAAATCGCCGGCTTTCACATGCCGCATCCCAAAAATTTCCCCTCTTCAACCCACCCTCCGAAGCAAAAATTAATTTTTTTAATCCATGGCATGTGAAGTTGTCACCCGCCCAACCCGGTACCGTCTCAAATCTTGGGTTTCACTTAAAGTTCAAACCACATCGAAGATGTTACATTGTGGGGCCGTCATTACCCTCAAATCGGCACTTAAGAATTATTCATCGGCTCCACTTGTAGCCAGTCGTACGTCGTACCAAAGCTAGTTGTTAGCTATTTGTTGATGCATCATCAAAAAGTTACCGTCGGAAAATCCTGAAATTGCGATCGGGATGTGCTCCGATGGAACAAGCACAGTCATTCCGCAGACCAAGTACGAAAAATGAAATCAATTTGCTTTTTACATTTCTTTCTTTCTGTGGCAAGCCTGTGATTGTGGCGAGCTGAACAAGGGGAGGGTTTGTGAGATGATCGTCAAGTTACCCCACTTTGTTGATACAAGCTTTATTAAAAGTCTATGGGGAGACTAGAGTGCTGTTATCACCTATTTTGGGACGAGACGTGGGATTTATGGTCCTGAAACCGATGGAATGGAGGAGAGACTTGTTATCTCAGTTGTGTGGTCTGGAAGCTTCTTCGAAGGTCTTTTGCGAAGAAGAATAGACTTTGGATGCCACGTTTTCAAAGTATGGGATGAGACTGATTGACGAATTGCAGGTGGTCTCGGCACAACATGCAACGTGTTTGAACTTGTTTAACTTTCTGCGCGGAGAATAATTGAGGTCTTAGTGTTCAATCCCTTTAGACGGACGGATCGCCTTTCGTTCCGAAGTGGGGCTCATGATACAACGATTCTTTACAGACTTGTGCTTTCGAATTTGTGGAGATTGACTCTGCATTCTATCAAATTCTTGGAGAAATTATCGATTCAAATATCCCGCTTTTCGTTCAACAGGAACTGACAATGGCGACATTTGTGTCCTTCAAGTCAAAGCTCGTTGATTGGCATTGAGTTGTTAAACGAAGTCGTGGAATGAATAGCGCCGCTCTCACCTGACTACAACCAAGTGAGATAACAAAAGCTAATTTCTATTTACCCTCGGTTATTCCTGCAATCAGCTGCTTTATCTCCGTGAAACAATATCAAAACACTTTTGAAGAAGTCAAAGCACATCCACATTTCGACTGTGAAGATTTTAAAAATAGATATTTTGGATCGAAGCCAGGTTCTCCTTCTCATCTCAATCTCAAACAGCTTGACGCTGTCGCGCATTGATCGATCATTGCGACATCACATGATTCCCAGTGTATTGGAGCAAAAGTTTGTACCTTTTGTCAGTGGGCTGTGTGTTCATTCGTCTTCGTTTAGAGGTATTTCGCTTTTCGGCCTGTGCGTGTCCAGGCTTCTAAATATACATGGCATAGATGTATGCAAAAGTTCGATGTGGGAATCTGTACATGTATGTAGTGCAGAATGTAATAGTGTGTCAAATTTAATTGAATGAGGAGAAAGAGCATTGTTCTCTGGGTGCCAAATTAATGCCAAAAGAGGAATCAGCGCGCTCTTAAGCTTGGGGTTGGAATTATATGCAAACGCACTGACAGCAATCCAGCCCTCTACTGCATATGAAATTTTTAACTTTTGTGTGGGGGCGTAGAGATGTGCATTCTTTTACATACTAGATTGGATAATAGTTGATGTAAAAGGCTGAGCCACGGGTTACCGCTATTAGGGAACTCAATGGGCTTTTTCTTGTGTACTCTTCCAGTTGCCCGGGGATTCCTATGGACTAATGCGGTAAGCCTGGATCGCACACCTGACCTACCCCAGAGTCATTTTACAAAAGTTTCAACTCGATGATCCCTTTTCAGGGACATTGTTTTGTATCACCTAGTTACGAGAATAGCGTGACGGAGGTGGAATTTCCCATAATCTCACTCTGGTATCTTTATCTCTTGCGCACGTTGCCTGTTATTCCGGCTCGTTTAAATAAACCTAACGCATACCTCGTTTGCTCCTCCAATGTCCACACAGCGCTGACTTTCCAATCCATGTCCTCAATCACAAGCTGGCTCCAAAACGCCCCGATATAAATGAAGTGTCGAGTGTTGGATCGACAGGAAAATTTTGCACCGATGAAGGGCCTGAGGGTGCATGAATCTGCAGAGCAGACCAGGGGCTGGTGGTGCATTAAAGCCCCCCACTTGAACCCGAATTATATAGGTATACGTACAGAGGCAGAGGCAGAGAGGTAGGGTCATTAAGCTTAGTAAATTTACAGAGTAAAGTGCAGATACCCTTTATCCCACCCGGTCATTTGCCCCTCTCCGAACGACATTAAAGTTTATTTAGTGGCACGCTCTGTGGCTTGCTGGAATTGAACGACATCAAATGGATTTTTAATAAGCTGCTCAAAACGCTCGAATGGAGGAAAGGAAGTGCAGAGAAATACAGCAGAATCTCCGACAACGGGACTGTGGCTGCTGCATCTGCAATGTGAGTTTCCCCATATTAATATCGCATGTGCTTCCGAACGAAAATAAATCCCGGGCGCTTTTTTTCTGGTCCTTAATTGCGTGG
>Ga0335073_10011027_pt1 | contig 12703 bp, 13 predicted proteins | sample Lox_Sample_22_FD_207093 | JGI IMG/M metagenome (GOLD analysis project Ga0335073, IMG submission 207093) | Soil microbial communities from Loxahatchee National Wildlife Refuge, Florida, United States - Lox_Sample_2.2 | ecosystem: Environmental > Terrestrial > Soil > Wetlands | place: USA...
ATGAAGGAGGTACATAGCCACCGTAAGAATCGGCAGGGTTAGGAGATTGCTGAGGATGTTGGGTGTAAAAGACGTTGCTCTGTGTAGGCGGGCTCTGATACTGCGGTGGCGCTGGAGTCGGTGAGGAAGGATAACTGCTGAAATGCGCAGCCTGTTTGGGATCGTATGGGCTGTCAGGAGGCGGTTGTTGTTGAACAACCTCTGCCTGACCAACAGCAGGATCCGCCGATGTTGATTGCTTTTCACGGTTCCGGAGGATCAGTAGGACTATAGCAACAATAATAGCAATCCCGACCACGCCTCCAACTACGCCTCCGGCTATGGCGCCAGCATTGGAACTTGATTTTGACACCGGTGTTGGTAGCGAACTTGATGATGTTGAGGTGGTCGGAGACGAGGTATGTGTCACTGAGTTGGCTGCTGTAGGTGCTGGATAGCTTCAGTTTGGTTCTCGGAAAACTTTTCAAAATCTACACTTACCAGGAGATACCAGAAAAAAAGATTCGATAGTTGGACCGGTTGTTGGATAGCAGGCTAAACGCGTGAGGTCATCAACAGCACCAGTTGTAGAATACAAGTATTCAGTCCCACAAATAGGTACGGTGTTATCACTGGCAAAGTTTAGAAAGTTGACTAGCTTGAAGGACAAATCTTACCAAATGACTGATGAAGTCTGATCGTAGAGAGTTCCCGCAACGCATTGAGTATTGAGAGGGCATGTGTTAATATCTCCAAGACATAAAGCCCAATAATTTCCACTGGTGATAATATAGTCTGAGGGATTTGGGGGCGTGAATGATTCATCTGAGGGGCCAAGTTAAACCAATCTATTAATCTTAATTCCCGAACTTACAGGTGAGTGTAGTGCCTATTACGGTAGGACTCCACAAGGTTAAAAGTCCATTATTCTGTCTGATCTGAAGGCGAGCCGGTGGAGTGATCTGTGGAAAGGCGCTTCCATAAGCCGCATCCAGTAAATATCCGAAGATCAGGATCATAAGAGCCATTTTGAGCACTTGGAGTAAAGAAATTAAATCTGAACAAAGCGGCATGGCTGCTGTGCGGACTCCACAAGCTTATATTCAGGGCGCAAAAACTAGAAGCAAGGCATGGTAGGAGGGGCCATCAGACATGGCAAAATTCGCCTTCTTCCAGAAATCCGCTAGTCATATTGAAAGGCTTAAAGAGTGACCGAGCTCGCTTCGGATTTGAGACTACTGGTCAGTCTGGTTGCCATTGTTTGCTTTTCTTCCAGCTGAAGGCAGGCTTCGATCAAGACTGGGGGATGAGATTCACGCGTGGCCATGGGCTCATGCCACTATCGGCTCAGGATACCTCTTCGTATCTGACACGGCCTAGCTCTCGGCTCTAGAACCGTCTGAAAGATAGAAACTGTGTGATATGAGGCTGAGACTTGCAGATGCCAGAACGCTTTTTGGTATTCGCCGGGTTGGAGGAGGTAAACGTATCACATAATTGGTGTCGATCGGATCCCAACGCGGTTTGGCGGGATGCAGTCTAGATCGAAAAAGAGAATGTTTGAAAACACACCCGAGAATTCAGCTGCATTCAAGCAACAAACTACAGATCGCGAAAGACGGCTCCATCTAGCAAAAAGGGTTAGCGGTGGGGCAAAAGAGACGCATAAGACGCCCAAAAAGAGGGCACAGGACAGGAAGTGATCACTCAGTCGTCAATTGGCTCAATCCAGACTTTATCGAGCTCGATCATCTGCGGCAAGGATTAATGAGCGGGATCGTGCAGATTCCCAGTTTTTGAGACGGCGTTTGGTGGTGAGGGAACAAGCACAAGTATTCAGGGCAATAAATAGCATCAACGAGCAGCGAGGCAGAAGATTTATGGAGTCGTCGGGCTTCCAAGTGAAAGGCGGAGGAAGTCGTCGGAAGTCATCGGATGCTACTGTATGCCTGAGGCATTCAGCGTCGCAAACTTTCAAGGACATCCACAAAGTTCATTTCACAGACAAACACCACTTCCACTTGCTGGATGTACACGCTTATTTTCTATGCTGGCCCGGCATTAGGGTGTTCTTTGTGCCATTTCTCAATATCACGTCTCAAAACACCATCATTACCATATCCTGGCACTGCCTCGCCGTAAACGATGTTATCATATCCAATCATGACTTTGACTCCAAGAGCATCGTTGACGAAATTCTGGGTGTCACCTGTCTGGAATGAGCCGAGTACAACTATACTGCTGAACGAACGTACCGCTATGCTTCGCAAATTCAGGACTCTTTGTGAATCGTTTGAAGTCTTCAACGTCTTTCACCTGATAGAGTGAGCGTTTGCCGCCAACTCAATATCGTAATTCAGCACAGCTTCATACCCAGAACTCGGTTACGGCCTCGAAATCCAAAGGAATTCCCCATCCCAGATCTTTGGCCAGCTTTGCGCCTTCGGATGTCTGATGAAATTGGTTGTATCGGAGAATATTGTTGTCACAGTAAGCCTGGGCAGCGGTAACTAAATCTGCATGGACGTGATGCCAATGGCGTGCGAAGTATTCCTCCGCAATGCCTGGCTTTCGGTAAAAGAAGAGAGATATGCGCCAGTATTTCTGCTTGTTTGGAATCGTTTGACCATCTGCGTAGTCGTATGAGAGCTTGGAGAGCCGAAAATCATGCTCAACTCGCTTGGGATCCGATGCCATACCGTACTTCGGCTTTAGGTTCGGATTTTGTGGTCTGGAATCTCTTGGAAAGGCTGCTCTGCCCGATTGTAAATCTTCCACATACGAGTTGGCCTCATTTTAACCTCCAGATTTATATAATGCCGATCCGATTCAACCTCCGACTACCACTACCTTCTGCCTCTGGTGGAAATCAACAAGGCTGATAATTTGCGAAGAAGGGGGTCGGCTGCGGTTTTCCGTTGGTCTTCCCCACACTTTCACTATTCCGCTTGGCGTAAGGCTCCTGGAAGGCTGGATTGCCTCAAGCGCGCCATCATTTGGATGCGAAATCCCCCCCTTTGCTCTCCGGCCAAATATTTCGCAGATAGATTTTACTTAAGAGTTCGGGTGAACTTGGTTAGCAACAAGATTTGGGAATCCGATGCCTAAGTGTGATGCTTTGAGTCTGGTGGAGAATTCGACATCTTCCGCTTTATCAAGTACAATGCAAGTATACCTATAAAGCAACAAATGAATGCGAACATACAATAAGCTTAGAAGAGACGGTCTATCTAATATCTTATCAAGCCTGATCTCGGTTGATATATGCAATTACTCTTCGCGGACAGAACAATTTCTGTTAGCTTCTTGGCTAAAGTTCATCGATAGGGTTCCAAGGATATCCAAACCCGGGATGAGAACATCTCACCCAAGTATCCGTTTCTTAGTTTTCCCTAGATCTAGATCACCGGGTTTGATTCACCGAAAACTATAGTACGCCCACCAATGTCCCCAGGATTTACCCCGGACTAAGTGGTGTGAGTTTCACGGAAAAGCAGAAGCACCTAGCTTGGAATCCTTGACGTAGCGATCCACTCCCTCGGTGTTATATCTAGCATGTATTCTTCTAAGTTTTATCCAGATCCACCCTTGTTATAACTTTTGCTGTTGTTTCGGTCCAAATTCAGTCATCATGGCGACAGAAAAAGTTACTGGCGATTCAGAGATTGCGCCAGTCGAGCATACCGAGCATACCGAGCATCATCATCGCCTTGGCCGCCACACTAACTATGATGAGGAAGATATCAAAGGACGGGACTTCACTCAACACGAAGGCGAGGTCCCTAAAGGCTACTTCACGAGTATTCGCTTCATCGGGTCCATGATAGCCATTCCTATGTTCTTCACCTCTGGTCAAGGCGGCTTCTCCATGGTTGCTACGGTCATCACACAAATCAATGCAGACATTGGACCCAGTCCCAATATCGTTTGGCTTGCTCTCAGCTATCTTCTCACTACATCTGTCGGTTTGATCATTGTTGGCCGCGTCACGGATATCTTTGGCCGACGATGGTGGTTCATTTGCGCAAGTATTCTCGGATTTGTCGGCTCAATCATATGTGCGAGGGCACCGAATGTTAATGCCTTAATCGCTGGTCAGACTTTGATTGGGGCTGCCGCTTCCGTCCAGCTCTCCTATTCCTGTAAGTTCCGCTGCTATCCGTTCACTGAGTGAAACTAATGTGTCTTAGTCGCAATCACTGAACTTGTACCAATCACATACCGCTTCCTTGCTTCCGCATACATGTTAGTGTTGCTTTTTACAACTCGTCAATCGAGTACTGAAACGTAATAGCTTCGGATGGTGTATTCCATTCACCGGATTTGGACCAATTATTAGTTATTCCTTCATTTACAACACATCCGTAGGATGGCGAGGGTAAGAAAATTATCTCAGTGTTGCATATGGGACTTACAATTCTTAGAATCTATTATTTCTTTGTTGCAATGAACGGATGTTCAGCTATCCTTCTGTATATATTCTATCACCCACCGAACTTTGGAATGAAACACGGCTCAAACCGACAATGGGAATTTATCAAGAACTTCGACTACGTTGGAACATTCCTTGTTACCGCAGGTCTTTTACTCTTCATTATGGGCGTTTCTTGGGGAGGAGACTCAGTATATCCCTGGAAATCCGCGGCTGTTATCAGCACCATGATTATTGGCTTCTTTTTGCTGGTCGCCTTCTTCGCTTGGGAAATCTTCGCAAACCTTAAGGAACCTCTCCTTCCTTTAGGTCTCTTCAGGAACCAATGCTGGCTTGTTTCGGTTCTCCTATGGGGAACTGGATCTGCACTGTACTATTCTTGTGCCATTCTCTGGCCTGCAATGGTTTCGACTTTGTACGGACCAGGACACAGTTGGGTTCGAAACGGATTTGTGGCCAGTCTTCAGGGATCAGGTATCATTCTCGGAGAATGGACGAGTGCCTGTTTTAAGCGTTATACCGAGTGGCAACTCCGGGTACTCTTTGCCCTTGTGGGAATTTTGCTAGCGTGTAAGACTTCCCTCCATCGCTAGCTGATACATGCTCATAAATTGCAGGTATGAAGACTTGTACACCGGATACTTATGTACGAGCCTCCGCGTTGATGTTCTTTGCGTCATACTTTATAGGATGGTGTGAGATGATCAACTCGAACGTTTGCAGTATTTCTCTGGACGATCAGCGTGAAATCGGCGCTGGCTGCGGAACCGGAGGATCTGCCCGATCTTTCTTCGCCTCTATTGGATCTGCGTAAGTGTCAGTCACATTGCATACGGCCTGCGTTCTAATTGCTAGCAGCATCTTCAGCGCCGTTTTGACAATCCGCACTACCAAGAACGTCTCCACTCAGGTTCCTGCCGCCCTTGCCAGTAGTGGCCTGAATGCTACCTCGATGACAGAGTTGATATCTGGAATCGCGGGTAATCCTGCTGGAGACTTCACTAGCATTCCTGGTGTCACGTCCGCTATCGCCAAGACCGCCTTACGCGCCTATCAGAATGCCAGCGCCGATGCCTATGGCACCGTGTTCCTCAGCACACTATCCTTCTCGATTATTTCTATAATCATCTCTTTCTGGGCTCGCAATGTCAACGATAAGCTCACCAAGGATCTTACCACACCAATTTATACCAGGAGGGGGGAGATTGAAGAGAAGGTCTAATTGCAATACACCGAAAGAGGAATGCAAATTATTGTGTCCGCGAGATTAATAGGCAACAGATGCAGCAGAGTGTATTCGAGCGTAACTACCAGAATTTGAGATGAAATGCTCGAATTGCCGTCCGCAGCCGGCAATCACAGTCTTCACTTTGTCTACCAACTATCGAGAACGTGCCTTTGTTGAACCAAAAACAACTAGAGCCCTCCTAGTTTGCTGTTTTTCCCGGCTATGGGAAAGTTTTATCCCTCAGCCATGTCATTCGAGCGTCGTTATCCTGTAGGTGTTCCCTGGCTTCCGGCCTAGCAATTCGAACCATGGAACTTCGACTTCCCTGCAATAAGCAAGCTTGTCTCTCGTTGCGATACTAAATGTGACATTGTACGCAAAGTCGCAGGAGTAATAGGGAGAGTATGAAATTTGAAGCGCCGAATTCGTCCTAATAAATTGGTCGTCGATTTCAACTATCCTAATGGATTCGATATGGGAAGTCGTATTCATGTAGCACAGCTCATCGCCGTAAACGACGCACGGGTAAATGTCCACCGGAACAATGGTGGTACAGTTAAAGTCCGAGAAGAAGAGGACTTTAATAGACGGATCACTCTGTCGTTCAGAAATAGTAAGACTATCTGATCTTGATGGAGTCGCTTGAGTGACGTGCCAGAAAAGGATGGAAACAAGAGTAACTGAGACAGATGACTTGAACATTTTGTTAAGTGGAGTGACGTCTGGATGTACCTTAGGAAGGAGAGAATTTCGTTCTGGGGTAGGCGATTGAAGTCTGCCTCTGATGCACGATGCTCTTGCTCTTACTTCTGTATTTATAGTCATGAGTATTGCTATGACAATGGATATTTTAGATTTCGTACTCAACGAGGAACTGCGGAGCACGAAAACCAAGGATGATCGCTATTATCCAAGGGCATTATTGATGCTACTAAATAATACAACATGGCATGGGTTTCACTCTTCCCATTTTCATAGGCAGCCGAAGCGTGCCAGTAAGCGTGAAGGTTTTCTAGCACTGTGGGTCAAAGTGAGTAAAGGTACATTAGTCTCTTTGGGAACTGCTGAATATGTGAGAGTCTTATGCGATGCTGTCGAGGATCATTCCGAAATAGGTAGAAGGTGTCAAGACATCTGACTTCTGTGCCTGGACGGTGGGAAAACTCGCAGTGAAGAGATTAGTAGAACTCGCATCCATGTACGCGTATGTCCTGGCAACCAGTTTCAGCTCACGGGAGACTGTGTATGTTAGGAATAGGATGTTTGGCAAACATACTGTGTTGTCTTGATCCTCTTCTAAGCTGTTTATGCGATGACTAGACTGCTAACGTCGAAAGCCCTGGAAGGCTTCATAGGATCCTTACGAAACTCCCATGCATACTATAACACAAAATGCTTTGTCTTCTTCTTGAACCATACTTGTACACCAATGCACCGAATGATATTCCGCAGGCTCCTCCAGCGGTTCTCTCAGAAAATGCAACCCAAACGACCACTGTGCCGTAACTGACACAAATAACTGACGATCAAATGGAAAATCCTCCAGAATTCTTCTGCCTAGGTTCACCTGCCGCCTCAAACGTCCCATTAGGCAACAACCTCAACGCCTGGACTGATGACAAAGGATAATCCGCAATCGAGATATTGTGACCGCGATCCCTCATGAATGCCACCGTCTTGTTATCGAATTGTGATTCCACAACACACCAATTAGGAAGAAGCTGGTCATGAAAGCGTGGCTCTCGCAGCGCTTCCAGCACACTCATGTTGCGATCGAGGACGTGCCACAGCGAGAGTACCGACGCCGTGAGGATGCGTGAGCCGCCGGCCGCGCCCGTCACAAAGTATAAGCGGCCTTGCGCATCATCAACAATGACGGGCGCGATGCTCGACATAGGTCGCTTGCCTGGCCGGATGTAGTTCGAGGGAGTGGGTACGTATCCGAACACGTTGGTCACGTGTGGGATGGAGAAGTCGCACATTTCGTCGTTCATGATTACGCCGGTCGATGGATCCAATACTTGACTACCGAAGATCAGATTGATAGTTGTGGTCAAGGAGATGGCGAGTCCCGAGGCGTCGGCCACCACAACGTGCGAGGTTCCATGCGAGGATTTGATTTCGATACCAGAGGGGTTGTAGTGAGATACGTTGAAAGTTCGAAAGTCGGAGATACGATTCCGAGTCTCAGAAGCCGTGGTACTATTAAGGATTTCGCTTTCGTAGTGCTGTAGGCCGTTGACGAAGTTAGGATCGCCGAAGTTGGTACGCATTGCATATCCAAATCGCATTGCTTCATCAAGTCGATGAGTATTGAGGCGAAGCTTTTCCGGCCAACCAAAATCATCGTATCCTTCCACAATCTTCATGATCGCAAGTGCTATGGAACCACTGGCCGGAGAAGTACTACCATGTAGCTTGTAGCCTCGATACTCGATTTCGGCTGGCTTCCGTATTTCGACTTTGTAGTTTTTGAGATCGCCCAAAGTCATAGTTCCATTCTCTTTCTGGAGAGTTGATATCATCGAATCTGCCATTGGTCCTTCATAGAACGAATCTGGACCTTCCTTTGCAATCGTCTCCAACGTCGTAGCATATCGTTTCCTTGTGATTGTGTCGCCAATACCCAATATCGTACCATTTGGCGCAAAATCGATCGCCCAATTCGGATCGTCTTTCAAAAAGTTGGCCGAGCCTTCCCTAGCAAACTCCATAAACCTTACGAGGTCTTCACTGACTTCAAAGCCATCCCTCGCAACTCCAACCGCAGGCATCACAACCTCTTCCCAACTCAACTTGCCGTACTTCTCATGTAAGTACTGTAATCCTCGCACTTCACCTGGTACACCAGCTGCAAGACCTCCCTTTACACTGCCGTTGACATTTCCATTGTACATATCCTCGAAAGCAGCCGCCGGTGCCGTTTCTCGGAAGTCAATGTCCTCATACATTCCCTCCGGCGTCCGAACAAGCATAAATCCACCACCTCCGATTCCAGAATGATACATGCCAATCACGCCGACACAGAAGGTTGTGCCGACGAGCGCGTCAGCTGCATTTCCACCGCGCTTTAGCAGGTCGATGCCGATATTGCTGCATATCGTCGACTCGGATGCTACGGCGCCTAGACGTGGTTCCTGAGGGTCGTTCTGCGGGAATGGAGCCGCGAAAGCGGATTGTGAGGAGAGGAGATGTGTTAGAGTGTGAAAGAGCGGTGGCATTGATGGAAGGATACGTGCATGGGACCTCGAGCAGGAGCTCCAAGTCATGGCGGGGTAGAGAGGTGATTTAGACACTGCCGTCCCCGCTAAGCAGGATGGCCGTAACCGCTAGTTAGTGATAAGACGATGATTAGTATGATACGATTGTATGACTGGATGATCTCTCTGCCAATTTGTAAATTTATATGAAATCTAGTCCCAGGTGGCGATCTGAGAGTTTCCATGGTTCTTCACCTTCTCTTTGGCTGATGTCTTCTTCGTCAGAGCGAAGCCAACCAGCTTCAAAAAATATGTACAATAAAGAAGCTTGACAAGGGCATTAATTACTGATTTAGCATTCTGGTAAGTCGATGCCATGAGGCACCTAGCTTAAAATAAAACTCAATAATGCTGCACAAATTCCAAAAACCCAATTGAGCCCTCCAACAGCCTGGTCTTTGCGCCAAACTCTTGCGATGCGGAAGACATCTTATGCTTGAATTTGTATGCTGTAGACAATGCCAATCCAGCGCCTACCTTATGCTTAAGATACTATACTCAAAATAGAGCACGATGGGACCCTTTGCCGAAGTACCGATTTCCAACATGCCTACTCGCTGTGCCACCATTCATGTGCCCATATCGATCCGGTTGGCTATCCACCGCAAGTGGATCGCCGCTCATTCCGCGCTCAGCAGCCTCTTCCATGGGCGGACCCGACCTACCATGTGGCCCACGAGTCTCGTCCTGCCAGGCAGGGACAAAGTCCATGAAGAACGCGAAGACGTAGAAGAAAAAGACCAGAGCTATGATCCATTCCAGGACGGCAGCGGTGTTGTAATGGCCTGTCTCGTTCTCGACGCCAAAAGCGATAGCCAACGCAATCTCGATGAAGATGAACCACAGCTTGATCCAGAAGGACCATCTTAGCACACGGAACTCGCGATAGTGGATGCCCAACCGCTGGAACTCGGCACAGCTGAAAATGGCGTTGATAACGTAGCCGGCTATAAACAAGCATAGCATTGCGTCATGCACTCTACGGTGATGCTGCACGTCGAAGATTGATAGGATAATGAGACCGCATGCTCCGGCTACGCCTGCAATGATGGCAATGATGGAGAATATCTTCTGCGTCCAAGATGTATTGTGAGCGAGTTTACCCAAGTGTCGAAGCCACCGCTCGAAGAGAAAGCCTGCTGTGAAGGTGACGACAGCGGTGGTACCCATTGCGATGAACAGTGGTTTGAGTTTTGTGGCGCCGATGTCAGATATATACCTAGGAGAAGATGTCAGTGACAGAGCCAAATTGATCGAATGGAATGACTTACGCTACGTGTTGTCCAGGTTTCATTGATGGTAGGAATGGTTTACCCCAGCCAACCCATGTGAGTAGCATGGCAAGTAGCATCGCCAGCCAAATTAAGCTGGCGAAGGCTGGGAAGACCCAGTACGATATTATCCACATTGGAACTAGATGAAAGATGTGAACGGACAACGAGTTGCGATTGGGAAATTCTGAGAATTCGAGATTATTAATGTCGTAATGGAAGGGTGAAAGCAATTGGAACGTTAGTGTTGTGTTGGAGGAGGCAAGGTGAGTCGAGGGAGAAGAAGAGGAAAAGTTGAAGAAGATAAAGTTGCGGTAGGAGGCTATGTCGACCTTATACGTATTTAGTCTCCACATATGACAATCTTTTGTCCGGACGGTGGAATTTACACGATCCGGCGGCGCAAAGCGGAACTAGCTTGGTGGTTTGTCGGCGAGAACTGGTGATGACGTAGCTGTGGTGCTTACGAACACTAATTAATTGCTGCCGAAAAGGCCGAAAAGCTATGCCGACATCTTGTATTAAATACCCTATAAGGTTTACCTCTATACAAAGCTCGGCTTCACGTTCTATGTAGATTCATTCAGAACTTGCACCTGATTGTCGCGTGTTCCTTGCACCTGATCCGGCAGTACCCGTCGGGACTGGTGAGATAAGACGTCTATTTGAACTACGAAGACATCGTCGATTGGGATTGCCTACATAGGATTACTGTTTTGTGTAAAGATACTTGAGAAGGTTTATTGAGAAGCGCAATAGAGGTAATTGAAGTTGGTACATTGGATGTAGAAAGCAAAGTATCACAAGTGGGTTTGGGTTGGAGAGCATCGTATCGTTGAGACACTGACCAATTACGAAGACTCTACTTGCTCGGAATTTAATCCGACTCGCAAGCCACAATGTGGCGGCACATCCAAGGTCAAAAATCAGAGCGAAGAGTATGACTGGAGTCGAAGTACTGGCACCACATCTCAGAAAGAGGCAACCCGTCATATCATACTACGGTACCTTTTGTCGTGACTCACTACACTCGTCTTTAAATTTCAAACAAAAGTATTGCCAAGGGACTGCCAACTCGCCTCTCAACGTCTTCATCAGCTCTAGCCGAGGAGCTCAAAATTGCTTGAATACTCGAGACAAGACTTCGGAACGCACACAGCAAATACAATCAACTTCTCCCAAAGTTGCCCAGCATGGATCCAAAAGATCTCATACAAGATGACTCAGAAAGCGAATCTGAGCCTGAAACACAGACCCAGACACCCGTCAAACCCGCCCTGAAGAAATCCACACCAACAGAGCGTGAAGCTCCACGTCCCGAACTACCTTCCCAACCCGATCCTAGCACTGTTGACTTCTCTACTCTCACTCCTCTCAGCCCCGAAATCATCGCTCGGCAAGCCACTATCAACATTGGTACCATAGGACATGTCGCACATGGGAAGAGCACGGTGGTCAAGGCGATATCTGGTGTGCAAACCGTACGATTCAAAAATGAGCTTGAACGGAACATTACTATCAAGCTAGGATACGCCAACGCCAAAATCTACAAGTGCGATAATGCCGAATGCCCGCGACCGACATGCTACAGAAGCTTCAAAAGCGATAAGGAAGTCGACCCGGCATGTGAACGTGAAGGATGTGGAGGGACATACAGACTGCTTCGTCATGTTTCGTTTGTAGATTGTCCAGGCCACGACATTCTCATGAGTACGATGTTATCGGGTGCCGCTGTCATGGACGCCGCATTGCTGCTTATCGCCGGTAACGAACCTTGCCCTCAACCGCAGACATCAGAACATTTGGCCGCCATCGAGATCATGAAGCTCAGCAACATAATTATCCTACAGAATAAAGTCGACTTGATGAAGGAGGAAAATGCCGAGCAGCACTATCACTCCATCATCAAATTCATCCGCGGTACAGTTGCCGATGGTAGTCCCATCATCCCAATCTCCGCCCAACTCAAATTCAACATCGACGCAATCAACGAGCAACTAGTGACGCGGATACCAGTACCACCACGTGACTTCACCACCGCTCCACATCTCATCGTCATCCGCTCTTTCGACGTGAACAAACCAGGCGCCGAAATCGACGAGCTGAAAGGTGGCGTTGCGGGAGGGTCGATCCTGACTGGAGTGCTAAAACTGGGCGACGAGATCGAGATACGACCGGGAATCGTGTCGAAGGATGAGACGGGGCGGATCAAGTGCAAGAGCATCTTCTCACGGGTGGTGAGCCTGTACGCGGAGAACAACGACCTGAAGTTCGCGGTGCCGGGCGGGCTCATCGGAGTGGGCACGCGCATCGACCCAACGCTATGCCGTGCCGACCGACTCGTTGGCTTCGTCCTCGGTCTCCGCGGCCTCCTTCCCAAGATCTACACCGAGCTCGAAATCAACTACTTCCTCCTACGCCGCCTGCTCGGCGTCAAGACCATCGACGGAAAGCAGGCCAAGGTCAAGAAGCTCGAGAAGAGCGAAATCCTCATGGTCAACATTGGTTCGACGGCCACCGGTGCAAAGGTCTT